>Ga0137388_10001727_pt1 | contig 13466 bp, 10 predicted proteins | sample 15con2h14AmetaG_FD_104644 | JGI IMG/M metagenome (GOLD analysis project Ga0137388, IMG submission 104644) | Vadose zone soil microbial communities from Angelo Coast Range Reserve, California, USA - 15con2h1.4A metaG | ecosystem: Environmental > Terrestrial > Soil > Vadose zone > Saprolite...
GCCCGCGGAAAAAAATTCCTGATTCTCGATGGTGGGATGCATCATCACCTGGCCGCATCCGGCAATCTCGGCCAAACCATCAAGCGAAATTACCCTGTGGCCCTCGCAAACAAACTCGATATGCCCGCAGTAGAAGTCGTGGACGTCGTCGGCCCGCTCTGCACGCCTCTCGACACTCTGGCTCGTAACGTGCACCTTCCGAAAGCAGAGATCGTAGACCTGTTTGTCATTTTGCAATCCGGCGCTTACGCCCGCTCCGCCAGCCCACTTAGTTTTTTGAGCCACCCCGCCCCTCCGGAGATCTGGGTAGATGGGGAGGATCATCTGCTCTGTGCACCCGATATGCAGGGACATTGTCGCTTGCCCGAGGAAAAGCTAGCACATCTAGGAAGGAACGTTGACTAAACTAGCCGTCCAGGAGCTTACAACCTTCGAGGGACTCCCCGGCTTGCGGGAGGAATGGAATGGTTTGGTTCGTTCGCAGAAATTGGGGCCTTCGCAATCTTATGAGTGGCTCTCCACGCTTTGGGATCTGCACAAAGCCAATCGCGAACTCTTGCTGCTTATCGTGAGAGACGAGCAGGGAATCACGGGAATAGCTCCGTTTGTCAGGGAGATGGAACATAAGAAGGGGTTACGGGTAAGGCTGCTCAGGATGCTGAGCGGTTTTCACTCGCTTCACGGAACGCCGCTTCTTTTGGGCCGGCGCCACGGGGAAACTTTGAGCGTTCTTTTCGATCATCTGCACAAGACCCGCGAAGCGTGGGCGCTTTGGTTTACCTCGTACCAAGTCGGCGACGAACAAGAGAAGCTGCTTTTTACTCTGCTCCGGGAATGCGGTTATCCCGTGTCCACGGCCCAGGGTGTCCGCTCGCCTTTCCAACGCCTGGAGGAAACTTGGGAGCAGAAATTCAAGTCACTCCAGCCGCGCTTCCGCACCGCTCTCAGATCCCGCGAAAAGCACCTTCGAGAAAAAGGCAAACTGGAGCTTCGCTTTTTCGATAGCGCCACACAGTGGCAGCAAGGACTTGCGGCCATCCGCGAAATAGAGCAAGGCAGCTGGAAACTGCAGTCAGGGACAGCTATTACCGCTCAGGATTTTCAATGGCAGTTCTACAGCCGCTATTCCCCGATCGCCGCGGAGGCAAAGACCCTGCGCATTCCTGTCCTGTTTCTCGAGGGCGAGCCCATCGCCTATGACTTCGCACTATACGAGGACGGCATCTACCATCTTCTGAAAACCAGCTATAAGAGCAAGTGGCACGATTCGTACCCGGGCTTTGTCTTGAGAAAATTGCTCGTGGAATGGACTTACGCTCAAGGCGGACGTGAAATTGACTATCTGGGCAAGGATGAGGACTGGAAGATGAAATGGACCAGCCAGTTGCGTGAACATCGGGATTGTTTCATTTACGGGCGCAGCCTGGCTGCACGCTACTTGCACGGACTGCATAAGCTTCGCAAACTCCTCAGACCGCAGGAGTGAATCATCGTGAGCCCGGCCCAATCTTCGATTTCTTCGAAGGCGCAAATGTCAGCGCTTTCCGCTCCGGAGGGGCGCGCGCTTCTCATTGCCTATCATTTTCCCCCATGCGGTTTCAGCAGTGGATTGCAACGCACGTTGTCCTACTCGCGAGATTTGCGAGCGCATGGATGGTCTCCGGCTGTGCTCACTGTCCATCCGCGAGCCTATTCGGCAACTAAATCCGACCAGTTGGGTCAAATCCCGCCGGACGTGCCCATCCGCAGATCTTTCGCATTGGACACTACGCGGCACCTCAGTGTTCGAGGACGTTACCTCGGCTGGATGGCCCTGCCGGATCCTTGGGTCACTTGGCTGATGGGTGCTATCCCAGCAGGTCTTCACATGATCCGAGAGTACAACCCGGAAATACTGTGGTCAACGTACCCAGTGGCCACAGCACATCTTGTCGCCCTGACCCTATGTCGGTTGACCGGAATTCCCTGGATAGCGGACTTCCGCGATCCCATGACGGAGATCGACCCTGTTAGCGGGCAGCAATTTCCTTGTGACGCGCGTGTGTGGCACGTCCGCCGATGGATCGAAAAGCAAACCATCCGGCACTGTTCGCGAGCCGTATTTGTCACCGAGGAGGCCTTACGGATTCATCAAACCCGCTATCCGGAGTTCGCGCGGCGCATGGCCCTCATCGGTAATGGATACGATGAGGACAATTTCGAGTTGGCGGAGAGCATTCGCTCAACGAACCGGGTCGAGGTCAGGGAGTACCTGCTGCTTCTCCACAGTGGAATCATGTATCCGGGACCCGATCGCGATCCGACGGCTTTGTTTACAGCGCTGATCAAGCTGCGAGAGAGCGGCCGCATAGACGGCAGTAAACTTCAGATTCGTTTGCGCGCCAGTGGCTACGAGGAACATTACAAGCGGCTCATCCAGGACTATGGCCTCGGGGATATCGTATCGCTCGCGCCGGCAATACCCTACCAGGAGGCTTTGGCCGAAATGCTGACGGCGGACGGGCTACTCGTCTTTCAGGGAAGAACCTCGAATCCCGCAGTTCCGGCCAAACTATACGAATACCTGCGCGCTCGCCGGCCGATTTTTGCAATGGTGGATGCTGAAGGTGAAACTGCGAAGGTGCTGCGCTCGGCGCAAGCCGGCGCCATTGTGCCCCTTGACGACCCCGCGAAAATTGCTCAGAGTCTAGAAACTTTCCTCCAGGAGGTTCGCATGGGGACGGCCGCCCTTCCCCAGCCTGAGGAGGTGGAACGTCATTCCAGGAAACACAAGGCACAGCAGCTCGCAGCACTGTTTGAAGAGGTAGCTCGGCCCGAAGGCGCCCGATAGAGCGGTAGCAAATCAGGGGGAACAATAGGTGTGCGGAATTTATGGATATCTGGGCCAGCGTCCTGCGGACAGGCCCGCGGAGGATCTGCTCGCCCGTATGGGAGGGAGCATCCAGCACCGTGGTCCGGATGATCAGGGGCACTACATTGCGCCTAGTATAGCCCTCGGTATGCGGCGGCTGAGCATCATTGATGTTGCTGGAGGGCACCAGCCGATCACCAACGAAGATGAATCGGTCTGGCTGGTTCTCAACGGTGAGATATACAACTTTCAGTCGCTGCGCGCCCAGCTCGAGAACAGAGGTCACCAGTTTCGCACGCGGACGGACACCGAAGTCATTGTTCACCTCTATGAGGATTTCGGCCTGGAGTTCGTAAAGCAGCTCCGGGGAATGTTCGCCCTCGCCTTGTGGGACTCGAAACGCGAGCGTCTGGTCCTGGCCCGCGATCGCATCGGGGAAAAACCCCTCTATGTTCGCCGCGAGCCTGGCCGGCTATGGTTTGCCTCGGAACTCAAGGCCATTCTGCAGGATGATGTCGTTCCAAGACGGCTCAATTCCGCAGCTCTTCGCGAATATCTCGCTCTTGGATATGTCCCCGCCCCGTTGACCATGCTTGAGGGTATCGAGAAGGTTCTGCCCGGCCATCTCCTGGTCATCGAAAAAGGGCAGGTGGAGGATCACGAGTATTGGGATATGCCCTGCGGTCAGATCGAAGCTCGATCGGAAGAAGAATGGATCGAGTGTGTGCGCGAGAAGCTTCTTGAAACAGTAAAATTGCAACTGATTAGCGACGTTCCGCTGGGAGCTTTCCTGAGCGGCGGAATCGATTCCAGCACCATCGTTGCAGCGATGACGCGCCTGACGGGTCGGCCAGTCAAAACGTACTCCATCGGCTACGAAGCCGAGTACTCCTACTACAATGAACTGCCCTACGCCAAGATTGTAGCGGAGACCTTCGGCGCCGATCACCACGAGATCATTGTCCGGCCGGATGTCGCCGACCTCCTACCCAAGTTGACCTGGCACCTCGATGAGCCCGTAGCGGACTCCGCCTGCCTCACAACTTTTCTTGTATCTAAACTGGCCCGCGAAAGCGTCACAGTGATCTTGTCCGGTGTGGGGGGGGACGAATTGTTCGGCGGATATCGGCGATATCTGGGCGAAGGGGTGCGCCGCGTTTACGAATTGCTCCCCGTATGGTTCCGCAGCGACTTGTTACCCTTTTTGCTCAAGCGTATTCCGCAGGATCGAGGCACAGCATGGAAGGACTACGCGCGCTATGGAGCCGCGTTCCTCAAAACCGCGGACCTCGACGCCGCCACGCGATACATGAGCTATGTCACGCTTTTTTCGCCCGAAGCTCAGAACGAGTTGCTGTGTACGGGTGACGAGGGTGCCTCAAACGGATCCGATGGAGTCGCAGAAGCCCTGCAGACATATTTTGCCCGGTGTAACCAAGGTGATGACCTGAACCGCATCATGTATGCGGATGTGAAGACCTCCCTGCCCGACGATTTACTCGCGCTCACCGATCGAATGAGTATGGCCGCTTCGATCGAGTGCCGCGCCCCGTTGGTGGACTATGAGTTGGTGGAACTCGCGAGCCGCATGCCCTCTTCATTGAAGGTGCGCGGCTTGACGATGAAGTACTTGCTTAACAAAGTAGTGGCGCCCTGGTTGCCGCGTGAAGTGATCCATCGCAAGAAGCGGGGCTTCGGGGCACCCGTCGGAGGCTGGCTCCGGCGGGAACTTCAGCCTCTCGTTCGCGAATTACTTTCACGGGAGCAAGTCCAGCGGCGCGGACTCTTCCGCTGGCCGGCTGTCGAGGGCATTCTCCGTGCGCATCAGGAGGAGCGCGCTGACTTTACAGATCAGGTTTTTGCGCTCGTAGCCTTCGAAATTTGGTGTAGCATCTTTCTCGATGGGCGGGATTGGAATGCAAGTCCGGCGCTGAACGCCGAACACGCGGTGATTCCATGAATCTTGTTGGTAGGAACCTTATTTTACTGCTGCAAAGTCTGCTTGCGTGGCGCGAACGGCCCTCTGCCATTCGATTGTTCGCAGTAGACCTTCCTCTAATTCCACGCGCGTCTGAAAGCCAAGCTTTTGTCCAGCTTTAGCGATATCCGGAACGCGGCGACGCACGTCTTCGTACACGCGGCCCTTGCTGATTTCGTCGTAAGGAGTGAACTGCACATTCAGCGGTCGCGTCGATCCTGAAAGCCGATGGATGAGCTTGGCCAGATCCAAGATCGAAATCTCCCGCGTACTGCCTATATTGAAGATCTCTCCGCTCACGTCTTGTTGCTCTACAGCCGCCACGAAACCACTGACGGTGTCAGAAATGTATGTGAAACTCCGGGTCTGCAAACCGTCACCATGGATGGAAACCGGTTCGCCTTGCAAAATGGCATCGATGAACACCGACTGCGGGCCGCCCCACCAACTCAGGGCATGACGCGGACCGTAAGATCCGAAAATCCGGATGATGGTGACGGGAATTTTCCGCGAATCCGCGTAGGCTAATGCAAGGTGCTCGTCAAACAGCTTCGAAACCGCATAACCCCACCGCGCCACGGTTGACGTTCCAATGATGGAATCACTGGTCTCAGAGAAAGGCACAAATGGATTCTTGCCGTAAACATCAGAAGTAGATGCAAGAACAAATTGCGCTCGATTTTCTGAGGCAATTTCGAGCGCACTATGCCCGCCCTCGGTATTGATGAGCAGCATTTCCTCAGCTTTGCCATAGCGCGGAATCTTGTAAGCCGCGAGGTGCACGATCACGTCTGCACCGCGTGCGGCCTGCCGGAGAGCGCCGCGGTCACACACGTCAGCCTTGCAGAAGGAAAAACTCGGGCTGCGGCGTGCCTGATCTAGATTGGATTCCAGTCCATGTGAAAGATTATCGAAACCAATCACGCGGTGCCCACGCGCGAGCAGGGCATCGGCCAAATTCGATCCGATAAAGCCGGCCGCTCCCGTAATCAGCACAGTTTTGGGGTTCACTTTCCGTGCTCCTTAACTTACCGCCTCACCGAGTACCGCAACTGTGCGGTCAGCAGCCCGGCCTTCGCCGAAACTGTTCCAGTTAGGGTGGTGTCCGTTACGCTTCGCGCTTCGCGACCAGATTTCCTCGAATCCAGCACGGATTTTGTCTTGTGCCGTTCCCACGAGCTGATTCCAGCCATCTACTAGCGTTTCCGTCCATTCTGTTTCTTCGCGCAACGTTAAGCAGGGGACGGCCGCAAAAAACGCTTCCTTCTGCACGCCACCCGAATCGGTCAAAATCAGTCGCGCATTTGTCTCCAGGGCCAGCATATCGAGATAAGAAACCGGCTCAATGATTCGCAGATTCTTTGCTTCTTGAAGCACCCTGGAGACATGCCGGAACTCGCGAGTTTTTCTCAGCCGATCTCGAACCCGGGGATGCATCGGAAAAACAACAGGGTGGTCCAGACTAGCCAGCGTCTCGAGGAGTTCGCTAAGCCGCTCAGGTGAGTCCGTATTCTCGGCGCGGTGAATTGTCGCGAGCGCGTATTCTTTTGCCTCCACGCGAAGTCTCTGAAGCAGCTTCTTCCGTTCTTGCGCCTTCCCGCGGTAGGAAATCACGGCGTCTAGCATCACGTCGCCAGTCTCAAACACATTACGTGTAATTCCCTCGCGGCGAAGATTTTCAACCGCAGTCTGTGTCGGGCAGAACAAAATGTCGGACATATGGTCCGATGCCACGCGGTTGATCTCTTCTGGCATGCGCCGATTGAAGCTCCGAAGTCCTGATTCCAAGTGAGCAAGCCGGATATGAAGCTTTGTCGCAGCCAGGGCCCCGGCAACGGTTGAGTTTGTATCGCCGTAGACCATCACGCTGTCGGGCTTTTCAGCGAGTAATACCTTTTCAATTCTCTCAAGCATCGCACCGGTTTGCGCTCCCTGCGAACCTGAGCCCACGCCCAATTGATGGTCCGGATGCGGCAAGCGCAGCTCGTCAAAAAATACGCCGGACATGGAGTGGTCGTAGTGCTGGCCCGTGTGAACTAGGATATGGCGTATCCGATGGCAGGCGGAAGCTACACCGCGATTGCGACGTTTCACTGCATCAACAATCATGGCCGCTTTTACAAATTGCGGGCGGGCGCCGATGATGGATAGCAGCTTCACAGGACCTAGCCGTTCTACTGGTTTTCCAGCAGTTGCTCGGGCGGAACGTCCCGCACCACGCGCGCCGGCGTGCCCATTACGATCTTGCGTGCAGGAACGTCCTTCGTTACCGTGGAACCCGCGGCTACCAAAGCATCCTCGTGGATGGTGATGCCCGGCAACACCGTTGCATTCGCACCCACGCGAGCTCCACGTTTCACCGTTACGCCCTTGTGGTGCTTAAACCTTTCTTTCGTCCGGCCCAGAAAGTTGTCGTTCGTGAAAGTCACCTCGGGGGCGATGAAACAACCGTCCTCGATCTCCGACAGCGCGGTAATATAAGCTTCCGTTTCGAGCTTGCAGCGCTTTCCAACTCGCACTTTGTTCTCAACTGTGACGCCGCGGCCCACAATCGTGAACTCCCCAATCTCGGCAAATTCGCGGACGGACGCCAGGTCAGCGACCATTACGCTGCGCCGTAGGGCACAGCCACGATAGATCACTGCTGATGTGCCCAGGATTACGCTGTCTTCGACGATGCAGGGCGGCAATTGCTGCTCCTGCGTAATAGCGCTCAATGCCGCTTTCATTGGCAGTTTGCCGACCACGGCGTGGTCGTCAATCCGCACACTGTTGCCGATGACCGTATCCCGGTGAATGATTACCCCGTTTCCGATGAGACAGTTCGTACCGATTCGGACATTTTCCAGAATAACTGAGTTATATCCGTGCTGCGAACCAGCGCCGATTTTGGCTGTCGGATGAATAAACGTGTCCATGGGCTCCTTGGATGCGGACGGGGACGCCGTCTTGTTCGAGGGATCGCTGCGCGGCCTCGATGATGCGAATTACTCTGAGACCGTCCTGTGCATCGGTAAGCGGCGTCGCCCGGCTAATCACACACTCGATGAAATGCTTGCACTCGAGCTGCAACGGCTCTGCTGTTTCCACGCGTGGAATCAGAATATCGCCGAACCGCACCTGGATCGCCTCACCGTAACTCGTTGCTGGTGGAGCTTCCGCGTGATTGTCATAAATACGAAGCTTTTCCGTCGCTTGCACGTCATCGAAAACGGCCATTTTGTCCCTGCCAACAATAGTCGTCTCGCGAACCTTGTGAGGGTCGAGCCAGCTCAGGTGGATGTGCGCCATGACTCGATTCTCGAAGAACAAACTTACGAACACTACGTCTTCGATCCCGTCCTGGATATAACTTTGCCCTCGGGCGCTGACGTCCGTTGGCTCCATTTGCAATATGTACAGAATCTGTGAAATGTCGTGAGGCGCGAAACTCCACAGCGCGTTCTCATCTCCGCGGATCCGACCCAGATTTACGCGCCGCGTATAGACATAATAAAGCGGACCGAGCTCATTCTTTTGGATCATACTGCGCAGGCGGCGCACCACGGGATGGTACTCAAGCAAATGTCCCACCATCAGGATGCGGTTCTTTTTCTCCGCGAGCTCCGCAAGCTCTTCCGCATCGCGGACGCTCAGTGTGAACGGCTTTTCTACGAACACATCACGTCCGGAAAGGAGAGCCTTCTTCGCGAGCGGATAATGTGTCACGGCAGGTGACGCGATGACCACCGCCTCCAAGTCTTCGTCGAGCAGTTTGTCGAACTCAGCGACGGGTTTGACGCCTGGCCAAGCGCGGGCGGCCGCATCGCGTCGCTTAGCGTCAAAGTCACAGCATGCCACGAGCTGGCAATCCCGCAGCGTCGCGAAGTTCCGCGCCACGTTCCATCCCCAAGCTCCCAGGCCGACTACGCCCACTCGCATCATCAGCGCTACTCCTTTTCGCTCGAATACTGATAGATTGTCCCTGTCGCACGCGTCGCGCCCGCGCTGCCAGACTTCCGGGCCATTCCTGGACGGCGAACACCGGAACGTTGCAGCAGGATCGTCCCCACCAAAGCGAGGTGTGTGCCAATCGTTCGGAGGATTTTCATCTTCGTGACGCCCACCTTGCGCCCACGAAGCACCATCGGCACCTCAATGATTCGGTAGCCCCGTTCTGCCGCGTGAATCAGGATTTCCGCGGCTGATACAAAACCATCGGTCTCGAAATCAATGGTTTCAACCACCTTCCGGCGATACGCGCGGAAGATGCTCGTGTAGGTATACAGGGGAACCGGTGAGATTATTCGGTAAAGCGCGGAGCAAGCGCGGCTCATCAGCAGCCGCCATGCTGGGACATCTTGTACCGAGCCGGCCGGGTGATATGGCGATGCCACCGCAATGTCCGCTCCTTCGCGCCACATTGCTTCGATCAGCCCTTTCAGTCCTTCCGGCTCATAACTACAGTCGGCATCAATGGTACAGACAATGCTCCCCGTCGCGTTCTGAAAACCTGTACGGAACGCCGCCCCTACGCCGCGGTTCGTGCCGTGCGAGAGAATCCGGCATTGGTTGCCTTCGGGAAACGCCTCCCGCAAGAGGATAAGAGTGCTATCGGTGCTCCCGTCATCGACGAATACAAACTCAATCTCTCCAAACTCACGAAGGATCGACCGAACCCTCCCGAGTTTTTCGCGCAGTTGCTGGATTCCGTCGGCTTCGTTTAGCACCGGCACAATGATCGAGACACGCATGTCCATTCGGACCGGCTTGCTCATGAATCCTCTGCTTTCTGGACCAGCGGAATGAAAAGTGCGCAGTTGAGGCAGCATTTTGTGTACCTTTCGGGGCTGTCGATTCGGGGCGACTGCGAGTCACTTCAGGCGACACTAAGTGACACAAAATAAAGAGGTTGATGGCCTGGAAGAGAATGCAAGACTGCAGAATTCCTGCCAATTCTTATCACCAGAATCGTAAGCCACTGAAAGGAAGAAGCTTAGGGCCAACACGCGGCACTTCGTAGGCTTCTGCCGAGGCCCTGGGAACGGCCAGGTGGAACCAGGTTTCACACTAAGGGCAGAAAACTGTCCCTTGCATCGATGGTGGGCCTTGGGTTGACCCTAAAAGGAGAGCTAGTGGAGAGTTTTCTTGTCCTCCGGCCTATAGTCGGAGCGTATCACCTGGACTTGGCTTAGCCGCGCATCTCCCTCGACAAGCACCTGGGCCAACCGTGCCCCTGACGCTCCAAGCACGCCGCGTAACGAAGGATATCGTAAGAGAGGCTTGAGAAATGGACTCATCCGAAAACCGGTTGAAAATACCTGCGCGCTAGAATCAGACGAAAACAGCGGGAGTGAATCCCGGTCGCGAGCAGTCAAAGTCAAACTGCCGCCATAGAGCTGACCCTTGATTTCCTTTTCATGAATCACAGGCCCGCTCAATATTACAAATAAGGGCTTCCGCACAGCATTTCCAGGCTGGCTATCAAGCAGCCGGGACCCTGCTTCGAACCCGAAATACGCATCTGCGGGATTAAACTGCCTGTAGAATTGTATCGCTTCGGCCGACCTGGGATCCGACACCACGATGACAGAAGGCTCTTCTTGCAAGAATTCCTCAGCTGCTTTGGCATTCCGCGCGATGAGGGCGGTAAGATCCGGCGTTGTATTGATATACATGAAGAGCAAAGAGGCGAGGGTCACGCTAAGTGCACCGGCCCCGGCCAATAACTTCGAATACCTTGTCCCGATGCGAGACCTGGCCTGATTCCAAACGTCCACAACCAGTTTTGCTGAAAGGATTAGTAAAGCCACGCATGCCGGCGCTATCAATCTTGGCGCGGCAGGCAGAGCCAAATAGTGCTTCAGGCTGGCGGACATAAAATTGTAAAAAAACAGTATTACCGCAGACCACATCACAAAAAAACTGCACTGGCGCCATTTGATTAGGCCGTATAAACCGCCGAGTAGTAGCAGCGGTCCCAAGATTCCGAAATCTGCATTCGGATGAATGAACATGCTCGGATAGGACTTCAATAACCGGTAAGTCAGATCGCTGTTTGCGTCGCGAATCGCCGGATCGTTCGGAAGGCCGCCGGTCATCGTGAAGTGATACAACGGATTCCCGTGTACGACTCCGTGGTAAGTCAGCTCGAAGCATAAAACGAGCATGAACCCTACCAGTAGCCAGCCATCCCGCAAGCGCGCTTTTCGCTGGACGAAGAGATACAAGAGAAAAACGGGAACCATCAGCGCTCCGACTTCGGTCGTCAGATAGCCAACGCCGATCAGTGCCCCCGCGAGAAACTCCTTGTATCCGGCACCTTGTCCCTGGCCGTCGATAGCTGATAGAAAAAGCGCGCTGGCGAGACAGACCTCAAAGATAAACATCGGCTCGGGAACACAAACAGTGGAAAGGTTGATGGTCAGCGGAAAAAGAGCGTACAGAACTCCAGCAGTCAAGCCGACAGTTCGACCCCAGAAACGCCAAGCCAGCCATGCGATGAGCGGAGCCGTTAGAACCGTCGAGAGAAGTGGCAGCAGGGAAAGCGAAAAATCTCTAATCCCGAACACGGAAAATACACCAGCCAAAGGGAAAACAATTCCGATTCGCGCATCATGATAGGTTGGCGCATGCGGCGATGAGAAGTGCACCCCGGGCAGCAGAGACACCGCTGTCTGGGCATAACCGAGGTCGTCGGTTCCTCGCATACCTTGCCTAAAGCAGAGAGAAAGGAGGAGTGTTAAAAAGGGGGGCAGAAGGAAGAATGTTTTATCCCATCGAATGAACCTCAGTGTGTTCCCGGAGGGTTTCGTTTGAACTAATGTGCTATTCAATCAAGAATCTCCTCTGGCGCGATCGCCGAATAGTGTCACGGCACCGGCGGACTTGCCACGCCAAAGTGAGGAACAGGTCCTCACAAGGGCAACACCCTGCTCATTTTCGGGGGAAAACCTCCGGCAGCAGAGCTTCGCTGATCGCTGATGCCTACCTGGCTGGCGCTTCTGCAACCGAGGCGGTCGGGGGTGCGATAGGCCTCCTCGAAACAATCAGGTCGTCATACCACGTATACGCCGTCGGATGGTCAATCTTGTCACTCTTTCCGGTCATGTAGGTCAGCAAGGTAACCGTGTCGTAGTCGTTCCCGGGATGCTCGTTATCGAGCTGAAAGTTCGCCATCTTTATCCACTGTTTGTATGGCTTGCCATCGAGAGCGACCCAAGCGTTGATCGTGGAATCTCGACGGCCCCAATGCCCAATAGAGACCTGGTAATAAAATGTCACCCATTGGCCGACGGGATAGAAAAAGCAGTCCCTGTGATTGTATTGTCTGTACCAACAGTTATAGTCACCCTGCTGCAGTTTGAGGGGAGGCTCGTCGCTTGTATAAAGACTTCGGGCGCCGCAGCTCGTGTACATCGTTGGGAGTCCGTCATTGTAGTAGTTATAGGTTGTCAATTCCACATCCCCGCATGTCGCCGCCGCGTTGTGGAAAATCACCTGCTTCCAGCTGGTGTCCACCCACTTATTCGTGATCATCTCTTTCGAGAAACGCTGCCGGAACTGCACGTAGAACGTGAAACGCTGCCCGAAGTTGTGTTCCATAGATTGCCGCCAATAGCCTGCGGCATTAGCGCCTGTGCGTCCGGGTATTTCAAAGCGCAGAGAGCCGGCGCCGGATGCCTTAATCTTCGTGTCGAGCGTCCCTCGAAAAACGTGGTCCCCTGCCGGATATAGGCCTGAGGCCGGCCATTTCGCCGGCAGAAAATCTGCAGGAGAATCAAAACCCACGCAGATCAGAACCCCCTCGCCATGGCAGCGCTTATCGAAGTCCTCAAGTTCCTGGGGAGCGGGCACAAGGTCATCGGAAGGCGAATCAGCATCAGGACTTAATTTCGCGCCGCGATCCAAGTTCACCGCCGACGGATTTGGGTGTCTCCAGATGCAGGGCGACAACACCTCTACACTGAGCGTGGCAGCAATTAGGAAGAGCGCGAATCCGAAGAGGCCGCGCGCCGCCACTCTGGATCGGCTGTTCATGGCTGAACTATCTTCATCTACGGGCATTCTTCAAGTGGAGAACACACGGGAACCAACACGACTTCGCTGTGTAAGAGTTCCGTTATCATTGCCGGCTTGGATTCGTCAAACGGAGGACATAAGCATCTTGCTTCCAATCATTGATCAGAACAAAGGCCCCGATCGACGAGAAATAACGGAAGCGGCCATTCGTGCCGTTTGCCTGTGCTGGTCCCGGCCCACCTGCAAAGGACCGAGGTTCACAGGTCCGTGTGTCGGGATCAAACAGATAAACAGCGTCGCCCCCCACCCAACCCACGACGACTTTCAAGACAGGATCATAGGCCAAGCCCGGGTAAGCCGCATTCATCAAAGCTTTACAACCCCGGACGCTTTCCGACCAATCTCGGACCGTGTAGTCCGAACCCGGATGTATGTCCACGACCCAAAGTTGGTTTGTACCGCCGAACATCAAAAAAAACTTGCGTTGTGGATCGATGACTCCAGTCAGATGGTAATCCATTCCGTGGAGTTGACTCAATCGCTTGTAGGTACTCGAAATGGGATCGTATCGGAAAAAGGCGGAAGTATCTGCCAAGAACACCCAGCCTGAGTTGGGATCATAGTCAGCAACTACGC
>Ga0137388_10001729_pt1 | contig 13459 bp, 8 predicted proteins | sample 15con2h14AmetaG_FD_104644 | JGI IMG/M metagenome (GOLD analysis project Ga0137388, IMG submission 104644) | Vadose zone soil microbial communities from Angelo Coast Range Reserve, California, USA - 15con2h1.4A metaG | ecosystem: Environmental > Terrestrial > Soil > Vadose zone > Saprolite...
TCGGCCGCAAATTACAGAAATCCGCAGTGAGCGCCGTTTGCGTCGGCGCGGTGGTCCTGGCTTTCATCATCTCTGTCGGCGCGGTCCGGCAGTATACGGATTATGCTCACGACGTTCCGGGTAAGCCTTTCGAGAAGATTATCTATACCTGGCTGGGCAGCGACACGGGCCATCTCACCTACGTAACCCAAACCGGTACGCCTGCAGACTTCAAAGCTGAAGTTGGATTCCTGCTTGATCCCTTATCCAGCATCTGGCTGCTGTTCGTCACCGGCGTCGGTATGCTGATCCACATTTATTCCATCGGATACATGGGGCATGAAGGCGGTTATTACCGGTTCTTCGGGTACTTGAACTTGTTCATGTTCTCCATGCTGATCCTGGTCTTGGGGAACAATTACGCCGTGCTCTTTGTCGGATGGGAGGGCGTGGGGCTCTGCTCATATTTGCTGATCGGGTTCTATTTCCAGCGCAAGTCGGCCAGCGACGCCGCCAACAAGGCTTTTATCGTAAACCGCATTGGAGACGCGGGTTTCCTGCTGGGCATGTTCACCATCGCCTGGTACTTCGGGTCATTCCGCTTCACTGATATCACAGAGTTGGCGCGTAGTGGACATTTCTCCATCGGCGACCCAATCATTACCACCGCCGCGCTCCTCCTGTTTGTCGGTGCCACTGGAAAATCAGCGCAAATCCCGCTCTACATCTGGCTGCCGGACGCCATGGAAGGCCCGACGCCGGTCTCCGCCCTGATCCACGCTGCAACGATGGTTACTGCGGGTGTTTATATGGTGGCGCGCTCGAATGCGTTGTTCGTGCTGGCGCCGAACGCCATGAAGACCGTTGCGATCATCGGCGCGCTTACCGCGATATTTGCCGCCTCGATTGGGTTGGTGCAGAACGACATAAAACGCGTACTGGCTTATTCGACGGTTTCGCAGTTGGGATACATGTTCTTGGCGCTCGGCGTCGGCGCTTTCGCCGCGGGTGTGTTCCACGTGTTCACGCATTCCTTCTTCAAAGCCCTGCTGTTCCTGGGTGCAGGTTCCGTAATCCACGCCATGAGCGGCGAGCAGGACATGCGCAACATGGGCGACCTTCACAGCCGTATTCCGATCACCCATTGGACAATGTTCATCGCGACGCTGGCAATTGCGGGCATTCCGCCATTTGCCGGATTCTTCTCTAAGGACGAAATTCTCTGGCAAACCTGGACATCGGAAGGTGGAGCCTATCGTTTGCTGTGGATCATCGGCTATGCCACAGCGCTGATGACGGCGTTCTACATGTTCCGGCTGATGTACCTCACATTCCACGGCCGACCGCGAATGAATCACGAGGTGGAGCACCACGTTCACGAGTCGCCCAAGTCCATGACCGGACCACTGGTCATTCTGGCGATCTGCTCAATTTTTGCCGGCTGGTTAGGTTGGCCACATAGTCTTGGCGGCTCCGATCATTTCGCGAAATTTCTCGAGCCTGTGTTTGCAAGAGAGGCAGGGGTATTTCAGGAACAAGGTAAAGCAGGGCAGTTGGCCGCCGGCGTGAAAGAGGAAGAGCACACAACGCCCACGGAATACTGGCTGATGTTTCTTTCTGTAGCCGCCGGGGTGGTGGGCTGGGGCATGGCGTGGAAAGCATATCGCCACGCCGATAAGGATTACACAGAGCCGATTGCCGCGAAGAACCCGCAGATTTATCAGCTCCTCTACAACAAGTGGTACGTGGACGAAGGGTATGACTATGCTTTCACCGGCCGCCGAAAGGTGGGAGCTGTGCGTCTCGGGGTATTGGGTTTGGGAGATGCCTCGGCCTGGAACGACGTTCACCTGATCGATGGCACGGTGAACGGCGCTGGCTGGATCACACGCTTCACGGCGAGTTTTTCCAAGTGGTGGGATACCTGGATTATTGACGGAGTGTTCGTCAACGGTCCCGCGATTTTGGCTCGGATGCTGTCGTACCCCGCACGCTTACTCCAGTGGGGCTTGGTGCAGTGGTATGCGCTCGTGATGGTGGCCGGAATGTTAGGATTCGTTTTCTATTACGTGTATCGGTAAGAACGTGTAGCGCGGGCGCCCTCACTCCCGAAGTCTGAGTTTGCGTCCGGCGCACTATTGAGGGATGACGCCAGAACTGAGAAGCTGGCAACTTAGAACTTAGAAACTGGAACTTAAGAACTTAAGAACTTAAGAACTGCTCTTATGCAGAACCATATACTCTCGATCATTCTTTTCACGCCACTGGTCGGCGCCCTCTTGCTTCTATTTGTTCCTAAGGAAAACAAGGACGCCATCCGCTGGATTGCCAATATTTTTGCTCTGACGGGCTTTTTGGTTTCGCTGCCGCTGGTACCGTGGTTCTGGGCACAGCGCTTCGAGCCCGGTTTTAAGTTCATGGAGGGTGGTCCCAACAACTGGATCCCGTCGATCGGCGCCGGTTACGTGCTGGGCATTGATGGCATTTCATTCCTCCTGATCATGCTCACCACGCTGCTGGGATGGGTCTCGATCCTCTCGTCGTGGACAGCAATTGAGGACCGGGTGAAGGAATACTACATCTGGTTCTTGATTCTGCAGACCGGCATGCTGGGCGTCTTCATGGCCCTGGACTTTTTCCTCTTCTTTGTTTTCTGGGAAGCCATGCTGGTACCGATGTACCTGCTGATTGGCATATGGGGAGGTCCGCGGAAGCTTTATGCGGCGATTAAGTTCTTCCTTTATACGTTGTTCGGCTCCGTGCTGATGCTGCTGGGTATCCTGTTCCTTTATTTCCACCACCGCACCGTCACCGGCGTTTACACGTTCAGCATTCCAGAGCTGTATAAAACGGCACCGCAGATTCCGTTCCACTACGCCATCTGGTTATTCCTGGCATTCTTTGTAGGATTCGCGATCAAGGTACCGATGTTCCCGTTCCATACCTGGCTACCGGATGCGCACGTGGAGGCTCCAACGGCAGGCTCCGTGATCCTGGCTGGCGTCTTGCTGAAGATGGGAACGTATGGCTTCATCCGCTTCTCACTGCCATTCTTCCCGGGCGTAGTAATGGATTCGCGAGTGCGCTGGTGGATGATCTTTCTTTCGGTTGTCGCCATCATCTATGGCGCGCTGGTCTCGCTGATGCAGAAGGACATGAAGAAGCTGGTCGCTTATTCGTCGGTTAGTCACCTCGGCTTCTGCACGCTGGGAATTTTCGCTCTGAACCCGCTGGGGCTAAGCGGTTCAGTGATACAGCAATTCAATCACGGCATTTCCACTGGCGCGCTCTTCTTGATTGTCGGCGTGCTATACGAGCGGCGGCACACCCGCGAAATTTCCGAGTACGGGGGTATTTCGAACGTCATGCCGGCCTACGCCACGATCACCATGATCATGTTCCTGTCTTCGATGGGACTGCCGCTGCTCAACGGCTTCGTGGGCGAGTTCACGATTCTGCAGGGCGCATTCATGGAGAAGGAAATGGGCGGGCACAGCGGTCTCTTTTGGACGGCGTTCGCAGTCAGCGGAGTGATTCTCGCAGCGGCCTACCTGCTGTGGCTCTACCAGCGCGTTTTCTTCGGGAGCGTCACGAATCCAAAGAACGAAAAGCTGCACGATTTGACGCCGCGCGAGTTGGTGACCTTCGTGCCGCTGATCATCATGGCGTTCTGGGTTGGTCTCTATCCCAAGCCGTTCTTCCAAATCCTCGAGCAGCCGGTGAACCAGCTCGTGCAGGCCGTGCGTCCCAACTACCCGCTGACTAGCGGCACAGTCAATGCGTCGGCTCAGCCCAAGTCGCTGACCATTGCTCCACCAGTTTCAGCCACAGCGGGCCTTGCGGTTCCCGAAGAGACGAAGGGGAAGAAATAGTGTCTGGCACGATTTCCCAATATTTCACCGGCACTGATTATCTACTATCGCTGCCGATGGTTCTGCTGACACTGTTCGCGCTGGGAATCTTGCTGATTGATTTGATGCTGCCGCGGGAGTGGAAGTGGGCTAACGCGGTTGCCGCGTTCGTGGGAGTTCTGTTCGCCACAGCCGGAGTTTGGCGGATTCAAAGCGTCTACGCGCAGAGCGGACGCAGTCTTACCAGCCAGACCGCGTTCATGAACTCGATGCTGGTGGATCGGTTTGCTATCTATTTCTTCTATCTCTTCCTTGCCAGCACTGCCATCGCGATCCTCATGTCAGTGCGCTATCTCGAAATCGAGCACGAACATCACGGTGAGTTTTACGCTCTGATGCTGTTTTCCGTGGTCGGCATGATGTGCATGGCCGCGGGCTTCGATGTGGTACTGATCTTTATTGGGCTCGAGTTGATGGCTATCTCCACCTACGTGCTGGTGGGCTTCCTTCGTACCGACCGGCGATCGAATGAGGCGGCGCTGAAGTATTTACTGCTGGGTGCGTTTTCCTCCGGCATATTCGCGTATGGTCTCTCTCTGTTTTATGGCCTCTCCGGCAGCACCAATCTGCAGGTGATCGGCACGTACTTGCGACGCCAGATGATGGCGAGCGGCGGTCATGCCAACCCGATCACTGTGATTGCCCTTATCACTACAGCCACTGGGCTGCTGTTCAAGATTGCCGCCATTCCTTTTCATCAGTGGGCGCCGGATGCCTACGAAGGGGCGCCCACCAGCATCACGGGATTCATGTCTGTGGCGGTGAAAGCAGCGGCTTGGGCAATGCTGCTCCGCATCTTCCTTTGGGGGCTTTACCCCTTACGATCTGTATATGTGCCCCTGGTAGTGTTTATCTCGATTGCGACCATGACTGGCGCGAATCTCGCGGCGCTGACGCAGAACAACCTGAAGCGGTTGCTGGCTTATTCTTCGATCGCGCACGTCGGCTACATGCTGTTGGGATTGGTGGCCTTTGGCTCAGGTGAGTTTCCCGCTGCCGCTGACGGCATCAAGGGAATTCTGATGTACTTGCTCGTCTACACTTTCATGAACCTGGGCGCATTTGCCGTGGTCACTTCGCTGCGGCAGCGGGAAGTCATTGGCGATGAGATCGACGACATCGCGGGGCTCTTCTTCCGCGCTCCAACGGAATCAATTCTGATGCTCATTTTCCTGCTGTCATTAGCCGGCATTCCGCCGCTGGCGGGCTTCTACGGGAAGTACTTTATATTCCTGAGCCTCATCGAGAGTCGACATTACGTGTTGGCCTCACTGGCCGTCCTCTATGCCGTGTTCGGTCTTTACTACTACATGCGAATCGCCAGTGCGATGTTGATGCGCCCAGCAGCGGACAAGGAGCCGCTCCCCATTAGCCTGGGAATGTGGGCTGCACTGGGTGTGACCGCACTCGCCACCGTGTTCATCGGAATATACCCGGAGCCCTTTATCCATGCAGTGAACTGGTCGTTGGGATTGACCCAGACCTCACCGATGGCGAGCTTAGGGCGGTAGCCCTTCGTAGGTCGATAGGGTTTGCCTTTGGTCAAAACCTTTGGATTCAGCTCCCTATTGAGGCGGACGAATCTAGGGCAGTGACCTTCCCGAAGGACCGAATCTAGCTTGCCAGACGAGAACAACGATCCCGAGAAACGAAGCTTCTGGCTTCAGATCGCGCGGTACAGCCAACTTGCTTTTACGCTTCCAGCCGCAACCGTGGCGGGCTGGCTGATTGGCGCCGCCCTTGATCATTGGCTGAACACAACCTGGCTTTACCTTCTTGGTCTGCTCCTCGGAATTGCTGCTGGATTCGTGGAACTCATCCGCACCGTACTGTCGTCGGAATCCAAGTAGTCGCCTGGCAAGCCTGGAAGACCGAGCTGCGCTCGCATGGCAGCCGAGGGCGACTACCTCTGCGCCATCAGGGGAATAGTCGAGTATCATTCCACCTCTTCTCTGAACGCAAGACGGAAAAGAACTGCATCGCAGGCAGGTAGTCCTATGACTGAGGTGCCTCCCCACTCCTACAGGATTCGCTGTATTCACGCTCGCCACAAGAAATTGTACTTTCGTTCTGCCAAAATACGACTTGGCTGCTTGCGGCCCATGCTGTCGGCCTCCGTGTTGGCGGCGTGGGCTTCCCCACGTAGCATCCACCTTCTGCACTGCGAACCTCGACCTTCCACGTTGCAGGAATCCCGTAGAATTAGCCCAGAAGAGTTAACGAAGATTCTAAATGAGGAAGTCGGGACAGCTGGAACCGCTGACCAAAACGAGAAAGTAGTACTCTTTATCCGAATATTCAGGGCACCGGATTCCTGTTTAGCATTCTCCGGAGCATACGAATGTCACGAGACAGATGAGACTTTTTTTATGACTTCAGCCTGGCCGTCACGGCCACCTGGGACAGCAAATAATGAGGGCCTCTTGGGCTCGTTCGGCCAAGCGGCAGCCTTTCGTTCGGCTTCCAGGATCTGCTCTGTCGTCATCGATTCCGCCAATTCCTTCTTTGCGATCGTGATCTGGTCGATAACTCCAACATTCGACCTCTCGGATAATAGGCACCACATGTACGCGGATATGGTGTCCCGCGGTAGTCCTATTCCGTCCTTGTAATTCTGGACCAATCTGAATTGTGCCGCGGGTAGGCCCTGTTCAGCTGCTCGCGTGTACCAGTCCGGAGCTGCACCGTTCTCGTGTTGTCCGGCATGTTCTTGACTCGTAGCAGGCTGGCTAAGCGTGAGAAACAAAAGTTCCATCCGGTTGGAAACTCCCACCTTATCGAAGATACGTAAGAGATAATTCTTGATGGTGTGCTTACTTAGCCCCAAGCGCTGGCCAATCTCGTGGTTGGTGAGCCCCTCCGCCAGGCAGTGCACGACTTCCAGTTCGCGTCTGGAAAGCAGACTTATTCCGTCAGCATTGACCGCCCGGATGGCAGGCGTGGTAGCGAGGGCGTCCAAAACAAATGTCATCTCCTTACTGTTGGCCCAGATTTGATCCTCGTACACACACCGGATGCACTTGCAAAGACTCTTTAGGGGTTCATTCTTGGAGAAGACTCCTTTGGCTCCTGCCCGGAAGGCTTTCACTACTGCCTCGGCCTTGGAAGAGTCCAGCAGCATTACTCCGCGGACTGCGGGCCGCAGTGTGCGAAGTTCGCGCATGGCTTCAAATCCGCCTGAGGGTTCGCCGTCCAGGTTGGAGCTGATGACAGCGACGTCGAGTGGCAGCTTCGCTATCGAATCCAGGAGTTCACGAGAGGTTGAAACTGAAGCAACCACGTGAATGCGACGATCGCGCTTCATCGCGTCTGACAGCAGCTGACTGTGCATCCGAGTGTTGTCCGCAACCACGACGTGAATTGTCCCCTGATCCGAGCGTTCCGGAAACTGCATAGAATCCTCCCGTGTGACAAAAACTGGCGCTTCACCTGGACCCTTGGTCAAACTTTTCACGCGCAAGGTGATCCGAGTGAAGAGCAGGTGCACGAAGCACAAAAATCAAGTGCACAAAACACAGCGTTGAGAGTCTGGGGGAACAACTGCTGTCTAAAAGGGGGGGAGGGATCTTAAAGTGCGCTACATTTAGAGTTTAATTACTCGCTCGTTCGCATCTTCTGCAACTGCGAAACAAGCGTTCGCAGTTGAGTGTGGGAATCCTATCACTCCGCTTCACGTGAGGCAAGCACAAATCCGTTGCGACTGCGATTTTTCTTGGTAATCGCTAGGAGTAGGGCTGCCTCTGGTGATTGCTTGGAGCTACTAGTTGATCGCCATATTCGTGACGTCGCGATGCCTTTTCGGTGGGATCTCAGAATGAGAACAGAAGTAGTTTTTCGAATTCTCCGTAATGCAAAATGATATAAGTATAATAAAAGAAAGGGTATAGCGAAAGCGCTTCTAGGGTTCCCTCACCGGTGCCATAACAAGCCGACTTCCACATGTCCAACTGTCTAGTTGGGTTCGGCAGGACCCCTGATAAGGAAACCTGTCTCTAGTCCCCAGTTCCTCCAGTCTGGAAGGCAAACCCTACTTTGGAGTGGTCTTCGCTAACTAGTGCGGTCTACCTCTTGTCGCAAGTGATATTCGCTTGTAGGGTGAAGATCACGGACGCGGATTCTCGCCTTTAGATCGTGTCTCTTTCCTCCCCCTGTTCGGTACCTCGACAAACGTGTGTGGAACATAGGGCCAAATTATGCGTGTGACCCAGAGGGCGAAGCTATGAGCAGCAGCGGGCAAGTCTACGAGCTCAGCTCTCCAGCTCCTGTCATTGGAATGGAGAGTTGGTACGCCATTCACACCCGCGCTCGGCATGAGAAGGTCGTTGATCAGCGTCTCCGTGGGCAAGGTCTGACAACTTTTCTTCCGCTTGTGACTGAAGTCCACCGTTGGAGCGACCGCCAGAAAACAGTAGAACTTCCGCTTTTTAGCTCCTATCTTTTTGTCAGATCGGCTCTGACCCATGAAGAGCGTCTACGAGTTTTTCGTGTAGATGGTGTACTGGGTTTTGTGGGAGGTCACGGGGAAGGAACGTCGATCCCCGACCAAGAAATCCACGCAGTTCGAAAGCTTCTTTCGCAGAACACTTCTTGGTGTTCCCATCCATTCCTAAAAGTCGGGCAGCGAATTCGGATCCGCGGAGGTGCCCTCGATGGAATCGAAGGCATTTTCCAAGCGCGAAACGGAGACAACACTCTCGTCGTATCTGTGAATGCGATCCAGAGATCCTTGGCTGTTCGCATCGAAGGATACGATCTCGAGGTTTTATAGATTCATGGAAAACTCGACTTCTTTAAGTTTTAGCCAAGCGGGGCGCCAACGTAAGTAGCTCTCCTCCAAAAATTATTTGGTTCTCTCTGCGAAAAACTCTTGTGTTCAGGCGAAACAACTCGGATTATCGACGCACTGAGCATCAATCTCGAGAACTATCACCGGGTGATGGCCTTGGGCCTTTGCAAAACGTGTTCTGCGCAGAGTGGCCCGAGTTCACAGCGAGGTAGGAATCAAGCCTTGAGGTAGAACCGAAAACTCTGAGCCATTCAGGCTGCATTTACATTAAGTCGGTTTATCAAAGCGTGGCAATGTTTTTAGAATTTTACAATTTGCGGGAACAACCGTTCGGCACCACACCGAATCCTCGTTATCTGTACTCGAGCATTGTTCATCGTGAGGCGCTGGCTTCCCTGGTCTACGGGATCGAGAGCAATTTGGGTTTTGCAGTTCTGGTGGCCGAACCTGGGATGGGGAAAACGACTCTCCTGTTTCGCCTTCTGAGCCAATTAAAGAACTCAGCGCGAACGGCATTCCTGTTCGAAACTCAATGTGATTCCCAGTCGCTGTTGCGACACCTGCTCGCCGAATTACGCATACCCACGACTGATCGTGATCCGGTGGTTCTTCATGAGAAGTTCAAGCAAGTCCTTTACGAAGAATCACGGATCGGCAGGCGCGTCGTCGTAATCATTGACGAAGCCCAGAACCTTGAGACAAGAGTGCTGGAAACCGTGCGGCTATTGTCGAATTTTGAGACTTCGGAAGCGAAGCTGCTGCACATCATTCTCGCGGGGCAGCCCCGCCTCGCGGAACAACTGGGCCGTCCCGAACTGAGTCAAGTACGTCAGCGCATTCCCATAATGAGTTTCCTGAGGCCATTGGAGCTCGGGGAAGTGGCACAATACATTGATCATCGTCTCCGCATTGCCGGATACAGCGGCCCCCAACTGTTTACGACCTCAGCATTGGAGGGAATCGCTGAACTCAGTGGCGGTGTGCCCAGGGAAATCAATCGTATCTGTTTCAATGCATTGTCGCTTGGATGCGCGCTTGAAGTAAAACAGATTCATACGCCGTTAATCGACGAAGTGGGTGCGGATCTCGATCTGAATCTGCTTCTGAAGAATGTCAAGTCACGTCGATCCGTGTCTGTGCGTGATGCGGTGAGCGTACCGGATACTATCCGTTGGCACGCAGCCGCCGAGACAAGTATCGGCGCAGCACCTTGCAAAGATACGCGAAGTCAACAGGCGAGTGCAGATCTTCCCGGCTACCGCAGAACACATCTTTCGACTGCCGCCGATAAGAACCTCCCCGGCCCTTCTACCGTACAGTGTGACGAAGACGTGCAACAAGCCTGGGCTTACATACAGGACTTCCTCAGACGTAACAAACCAGTCATAACAACTCCCCAAAACTGAAATTTCTGTAGGCTCGAAAAAGCGGGCGCAATTTGTGATTGTCACGACACGGTCGGGAATTCTTGCATTGCTGAAACAGATACCCTTGCCTTTTCCCCCGGCGCTCGCGGGGAGTGACTGCCGCAAGGAGTTATGACTGCCTTTATTTCTGCCACAATTGGAGTTCCTTATGAAGATGCATCAACAATTCGGTTCACTCAAGAGCTATTTTCGAGGGAAGTGGCAACGCAAAAGCTCTGACGTGCGCCTGCTCCCTCAGAAAAAAGTTCTCTTACGTGTAGTCGCCGACCTTCTTCTGGTCAATGGCTCCATGATGGGTGCAGCGGTGATTTGCGCGATTTTCAAGTCGGCGTTGTTCTCTGCGAACTCTGCCGCGGTCTTTCTCATCACCAGTGGAAAGACCTCAATTTTCACGTACGTGCTGTTGTGGTCTATCCTCTCGATCACCATTTTCCACTTGCATGGTTTCTACACTCGGACACGAAGTTATGCGACCCGCCATAAGGCGTTGGTGATCGGTAGCGCCGTCAGTTTAGTTGTAGCAGTGTTCATCGTGGCCGACCACTTTTTACTGCTCGGCAGCTTCTCACGTGCGGTGGCTGTTCTAGGCTGGCTCCTGATGCTGTTGAGTGTTGGGGGCGCCCGTTTAGGCAAGGACTTGTTCATCTCCACCTACAGGATCGAACCGCGAGTGCGATCGCCGAAAAAGGTGGAACGCGTCTTGGTGCTGGGCGGCGCCGGGTACCTGGGATCGGCTCTCGTGCCCAAGTTGCTGGCGAATGGTTACAGGGTACGACTACTGGACTCGTTTCTATTCGGTCGCGCTTCCATTGAAAGTATCCAGAGCCACCCAGATTTCGAGGTGCTCCAGGGCGATATCCGCGACATCCAAGCCGTGGTCGATGCCATGAAGGATTGCGACGCGATCATCGATTTGGCGGCTATCGTGGGCGACCCGGCCTGCGAAGAAGACCGTCGACTCGCCGTGGAGATCAACCGCGCCGCCACTCGCATGCTTATTGACGTCGCTCGTGGATATGGCATTAAGCGTTTCCTTTTCGCCTCCAGTTGTAGCGTATATGGTGCGTCCGAGTTCCTGATGGACGAGTTCTCCGCGGTGTCCCCAATTTCTACCTACGCGCAGACAAAGGTCGACTCCGAAACCCTATTGCAAGAAGTGGCTTCTGCCTCGTTCCACCCCACCATTCTTCGGCTCGGGACGTTGTTCGGACTTTCCCCCCGTCCGCGGCTCGATCTTGTGGTCAACCTGCTTACGGCCCGAGCCGTGACCACACAGAAGATCACCGTCTTCAATGGCCAGCAGTGGAGGCCTTTCCTTCACGTCAGCGATGCCGCGCGTGCTTTCATTCTTTGCCTCGAGGCCAACCCTGCCGTGATATCAGGCGAGATCTTTAATGTGGGCGATTACGATCTGAACCACCGCTTGGCCGAGGTTTCGGAGAAGGTAGCCAGGGTTGTACCCTACATTGAGATCAATCATGTGGACAACGGGGATGAACGGAATTATCGCGTCTCATTCGACAAGATTCACTCCCGCCTTGGATTCCGGTGCGAAATCACCCTGGAACAAGGGATCCGCGAGATGTGTGCGTGGGTCAAGGCGAACAACGTCACCGATCTTGCGGCCGCCCAGTTCAACAACCAGGCAATGACCCGCGACTTCGCTCACAGCGCCGCCGCCCAGCAGTCCACCCTGCGGGTGCTACAAATGCTTGCAGAATGCGCCTGAACTTGCTTCCCCTTCCGGCGAGCTGTCACGCCGTCTGCGGGCTTTTGTCTTAATCAACAGGAGGAACATGGCAACAGAGACCCTTACGCGCTTGGCTCTGGACGCGCACGAACAACCATTCCTGCCGTTCTCGGCTCCATGGTTCGGGGATGAAGAAAAGAATGAGGTCCTACAAACCCTCGACTCAGACTGGATCACGACGGGTCCGCGTACCAGGGCATTTGAAGCGAAATTCGCAGCTTACCTGGGCACGGCCGAAGCAGTGGCGGTCAGCTCCTGTACTGCTGCCCTGCACATGTCGCTAGCCGCAACCGGAGTGGGGCCAGGAGATGCAGTTATCACCAGTCCCTTGACGTTCACTGCCACCGCTAATGTTATTGTCCATCAAGGCGCTCAGCCGATCTTCTTAGACGTTGATCCTGAGACCTACAACCTCGATCCCGACAAGCTCGTAACATTCATTCAAGAACGGTGCCGGTGGGACCGTCGCAATCATGTTCTGCGCCTAAAGAGGAGCAAAAAGCGGGTTCGGGCGATCATCGCCGTGCACTATGCGGGCCATCCATGCGACATGGATGAGATCAATGCCTGCGCTCGTGAGTTCCGCATCACAGTAATCGAAGATGCCGCGCATGCTGTTGGAGCCACATACCTTGGGCGCAAGGTAGGCACTCTCGGCGACGTAGCTTGTTTCAGCTTCTATCCCACGAAAGCCATTAGCACCGGTGAAGGCGGCATGCTCACCACCAACGATCCTGAGCTGGCGCAGCGCGTGCGCGCGCTGAGCCAGCATGGCATCAGCCGGGATGCATGGAAACGGTATGGTCCGGATGGCTCGTGGAAGTACGATGTTCTTCACGCCGGTTTCAAGTACAACATGACCGATCTGTCAGCCGCGCTTGGACTCCATCAACTGGAGAAGCTTCCAAGCTTTCTGAAGCGGCGTGCCGACCTCGCGCAGCAGTACCGAAGCATGCTGGCAGGTCTGCCATTGAAGCATCCGACGGTGCTAGCGCATGTGGAATCTGCGTGGCATTTGTATCCCGTGCAGGTGCGGTGTCCCTGGCTGAGTCGTGATCAGCTTATTGCCGGCCTGCGTGAGGCGAATATCGGCACTAGCGTTCACTTTATTCCGCTTCACCTCATGTCGTACTACCAGCGTTGCTTTGGTTACCGATCGGGGGACTTCCCGGTTGCCGAAGAGGTGTTCAAACATATCGTGTCGCTTCCTTTCTTCCCACGCATGGCCGACAGCGATGTCGAGCGTGTGGCCTTCGCGATGAGCAAAGTCTTTGCCGAATCCGCCCCAGCCGTAACTGTGTGAAGCTCAGGAAATCACTGGTGCAACTCGTAGTTCGAGACAATAAGGAGCTGAAGTGTTGTCCAGTAATACTCAAGTTGACGAGCGGGTTTTGACGTCCTGGTCTCTGTCCACCGGAAAACGCGCCCTCGATTGCACTTGTGCGGTCGTGCTGCTGATAGTGGCAGCGCCGCTTATGCTCTTAATCGCTGCGCTGGTGAAAATTACCTCCTCCGGCCCAGTATTTTTCCGCCAGAAGAGAGTAGGCCAGTCCGGAGAGGGGTTCCAGTTGCTGAAGTTCCGCACCATGTATCACAGCATTGAGAA
>Ga0137388_10001736_pt1 | contig 13434 bp, 15 predicted proteins | sample 15con2h14AmetaG_FD_104644 | JGI IMG/M metagenome (GOLD analysis project Ga0137388, IMG submission 104644) | Vadose zone soil microbial communities from Angelo Coast Range Reserve, California, USA - 15con2h1.4A metaG | ecosystem: Environmental > Terrestrial > Soil > Vadose zone > Saprolite...
CCCATTCTCGCGGTAACAGAAAGCGCCATCCACCAGGATGAGCGGAGGTCCGGAACCGATCTTGGTGAACGCGATCCTCGTGCCGTCGGTGGAGGTCGTGGTTCGATTCTCACCCATGGATTTCATCGATTCCTCCTGCCGAGCCACAATCCAAAACGCGACCGCACCCAATAGCACCACGGCTGCGATGGAAAGGGCGAGACGCTTGCTACGTGATCTTCGGCTCACGATCTCCTGCCGTTGTCGGTCGTCGCTGGCATCGGCGGCTTGATCCGCGGCTGTCGTCCTCATGCCCAGAACCGGTATCCATGCGTTCGGAATGGTAGTGCGAGCTCGCGACAGATCTCCATCATGACCTCGGGCGCATGGTAGTAGTTGCGGAGTAGCGCGATCCGATCCCCGGCAACCTCCACACGAACGACGGCATGCACCTCATCGCCCGACCACCAGAGGAAGATCGATTTTCCCCTGTGTACACGGACCTCGCAGCGCGGAGGAACCAGAAGCTCGTGATCCCCGTCCGGGCAGCCGAAGAGGGTGCCCTGCAAGGTTCCGGCCCTGACCGCCTTGGCTCCGTCCTCGATCTTGAGGCCCGGGTACTCCATCGTCGTCGCGTCGAGAAGGAGCGCGGTGAGTCGGTCGAGGTCGCGTGCGTTGAAAGCCTCGCAGAACGCATCAAGCACCGCGGGGACGATCGGCGCCGGTTCGCCTGGCTCGGGCTCGATCAGTTTCGTGCGCCCCCTATGCAGCGCCGCTTTGATCGCACCAGCTGTCGTCGAGAGAGCCTCGGCGATCTCGTCGAGGGAAAAGTCGAAGACATCCTTGAGGACCACGGCTGCGCGCTCTTGCGGCGACAGCTGAGCAATGAGCGTACCCGCTGCCTCGCGGGCGGCGCGTCGCTCCGAAGTGAACGCGGCTTCGGGGACCGCGCCGTCTGCCGTTGGAGCTTCGCGCGCCCGCAACGTCTGGTTGATCCAGAGATTGGAAGCGACGCGAAACAACCATGCACGCGGGTTGGGCGGCGACTCTGCGATGCAGCCGAGAGTCACGAAGGCACGAGCCATTGCGTCCTGTGCCAGGTCTTCAGCGTCCCAGGGGCTTCGGGTGAGATGACGGCAGTACCGGTAGAGGTCCGGGCGCAGCGGCTCGTAGATTTCGAGGAAGCGACGCCACGACTGCCTGACGACATCGCCAATATCACTGTCTGAGGTGCTCATGGTTGATAAACAAGAGTCGAGGCGAAAAGGATACGTCGCCCGATTCTTACCCCTCCAGTCCCGGCCCGGTGCAACTTTTTGTGACGGGCCGTGTCGTTGATCACGCGTTCGTTCGGCAGGGCCTTGCGGGAGGTCGGAAGATGAAGAATGGCGCTATAGGCGTGGTCCTGATTGCTGTCCTGTCGTCATCGGCACAGGGGCAGTCTCCTGATCAGCGGGTTTTAGCTCTCGAGAGCCAGGTCGCGCGCCTCGAGGCGACCGTGGCCGCCCAGACGAAACAGATCGCCACTCTGGTGGACAAGCTGACCCACTTCCGTCGAGACGGTGATGAGGTTTTCATCACCAGCGCGAATCTGCACATCGTGAATGGCGAAGGTAGTACCAACACGACCAACGGGCTGGGCAATCTCATCGTCGGCTATTCGGAGCAGCGCGGCGATGGAACCGACGATCGCTCCGGCTCGCACAACGTCGTGGTGGGCCCGGCCCACAACTTTCCCGATTCGGCGGCTGGTGGCTGGTTTCCGCAACGACATTAGCGGCGACTATTCATCCGTCACTGGCGGATCCCGCAACTCGGCAAGCGGCAGCTTGTCGTCGGTGAGCGGCGGGTCCGGCAACGTGGCCAGTGGTTTCGCCTCGTCGGTGAGTGGAGGGGTTGCGGGTCGGGTATCGGGTCGTTACGCCACAGTCAGTGGAGGCGTCATCAACTCGGCGACCGCCCCGGGTTCCTCGGTCAGCGGCGGGGGAGGGAATTCGGCGGACGGTGCCGCCTCATCGGTCAGCGGAGGACTTAATCGGACGACCAGCGAGGCCGACAGCTGGGTCGCCGGCGAGCTGTTTCAGGCCCGTTGACCTTTCGCACGACAACCGACGGCGTAGCCTGTCTTTCGACGATCCCGCTTTACGGAGACTGAGCGTGAGCTGTTATCCCTTCGTCGATGGCGCCACTTCGTTCACAATCCCGCCGGGGTTCCTTCGAGATCGGGCCTACTACGCTACGATTACGGCACGGCAGGCTCGTTGGGACGGACCTGCGCGCCTGCCCCTCCGCACGGGCGTGCCGCTGTACACAGCAGACTGTGTCACCGAGGTATTCGTTCCCTGACCAAAACTGATTTGTAAACTTGATGCTCCGGGTCGACGTGAACCTCGTCCCGGATATCACGCGCCTTTGTTCACATTTCAGCTTGCCCACGCCCACCCGGTCACGGCAAAGCCGTAGCTAAGTCGGTGGTAGACTCAAAACCGCGGATGCGCCTCCAACCATTCCGACCCCAGCGGGTACTTTTTAACGCAACCTGCAAAGCGGAAAGAGAGACCCGATGGGGTTCAAGGACGAACTGAGCTCTCCTGGGCAGAACCGCACCAAGCGCATCATCGGCATGGCCGCGCTCATGGGGTTCATCCTGAGCGCCGGCGTCCATCTCTCCACGTTTCTGGATACTAGATTTGCCGCGACGATTGACTCCCCTGTCCTCGTACTCCACGTCGCCATCTTCCCACTGTTTTTCGCCATGCTTTTTGCGCAGCGCGCCGAGACGAAGGGCCTGGATGGGCGCGAGATTTTGCTGAACCTCGGCGCCTCCGTGCCGCGTTGGGCGAAGATTGGGTTCATCTTCTTCTTCCTCTACACCCCGGTGAACTTCTTTCGCTCGATGTTCGAGACGGGGGGTGCCAGTGCGCACCCGTCTGGAACCGGGTACGTGCTGACCAGCCACGGCCAGATCATCAGGCACGTAACAGCGGAGGAGGGCCTGGAGAACAGAGCGATTCAAGCGCGCATGTTCTCGGGCCACTGGATGGCGTTCTACTTGCTCCCGGCGTTGTTTTTCCTGGCGCGCCGCGAGCCTGGGGTGAACGTCCAGCGGTCTGATTCATTGTAGACCAGCGACGCGCTCCCAACGGCGCTCGTTCCTGCCGCTAGTTCGAGCAGTCCCTGCCCTTGGCGCTTTGTGCCCACTTGCGAGGGGGAAATGCCTGGCTTGACGCAGCTGCGAAGCCAACTGTACAGTTCAGATAATCCAAATGAATAGTTTATGAGAACCGGCAAGGATGAGAGTATCGTGGTTTCCGCGCTGCGCGTCCGCAGCAGTCTGGGTAAGCTCTTACGGCGGCTCGAGGAGGAGCGCGGGACGCTGGTGATTGAGAAGCGCGGGACGCCCAAAGCTGTCTTGCTCAGCATCCGGGACTATGTACGGCTGGCCACGCCAGAGCCGGAAGTGCTCCGGGTGCTCGGAGAGGAATCGCGACGCAAGGGTATGGACAAGCTCAGCTCACGCCAAATTGACCGGGTGATCAAGGCCGCGCGCGCGAAAAAACCAAAGCGTGGATGATTCCGCTTCGGCTCGTCATTGATACCAACATCGTCGTCTCGGCTGCCTTGAAACCGGGCGGACTCCAGCGCACCGTCCTCTTGTTTGCGATTACCAAAAAAGGGAGCGCGTCGTGAAAAGACGCGCTCCCGTCGAATAACTGATTCAGCTTACTGACAAAGGGCTGGATCAGTGCCAATCGTGTAGTTGACGCATCCCGTATCACAAACCGGGGCCGAACCCGCGCGCCAGTCGATTGAGAGTTGCGTACCCGCCGGGAGGGGTGGCTGGAAATTCAGATACACGATGTCGTGCCCGCCCGGTAGAGCGAGGTCGCCCATCGCGGTCTGAAAATCTCCCTGGCAATCCGGCGCCGCATAGACATCGCCCTCGATGTGGACGGTCCTATCCATGTCGAGATCGAATGAAATGGCGGGCTGGTTCTGAGTTGGATCCATCGGATCTGGAAGCGTGCATCCCGTCAGTGTGTCACACAGCGGTGCGTCAATCGCGCTCTTGCCGCTGCTAAAGGACCTCAATTCCATGTTGGACACGCCGGCGAAGCTCGACGCCGGCAAAAGTACACATGCAAGAACAGCACAGGTGCTACCAATCAGCCTTTTCATTTGTTAACCCCTCAGATGAACTGCGTTATCTTCATTCACCACGACTCAAACAAAGCCTGGAACAAGGCCTCACCGAAAGGGTCAATCTTGGTAATTGTTTCAGAATTCCCCCTCGTAGAAGCGGACACACAGTTGTCGAAATTCAACAGCCAGTCAAGATATTTTTGTACAAGCGAGCGAAGTCAATCCTCCCTCTACTGGCGTTGCCATTTGCCATTAGAAGCGACTAAATCCGGTGAAGGCAGCGGGTGCGAACGACAGCGCCGAAATGGCCACGAGCGGGCTTACCCAGCGTCGGCTAGCGCTTGCTGCAGGCCGCGCGGCAGTTTGAGCAGCGCGAAGTGTGAACGCGAGTACAGGTAGTCCTCACCCGACTCGTCGACGACACGCAGCAGGCCGTTGCGCTCGGCTTCAGCGTCGCGCAGCGCGACGTAGATCTTCCTCGGCTCAAGCGATGCCGCATACCCGTCGTTTGACAGGCACACCACGAAGCTCTTCTTCTTGCGCTTGGTCATAGGGACGGCAACAGCCTCTTGATCTTGAATTCCTTCCGACCGATCCCGTGCGCCTCGTACCAATGCAGTTCGGCCTCACGAATCTTTCCGTTAGGCAGGCGAATCGTAGCAACTCCTTCAGCTTCCGCCACCGACCGCTCCCGTAGATCTTGCCGAGCCGGCGCGACTCCCGGATGGCACGACCTCTCGCAATCATCTCGACGTCCCGGAGCGCTCCGACGATCTCGAAGTCCACTGCTCGAGTTTAGGGTGATTTCGCCGGCCGTTGGCGACAGTTTTGTTCGCCCGTGGTGCGGAACGCAGGATCGGCGTACTCCACCATCGCTACGTCCGTCGCGCGGCGTTGCGACGGGACTAACCGGCCGGAACCGGCCGCACACTGACCAGGATCTGCTCGACTTCCGAGGTCACCCCCACCGACGCGTCCGCCGGCCAGGTGGCCACCACCATCAACACGTTGGAGCTCCCACCCGGCTGAACGGCGATTCGGCCGAAGACCTTTTGCTCGATCGAAAAGCGGAAACCCACCGCATCGTCGGACAGCGTCAGAGGCTCCGGGTCGGTCGCGTCGAATCCCTGGTAGCTTCGAAGCCCGGAGACGAGGCGCTCGGCGAACTGGGTCGGGGTGGCGATCGCCGGCGCGACCTGGATCACCACCTGCGCGCCGCTGTCCCGGTGCCGCAGCACGACGGGAATGAGGATGCCTTCCGAGCTCGTGCCGCCGTCGGCGTCCAGCTGCCAGTCAGCGCCGGGCCGCGCCACTTCGAACCCCAGCTCCGTATCGACGTATTTGCGATGGGACGCGGCGATCCGCTGCCTTTGCACGATCGGGCCCGATCCGCCCGTCCCCGAGTCGGAAGCGGCTTCGCGGTGCGCGGCGCAGGCCTCCAGAAAAAACAACGCCAACAGTACCGCCACCCGTGCGCCCATCGAAAATCTCCCGCCCCGTCCACCAGAATTATCTGGCCACGCCCCCGGCTTTCCGCCAGCCAAAGAGCAGCGGAAGGCTCGTTAGATATCAGATACGGCGGCGGCGAGCTTGCGGGCCGCTTCGACGGGGTCTTCGGCCGCGTAGATCGGCCGCCCGACGACGAGGAGATCCGCGCCCGATCGCAGCGCCTCCTGAGGCGTCGCGACCCGCTCCTGGTCGCCGCGGGCCCCGTCCGGCATCCGGATCCCCGGGGTGCAGAGGAAGGGCTTTGGACCCAACGTAGAACGGAGATCCCCGACTTCCTGGGCAGAGCAGACCAATCCCGCGACGCCGCAGTCGAGCGCCAACCGGGCCAGGCGCAGAGTGAGCTCGCGCGGGGAAAGCGCGTGCCCGATCGCTTCGAGATCGCCCGCGGAGAGCGAAGTGAGCACTGTCACCGCGAGCACTTGCGGCACCGGGACGCCCTTTTTCGCCGCCCCCTTTTCCGCCCCCGCCTGCGCCGCGCGCAGCATCGCCGGCCCGCCCGTGGCGTGGACGGTGAAATAGCGCACCCCCATTTCAGCGCAGCGGCTCGCCGCCAGCTCCACCGTATTGGGGATGTCGTGGAGCTTCAGGTCGAGAAAGACCCTCGCGCCGAGGCGCTGCAAACGCTCCACTGCCTCAAGTCCGTGCTCGGCGAAAAGGGACAGGCCGACCTTGGCGGTGGCGAAATACGGGGCGACCCGCTGGTAGAGCTCCTCCGCCTGAGCCAGGGGCAGGTCGAGGGCGAGGGCGAGGCGGTCGCGCGCGGCGGCGGGGCTCACGTCACCTCGCTCTGGATTCGCCGCAGCTCGCTGGATAGCGCGTCGGCCATCTGCGGCGTCATCGCATTCCTGGCGGAAAAGAGCGCGTACCAGACAAATCCATCCAACGCTTCGTAGGCCCGGGCGCGGGACACCGCGGAGATCGACCCGCCGGTATTCGCCAGCACCCGATTGAAGTCGAGGTCCCCTTCGTCGCTCAAGGTGACGCCGGCGAATGAGTCTTCCATTCCTGGCAGTGGATCGGAGAAGAATGACTGCAGATCCATCAGATCCTTTCCCGAGGACTTCAGCGCATTGCAAATCGTCTTGATCAGCGACGCGTACAAGTCGATCGGCGAGCGCGCTTCGGAGACGGCGCTGGGAGGATCGGCTTTCTCCGGGATCGCGACCAGCGCGTGGGTCCGCAGAAGCTCGTCGATCGCGCAGAGGAACGCGTACTCGCCTCCATCGAACGAAGGCCGCAGCGCAGCGAGGTCCTTCCCGGTCCCGACGGACAACACCAGATGTTCGGTCCCGGGCTGAGGGCGGCCGGGGCCTTGCCCGACCTTGAGGTTGCTCGAGACCCGGCGCCGCAGCCGCTCGACCTCTTCGGCCCGCTTCATCCCTTCGAGCAAGATGGTGCGGGTCCGCTCGGGAAGCTTGAGCACGTCTTCGGATTGCAGCGGGCCGTCGAGAAAAAAGAAGGCGCCCTCGGTGAGCTCGAACAAGGAGATCGCGATTTCGCGCACCAGAAAGGTCATCGCGCTGTAGAGGTCGCTGGGCTGGATGCGGCCAGAGCCGGTGAGGACCTGACCAATCTTTTTTCCGGGCTCGACCAAAGCCAGCGCGGACTTGAGCTCGTCGGAGGAGATCATCTTCAGCCGCACCATCAGCCTTCCCAGGCGCTCGTGCGACTGCGTCGAAGCGGCGAAGATGATCTGGCCGTCGCGGAAGTGCACCGTCTTGCGGACCGTCCCGGCGGTGACGGTGAGCTTGCCGGTCTTCATCCCGCCGACGAGGTGGCTCAAAATCTCCGCGATCGACAGCGCCCCGATCGTTCCCGCGACGTAGCCCCGCCCATCGGACGCGCCCCGCACCAGGACCAGGGCGTCGTTCCCATGAAGAAAGCCACTGAGCTCGGTGCCCGGCTTGAGCACCCCGCCGGAGGAGGCGGGCACTTCCACCGAAAGGCCCTGCCCGGTGCTGCGAATCGCTGATTTGAACGCGGGCTGCACGGCGCGCCCGCCCCGCTAGTTAACCGCCAGCTCCTGATCGATGACCTTCTTGAACTCATCGAACGGCTGCGCGCCATTGAGAAACACCCCGTTGATGAAGAAGGCGGGCGTGCCCGAGACGCCGACCTTCGCGCCGGCCGCCATGTCCTCATCCACGCTCTTCTTGTACTTGCCTGAATCGACGCAGGTGGCGAAAGTGGTCGCGTCCAGCCCGACCTCCTTGGCGTGATCCTTCAACTGGGCGACCTCCAGCGTCTGCTGATTCTTGAAAAGGACGTCGTGGTACTCCCAGAACTTTCCCTGCTCGTTGGCGCACATCGCCGCCTCGGCGGCCTTGGCTGCGTTCTTGTGGAACTCGAGTGGGAAGTGGCGGAAGACGAGCCTGACTTTGCCGGGGTAGGTCTGCATCACCTGCTCCACGGTGTCGTGCGCCTTGCTGCAGAAGGGGCACTGGAAATCGGAGAACTCAACCACCGTCACCGGCGCTTTCTCCGGCCCCCGCGCGGGACCCTTCGCCTCCACCTGCTGGCGAGGCTCGCTCAGCTTCATCACGACCTTGTTGTCCTTTTTCAGCTGGTCGTAGAAGGACTGGGCGCGCTGCTGCTTCTGCGTCTGGGTCAGGTAGTTCACGATCTGCGTCTTGAAGGTCTCCAGCTTGCTCCCGGGGGGAAGCCTCGCCGAGTTCTGGTTGAAAAACTCCTCCACCTGCTGGTCGGACGGCGGCGAGACTTTGTCCTCGATCTCCGCCTTCATGAACTGCTCCTGGGTCATTCCCTTCTTCTGCGCCTCGGCCTTGACCAGCCGGTCGTTGATCATCTTCTCCAGGCCCTGTTTGCGGATCTGGAACTTCTGCTTCTCCATCTGCTGCATCTGAGGCTTGACGGACTCGTCGAGCTGACCGGCGGTGATGTTTTCGCCGCCGACGGTGGCCACCACGGTATCGGGCGAGAGCTCCTGCGACGAAGCGCTCCCACCGGCACGCGCGGACTTACCTTTGTCGCAACCGGTGGAAAAAATGACCGCGAATGCCAATGCAGCTGCTGCAATTCCGAACGTAGGTTTCATAGGCAGGCATCTACCTTGCTTGGCTGAGAATGCGCAAGTAGAAGAACTCATCCAACAGTACGCGACTCGCTGAAATTCCGCTACCGCCTGGCAGCTTCAGGCGAGCGACGGCTCGAGGACCCCGGAGAGGTCGGGCAGGCGCAGATCGAGGCGCTCGACGTCCCGCTTCCGCGCCCGGACCACCACGAAACAAGTGGGATCGGCGAGCACTTTTTCCACCAGTCGGTGATTGAGGGCGTGTCCGCTTTTGTAGACCCTCAGATGGCCGATCACCGGGCGCCCGAAGAGGGCCACATCGCCCATCGCGTCCAGGACTTTGTGACGAACGAACTCGTCCGGAAACCTGAGACCATCGGGGTTGAGGATGGAAAACTCATCCACGACGATCGCGTTCTCCAGCGACCCGCCCCGGGCCAGACCCTCTTTCTTGAGCGTCTCGACGTCCCTCAAGAAGCCAAACGTCCTCGCGCGTGCGATTTCCCGCGCAAAGGTGCGGTCGGAAAACTCCATCTCGAAAGTTTGATTGGAGATGAGCGGGTGGTGAAAGTCGATCCGGCAATTGATCTTGAACCGATCGCAGGGATCCAGGGTGGCGGTTTTCTCGCCGTCGCGGACCGAAACCCGCTTCTTGATCACCACGAAGCTCTTCGGCGCATCGAGCATCCGCACGCCCGCGGTCCGGATGAGGTAGGCGAAAGGTGCGGCGCTGCCATCCATAATCGGAACTTCTGGGCCGTCCAGCTCGATCCGGACGTTGTCGATTCCCAGCCCCGACAGCGCGGCGAGCAGGTGCTCGACGGTGCCAATCCGCGCACCCTCTCGCCCCACGGTGGTGGCCAATTCGGTATTGACCACATAGCGCGCGGTCGCCGGGATCTCGATCGGCCTCGGCAGATCGGTTCGGACAAAAACGATCCCGTGATCGGCCGGCGCCGGATGCAGCGTCATCTTCACGGCCTGGCCGGTGTGAAGACCCACGCCGTCGCAACCGATCGGCCCGCTCAGGGTTCGCTGATTAAAGGAGGATGAAGGCATTGTGAGTGACGGTCCCCTCGTCAAATGCGCTCGCCGTGCGCGCGAAACGAGCAAGCGATGTGCCATCCGCACACCACTCAACGTCGCCGCGCCGCACGCTTCTCATGAACGTAACGATCTAGAATCCCTTTGGAAAATAAATGGGGCGGGAGGTGTAGTTTGGCCATCGCCCCCTCGAATCGCTCGAATGGACCTGCGAACCGCGACATGCATGTCAGAAAACTCGACCAAGACGCCGTTCTCACCGACTTGTTTCGTCGTTTCGTTTCGCGGCCTTGACGCGCGCTCTCCCATATAGCAAGCGAGGGCGCGTGGGCAAACAATTTCCCGGAAGTTGCTCGCCCGCTAAATCGCACGAGCAGCCGCGCATGTAGCACCGAGGGCGCTCACTCTACCAGAGCGTCCCCTGCGGCGTTTCCGGAGGTACTTTCCCGAAGTATCGATAGGTGCGAGCGGTTGCGGTGCGCCCGCGAGGTGTGCGCTGGAGAAGGCCTTCTTGCAGCAAGTACGGCTCGTAGACGTCTTCCAGGGTATCCCTCTGCTCGCCGACCGAAGCGGCAATCGTCTCCACGCCCACCGGCCCTCCGCCGAATTTCTCGACGATGGTGAGCAGTATTTTCCGGTCCATCGGATCCAGGCCGGCGGAATCGATCTGCAGCCGCTCCAGGGCGCGGTCGGCGACCTCGCGCGAGATCCTCGCGTTTCCCTCCACCTGAGCGAAGTCGCGGATGCGCCGCAGGAGGCGATTGGCGATTCTGGGCGTGCCGCGCGATCGAGCCGCGATCTCGGCCGAGCCGCTCTTGTCCAGCGAAACGCCGAGGATGCCGGCCGAGCGATCGAGGATCTGTTCGAGGAACTTGGCCTCGTAGTACTCCAGTCGCTCCTGGATCTGGAAGCGGTCGCGCAAGGGCGAGGTGAGCAGCCCAGTCCGGGTCGTCGCGCCGATGAGGGTGAAGTTGGGCAGGTCGATCTTCATCGCCCGCGCCGCCGGCCCGGAATCGATGGTGATGTCGAGCCGAAACTCCTCCATCGCCGGATAGAGGTACTCCTCCACCGCGGCATTGAGCCGATGGATTTCATCGATGAAAAGAACGTCGCGCGGTTGGAGGTTGGTGAGGATCCCCGCCAGGTCTCCCTTGCGCTCGATCGCCGGGCCGGAGGTGACGTGCAGTCCGACTCCGAGCTCCGCGGCGATGATGTAGGCGAGCGATGTCTTTCCAAGCCCGGGAGGGCCGGAGAACAGGCAGTGGTCCAGGGCGTCCCTTCGATCTTTGGCGGCCTTGACGTAGACCTTGAGCTTCTCCACCACCGCGGTCTGCCCCACGTACTCGACGAAGTTCCGCGGGCGCAGGGAAGCTTCGACGCGAACCTCCTCGCCGGTGGCCTGCGCCGCGAACGAGTCCGTCGGCCGGGCGAACGGTGCTTCGCCTTCCGGGGCCGGCGAGACCGGCGCGCCCGCTTTGTTCCGCGTCGATCGCGAAGCCGGACTCACGTCTTAAGTCCCCGACCTCAGGCCCTTGAGGGCTTCGCGGAAAAGCAGCTCGAAAGAGGCATCCACTCCCGCGCGCTCCGCGGCAACCTCGGCGGCCTTCTCCGCCTGGAGCGCTTTGTAGCCCAGGTTCACCAGCGCCGACACCAGATCGCCTCGCACGTCCGCCGACGGCGGCGGGGCCCCTTCCGACTCCGCTTCCAATTGCACCGCCTTCACTTTTTCCTTCAGCTCGACCACCAGCCGCTCCGCGTTCTTCTTGCCCACGCCATGGATCTTGGTGAGGCGAGCAACATCGCCGCGACCGATGGCATTTGCCAACTCGCCCACCTCCATGCCCGAAAGAACGGTCATTGCCAACCTCGGTCCGACCCGGGACACCGAATTGAGCAGCAGAAACATGTCCTCCTCCGCGCGGCCGAGGAATCCGAAGAGATCGAGCGCGTCCTCGCGGACGACGGTGCGAACGCGGATGAGTACGGATTGTCCCTCCTCGGGAATGCGGGTGAGCGTGAGCAGGGAGAAATGAACCCGATACCCCACCCCGTTGACGTCGACCACCGCGTCGGCGAGATTTTTCTCGACGACCACTCCTCGAAGCTGGGCGATCATTCGCCTCGCGCCTCGAAGCGGCGGTAGGACGGCTTCAATCGCTGGGCGATTCCCTCTTTGCCCTCCGCGGTGCGCCCCGCGCGCGGCCAGGTGAGGCCCGTTCGCGCGTGGTTCAAGTGGCAGATCGCCACCGCCAGCGCGTCGGCCGCATCCCCCGGGTGCAGCCTTGGAAGCCCGAGAAAGGCGTTGACCATCCTCGCCACCGCGTCCTTGCCGTTGCCGCCCCCGGCGCCCACCGAGCGCTTCACCCGAGCCGGAGCGTACTCGTGGACCGCGAGGTCGTTTTGCGCGGCGACGAGCAGGGCCACTCCGCGGGCGTGGCCCAGAACCAGAGCGCTCCTTGGATTGCGGAATGCGAACACGCCCTCGACGGCGGCGGAGTCGGGCCGATAGAGCGCCACCGCGGCGAGAAGCTGCGAGAAGATTTCGTGGAGCCGATGCTCGAGGCGGGCGGTGGGCGACGCGCGGATGACACCGTGAGCCACGTAGACGAGCTGACCTTTGCGATCCTCCACCACGCCGTAGCCCAGCGAGCGACTCCCAGGATCAATCCCAATGACGCGCACGCTCCCTCGCCCCTCCGAAGGCGGAACGGAACAGGTGTTTAGATGTTGTACCGCGGCGGATGCGACCTGTCGACTTCGGCTTCCTCGTCCGCGCGCCTTCTCTAGAAGGACGAAAGCAGCTGCTTTGCCTCTTGCGCGTAGGGACCGTCGGGCGCCGTCTCGAGATATCGCCTCAGCTCCTCGGCCGCTTTTTCAGGCTGGCGGATGGCGAGAAACACATGGGCTCGAAGCATCATTGCTCCGCCGTGGGTGGGGTTCATCTCCAGGGCTTTGCTGGCCGCCTCCGCGGCGCCGGGATGATCGCCCGCATCGAATCGCGCCCAGCCGAGAAGATGCCAGCTCATTGCGCTGGGATTGGAAACGGTCATCTGGGTGAGCGTCTGGAGCAATTCCCCGGCCTTGTCTTCGGCGCCGGACAAGGCCGCGAGGGCCGTTTGGGCAGGTGCGGTCCGGCGGCTCGCCGCTTTTCGGGTCACCCACGCCGCTCCGATGGCGACGAGCACCACGCCCGCGGCGGCGAGGAGCCGGCCCCGATGGTGAACGCGCGATCCTTTCGCGGGAGCTTCCGCGGTCGCTCGAGGATCGCTCTCGCCGCCGCCGGAAAAGAAAGCGCGCTCGACCTCCTCGACGTTGAGCGCATCGGTTTTGGCGATCCGCTCCGCCACGGGCCCCGGCCGCTCCGGGGGCTGCGGCCGGGGAGGATCTTCGACCGCGCGGGGAAAACCAAAAAAAGGGTGCGGGCCGCCCGGCGGCCCTTCCGGGCTCGAGACCACTTCCGACAGGGGCGATAGAACGCCCAATTGCCTCAGCCGCGCGATCGCCGCGAGCCCCTGCGCTTCGGAGAGCGAGCTTTCCAGAAGGCATCGGCGAACCGTGCGCAGTCCGTCGCAGAGCAGAAGAAGCTCCTTCACTCCCGCCGGCACATCGCCGAGCACCGCGCCGAGCTTGCCGAAGTTGACCACCAGCCGGAGGTCCGGCGGGGCCACCTCGGCCGCCTCCTCTTCCCAGCGGGCGATTTGCGGAAGAATCGACGTGCACAGCTCCTC
>Ga0137388_10001738_pt1 | contig 13428 bp, 9 predicted proteins | sample 15con2h14AmetaG_FD_104644 | JGI IMG/M metagenome (GOLD analysis project Ga0137388, IMG submission 104644) | Vadose zone soil microbial communities from Angelo Coast Range Reserve, California, USA - 15con2h1.4A metaG | ecosystem: Environmental > Terrestrial > Soil > Vadose zone > Saprolite...
CCGATTCTTCGTAAGACCAGGTCCCCTGATAAATGGCCATGCGCGTCGTTCAATGACTTGAGGTGATCCAGGTCAACAACAGCGATGGTCAACGGTTTGCCGTATCTGCGGGCGCGGCTGAGTTCAATCGCAAACCGGTCATCTGCGTAACCTCTGTTGAATAGACCCGTCAACGGATCGGTGGTCGCCAATTGCAGGAGTCTCCGGCTGCGGGAAACCACGAACAGGCTAAGCGCGGATGCGATAAGCAGGATGATCAACCGAGAGACTTGAGCTGACCAGCTGAAAAAACCATAGGGGTAGGGCGAGTAGACTGGATTGTTAAGGTCCCAGTGGCTGGCAGCGAAAAATACAATTGCCAGATACTCGCCAATCGCCAGCAAACCAGCGGTAAAGCAGACCCTGCCGTCGTACCGCAGGCTGGTGCTTCCCAGGGCCAGAAAGTACCCCTCGAAAATGACCTTGCTGTTTACGGCGGTATGCGGCTCATTCAGAAAAAGAAACAGCGCCAGCGCGCCACTGATCAGCGTAACGTCAAAACTGCTGCTGGCAAAACTCAGCCATGAAGGATTGTATTCGCGCGAGATCAGCAGATACACGATGAGGGAAAGAAAAAATACTCCGGACGTAAGGATGATACCGACCAGGCTCTCCTTCCAATCCATGGCGAAAAACAGAGCGTTGATCACGGGGATGAGCAGAAGAACTGTTGCCAGGCCCAACCGGATTTTTGCTACCAATAGTTCGCCCGCGACGCCGGCTTCGGCCAGGACCGGGTCCGGGCGGGACCATAGGCGTCCGGAGAAATTTCTGAAAGTGAACTTCATATAGAGTTACAAATCACCGGCCGCACTATGCCGGTTAGTACTACAAAGATCTGAAAATCGCGCCACGGCGTCCGCGTGGAAATTCCGAAAAGCCCGCAGGGCTTTTTGTGGCAGCACGTATGAGACTACACGAAATAACCACCCGCCAGAGAAACCCCTTACCGCTGATTAAGACCGATAAAGGCACGGATTCACGCAGATTGAAAAAGCAAACTTTAGATTAGTTGTCTGGTCAAGCAAAGTGAGGCATAGTGAGGCAGCTGAACTCATCGCCGGGATCGACGAGATCGCGCGACATCGCCGTGATCGGAAAAGACCATTTGCCGCTGATGAACGCAGATAAACGCTGATTAGTGCTGATTAATACGGAGTCGGCCAATGTGCTGCAGATCAAACCGTCTCAGTGATCGCGAGCCCCTTCGGGTTCAGCTCATTTGATGAGCATTCCCTGGGATGATTGAGCTAACTCCTTTAGATCTTGGGATGGGCGGGGAGGGGAACCCATCGGGTAATCGGGAAATCTGGTAATCGGGTAATTGAAAGGCAAGATCATCAACCGCGGATTAACGCGGATGGTCGCGGATCAGAAAACCAGGCACCAAGAGCTGAGACCAACTTGGGATGAGATTGGGATGGGTTGAGCTAAGTGCTTTGAAATCCTAATTGAGAGTATGAGGGGTGGGCGCGCAGGAATCGCCGACATCGCCGTGATCGCACGTCAGCGCCGAGATCGGAAAGACGGAAGCTGGCGGCCGCGAATTTGTGCGAATCGATGCAATCCAACAAGCGCTGGGACGATTCCACCGACCCGGTAAATGGCGTAACCTAAGAGATGACTGATGACTGCCTGCGTATTCCTACGGCAACCTGAAGGAATTAGCGGGAATCCATCGCAGAAGGGATTTCTCCGGAGAGAGGCCAGCCAGGTTTTAGAGCGTAACCGGTTCCTTTGTTCTGGGATACGGGGTTGCGGCGGTTATGCAAGCGCCTTTGCAATTTCCAGGGTGAAACATGGTGCTCCGGGAAAAGTGGTTTCGCACTCTCATCCACAATATCTCCGATGTTGTTGCCCTGATTGATGCCGAGGGAATCCTGCGCTTCGTAAACCCACGCCTGGAGACAGTGCTCGGTTACAGCAAAGCGGATGTACTGGGACACAACATCTTCGATTTCATCCATCCTGAAGATATGCCACGCGCCACACTTGAATATTCCGAGACGATTCAGAAGCCAGGGGAAGGTGTCCCCTCAGTGTTGCGGCTTCGCGACGTCACTGGGGCCTGGGTGCCGTTTGAGATCATTGCGAATAATCAGTTGAATGATCCCGAGATTCTGGGCGTAATTTTCACAGCGCGCGACGTCCGCTACCGCGAGGAGGTCGAAGAAGCCATCCGCTCGGCCAATGTGGATGTACAGGAGCGCGCAGAAGACCGGACGAACGAACTGGCGAAACGAAACGCCGCCTTGCGGATTGAAAACCAGGGACGCCTGCAATCCGAGAAGCAACTTCAGCAGGCAATCTCTCTGCTGAACGCCACGCTGGACGCGACCGCTGACGGCATCCTGGTGGTTTCCATGGAAGGCAAAATCAGCAGTTGTAACGGCAAGTTTCTGGAGATGTGGGGCCTACATTTCAACTCGGCAATCTGCCATCGCGACGAAGATCTGCTGGCCCGGGCGTTACCGCAACTGCAAAACAGCGCCGAATTCCTGACCAAAGTGAAGGAACTCTACTCCAGCCCTGAAGCCACCAGCTTTGATGTTCTCCACCTGAAAGACGGACGCATCTTTGAACGTTACTCACAGCCGCAACGCATTGGTGAACGCGTGGCAGGGCGAGTGTGGAGTTTTCGGGACATCACTCAGGCGCGGCATCTGGAGCAGGAGCTGCGCCAATCACAAAAGATGGAAGCGGTGGGCCGGCTGGCCGGCGGAGTGGCGCACGATTTCAATAACCTATTGATGCTGATGTCAGGGTATCTCGGCCAACTCGCTGATGATGCAGCGCTGGCCGCCGACCACAGGAGCGTTGTTGAACAGCTTCTGGCCACCACAAAGCGCGGCGCAGCCCTGACGCGGCAACTCCTTACCTTCAGCCGCAAAGACCAGACCGCTCCAACCGTTACCGATCTCAGCGCCATTGTCCTGAACATGGAAGCGCTGCTGCGACGTCTTCTTTTTGACTCGATCCACCTCGAGATCTCGCTATCCGGCGATCCTCTGTATGTTTTTCTTGATGTAAACCAGGTTGAGCTCGCCATCATGAATCTGGCGGTGAATGCCCAGGACGCGATGCCCAATGGCGGAACGCTCTCCATCAGCACCTGGAGTGAAGCGCTTGCCGTAACAGGAGCAAGCGGTGAAACATCGGTGACCAATTATGCGGTGCTTGAAGTGACCGATACAGGCCACGGAATGACGCCGGACGTTCAGTCGCACATCTTCGAACCATTCTTCACGACGAAGGAGCCGGGCAAAGGCACAGGGCTTGGACTGGCCACAGTGTATGGAATCGTGCAACGCGCGGAGGGACAGATCAAGATCAGCAGCCGCCCCAATCAGGGCACCAGCTTCCGCCTGTACCTGCGGCAGACGGCTGTGGCTCCGGGGACAAGGAAGCCGGCTCCGGAAAAGCTGCCGGCTCCTCGCGGGCATGAGACGATCCTGCTGGCCGAAGATGAAGCCGGAATCCGGGCCATGACTCGCGCCTACCTGGAAGGACTGGGCTATCGGGTGCTGGAAGCTGCCAACGGCACGGAAGCTATCACGCTCGCAAAGGAATATCGCGGAACCATCGACCTGGTGCTGACTGACGTGATGATGCCGGGCATGCGCGGCGATGCGGTGGTCAAGGCCATCCGCCAGGAGCGCCCCGTGGTCCAGTCCATCTTTATATCCGGATTTGCCGAGGGAGCCAGCATTGACCGTTCTCTGGAGGTTTTGGAAAAGCCCTTCGAGTTTCCTGATCTGGCGCATCGCATACGCGCGCTCCTGGACCTCGCCAGGTCAAGGAAGAGTGACAGCGCGGCGTGATCCACGTGAATTCCGTCCTGATCAGAAACGCGAAGGTGGGAAACCCTGCGGCGAGACCGACTAGCGCGCCGAGCCGCTTGTCAGGGGAGCAGAGGACTCTCGGAAAATGCGATGCTCCACGGCGGGTTGGAGCGCGTCGACAGGACGGGCGCAGACTGTAGCGGCGAGGCCGACTAGCGCGCCGAGCCGCTTGTCAGGGGAGCAGAGGACTCTCGGAAAATGCGATGCTCCACGGCGGGTTGGAGCGCAGCGACAGGATGAATGGTGAGCGCGGCTGGATTCGAACCAGCGACCCACGCCTTAAAAGGGCGTTGCTCTACCAACTGAGCTACGCGCCCACACCTACTTAATCTAACACATGCAGAAAGGGTTCGGGAACGCGATTGGAAGGTGCTGATCCGAGAAAATGCGTCCACCAACCTCGAGGCGCGTGGCTTCGCGTGCAACGGACAATCGGATCGTGGATTCATCTCAAACGCTCAGCGTATGTATTGCAAATAGCCAAGGCCAACACGCATATGATGGTTGATTTGGTCCGGCACCGCGAGAGCAATGGCGATTCCCACCAGACCGTGGGCAATCCCAAGCGGGACCACCGAGCGGTAGCGGCGATAAAGCTCACTCAGCAGCCAGCCGCCGACGAATGTGAGCGGCGTGAGTATCGGGTTAGGCACATGCGCCAGTCCGAACAACGCAGCGGTGGTAAAGCTGGCCAGCACGCCGCTGTGAATGATGCGTTCAAAACGGACAAAAAAGAATGACTGCTGGATCCACTGCTGAACTACCGCCCACATCAGGTACATTCCAACGTGGAGCAGGGGACGCGGTTTATACGTTAAACCGTGCAACGTGCCCAGCTCCGCCGACACCAACACCACCGCCACCGCAGTGATAAGACCAAGCCCAATCACAAGGATGGAAAACTGAAGTGGCGGATATTGAACCGGCAAAAAACGGACTGGCGGAACTTGGCGTGAAGAAAATTGGCTTGCCGAAAGTTGGCGTGACAAAAAGCTTAATCGCTGAGGAAAGAAACGGATGGACGCATTCGAGTGCTGCAATTCCTCCTGTCCGGAGCCATCAGCCCCCAGGTCGCCCATACCGTCGGCAGATGCCTTAGGATTTTGAACCGGAGTTCGATAAACGGCCAGCACAGCCACGGAAAGAAAGAACGCCACGTCAATCCAGAAAAGTTTTTTCTGGACGGCGCGCGTGCTCCAGATGGTTACCAGAATCAGACAGTAACCCGACGCAATATTTAATAGGGTGCCCGGTTTGCCGGGATAGAGGATTTCCAACTCACACGTCCCCGCACATTGCAGTGCGTCACAAAAGGAAAGCAGCCCTTACCGCGTGGGCTGCCTTCGCGTGAATCGATCTTACGCCAAATTGCTTGCTCACTGCACCGAAACAGTTTCGGGCTTGTCCGCGAGCAGTGGTTGTCAGCAGGTCCGCGAAAAACTAGAAGCGGATTTGCGGTCCAATGGTTCCCCGGAAGCTGTTACGCGCTTTGTCCGGGAAGAAGATGATCTCATCGCCCGCCTCGGCACGAATTCCCAGCCAGCCAACGTTCAGTTCAACGCCGCCGGCCGGATAAACGGCGGCGTCAGTGTCGCCATCCACTATGGTACCGATCTGATTGCTGATGGCTCCGAACGTCACCGCGCGGCCCACGCCAAAGTTCACGAATCCGCCTTTGACCGTGGCGAAAATACGCACCGGGCCGGTGGTTTGAATCTTGGGGCCAAACAGTCCGTGCAGCAGGCGCAGGTTGGAGCGGGAGGTATTGGTGATGCCGCCGGCGGTCACGCTGGTGGTGAAGCTTCTTTCGAAGTCATAGGCCATTTCGCCTTCGACAACAACATACTTCGCGACGTTGAAACCAACACGTCCGCCTACGCCAAACATGTTCAGGTTGGTGGTTGAAGAGAGGCGCGTGAAATCAAAAAACACGCCCACATTACCGTGATTTTTATCGTCCTGGGCCGTGGCTCTGGGCGCGAACATCGCGAAACAAAGGGCCACAGCAGCTAAGATTGCGTATCGTTTCATGTTCTTACATTTCTCCCGTGACTAAGTTTTATTCTTCCCAAACCGTACCCGAGATGCCGATAAATTGGGAACCATAACTCCAGCACGGTTTATTCTGACAAATACGATGCTGGTCGGCTGCACTGGGTGGGCTGCCTTCGGAATCCCATTCACTCACAAAAAACGGAATTGGGTTGCCACGGTTTGCACCGGCAGGCACACAGAATTAGACTTTGTGCGTCCAATGGTAGCGGAGGAAATCACATGCCTCAAGGCACTCTTGACGTAATGAAGCTGGATGGTCAACCCGTAACCTATCAGGTAATGTTCGAACAAAACGCCGGCGGCACGTTTGTGGCACGCGTGGACACCGCAGGGCTTGTGCCGCTGATGCATGAAGATATGCGAGTGGATCTGCCGGCAGCGGAAACGATTGCGCAGAAAGCCCAGACCGAAGGCCGGGTTCGCGTAGCCAATGTCTTCCTGGAAGAAAATAATCTGCACGCCGCGATGGAATATCTGGAAGAAGATATATAGGAATTGCCAGAATTGCCGGGATTGAGGACCCTTGTTGGCCCTAATTTCGAGATGGTCCACCATTTGGTTCTCTATTAAGACGGTGTCAACACGCCGGCGATCTCAACAGTGTTTCCAATGTTGGCAATTTTGGCACTTCCGGCGATTCTGGCAATCCATCCACGCTCCGACTCAGCCCAAGATGACAGATCGGAAGGCATTTGAAAATTCAAAATTTTAAATTTGAAATTCAAAATCAACTCAATTCCTGCGCTTCTGGCAATTCTTGTCACTCTTCGTTCACCCAGCCTTTGCGCGTTGTGACCGGAATCGCCTGGCTTACGTCCGTCTTGGCGCCGTTGAAGCTCGGCTTGATCTTCCCTGCCAGATCTTCAGCGATCTTCTTTCCGTGAAAGCGTCCGTTCTCAATAAATATCTCACTGGTCCGCGAGCCTGAGACCACGACGCCGGCCACATAAATTCCAGGCACGTTGCTCTCAAACGTACGGGGATCGCACACCGGACGCATCTCCGGATCGGTCAACTGAATACCGACGGCGCGCAGAAAGTCATAGTCGGGATGGTAGCCGGTGAGCGCGAAGACGAAATCGTTCTTCAGCACGCGGTCTCCATCGGGCGTTTTCACACGCACGGCGTCGGCCAGGATTTCGCAGACAGCGGAATTAAAATACGCCGTCACTTCTTTGTTCTTGATGCGATTTTCGATGTCTGGCTTGATCCAGTACTTTACGTTGTTATGTATCGCCGCGCCGCGATGGACCATGGTCACACGTGATCCACGCCGCCACAACTCAAGCGCCGCAATGGCTGCGGAATTTTTTGCCCCGATGATCAGCACGTCCATGTCGAAATACGGATGCGGCTCCTTGTAGTAATGCATGACCTTGGCTAGGTCTTCACCGGGAACATGCATGTAGTTGGGAAGATCGTAGTAGCCGGTGGCAACAACGATCTTGCGCGCCGCGTATTCCATTTCCTGGTTGTTGCGATCGCGGACGGCAACACAAAACGCACCGTCATGCCCCGTCACACTGATCACCTGCTGATACTGACGGATGTCGAGATCATAGTGCTGCGCGACATTGCGGTAATACTCCAGCGCCTCCTGCCGCGTAGGTTTCTGGTTGGCGCTGTTAAAGGGCAGATCGCCGATTGCAAGCAGTTCCGGCGTGGTGAAGAACGTCATGTTAGCGGGATAGTGAAACAGCGAATTTACGAGGCAGCCCTTATCAACCAGTGCGGTGATAAAACCGGCGCGCTGCGCCTCAATGGCGGACGCCATGCCAGTCGGTCCGGCGCCAATCACAAGAACATCAAACGATGTGCGATCGTGGGGCATAGGGTCGTTGAATATAGAAAGATTCATTCTATCGCGTGCGATTTCCAGATGCCGAGCGCGATACGCATACCAGCCCGCTAAAAGTTTTAGCTCATAAAAACAACCACCCTCGCGATCGCAAACTCAGCGTGAAAGCTGCTTGCGTCGCAAGGGTGGGTGTGTTTTGTCTCGAGTATGTTTCTAGTTCAGAATGTGACTGGCTTGGGCTGCGGCAACCAGTGCGTCAGCATCTGCCTGCAACAGGAAGCCACTGGCCACGGCGCGGGCCGCTGCTGCCTTCACTGCCTGCACGTAACCCGCATGCGTTGCGTAACGCTCTTCCAGGGACAGGCGCGGATCGGCGTTAGCGATGCGGTCCGCCTTGGTGACTGAGAACGGAACGTAGCCGCCGGTGTAATCGCAATTTTGCGACTTATGGAATCCAGCCGCGGTGATGTTCCAGCCAAAGTATGAACCCAGAGGCGCGTCGCGAAGGACCACGGGCACGCCGCCAAGCTCGTTACCATCAGAGTCCGTACGCGGCACAAGCATGTTGATCACCTGCTTGATGCGCGGCGGGAAGTTGGTGGGTATGCCGGAACCGTCATTGGGATTGAATTGCGGACCCCAATCGTAATCGAGCACCGGATTGATGAACGGCGTTTCGTTTACGCCATTGATAGTGGCGGATTCAGGTGCGCGAGGCGCCAGCTCCTTCAACTGCGGCATGCCAGTGGGAAAACCCATGGCGGCCAGAGTCGGCGGGACCAGGTTGCGAAGGTGGTCTTCATCGCCATGATCGTCCTTCCCGTTAGCGTGGCCCTCTGCGCTTTCATCTTCCGGAGTGCGCAGCCGTGGATAAAGGCTATTCGGCGGAGTAACCCCGGACATCACCCAGTCACGGAAGTGCACGCGAATGGCGTTGACCGTCTCCGTGTGTGGAACAGGATTGCCTTTCAGCGCGCCGGTTCCCCATTTATTTCCAGGACAGTTTGGATTGTTGGGCGTGAAGTCAAACAGGTTGGTGCCAGCGGGCGTGGTGGTGCCGCCGTGCGTAGTGCTGGGGATGTAGTAGCGGCGGACGTTTTCGGGAATAGGAATATCTTTCTTGCCGTCAGTTCCCACCCATTCAATGCCCAGTTTCAGTTCCCATACCTCAGCGGCGCCGAAGTGCTCAATGATCTTGGGACACGTCTTGGTATCACGGCAGCGATCCAGAATGCCGCGCTTGGGCAGATTGCGAACCTTATCTTCATAGTCAGCCCACCACTGCGGGCCTTCGCTGCCTGCTTCAAACAATTCCAGAACGCCATCAGGCTGGGCCCAGCGGAAGTTGAGAGCAATGCGGCGTCCGGCGATGACGGGCCACATGCCATCACTCACCTGGCGACGCGATTCATCCTGATTGAAGCCCAGGTGAAGCCATCCACGCAGGAAGTTACCGCTCTGTGAAACGCCGCGGCTGATGGAGAAGCGGACCTTGCCCGCCAGTGGATTCACTTGACCATTGGCATCCGCGGCCGCGTGTTTAAAGAAAGATTCAACATCGCGGAAGGCAGCAAAACCCACGCCCAGAACCAGCGGATCGCGCGCAGTGAAGACGACCTGATAGAGCTTGTTGCCATCAAAGCCGTTGCGCAAACAAATTTCTGAAGTGCTGGGTGTACCGGGGAACGGATGCGTTGCGTCACAATGCGCCCAGGCCCAGTCGGCGCTGGCAATGGTATTGCCCACGGTTACGTCGCCCGCCATGGTCTCATGCAGATGTTCAGTGAGTGTGGCTTTGGTGGTGTCGAGCGAGGCCGGCTTATAAGGAAACGGATTGGCCTGCACCAGGAGAGGCGCCGAGTTGGGACCGGTGGCTGGATTAATGATGCGGGCCAGCACGGTGCCGGTGATCGGTGAGCCGTCAGGGTTGACCGCGGTCGGCACATGCACCCAGTCATTGTTGGTGCGCGTCTGATCGGTGCCGCCTTGATTGTCGCCCTGCCAGCCGCTGGAGATGCCCACATCGCCAAAAGCTTTCTCTGCGTCAACGATAGTTATGCGACCTCCACGGTTAGGCACATCATGCCACATCAGGCCGCTGGCCTTGGTCATATCAATCGGCTTCACAATAAAGAAGGTGGCGGTGTACTCAACTTTGCCGTTGGCATTGCGCGGCGCAAGTTGAATGTCCTGGATAATCGCGTTCAGTGGATCGGCGGGATCAAGTTCACCGAACGCACGTCCAGCAATGGTTTCAAATTGTCCGGCGCTGCCAAAGCTGGCGCCGCCGAATGCAGGTGAGGTCTTTGTATCGACGACGAAACGAACTACGCGAGCTGATGCCGACGTGGCGAGCGCAAGGGAAAGAAGTAAGGCAAGCGCGATCGCTTTGGGAGAGGGCATTGGAGCCTCCATGGGCACAGATAGGATTTTGTTCCTTGATTTCTGTTCCGACGAGTTAGAAGTGGGCGGAAGATAGCTCTTCGGAAGCGACACGAAATCTATGCCTGCGTTATAGGTAGTGTCAAGTTATCGCGTAGCAAAAATGAATATTCACCATGAAGTTTTGTAAAGCAGAGTTTCAGTCAAACTATGCGATCTCAGCTAGACTGGACCAACACGTCTATCACGCAGACACCGAGAACAGCGAAAGCTTACCGAAGATGAACGCGGATAAACGCGGACAAAATCGTTGCACTGACGATAATCTAGAGCCTGGACTAACGCAGATGACACTGATCGAAAGCAGACAGGTATCCTTTACCAATGAGACGATCGGATGGATTCGGATCTGTGATGGCAATCGTTACCGTGCTGACAATGACAAGCCCTTACGCTCTTATGTCTGATACGACTCGCGCGCAGCAGAGCACTCCAAAATCATCCCCTTCTAACATTGGCGAGGACGAACAACTGCCTGGCGGCTTCAAGATCAAATCAAGACCCATCAACTTTAATCAGGAACGGATCGATCTTACTCTTGCCTACCGCAGAATTCATCAGGACCCGCAGGCCAAAGACATATTGATTCAGCCGAAGGTAATCATCCTGCACTGGACAGGCATCAACTCTCTGGAATCCACTTGGAACTATTTCAATCGCACACGCGCCGAAACTGCGCGACCGGAGCTGGCTGCTGCCGGTGAGGTCAACGTCTCCGCGCAGTTTCTGGTGGATCGCGATGGGACCATCTATCGCCTGACGCCGGAAACGTGGATGGCACGGCACTGCATTGGCCTGAATCACGTGGCGATCGGAATTGAGAATGTGGGCGACGGCGAGAAGTTCCCGCTCACTGATGCACAGGTCAAGGCCAACGCCGAGCTGGTGCGATATCTGAAAGGCAAGTACGCGATCGAGTATCTGATCGGACACATGGAATATCGCAAAATGGAAAGCACGCCGCTGTTTCTGGAACGTGACCCTGAATATCGCAACAACAAGCCTGATCCGGGAATGGATTTTATGCGCAAGGTGCGCAAGCTGGCTGAGGATTTGAAATTGCAGGGGCCGCCACGCTGATTGCGCCTCGAACTTCGCTCCCAAAAATAGAGGGAGCGTTCGCCATAAAACCCAGCGACGCTCCCTGCGGCTACCAATCCAAGACAAAGGGGAGGAGGGACTTTGTCTCAGCGCTTGTTCAGTACAAAGCTAATTATGCCTCTGCCGTGAGCTTAAGAAAAACGCCATGGTGCGCCAGCAACGTACCATCACTGCGCGAGCTCTCCCGCATCAAACCAGAGATTATGGTTGTAAACACAGACATCCTAAATTCATGGAAAGAAGTGGCTACTTACCTGGGGAGGGGTATCAGAACGGTACAACGCTGGGAACGGGAGCTTGGCTTGCCGATAAGACGTCCCCGGGGAAAATCACGCAGTCCAATCATTGCGTTCCGTCCGGAACTGGATCGCTGGCTGCAGAACGCGCCAACCGCCGAACGACTGACAAAAGAAGAACGCCTGGCAAGGGATGAAAGACCTGACGGTTTAGATATGCAAAACGTTGCGTGACGTCAAGCACGTGGCCGCGCGCCGGCAATCTATAATGTAGGGTTTGGCCTGTACCTGCTTTTTGCGCCGGTACTCGCCACGCGACATTATTCTGGAGAAGCAGGCACACCTATGGCCACCGCCAGCAGTAACTTCCGTCAGGAAAAAGATTCCATCGGCATCAAAGAGATTCCCGCCGACGTCTATTACGGCGTGCAGACCGCACGCGCCGTGGAGAATTATCCCATCTCCGGCATGCGCGCCAATCCCACACTGATCCGTGCCTTTGGCATGGTGAAGTATGCTGCCGCTGAAGCCAATAAGGCGCTCGGTCTGGTTGATGAAAAGCGTGCAGACGCCATCATGAAGGCCGCTCAGGAAGTCATGGACGGCAAGTGGAACCAATCTTTTGTGGTCGATGTGTTTCAGGCCGGCGCCGGCGTGAGCTTCCACATGAATTCCAATGAGGTGATCGCCAACCGTGCCACGGAAATCATGGGCGGAAAGCTGGGCGAGTACACCGTCCATCCCAATGACCATGTGAATTATGGCCAGTCCACCAATGACGTCTTCCCCACCGGCATGCGTGTGGCCACGCTGCTGGAGCTGGAAAAACTCTATCCGGTACTGGACGGCTTGGCCGCGGCCTTTGAAGCCAAAGGCAAAGAATTTCACGACATCATGAAGTCCGGTCGCACGCACATGCAGGACGCTGTGCCGATCCGACTCGGACAAGAGTTTGCCGCCTATGGCGTGGCGATACGCAAAGCGATCGCTGACATTCGCCACGCCGGTGACTCTCTCCGCGAACTCGGACTCGGCGGCTCAGCCGTAGGAACAGGCATCAATACCCATCCTGACTATCGGGCGAAAGCCGTGGCCAATCTGGCAAAGATTTCCGGCCAGAAACTCACTCCTGCTGAAGACATGCGTTGGGCAATGCAATCCAATGCGTGCATGGCGCAGGTGTCTTCAGCTCTGCGCAATCTGGCGCTGGAGATCATCCGCATCTCCAACGATCTTCGACTGATCTCGTCTGGCCCAAACACGGGCTTCGCCGAAATCAACCTGCCCGGCCTTCAACCGGGCTCATCGATCATGCCGGGAAAAATCAACCCGGTGATGCCGGAACTCGCCGCGATGGTGTCATTCCAGGTTGTCGGCAATGACACAGCAGTGGCCCTGGCGGTCCAGGCCGGACAGCTTGAGCTCAACGTGATGATGCCAACCATGGCCTACAACGTGTTGCAATCCATCTCCATCCTCACCAACATGTTGAAGGTCTTCACGGAAAAATGCGTGAAGGGTCTCACAGCGAATGAAAAACGCAACCAGTTCTACGCACAGAGCACGGTCTCATTGGCAACGGCGTTGAATCCTTATATCGGATATCAGAAGGCCGCGGAGATTGTGAAGGAATCGGTGGCCACGGGGCGGTCAATTATCGACATTGCGCGCGACAAAAAATTGCTCAGCGAAAAAGAAATCGAAGAGATCCTTGATCCGGTGAGCATGACTGAGCCACAGTATCCAAAGGAGTCGGCGAAGAATCGTGAGGACATTAAGAAGAAAAACGAATAAATCTTCTTATACACCTTCGTTTTAATCCAGAGCGCAACAAGGGATCGCTACGGTCTTCCAGAAGTGACAATGCCCCGCGTCGCGCGAGCCCTTACTCGAAAATACGCGGCGATGGCGATGA
>Ga0137388_10001741_pt1 | contig 13413 bp, 10 predicted proteins | sample 15con2h14AmetaG_FD_104644 | JGI IMG/M metagenome (GOLD analysis project Ga0137388, IMG submission 104644) | Vadose zone soil microbial communities from Angelo Coast Range Reserve, California, USA - 15con2h1.4A metaG | ecosystem: Environmental > Terrestrial > Soil > Vadose zone > Saprolite...
ACTGGCCGCTGCGGACGATCGGGTGCGGGGCCTGGTGTTCTCGCAACGGGTGGGGTTCGGCGCCGCCCGCAACGCCGGCATCCTCCAGGCGCGGGGACGCATCGTCGTCGTGGCGGACACCTCCGTCGAGCCGACCGGCGACGCCTTGTCGCCGTTGGCGGCGATCCTTGCCGAGCAGGACGGCGGCCACACCGTGGGGATGGCCGGCCGGTGGGGGCTGCGGTCTGCGGACCTACGGTCGTTCGAGGAAGCGACCGAGGGGGAGGTGGACGCCCTCCAGTCCTACTGGATGGCCTTCCGGCGAGCCGGCGCCGGCCCCGACCTGCTGTTCGACCCCAAGTTCAAGTTCTACCGAAACGCCGACATCGACTACTCGTTGCGGTGGCGGGCCGCCGGTCACCGGCTCGTGGCCGCCCCGATGCCGCTGGCGCGCCACGCCCACCGGGAGTGGGAGGCCCTCAGCGAGGCCGAGCGCGACCGCAAGAGCCGGGACAACTTCGCACGGCTGCTGCGAAGCTGGCGGGGTCGCACCGACCTGCTGGGTGGGAGGGTCTAGCCAGGCGGTGAACGGCTACGAGGTCCTGGGACCCGTCGCCGAGGGCGGTCGCGAGGGGGGCAGCGCCGTCCGGGCACGGCGGCTTGCCGATGGGGCCGAGGTCGTCCTCAAACGCCTAGCGCAGGGCGGGAGCCCCGGCTGGCTGCGGAGTGTGGCGACCCGCGCCAAGGCCGTCGCCGCCCTGGGGCACCTCGCTCTGCCCCGCATCTTCGAGGTCACCGAGGGCGCCGACGAGGTCGTCATCGTCATGGAGTACGCCCGAGGGGGATCGCTCGCGGACCGTCTGGCGGGGGGCCGGGTGCTGCCTGCCGGCGTGGTCGGGGAGGTGTTTGCCACCCTGGGCGAGGGCCTGGAGGCCGCCCACCGGGCCGGGATCCTCCACCTGGATCTCAAGCCGTCGAACATCCTGTTCCGGGCCAACGGGGACCCCTTCCTGTCCGACTTCGGGCACGACCGCCTCACCGAGACGACCGGGCAACCGACGCCAGGGCGTGCCGCGTACCTCGACCCCGTCGTCGCCGGCGGCAACCCCCCGGACGCCCAGGGCGACCTCTACGCATTGGCCGCCATGGCGTACCAGGCACTGAGCGGGAGCCCGCCATTTGGGGGCGACAGCGTCGTGGAGGTGGCCGACGCCGCCCGGCTGGGTGCGGTCCGCCCGCTGGCCGAGGCCGCCACAAAGGTACCGGCGGCGCTTGCCGCCATCGTGGAGCGGGCGCTGGCGCCCAACCGGGAACGCCGCTACAGCACGCCTCAGGTCTTTGCGGACTCCCTGCTCCCCGGCAGCCCAGCGCCGGAAGCCGTGGCCGGCACCGAGGGACCCTCGGTTGCACGCAAGGTCGTGCGAGCGGGGGCCGTGGGGGCCGGGCCCCTCCGGCCTGGGGTCGTGGGGGCCGGGGAAGTGGGGGCCGGGGCCGTAGTGCCTGGGGAAGTGGGGGCCGGGGCTGCGGAGCCGGACCGGCACCGGCCGACCGGCGCATGGAGGCCGTTCGGGCTCCTGGCTCTGGGCCTGGTGACGGTCCTTGCCGCGGTCGTGGCCACCCCTCCCCTCCTCCATCGAACCGGGACGAAGTATGTCGTGACGGCGCCGGGGCCGGTCGCTCCCCTGCCGAGCCCGAGCCCGACCCCGACTCCCAGCGCGAGCCTGTCCGACCTTGCCCTCGTCCAGGCCTCGGTCGTCCCCACGGCGACGGTCGTCTCGCCGTCGCCCAGCCGTGTACCGCCCCGGCCCCCACCGCCGAAACCGGCACCCAAGCCTGCCGTCGTCGTCGCCCCCATGACGCATCCGGCACTTCCTCCCGCTCCTTCCGCCGCTCCGCCTCCGAAGGTGCTCCCAAGCCCGCAGCCGGTCCCCCCAGCCCCGCTCCCCCCGAGAGGCCAGCGGATCGCCTTCACAGGGACCAGGGACGGGAGGCCCTCCATCTACGTCACCGACGTGACGGGCAGCGTCGTTATCCGGCTGACCAACAGCCCGGCGGGCGAGGACGCTCAGCCCGTGTGGTCGCCGGACGGCACGCAGATCGCCTTCACGAGCACCCGGGACGGGAACCGGCAGATCTACGTCATGCACGCCGACGGGAGCGGCCAGCACCGCCTCACGACGGGGTCCGCCAACCACTACGACCCCACCTGGGACCCGACCGGCGCCTCGATCGCCTACGTCAGCGACGAGAGCGGCACGCCTGCGATCTTCAGGACGGATGCGACTGGGGCCGGCAGCGGTACCTACGCCGGGCCTGCGCCGGCGAGCAACGTTAGCGCCGCCTTCACGCAGCCGTCGTGGTCACCGGACGGCAAGACATTCGTCGCGACCGACCAGGCAGGAGCGACGCGAATCGTCGCCTCCTGGGACGTCACCGGGGGTGGGTTCCGGATCCTGACCCTCCCCCCAGCAGCCGGGTGCGACGACCCGGCCTGGTCGCCCAACGGGTCGAAGATCCTCTACGCGAGTGGCTCGCCCAGCCAGGTGTGGACGATGGCAGCGGACGGGTCGGGCGCGACGGCGTTGACGAGCGGCTCCTCCAACAACCGGCGGCCAACGTTCTCCCCGGCAGGTGACCGCATCGTGTTCGTGAGCGACCGCCTCGGCGTCCGGCAGCTCTGGTCGATGCGGACGGACGGCAGCGGTCAGGCGCTCCTCGTCAACGTCGCTGGCGAGGCTTACGACCCGAGCTGGGGGTAGCGACCCCGGAGGGCCTTGCTCATGCGGCGGGCGACGGCCGCCGGGTCCTGCGCCTCGGTGAGTGCCCGGACCACGGCCACCCTCACCGCCCCCGCCTCCAGCACGCCAGAAAGGGTCACAGTATCGATCCCCCCGATCGCGAAGAACGGTTGGGCAGCGTGCCCGGCGGCGAAACGGCAGAGGTCGGTGCCGACGGCCGGACGGCCGGGCTTGGTTGGGGTCGTGTACACCGGGCCCACCGCGATGTAGTCGGCCTCCGACGAGGCGGCGGCCAGGATCTCCGGCTCGGTATGGGTGGAGAGCCCGATGAGCGCCCCCGACCCCATCTGGCGCCGCGCCTCCGCCGGCGAGAGGTCCTGCTGGCCCACGTGCACCCCGTCCGCCTCGGCCGCAATGGCGAGGTCCACCCGGTCGTTGACGAAGAAGAGGGCTCCGAACTCCAGCGTACGGCGCCGGGCGACCGCTGCGAGGGCGAGCAGGGGGCGGGCCTCCAGTCCCTTGTCCCGCAGCTGCACGATGTCGACGCCCGCCTCGAGCACCCGGGGCAGGAACTCGTCCAGCGGCCCGGCGGGAGGCTCGCCCGGCGTGACGAGGTACAGCCGGGCAGCACGGAGGCGCTCACTCGTCACTAATGCAGGCGTGCCGCAATGGTGTGGAAGAAAAGGGTAGTCTCATGTACCAAAACTTCCACACCTCCCGAGGGGGAAGCAACCATGCGAGCGGCGAGCAACGAAGGGCCCGGAAATGGCGGGAGGCCGGGCCATCCGGCCCGGCCTCCCGAACTTCAACCGCTGTGCTTCGTTCCTAGCCCCTGGACCCCAGGAGGGCCTTGAGGCCACGGCGACCGAATGCCAGGGCGCCGAGGGTGATGATCAGAGCCACTGCGTAGTACCGCCCGGTCAGGCCACCCGTCACCGGGAGAGCCCTTCCTCTGCCGCCGCTGATCGTCGGAAGCTGGATCGTGGCCGACCCCGCTGCCGGCACCTGAATCGTCGTCGTGCCCTGCGCACTCAGCAGCGCGCAACTCGCCGTCACCGTGGCCTTCTCGGTGAAGGTGCCTCCTCCCGAGGACGGCGACACCTTCATGTTGACCACCAGGTCCTTCGTGACGCCCGGCGGGATGGGGCCGATGTCGTTCCAGGTCAGCGAGGACGACGTGGTGGTGTCCGCAGGCGGGGTCTCGCCGAGGACCTGGAAGTGCACCCCAGGCGTGGCCGAGATGTTGTCCACAACCTTGACACCCGTGAGGACGCAGGCGTGCGGGTTGTGCACGTGGATGATGTAGTTGAACGAGTCACCAGGGTTGACGTTGGGCGGCTGGGCCTCCTTGCTGACGTCGACCTGGCAGATGATGCCGCCAGCCGGGACCGTCGCCGAGGCCTCCATGTGTCCGAGGCGCACGTCGGCAAGCCCCTGGACGGCAACCTTGAGGATGTCCACTTCGGCCGAGACCGAGGTCCCGTCCGCTGTGGCAACCGGGCCAGCCGGCGTGGCGGACTCGTCGCCAAGGGCGTGAGCCGGCGTTCCGATGGTCACGATGCCGCCGACATTGAAGCCGCCGGGACCCAGGATCTGCTGGAGCGTGACGGTCGTCGTGACACCGGCGGTCGAAACCGACACGACCGGCGTGCTGCCCACCGCACCGTTCGGGCCGTACTGGACGTAGGCCTGGCCGGGGATACCGGTGGCCACTGCCCGGAGGTGCCACGGGCCGAGGACCGTGACGGTGACCAGGCCGCCGAGCAGGCCGACCGGGGCGATGACCTGGTTGGTCTGGGCCATGAGGCCGACGCTGTTCCCGATGACCGTGCCGTTCGGGTCGGTCTGGGGAACGAGCACCATGTGGGAGTCGGTCAGGGACTCACCGGGCGCAGCGACGACGGGCGCCGCCGGAGGCGGGCCCGAGCCGACGACCTGGGCGTTGGCGAGGTGGCCGAACCCTTGGCTGATGTCCTGGCCCATCACGCAACCGTTGTTGCCGTTCGGGTCGGTGTTCCAGTTCGCCTGGGCCTTACCCTCCGCCAGGCTCGCGTTCAGGACCGGGTCGAGGGCGAGCGTGGTCTTGTTGTCGATCAGGCCGCTGTTGGGCGGGGCCGTCGCGACCGCTCGCTGGCTGATGAGTGCCTGGGTGGTCGAAACCGGCGCGGCCACGTTGAGGCCGAGCTCGACGCCAGCTCCACGACCGCCGGACTTCTTTGACGCGTCGGCTGCCTGGATGACCAGCGGCGGGGTTACCTTGCTGTCGATCTGACTCGTGAAGCCCTGCGAGTTCACCGCAGCGCCTGCAAAGGCCTGGTCCACCTCAGCAAGCGTCGTCGAACCACTGGTCAGGGCCCCGGCGTGGACCGCGGAGCCCGTTGTGTAGCCGTTGTAGTTGGCAGATGCGACGGGTACCTGCGCTGGAGCGGGTTGCGCTGCTAGCAGGCCCACCACACCTATAAGGGACACCGTCACTCCTGAAGCAAGAGCCCTCGACCATGTTCTGCGTGCCGTACTCGATGCCCCCAACGCCTCCTCCTTCCATCTCTTTCGTCAAGCCCGTATTTCAAGCCGGACGCCCGTCGAGCCGGAGCCGACCGACCCGCTGGCTATCCTTCCCATCAGTAAAGCTTCGTAGCCCTTTCTCTCTAGCCCTCTCTGTAGACAAACGCATGGCTGGCCGAAACTACATCGTCAGTCGTCGTTTTTGTCGCGATAAATCTCAGTTTGAGAAGAAGGGGCGCTTTGCGACTTGGCATTTGCGCCGTTCGAGGCAAGATCGTGACACGGTCCACCCCTGCTGCCTTCTCCATGTCTGTGAGGTCCACCCCCGCCCCCATCCCGCGCCTTGGGCCAAACGTGTCGCTGAGGCTCGGGGCTGCGTTTCCAGGGTGCACCCTAGCCGCCGCGAGGGGTGCACCGCAAGCTTTGGAGGGGACGCGACAAACTCGACGATTGACCGGTTCCGGCGGGCCGGGTCACGACGTGCTGTGTCATCGATCAGGAGTATCCTCCGACTCCGCTGCGTGGTCACTCCTGCATTCGGGGTAGCCGCCCCGGCGGGATCGGAGCCCGATCGAAGGCCGGTTCAAAACCCTCTCCGAGCCGATTCTCGGCTGAATTGACCGGGTGGACCGGGAAGTCGCATGATTTCTGCGCTTCCGCCCACATTTTGCTCGACCACCCCGTGTGATTTCGGGGTGCCGCCCGTTAATCCCAGATGAACGGGCTAGTTAAGTGCCCGAGAAGAGTGGCCGATCTTAACTAGGGATCGGGAGACCGAGAGGAGGAACCGCTAGGTGAAACGGCTGTTGGTGGTGCCCGTAGTGATGATGTTCCTACTGACTGCGTTCGTGCCGGCGTCAAGCGCCGACACACCGAACGTGGTGTTCATGGGGCAGGGGCAGAGCAGTGCGCTTGACCTGTCTGTTCCGCTGCTCAACTCGCTTCCCGGCAACCTCCTCGGCAGCATCCTCGGCAACCTCGGGTCTCTCGGCAAGGGCATCACCGCCGGTCACACCGAGACCACCTTCGAGGGCCTCAGCAACCCGTCGGTCAACGGTCTCGCCCTCGGGCTCTGCAGCCTCCTGGGCAGCAACCTGCTTTCGCTCCCGGCAGTCGGCAGCACCCTTCCCGGCACGCTTCCGGGCCTCGGCGGGCTCCCCGCCCTCGGCAGCATCTGCAGCGGGCAGACGCAGGCAACCTCGAGCTCGGCCGCCAACCACGGCAGCACGACCCAGGCCTGCCAGGCGCTCAGCCTCGCGATCCTTGTGATCAAGACCGCCTGCTCGCAGTCGTACTCCACCATCGAGGGCGGCCGTCCGGTCAGCCAGAACAGCGCAGGGGTCGCCGAGATCGACGTTGCCCTGCTGCCGGACGTCCTCGGCAACCTGGGCCTCAACAGCCTGCTCGGTAGCCTCGGCCTCGGCAACCTCGGCGGCGGCGGCGTCACCGGCACGGCTGGCTCGCTCCCGCTCGTTGGCCCGCTGGTGAACAACCTCGTCGGCGGCCTCCTCGGCCCGGTGCTGGGCAGCGCCCAGGGCAGCCCACTGGGTGTCGGCGACACCGCAAACCTGGTTTCGTCCATCACCGGCCTCCTGCAGAACGTGCTGGGCGCCGGGGGCAACCTGGTCAGCATCAAGCTCGGTACCGGCTCGTCGGTGCTGTCGAACAACGGCGCCGCCACGCAGGAGACCGCCCAGGCGGCAGGGGCTGACATCGGCCTCATCGGCGGCCTCATCGACATCCAGGTCGGCGCAGCCAACTCGACGGTCGTCTGGAACGACGCCTCGGGTGCCGCCACGGCCGACGCTTCTCCCGCAGTCGCCCACATCAAGATCGCCAACCCGCTGGGCGGCGGCAACCTGCTCGACCTGCCGATCGCAGTTCCCAGCCTCAACGGGCTGCTCGGCGGGCTTCTCTCCCAGACCGACCAGGCCGGCGACCTCACCCTGCTTGCGGGGACCCCGCTGGAGACGACCATCAAGGTCGCCAGCGCCTCGCCGCACCAGACCGGCCGCAACGTCACCGCTTCTTCGGATGGTGTCTCGATCCTCGCCCTGAAGGGCCTCGGCGCTTCCTCGGTCGGCGGCACGGACGGCGGTATCCGCCTGCGACTGGCTTCGTCCAGCTCCTCGGTCGCCGGTGACATCCTGAAGGTCCAGGCGGCTGCACCATCGCTTCCCATCACCGGTGGCCCGACGTACGTCTTCCTCGCCGGTGCTGCGTTCATGGCAGTTGCCGCAGCCCACGTCCTCCGCAACTCCCGCCGCATGCGGGCAGGCGCGAAGGGCTAGGCCAGGCAGCGCACGAAAACGATCACAAGCAAGACCAAAGAAGAAAGGTAGAGGGATCGCTGCGTGAAGTACCTAGCGACCCCGAAGGCTCGGCGTGCGCTCGCCACCATCCTGTCGTGTCTCGCGGCAGCGATGGTGGTGGGCGCCGTGGGTCTCCTCGGGTACCCGGAGTACACGAACATCAGGGCCAACCGAGAGCAGAAGGCCCTCCGGAGCGAGTTCCTCACGTCCGAGAAGCTCAAGCAGGCCTACCAGGCAGCAGCCAAGCCTGCGTCGGCCGGCGGGACGAAGGTGACGCTGGCGGAGGGCTCTGCGGTGACCCGGATCCAGATCGCCAAGATCGGACTCGACACCGTGGTCGTGCAGGGCACGTCCAACCAGGCCCTGGCTGCCGGTTCTGGCCACTACCCCCAGACTCCCCTCCCGTGCTCGCCGACGGGCAACGTGGGGGTCGCTGGGCACCGGACCATGAACGGGCATCCGTTCCAGAAGTTGGACCAACTGGTCACCGGCGACAAGGTCATCCTGACCACGCCGTTCCAGCAGTGCACCTACCAGATCATCGCCAGCGTCGACGGGCACGCCAACCCGTACGTCACGGACCCGAACGACTGGACGGTCATCGCGCAGACGTCGAAGCCCATGCTCACGATGAGCACCTGCACGCCCGAGGGAACCGCACGGCAGCGCCTGGTGGCCCGGGCCGAGCTCGTCTCCACGACGAACATCGTTGCCGGATCCACCGTAAAGTAGGGAAGTTACTCAGTTGCAACAACCTATGCCGAAGGAGCGTCCCCGAACGATGAAGGTCCAGCGTCTTCTCGGATCCCTCGCCGTCGCGGGGACACTCACTGCCCTCACCGCCGGCATGGCCGCCCCCGCCTTCGCCGCCAACGGCAACGTCACGTTCAGCAACATCGCGCCCAGCGACCAGGCTCAGCTCCCAGGGAGCCTCCCGGCCAACCAGATCACTGTCCACGTCGACGCGAGCTGCCCGGACCTGGGTTGCAGCATCGGGAGCCTCGCGGCCTCCATCTCGGACGGCACGACGCAGGTCGCCTCTGCCACCTCGGGATCCAGCAGCCTCAATTACACCTGGGACCTGACGCAGACCGCAAAGCGCAACGGTGTGTACACGATCACCTTCAGCGCCCAAGAAAAAGTGGTGCTCCTCGGCGGAGGCCCGGCCAGCACCCAGTCGAGCGTGAAGGTCAACGTCCCGCCCGTGGCCCCCAGTGGCGTGCAGGTGACGCTCGACTCTTCGAACGTGCCGGTCGTCACCTGGAACGCCAACCCGGAGCCGGACATCAAGGGCTACCAGGTCTACCGGTCCGACGGAGCGCAGCCGAGCGGCGTGATCAGCGGCACCTCGTTCCGGGACGCCAGCGCACCCCAGGGCCAGGCCGTCGCCTACAAGGTCGCCGCGCTTCGCTACAGCCCGGTCGGCCAGTCCAACCTCATCTCGTCCGACGCGTCGGCGCAGACCTCGTCGGTCTCGGTTCCCGCGGCGGCAGCGGCGGCCCCGGTGATCCCGCAGAACGTCGCCACGGTCGACCCGCCCAAGCCCGTCAAGACGGCCGCCGGTGCCACTGCCCCGACCTCGGTGAACAAGCAGCCCGTGATCCTCGGGGTCACCCACCCGACACCGATCAACGGCCCGACCCTGCCCACCCAGATCGTGCAGGCCCCGCAGCCCAACGTGATCCAGTTCGCGCCGCTGCTGCCCTACTCCGGCAAGATCCCGGAGGTCGCGACGACCTCCAACGTGCCGGCCCCGGTGGCCGCCCAGGCCGACACCGGGCCGTCGGCGTCGATCCAGCTGCCCGGCGGCGTGAAGGTGACGCCCGTCGACGCCATCAAGTACGTGGCGACGGCGTCCTTCCTCATCGTCGCTGCGGTCCACATCACCCGCTTCGCCCGCAAGCTGAAGAACGCGCCGGTCTAAAGAAGTTTCATTAGCCCCCTTGATCCAATTCAGGGATCAATTCAGACCGATTCAGGCCAGCCCGGGGGACGGGGAGCGGGTAAAGTAGGGCAATGCCACGGCGTGACGCTCCAGTCGACGGCACCGGCGAGGACTCGGGGGGGCACCCCGCCTACCGACCCAGGCATGCCTACAGCGATCCGGTTCTCCCGGAGCCGGTTTCCCCTGCGCCGGTCCCGGGTGCCGGCGGATTGCCCGAACCACAGGCCTTCCGTTCCTCGCGACACGTCTCGCCTGACCCCGGAGCCGAGCGCCCCGAGCGCCCCGGCGCCGATGCCCCCGCAGCTCCCTTCCGGTCCCCCGTCGCCGTCATGGCCCCCGAGGTCCCTGTTGGCGGCAGGGAGGAATCCGGCACCGGCAACCGCCGCGGCCGCCCCGGCCCCCCGCCGCCCCCGGCACCGCCCGTGGTACCCGAAGGGTCGGGTCCGCGCCGGCGCAAGCCGCGCAAGCTCGCGGCGTTCCTGCTCCTCACGTTCGCGACCGCCCTCATCCTGGTGGCGGTCGGTGTGGCCGGCTACCCGTTCTACACCGACGTCCAGGCCGCCCGGCACCAGAAGACACTCCGGGCCCAGTTCGACCAGGCAGGAAAGCAGTCCGCCGCGGACCGCCTTAAGCTGCTGGAGCAGTACAAGAACCGCACCCTCGCCATCGGCAGCGCCGTCACCCGGATCACCATCCCGAAGCTCGGGGTCGAGACGGTGGTCGTGGAAGGGACCTCGGACGAGGCACTCGCTGCCGGTGCCGGCCACTACCCGCAGAGCCCGCTCCCGGGGGACGCCGGCAACGTTGCGATCGCCGGGCACCGCACCATGAACGGCCACCCCTTTGGCGACCTCGACAAGCTCGTTCCCGGTGACCGGGTCATCCTGACGACCCCGTTCTCCACCTACACCTACAAGATCGTCCCGGGCTTCGAGGGCCACGCCAACCCCTGGGTCACCACCCCCGACGACTGGACGGTCGTCTCGGTCGCCACGCAGTCCCACCTCTTGACGTTGACCACCTGCAACCCGAAAGGGCAGAAGACCCAGCGGCTGATCGCCAGGGCCGAGATGGTCTCGTCGCAACCCATCGCGTGATCCTCCGGCGCTGCCTCATCGCGGCCGCCTGCGCGGTCGCCCTCGTCGGCCCCGTGGTCCCGGCCGCTGCGGCGACCGACCCGTGCGCCCCAGCCCAAAGCTCCACGCTGGACGCGACGATCAACGTGTGGCAGCCCGGTCCCAAGACCTCGGACGCCGACGCCCACCAGTGCACGCCGCCGGCCGGGTCGGTCCTGAGCGGGACCTGGAACATCCGGATCGACGCCGGCAGCCTCGCCTCGCTCCGCAGCTTCTCCGTGAGCGTCCTCCCCGTCGACGGTTCGATCCCCTCGCTGGCACCCGGCGCCACGACCTCACGCACCTACGCCGGAGCGATCATCTCGGGCAAGCTCTCGGACACGATCCAGATGGCGTGGGACACCGGGTCCCTCACCCGGTACAACGGCGAGTACGAGATCACCGCCACCGCGGTCTCCTCGCTCGGCAGCACCGCCCATGCCACGGTGGGACACCTGCTCGTCAACAACCCCCCGGCGCAGCCCACCGGTCCCGGAACGAGTATGGACGGCGTCGTGCCGGTGCTGTCCTGGACCGCCAACTCGGAGCCCGACCTCACCGGCTACCAGGTCCTGCGGTCGGTCGGCGGCGGTCCGTACGCGCCGGCCCGCAACGCCTCGACCAACACCTACCGGGACACCGGCGCCCCCCAGGGCAAGCCGCTGACCTACGAGGTCGTGGCGATCCGCAAATCACCAGCCGACCCCAACGGCATCGCGTCGAGCCCTTCGTCGCCGAGCAGCGCCGTCATCGCGGCCCCCCCGGTCCCGACCTCGACCGTCCCGGACCCGGTGCCGAAGGGGGTCGCCAAGGCAGCCCCCAGGACAGTCGCAGCGCCGCCCCCGGACGCGACCAGCTTCGCCCCGACCCTCCCGTACACCCAGTCCATCCCCACCGCCACGGCAACAGAGCCGGACGTCCCCGCCCCGACGTCGGTTGCCCTGCCGGCGGGCGGCGGGGGCTACTCCAAGACGACCCTGGTCCAGAAACTCCCCTACCTCGGGGCGGCGCTGGCGATCCTGGCGATCTCGTTCTTCCTCATCCGGTACGCCTGGCGCCTCCGGAAGGGCGAATCCTGAGGGTGTGAGCCCCATCGGGCCGCCGGGCGGGAGGGGGCCGGAGGCCCGCCGGGACCGGACCTATACTGAGGCGCAGACACTGGGGAGCTCTCTTGGAGGGCTGAGAGGTGGCCTGGGCCACGACCCATTGACCTGATCGGGACAATGCCCGCGAAGGGATGTGATCTAGTTGCCGGGGGACACCATCGTGGTCGGCGCCGGAGCCATCGGGCTCGGGATCGCGTGGCGGGTGGCCCAGCAGGGCTGGGACGTGCTCGTGCTCGACCGGGGAGAACCTGGCCACGGGGCGTCCTTCCACGCCGCCGGCATGCTCGCCCCCATCACCGAGGCCACCTTCGGCGAAGACGCCCTCCTCCGGCTCAACCTCGCGGGGGCGCGGGCGTACCCGGCATTCCTGGACGACCTGGCAGCAGCGACGGGTCGGAGGCTCACGTCTGGGGCGCCGGGGACCCTCTTCGTGGCCCTCGACCGGGACCAACGGGAGGCGCTGGAACGCCTCCACGACTTCCAGCGCGACCTCGGCCTCGCCGTCGAATGGCTCAGCGGGAGCCGCTGCCGGGAACTGGAGCCCGCCCTCCACCCGGGCGTCCGGGCGGGGGTGCGAGCGGTGGAGCAGGAAGTGGACCCCCGGGCGCTCACCGCAGCGCTGCAGGCGGCGGTCGAAGCCGCCGGCGGGCGGGTCCGGGGCAGGGCGGACGTCGCCGGGCTCCTGGCGGCAGGCGACCGCATCACCGGGGTCCGCCTCACGACCGGCGAGGAGCTTGCCGCCGCCTGCGTCGTCCTGGCGGCTGGCTGCTGGTCGGGCGGGATCGCCGGCGTCCCGGCGGAGGTGGCGGCGGCGGTCCGTCCGGTGAAGGGCCAGATCCTGCGCCTGCGACCCCGCCTGGGCGAGCCCCTCCCCATCCGGCACCTCGTCCGCACCGAGGACGTGTACCTGGTCCCCCGCACCTCGGCCCTCCGGGGCGACGAGCTCGTCGTCGGCGCCACCGTCGAGGAGCAGGGGTTCGACACGTCGCTCACCGGCGGCGGGATCTACGAGCTGCTGCGCGCGGCCATCGAGGTTGTCCCGGGCGTGCGGGAGATGGAGCTGGCCGAGGCTTCGGTTGGCCTTCGGCCGGGGAGCCGGGACAACGCTCCCCTGCTCGGCCCCGTGGGGCCGGCAGGCCTCGTCGTGGCGACCGGGCATCACCGCAACGGCATCCTCCTGACCGCGGTAACGGCCGGGGCCATCGCGACCGTGGTCACCGAGGGCCGGGTCCCCGACGTCATTGCGCCCTTCCTGCCCGGCAGGTTCGCCCCCGCATGCTGCTGAGCCTGAATGGCGCCCCCCTGGAGGTCCCCGGCTCCGCGCGGGCGGCGCTGCTGGACGTGCTGGCCCGCGCCGGGATGGACGACCTGCGGGGCGTCGCGGTCGCCCTCGACGGTGAGGTGGTCCCCCGCAGCGAGTGGCCCAGCCGCGACGTCGGCGACGGCCAGCGGGTCGAGGTTGTCCGGGCCGTGCAGGGCGGTTCGGGGGAGAAGCTTGAGATCGCCGGGCGGGTGTTCGGGTCCCGCCTCATCTTCGGCACCGGCGGCTTCCGCAGCCTCGACGTCCTCGGCGAGGCCCTCGCCGCCAGTGGGGCCGAGATGGCGACCGTGGCGATGCGCCGGGTGGACCCGGCCGCCCGCGGTTCTGTCCTCGACGTTATCGAAGCCGCCGGCGTCGAGGTCCTGCCCAACACCGCCGGCTGCTACACCGCC
>Ga0137388_10001745_pt1 | contig 13389 bp, 8 predicted proteins | sample 15con2h14AmetaG_FD_104644 | JGI IMG/M metagenome (GOLD analysis project Ga0137388, IMG submission 104644) | Vadose zone soil microbial communities from Angelo Coast Range Reserve, California, USA - 15con2h1.4A metaG | ecosystem: Environmental > Terrestrial > Soil > Vadose zone > Saprolite...
ACGCCGCTCAGGCGGGCTGTGAAGCCTATATTCAAACGGATCGGGCTTCTTCACCAGTCGCAGGGCAGAACAGCGGAAACCTTGCACAACAGCCATTTTATCGATGAGGCCCTGGGGAATGCCAAGCTTATCAAGACCAGGGATATAACGCTCGGCTTTGGACCATTCACCTTCTTGCACTATAAATTCTTCCCAAAATTCCTCGGTATTGCGGTACAACGTCACTTACAGCGTCTTGCCGACCGGAACCTGCGCCTCTTCCGCTCCAGCGGTTCACAGTATCTTGTTCTAGCCAGGAAATCGGCATCCGTGTCCTCTGATCGATCGATAAGTGCCGGGAAAACCGTCTCCAAAACTGTAAAAGTACAATAATTAAAAAATGGAGGAGTCAATGACAAGGTGATCTATCCGGTACAAGTATTTACTTGTACCGGATAGATCCTCAATTACTACCGATTTGCAACGTCAGTATGCATTTCGTTTTCACCGCTATGCTATACTATTGCAGCAGTATACGAGGAAAGAAATTACTCTAACACATTCAGGAGTAACATAGAATGGACGAATCCACTATCCCGTATCGTCAGCAACAAGAAAAGGTGAATGCCCACTTCCAGGTTCAATCATTCTACTGGAAGGAGATCTACACCAGGAATACCGTGTACGCTGAGATTTACCGGGCACGCCAGTCTAGGGCACTGGCCTGGATCGACGAGCTTGCCCATGCGCCGGGCTCCCGCGTGCTGGAAGTTGGCTGCGGCGCTGGCTTCCTATCGGTTGCGCTCGCCCAGCGCGGGTTGCGTGTGCACGCCATCGACTCTGCTAAGACGATGGTCGAGTTGGCGCGTCAACATGCAGCAGATTCCGGGACTGCCGGACTGCTCTCCGTGGACGTTGGGGATGTCTATGCCCTGGCCTTCGAGGATGATTCCTTTGACCTCGTGGTCGCACTTGGCGTGACGTCCTGGCTGGTGCGACCAGAATTAGCGATACGAGAGATGGCTCGCGTGACTGGGCCAGATGGTCACGTCCTCCTCACGGATGGTAACCGGGCGGCGTTGCACCTGCTGCTCGATCCATTGATGAATCCGGCACTCGCTCCGCTTAGGAGGAGTGTCAAGGGCATGCTCGAGCGGGTTGGACTCCTTCGCCAATCGCCGAAACCGGTAATGGCGGCCGTACGCGATCACCGTTTTATCGACGAGGCCCTGGGAAGCGCCGAGCTTATCAAAACCAGGAGTATGACGCTCGGCTTTGGAATGTTCACCTTCTTGCGCTGCAAAGTCCTGCCGGAACGCCTCGCTATTGCGCTGCATCGTCAACTACAGCGCCTTGCCGATCGGAACCTGCCCTTCTTCCGCTCCACTGGCTTGTCCTACCTTGTTCTTGCCAGGAAGGTGGCATCCCGGCCTCATGAACGATCAACGAGTGCCGAGGAATCTACCTCCGTAGTTTCTTGCTTGCCCATCGCAGCACATCACGAACAAAACCTACAATAGCTGTCCAGGCTGGAAGGGGATCCTTCCAATCAAAACAATCATAGCCGATAGGGATGAAGAAAGAAAGGCAGAAGTCGAATATTGCCCTGGCTGGCGGGATTACTTCCCGCTCTGGTATTCCTTGCTGCCTCGAGGTTGATAGTGATGTCGCCACATTAAGGATATCGCCTTTCAGATAGCGCAGTCGGCCACCCACTGGATAGCTCTTCACCATATCGATCTTCTCCCCGCTTGCCCATTGATAAAGGAGATAGGGGAAATCGACTCCTGAACGTACAGCAAGTTCCGTTGAAGCCCAGAGACGCGGATTGATCTCCATCAAATAGGGATTTCCAGCATCATCACGCCGAAATTCTACTTCAGCGCAGCCCTCCAGATCGATTTCGCGCACGAGACATTCTGCCTGGCCACCAATGTCCGGCGGGACAGCAATGCTCTCACGCAGGGCTGATTCACCACCCACAATACGCATGTGCCGCTGAGCGTAACATGCATAGATTTGACCATATGCATAGAAAAGACTTACGGACTCACGTCTGCCTGAGATAAGTTGTTGGAAAAGCATCGTCACCCCAAAGCTCTCCAGTTCTTCAACGACATGCCGTGCCTCGTCAGGGGTAGACACCAGCTTAGATGCCAGTCGCGTACCGTGTTGTTTGTTCCATGCCCATGACTCCGCGGGTTTGACAACTGCTGGTAAACCTACCTCGCGTAGCGCTTCTGCTACCTCACTCGTCGCCTTCACGTTCACCCCTTTGGGGACGCTTATCCCCAATTGTTTGGCAACCTCCAACGTTCGCTCTTTGTTGATAGCTATTCCAAGAGCGGGCTCTCTCGCCAGTGCAATCTGTATGTGCTGCTCAAGTCGCTCACGATATCGACGTATCAATGCCAGGTTGGCATCTGATGAAATGACGAGTACACGTGCTCCAATATGGTCAAGCAACTGCTCCAGGTAGGGAAGATACTCATCCGTCCCCTCGTCTGCCGGACAGATAAATGCTTTCTGGCACCAGCGTGACGAGAAGGTAGGTAATCCACCAGAGCTTCCTACTGCTGCAACTCGCAGCCCTCGACTACCAAGCGAGCGCACAGTAGCTAACGATTGCCGCAATCTGGCATCGAGCACTAGTGCATCATATGTTACTTGACGCGTTGCAAGTTGCGAGTTCCAATATCTTGGCTCCTCACTCTGCATCGGTAGCGAGTAAGTTGCATCTCGAATTTTGTCCATAGCTTCGCTCACTAAATAGTACCTCTTAATTTAATAATTATCACTACCTGAGTCAGAAAGGTCAGCTCCTATTTTGCCTTTTATAAAGTCCTTTTCGCATTGTAACCATCCAGCGCAGCCGGGAGAAGAAGCCCCATAAACCGGCCGCCTCTGCAGCCAGCACCAACCAGTGTTGATTTACAGCTGCCTCCACACGCCGAAGTAGATATGGATCGCTTCGCGGGGTATTGAATCCATATACCGTTGTGAGCGCCCAATCATAACCTGCTTGCTGCACGGCACGAATTGCATTGCCTCCAATGTGTTGAGGCTGCCCCATGGGATAGGCAAAAGTACGCACAGGATGCCCTAATTGCTGCTCCAACATTGCGCGACACTGCTCTACTTCGCCTTGCACCTCTGTAGGATCGGCTACGTATGCCAAAACGGGATGATGCATCGTGTGAGCGCCGAACGAGACCCAACCACTCTCATCCATCTCCCGCACCTCAGCCCAGTTAAGAGGGAGAGTGGACTTCTCTTCAGGAGCCACCGATGAAGGCACCGCCAATACCTTGCTCACAGATGTGAGGAACGTTTCACGTTCGGCAACCGATGTTGCCTGACATAAACGAGAGAGGATTGCTTGTGCTAGTTTGTTTCGCTCTACCGGTTGGTCCAGGTGGTAGGTACGTCCGTCAATCGTTGCCTCGCTCACCTGTGCGTATGATACAAGGCGGTCGCCCTCTCGCCACCAAAAATAGTCACCGCTTTCCATATAATCTGGAATGAGAAAAATAGTGAAAGGTATCTGCAACTCACGTGCAAGCGCAAATCCATGAGTATAGTTATCCTGGTATCCATCGTCGAAGGTCAGCACCAGAGGCGTACGTCGATCATGCACTCGATTTCCATTTTTGGACGGCATGTACAGATCTTCCAGTGCCGTCTCAAGATGGAGTATACGGTAGTGACGGCGCAGATAGAGCAGATGGCTACGCAAGTCTCCTCCAGTCGCATAATGGTAATTGAGGATAATCAGGCGATGTCCCAGGTGACGTATCCGCCATCGAGCTAGTTTTACAAGCCCACTATAGTAGAAACATGCTGCAATAAACGTCAGCAGGCGCTTGCGCATGCGTTACTTCTCTCTCCTCTGAGACCCCGGTCCATGCTCGATAAGCGTCTCTCTTGGCAAGGGGGTTATTTCCACACTCCGCAGTCTGCAATAGTTAGTCAATGCGATGCAGACTATAATTATTGTAATCAATGCCGGTGTAGAAACAGTGCTGATAGCAATGGAGATGTGGGTAACAAGTTGAGTATAGAGTAGATAAAACATAACTGCTCAGAACACCCAAGCATGAGAAGAGGACGACCATCGAAGAGAGCAGCCAGAGCCTCCAGCATGGCATGTCCCTGCTTGCGCGTGGTGGAAATATAGCTGCGGTTGCGGCGAAACGCCGTCACCCCGCCTCACTGTGAAATGTACTATATCTCTCCTTTAACACCTCAAGATGTCGGTGGGAAAACATGTTCTAGTGCGTAAAGCGAAATTTTATGGTCATATCGAAAAGAACTATCAAGAAAGACATCAAATTCCCCTTCCCCTAACTGGTTTACTCTTGATTTCACGATATTTTCATATGTTAAATATCGAATACCTTCAAAACAACAGTTATCATAGTGATTGAGCATTTGTACTTGTTTTCTTCCTTTTCCATAGGCGCCGAGTATATATAAATCCATATACTCTACTTTTTTATAAAGTGAGGGACCAGATTGTTCCCAACCTCCTGAGTCATTACAGGGAGGTGTACGAAGAAACAGTGGTAAAGATCCAGCTACTGGATAGCTATATTGAATACTTGGATCAATTGCAGCATACAGGGTAGTTGTCCAGCCTCCTCCTGAAATGCCAATCATAGAAATAGTGCTAAAAGTATAGTTTTGTTTTATATACCTCAAAGTAATTGGCAAAGGGTCAAGAAAAATTTCAAGCGGATTAAACGTCTCAGTTTCCAGTGCCGCCATTTGATTCATTCCATCAGATCCTCTGGCAGTAATGCTTGGGTTTGTGGTTCGATTCGGGCCAGTCAGTGGCATGAAAAATCCCAAAACGGAATACCCTCTATTGAGAAAAAATTGAATAGTATCAAAGCCTCCAAATACCTGCAAGTTATCCGCATGTCCTTAATGAAAAATCATTAGCTTGTTGGCATCGTGCGCAGGATGGAAAAAGTACACTACTGCGTTAAACTGATAAGGAGTTCCTGACTCTGGTAAATTTATGTCAATTTCATCAACCGATGATACATTTTTAAGTTCAGGGATGGGATTGGGGATATTTCTCGTAATCTTAGAAGGAAGGCTCGTAGGCAGATGCCCGTCCTTCCAGATGGTCTGAATAATTTCATTTCTTACTCGTAGGGCATCTTGTTCATTTGCGATATGGATGAGCGAGCTTACATCTACATGTTCGTATACAGGAGCAATACTATCATAACACAATGCTGGAATTTGATTTTCTAACCTCTGGTAGTACCGAACGCCTTTGATAGATAAAGGGATAGCAAGAAGCACGACACCAGCAATAAGAAGTGAACGAATTTTTATATGAAATAATACTCGGTTCATGCCTGTTTCTCCTTTCGTGGAGTCAATTTTTTCAAACTCCTTTAAGGAATGCCGCACGAGGTAGTTACTTTTGTTATTAGAAAAGCTGGTTTGAGCGTTTACACCTGCAAGTGATGAGGGGGCACCAGGGCATCCATGATATGTGCCATCAACACCTGCATGCCAGCTATCGTAGCACTCTGATCGGCACATAGGTCGTCTGTCTGATATCGATAGGTGTCGAGCCCTCTGGTCCAATAGATGGAGCCTGCGGCGAAGACTAGTGCACCTGAGGGAGCAATATAGTAGGTAGTATTACTGACATCATCTGTGTGATCATCCTTCTGTGTTGGTGACGTGCCGAGCACCTTGAGTCCCGCTGGCGTAGCACCATTCGTAAAGATACGATCCCACTCGTACCCTACCAGGTCACAGCCATATCGATACCCTGTTTGCAGGCCGGTCCCGTCCAACAGCGGTGATTTGGCCGAGGAACTCACTTCCCAGGGGAAGCCATCCCGCGCATGTGTCAGGCTCGAGTACATAATGCCGATCAGAGCATTCTCTGGGCGATTGAGCACAGGATCACGCCACTGAGAAGTCACACGCGTGTTGTCCTTCCCATAGAATGGATCGCGTGCCAGATCATTGTTTCCTGTCTCCACTTTATAGCAGACGATCGTCCGATCTGCGGTTCCCGCGCTATCGGGCTCGAAGCGCATTTGCCAGTAGGCTGCGTCCGCTCCCAAAAACGCGAGGCTCACGCCCTGGTCGCGTGCACGCTCTACGCCATCACGCATCTCTTTCGTCCAGTACTCATCATGGCCAAACGAGAGATACGCTTTATGATGCAGCAACTGCGAGGGATTCTCGTGCAAATCGACACTGCTGATATAGGAAAGGTCGTAACCTTGGCGCTCCAACCAATGGATAGCATTGGCCTCGTAAAGAAGTAAATCCCCCGACCCTACCCCCTGTTCATAAGGCCGATCGAACGATACCTTCACAGCTCTCGTTATACTATTTTGCTCCAGAGAGGACGGCCCGACGCTCCCATCTGCTTCATAGAGGCTGTACCCTCCCCACGCATTGTAGGCTTGATAGGTCGTGTCCGACGTGACGGCGACGTAGCGGGAGAGAAAATTGCCCTTTACATCAAAGGGCGCATAGGTCTGCATGGCATTGGCATCAATGATTTTAGCCAGGTAAACCCCTGTGGTCCAATTAGATGGCACCGTGAGTATATAGGAGGGCTTCCAATTGGCCTCGACGAGGCGGGTCTTACTATCGACATGACAGGAGGTGCATTTCACCAGTCTATGCTTGGTCGAGTCGTAGTATCCCTGGGCATGACCAATCAGATTCTCTTGTGAGGCCATGAGTCGACCACCTTCGCCTCCGTACCACCCCAATCGGTAGATCTCGACCGAATAGTTGATTCCCTCTTGTTGCGTACTAACGTAGAAAGACAACTTCTGCCCCGGGAGTACTGATGTAGCACCGGCATATGCCTGGATCTGGGTGGAAGCTTCTTTTCCCTTTGGAATCTGCCAACCGGTTGTCCCTGGCTGAGCGTTCTCTCGTGCGATTACGTTACCTGCAATTGCTGTTGGTTGTGAAGTATTAACACTTCCGTTGCTCACACTGGAAGGAAGCAAATCTGGGCCAAATAACACCAGGTTCACAACACCTCCAACCAACACGAAGAATATCACGATACCTACAATAAGTCGTAATTTCAAGCAAGTACCTCCGGCGCTCACGTCTTCTTAACTTTAAGAACCTGGACAAGTACAAAATTCATCAGTATTATAGAATGATAAGAACCTTCCCACAAGAAGATACCATCTGGGTGTGCTAATACTATGTTCAAAAAGGTAAAGAATCAGTGATACTTTGCAGAAAGTAGTGTAAAAAAACATCCCTCTCCTCCTCCTCCTGCTACAATTCGGGTGGAGAGGAATATACACCAGGATATGTCTTTCGCAACAGTATCTCAACTTTGTCATAAACCTGATTCTAATAGGCGAGACTATATTCTTGAGGGGATAAAGGTAGATAGTATTGTAGTGCTAGTATACCATAGGTTACTATGCTAAACTACATCAAAATATACATGTGTCTGAACTCTGTCGTCTTCAGAACAATAAGGATGGTTTTCACATGCAAAGTCCGTTAAGTCGTTATACGACAATCGCTAAACGCTGGGCTTGGTTGATAGTACTTGGAATAGTGATATGCGGTGGCGGAACCTATGCCGTCAGTAAGCTTAAGCATCCTGTTTATCAAGCTTCTGCAACCCTTGTCCTTAGTGTGTGTACACCCAGCTCATCAGCCTCCGAATGTATCAACGGCAGCTTAACAGCTTTATCAACATATGCCCAGTTGCTTAATAATCCGGTAGTGCTCAACCCTGTTCTAGCACAACATCAAGGACTGACATTAACTCAGCTTAATGCTATGCTCTCTGTGAAACCTCAACCCAATACGCAGATCATCGAGCTCGATGTCCAGGGTACTGATCCACAGCTGGCAATGCAGCTCGCCAACGAGGTTAGCCAGGGTTTTTCACAATATGTGAACGCCAATTACCCTGCTATTGTGCGAATCTTACCTGCCCAACTTCCAACAGAGCCCTTTGGCCCCAAACCGCTAGCCTACGCAGGTCTTGGGGCATTAGTTGGCCTTGGTCTTGCTTTAGCTTTAATTGTTATTTTTGAATGGATCGATGATCGCCTGAAAAGTCCTGAAGAAGTGCAAGAGATTTTAGGTTTGGACACACTGACGATTATTCCCAAACTTGCGAAAAAAGAGCGTGGCAAAAATGCTGAAGAGATACCCATGTTGGCAGAAGGATGCCGTAAGCTATGTGCAAGCTTAAATGCAGCACAGGCGCTTAAACCTTTCAAGGGAGTAATGGTCACCAGTGCCCTTGCTGACGAGGGCAAAACTACTATTGCCGCTAATCTCGCCTCCTTTTTAGCAATGGCAGGAAAACGGGTGCTGTTCGTCGATGCAGACCTGCGCCGTCCAATGCTACACCGTCACTTTCAACTCGATAATTACCGCGGTCTTACAAGCGCATTCATGGAGAAGTGGTCGCAGCTCGAGCAAGAGCTACATGATCAGCCAACCGAAATCCCCACGTTACGGGTGTTGACAACAGGAGTAATCGATTTCAATCCCGCAGAATTGCTGCAATCGTCGGTGGCTTACCAAATCTTCGGCTATTTGCAAAGAGCACCGCAGTTTGATTATGTTATTTTCGACACCCCCCCATTACTTCCTGTAGCAGACGCGCAGATTTTGGCTTCATATATTCAGGCAACAGTGCTCGTTGTTGATGCTCTTAAAACACCTCGTAAGGTACTATTACGTGCCAGACGTCTGTTAAACAAAACCCGCACCTCAGTTATAGGGGTTGTCCTCAACAAAAGTAGCTGGTCGGACTATGGCGATATTCGCCACTATTTGACTGATATGCAGCATCCTAGGACAGGCACCAGTTTGGCAATGCTGCCTTTGCCTCCTCCTGGCACGCCTCCTTTGAACGGTGGAGTGGACTCAACTGTCACAATGACTATCCCTCGACAGCAAAAGGGCAGAGATGAAAAATCATGATGTTGCAGCTTGTTGAACTATAGAATGCAACACCGGCAAAGGAGCAGCTCATGGATCACTCATTTTCATTACAAGAAAAGATTTCCACACAATCCCTGCGTGTTGGGATCATTGGACTCGGCTATGTAGGATTACCACTGGCAATTGCATTCGCAGAAGCTGGCTTCCACGTTACAGGCATTGAACTGGATCAGCAAAAAATCGATTCGGCCAATCGCGGTGAGAGCTATATTCCTGATATTCCGAGTAGTACTTTACAGGCGCTCATCGAGGCAAAACGCGTGAGTTTTACCAGTGACTACGCTGCACTGGATGATATTGATGCAGTCAGCATCTGTGTTCCCACCCCCTTGCGGAAGACACGCGACCCTGATATTTCCTATATTATCTCGGCTACACAACAGGTAAGAGCACACCTGCATCCCGGGCAGCTCGTGGTGTTGGAGAGCACGACCTACCCCGGTACGACTGATGAAGTTCTGCTTCCGGAACTGCAGGCTACCGGCCTGAAAGTGGGTGTTGACTTCTTCCTGGCTTTTTCACCAGAGCGTATCGATCCCGGCAATCCCAACTTCGACACGCGCAACACACCCAAAATTGTTGGCGGCGTCACACCGGCCTGTACGGAACTCGCACAGGCCTACTATGGAGCGGCCATCGAGAGGGTTGTGCCCGTCTCCTCCCCACGTGTCGCTGAGATGACCAAGCTCCTGGAGAATACGTTCCGTGCCGTCAACATCGGCCTGGTGAACGAAATCGCCATTATCTGTGAAAAACTCTCCATCGATGTATGGGAAGTTATCGATGCGGCGGCAACCAAACCTTTCGGCTTCATGCGCTTTCTGCCAGGTCCAGGTCTGGGTGGACACTGTATTCCGGTAGATCCGCACTATCTTTCCTGGAAACTCAAAACGCTTGATTACACTGCACGCTTTATTGAATTGGCAGCTGAGATCAATAGTAGCATGCCACACCACGTCGTGAATAAGATCAGTGAGGCACTCAACGAACAGCGCCGCAGCTTCAATGGCGCAACTGTTCTTGTTTTGGGTGTCGCTTACAAACGCAATGTAGGTGATATGCGTGAATCTCCCGCTCTCGATATTATCCAGGAGTTGCTGGCTCGCAAGGCAGTAGTACTCTACAACGACGAGTACATTCCATCCCTGACGGTTCGCAATTGCACATTTCACTCACAGCCAGTGAGCAGTGGCTTGCTGCAAGCTGCAGACTGTGTGGTTATCGTCACGGACCATAGCTATTATGATATTCCCTGGATTGTACGCGAAGCCCGCAGCATTGTGGACAGCCGTAACATGACACGAGGCTATAACAATGAAAAAATATCTCGGCTCTGAAAAGGTGTATTAGAAAATGTCTCGCTCTTCTGGGCCTCTGAGCAATACTAGTGCACGCCTGATAGCGGTTCGTCTTAAAAGTGCCAATAAGCAGATTTTTCGAGCCTTGCTGGGCCTTGCCTCTGCTAATCTGCTGGTCCGTGTTTTCGGCATGCTCAATCAGATTGTCGTCACAGGACGCTTCGGTGCAGGGGCGACAATGGACGCATACTTTGTCGCAGCTGCACTACCTCTGCTATTAGCCCAACTGATAAGTAGTGCGCTGGAGGCTTCTGTCATTCCTGTCTATGCACGAGTGAACACCCAGGGGAAAGAGCAGGCTTCTGTACTCTTCAGTACATTACTGAATCTCTTATTTTTAGGTGGCGGGCTGGTTACCTTGCTAATGCTCGTTTTTCGTCATCAGGTGATTTTCCTTTCGGCTCCAGCATTGGATCCAAATCGTGCAGGAATCGCCGTGAACCTGGCCCCATTTATTTTTCCGGTGCTTGTGCTGATGGTGGTGATAGCCTTCCTGGAATCCATTCTCAACGCGGAAGGCCAGTTTGGTTGGCCCGCTTATGCTGGATTATTGGTGCCGTTCACCACCACCATAATGGTACTGACGCTGGGCAGATTCCAGGGGGTTGTCGTACTTTGCTTAGGTATATTGATAGGAACCTGCCTACAATTTTGCATGGTTCTTGTACGTGCGCGACAAGCAGGGCTCAACTACCGGCTTGTCATAGACTTGCGTCACCCAGCAATGGTTGCGATTTTGGTAGCGGCTTGGCCGGTGCTTATCGGCGCATTAATCGACCAGGCGAGTCCCTTAGTCGATCAGATATTTGCCTCATCCCTCTCTGCTGGCAGTATCTCCGCCCTTAGCTATTCGCTCAAACTCATCAGTGTACCTGTCGGTGTCATTTTTGTTTCCGTTGGACGCGCTGCACTACCCTATCTCTCACGTCAAGTCTCGATGAATGATATGAAAGCTTTCAAGGCAACGCTGCGCCTGTATTTGTGGGCCGTGGGCGGAGGTACCATCGTGTTGACTGCATTCATGCTTGTGCTGTCACATCCCCTGGTGCAAATCCTTTTTCAGCGTGGGGCCTTTTCTGCCGCCAATACGGATCATACTGCACTCACATTGATGGGTTTTACGGTAGGCCTGGTACCTATGGCGTTAGGCTTTATCACAGCGAGGGCATTTAGTGCTCTGGGTAGGACCAGGGTGCTCATGGGTGTCACCGCATTCAGTGTGGTTGCCAATGCCATCTTTGACTATATCTTTGCTCGCTTCTGGCAGAGTACCGGCATTGCCCTGGCTACCTCGGCAGTCTACTTTTGCACCATGTTCATTCTGTTCTTTATGCTACAGCGCGAGATCGGTAAGCTCAACCTCTTCACACCTCCATTTGAAGTGCTGGATGTGATGCGGAAGATAGGCTCTGGCTTCTACTACCTGAAGTTGGTTACCTGGAGGAAGGATCATCTCCCCTTGTTCAACATTCCCTATAGGCAGCGTCAACAAATCGTGCGTATCGGTATCGCGCTGGCGGTCTTTGCAATTGGAATTGCCGGCGTCTATCAGAACGCGCTCTATACCCTGCGTGCCGCCTTTGGGTCGCTCGTTGTGTTGGCCTTTCTACGCTACCGCTATGCACTGTTGATCACATGGGTGATGCTTGATGTCTTCATTGGCTCATCGCTGCAGATCTTTCAGGGCAACAATTTTGATACCGGCCTGACGGTTCCTACCTTGCTCTTGATGACTTATATGCCGCTCAAACAGACGTTTCGACGCATGCGGGCGCTGGCCTTTCTGCTCATATTCCTCTTGTGGGTATTTGTCGGCATCGGCATCTCTCCTGTTGGCGTAGGGGTGTTCCTGACGAACTGGTTGCTCATGCTGGATTTTGTAGCTGTGAGCGTATTGGCTATAAATCTGCTCACCACAAGACGGCGCTTGATAGGGCTTATCGATGCCATCCTGCTCATAGCCACGTTTGTTTCGCTGTATGGTATCTATGGTTATATAACCAAGCAAAATGGCTATGCGGACGCTACAACCTCGCTCTTCCGCATTGGTTCGGTCTTTGGCCAGACGCCGCCAACACTGGCTTTCTTTCTCACCATGATCATCCCACTTGCAATCTACCGCACCTTCACGCTGCATGGCCTTAAGCGTGCCGGTGGCGTGGTGTTGGTCCTGGTATTTCTGATGACACTCGGGCTGACCTTCACACGTACCGCTTTTATCAGTATGCCACTGGGCATTATCGTCCTGATCCTCTTTCTGCCTTCAAGGAAGATGAGGATTGGCCTGCTCAGCGGTATACTGGCACTGGTTACCCTCACTGTGCTCGTGATGACACTGGGCAATCTGCCCCTCTTCCAACGTTTCTTCAGCCGGGATGTTGCGACGCTCAATGGACGTACCTACATCTGGCAGGCGCTACTCGACCATTTTGACCCAACACAACTGCTGGGCAACGGTTTCGGTGCTGCCAACGTTTTCTTGACCAATCTGCGTGTAGGTTTTGGGGGAGGTGTGATCACTACTGCACCGCACAATTTCATTCTGCAGGCCCTCTACGACCAGGGCATCATCGGAGCGATCCTGCTCATATTGACCTTTGCCACATTGGCTATCAGCTTGATCAGAGGAGCACGAAAATCTATTGGCGAACAGCGCACACTGTTCGCGGTGGCGCTGGCGGTCTTTGTCAACGTGTTAATACAGTCGCTCGATAACAATGAGATCTGGAATCAGGCAATCGGTATTTACTTCTGGATTATTATGACTCTCCCTTTTGCCCTCTGCTGGTCTGCATCGAAACAATCACCCGAGACCGATCAAGAAGCCTTTGATGATGAGTCGACGGAGTCACGCATGCCGGTAGTACAGAGGCAAGAAAGGGGGGAGGTTGCTCGTCTCTGGTATTCGGGATGAGAAAAAATGAGATGTTTCGGTAAGGTAAGGAGTGACTTTGTGAAAGATCGCATTCGGGTCTGTTTCTTTTCCTTTTTGTTCTGGCCCTCCGTTGGCGGTGCGCAGGTGCGGGCGGAGAAACAGGCACGTCAGCTTCAGGTTCTTGGA
>Ga0137388_10001750_pt1 | contig 13373 bp, 9 predicted proteins | sample 15con2h14AmetaG_FD_104644 | JGI IMG/M metagenome (GOLD analysis project Ga0137388, IMG submission 104644) | Vadose zone soil microbial communities from Angelo Coast Range Reserve, California, USA - 15con2h1.4A metaG | ecosystem: Environmental > Terrestrial > Soil > Vadose zone > Saprolite...
CTCATCGCATCCTGGGGCTGTAGAAGGTCCCAAGGGTTAGGCTGTTCGCCTATTAAAGCGGTACGTGAGCTGGGTTCAGAACGTCGCGAGACAGTTCGGTCCCTATCTGGTGTGGGCGCAGGAAACTTGCGAGGAGTTGTCCCTAGTACGAGAGGACCGGGATGAACAGACCCCTTGTGTACGAGCTGTCCCGCCAGGGGCACCGCTCGGTAGCGAAGTCTGGAAGAGATAATTGCTGAATGCATCTAAGCAAGAAGCTCGCCTCAAGATAAGGTTTCCCAATCCCGCTTCGGCGGGATAAGAAGGGCAGTCGAAGACTACGACTTTGATAGGCTGGAGGTGGAAGCACGGCAACGTGTGGAGCTGACCAGTACTAATCGCCCGTTCGGCTTAATCATAAAACTTACCCAAACCGTCAATCGTTAGCTTAAAGTAAACGACTGGGTGGGTTCGCAAAAGCTGATCCCGGTAAGGGATCACTTGTAAACATCGCAGTACGTTCGGCTCGGGCTTCAGGGTTGCACTTACAAACCCTGAACAGAGAAAGCGAACTTGTAATGCCAGCCAATCTCTTGCGACTGCATCGCGCAGTCGCCGGAGTCTGTTGACCGCGCGCTGCGGTCACAGAAACTTTCTGTTGTCGGCGCGCGGGCCGTGATTTACGCGCGTTACGAGTTTCCGGTGGTCATACCGCGAGGGTCACACCCGTTCCCATCCCGAACACGGTAGTTAAGCCTCGCTGGGCCGATGATACTGCACGGGCAACTGTGTGGGAACGTAGGTCACCGCCGGGATTAAATTAAAAAAGGCCGGTCTGAACTTCAGACCGGCCTTTTTCTTTTCCGCGCCATTCTGCAAAATTCCCGTTGCAAATTAATTGACTTCAGCCTCGCAGAATGCGATAGTTTGGCAATTCCCGTTACGAAAGAGCCATAAAAAATGAAACTCCATACAGCCCTGTTTGCATTCTTGTTATTTCCGATTTTGTCTTTAGGACAATCCTCGGTGCCGCCGAAAAGCACGCCACCGCTTGCCACTGTCGATGGGCAACCGGTTACGGACGAAGATCTCGCTCCCTATGTGGAGGGCCAGCTTCGGCCGCTGCGCGACCAGGAATATCAGCTCAAGAAAAAGGCTCTCGATACTCTCATCAATCAGAGATTAGTTGAGGCTGAAGCAAAGAAGAAAGGCGTGACCACGGAAAAGTTGTACGAACAAGACGTGGATGCCAAGGTGCCAGAGCCAACCGACGTGGAGCTGAATGCGATCTACGCGGTGCAAAAAGAACAGATAAATCGACCGTTTGAAGAAGTGAAACCGCAACTCCAGCAAAGTCTCAAGAAAGCAAAGATTCAGCAGGCGCGCCAGGAATATTCCGCACACATTCGCGGGCAGGCTAAGGTATCCGTATTGTTGAGTCCTCCCCGCGTACAGGTTGCCTTCGACCCCGCGCGAGTGCGGGGAAATCCCAAAGCCAAAGTCATGATCGTGGAATTTTCGGATTTTCAGTGCCCTTACTGTGGTCAGGTGGAAGCCACTCTGAAAAGCGTGCTGGCAAAGCACGAAGGCACGGTCGCTCTTGCCTTCCGCGACTTGCCCCTTACGCAGATTCACCCACTCGCACAGGGCGCGGCGGAGGCGGCGCGTTGCGCCGGCGAACAGGGCAAGTTCTGGGAGTATCACGATCTCCTCTTCGGGGATCAGGGCAATTTGGACCGCAACGGCCTGATCGCCAAGGCGGCGAAGTTGCAGTTGGACGCAAAGCAATTCGACGCATGCATTTCGTCTGAAAAGTACAAGGCCCAGATTCAGCAGGACAATCAGGAGGGCATGCGCGCGGGCGTCAACGGAACGCCGGGGTTCTTTATCAACGGAGTCTTCTTGAACGGCGCTCAGCCCGAATCCGCCTTCGAAAAAGCCATCCAAGAGCAGCTTGCGATTTCTCCAGCTCCCAAATCGTAGGAATTATCGAATTATCTGCACTAGAGCGGGCAGTTCCTACGCGTTGCCCGCTTACTTATTTCCGTTTCAACGCAGGGTTTGCAAGTACAATTTGTTTATCTCAGGGTTTGTAAGACAGACCCTGAAACCCCGCACCCCTTTTTCAACGCAGGGTCTGTAAGTACAACTTGTTTATCTCAGGGTTTGTAAGACAAACCCTGAAACCCCGGACCCCCTTAGCCCCCGACCAGCCTGCAGTATTAGAGTTGACCACTGTCCTAAATTTGGCCTCTTGACCAGTAGAGGTACCGGTACACGGCCCCCTAGCATTGGAACCAGCCTAAGGGGGCGTCATGAGAATGTATTCGACAGGGGCCCAGGGCTTCAAAAACCTTCCCGTTTTTGCAAGTTCTGCACTCATCGTAATTATCTGCTTATTTTTCAGTGTCAGTGGTGCATCCGCCCAGGGAAGCGCAGCAACTTCCGGTTCAGCCGCAGCTCAATCGCGAGCTGGGCAGGGCCAAGCGGTCCAACTCGAAGGCGAGCTTGAAATTCTGCAACAGGATTTCAAAGATGGTCGGGACGGCCTTTTATACTCTTTGAAGCGGTCCGACGGCACTCGGGTTCCGCTCCATTTCGCCAATCAACCGCCGAGACATCTTCTTACCGGAGACCACGTCCGCGCCAGCGGTCAGCTATCGGGCGGAACTTTGATCCTCTATTCGGGGAGCAGCGTTACGACAACGACAACTTCAACGACCACGACTTCAACGTCGTCAATTCCCTTGCCCAATACCTTCGGAGCGCAATCCACGTTAGTCATTCTCGTCAATTTTCAAGATGCGCCCTCAAATCAACCCTGGACTCTGGCGCAAGTACAGAGTGAAGTATTCGGAGGCTCGGGGACGAGCGGATACCTTCAGGAGGCCTCATACGGACAAACGTCGCTGACTGGCAACGTCTACGGCTGGTACACCATCGCGGTCAGCAGCACCGTCTGCGACACTAACCAGATCGCAACCGCCGCCAACAACGCCGCAAGCGCCGCTGGTGCGAATTTGGCTGCTTACACGCGCCTCGTGTACGTTTTTCCGTACACCTCCGCTTGCGGCTGGGCAGGAGCCGCTACCATAGGAGGGAGTCCTTCACAGTCTTGGATAAACGGAGGCGGCACGACTACGAATGCGCTCAGCCTAGGAGTGTTCGCGCACGAGATGGGACACAACCTCGGTCTGTATCATTCACACGGGCTGGATTGCGGTTCCGTGACGCTTAGCGGCCAGTGCACGGTATGGGAGTATTTCGATTCGCTGGATGTCATGGGGTCGGGACAGGGTCACTACAACTCCTTCCAGAAGGAGCGGCTTGGGTGGCTGAATTACGGTTCGTCCCCACCGATTATCGCAGCGACCGCGTCCGGTACCTACACCTTGGCGCCTTATGAGGCCGCAGATTCAAATAGCAAAGCGCTTAAGGTTCTCAAGTTTACCAATCCAGTGAACGGAGCGAGCTATTATTACTACCTAGAATATCGTCAGCCATTGGGTTTCGATTCGTTTATATCCGGTATGGCCTCTCAGAATATAACCAATGGAGTAGTCATCCATCTGGCACAGGATGGGAATCCGAACTCGAGCGATTTGCTAGACATGACTCCGGATAGCTCGATCGATTTCGACTGGAACGATGTTGCCCTCGCGGCAGGCGCCACTTATTCGGATCCCGATGCCGGGGTGGCAATCACGACGCAATCGGTCGGCAGTGGCGCGACGGTCAGCGTAAGCATAACTGCGCCAAGTTGCGTACGGGCCTTGCCGGCGATTTCGATCTCGCCATCTCAGGCTAGCCCCGTGACAGCTGGAAGCACAGTGAGTTATACGGTTGCTGTCACCGACAATGATTCCTCGAGCTGTGGCGTTTCCACCTTCAGCCTTCAGCCGGCTATTACTTACGGATGGACAGATAATCTTTCGAGCTCGCAGCTGACGTTAAGTCCGGGCCAGAGCTCATCAACGACTCTGTCGGTAACTTCGAGTTCGAACTCAAACAACGGCTCCAACCCTGTGGGAGTTACCGCAACCAATATTGCTGATTTCGTGTACTCCGGCTCTGCATGGGCGACCTATTCGGTCGGCGTGCCCACCACCACGGCGAGTGCCGCCACGGTGAGTGTCACCACGAGCCAAACAGTTTACAGCCCTGGCCAGACCGTTGCAGTAAACGCGACTGTTGGCTCGCAGGGAAATCCGGTTGCCAATGCGAGCGTTACGTTCAACGTCACGAATTCCAACGGCGCGACCGTCGGCAGCGGAAGCGGCACTACAGGGAGCAATGGCACCGCTTCCTTTAAGGTCAAGCTCGGCCGTCATGTCGCCAAAGGGACTTACGCGGCGATAGGCCAAACATCGCTGAATGGTGTCTCGGCGGACGGCAGCGCGAGTTTCCTGGTCCAATAATCCCGAGGACGCCCACTCATAAAATGAAAGCGGGGGCGTGGATGTAATCCCACGCCCCCGCGCTACGCCTTAGCCAGTCTTAACAGCTATAGCGGGCAAGCATTAGGGCACAACGGGCAGTTCGCGGGGCTCGACACGTTCTCAACCGTCGGGCACGCGCAGAAACTACTGCTGCACGTAGCCTTAACCAGGACTTGGTCGCTGAAGTTATCGTTGGTGCCGCAAGCTGGAGGAACGCTTGGAAAGTAGGTGTCGCTCCAGGGCTCCGTGGCGCCGGACGTTGTGAGATCCCCTAATGAGGTCGTCACTGTCCGCAAGGTGCCGGAGCACGTGCTTGGTAGAACTGTCGGGCAGTTTCCGCTTAGCATGCCAAAGGATCCACCGACGCAGTCGTATACTGTCACATTCGACAGTGTGAGGCCGGTGCTGCTGTTGTTCGTCACCGTTCCGCCAACTGCTACCTGGACCTCAAGCACGGGTGGGGTGCCGACGGGTACCAGAGTAGCCCCTGGAGTACAGCTCTTCGAGATGGTAATGCCAGTTGACAAGGTCACGGAGTTGCAGGTTGCAACGTTGGAATCTGCGCTAGCCGTTCCTCCGCCGGCACCTCCCATCACCGCATGGATTTGATCGGTGCCACCATTCGAGCTGGTCGTGATGTTGGCGCTGTAGCTGACCATCCCCCCGGGGCTGAGGTTAACCGTGCTACAAGTGTTGGACGTTATAGAGCAGCCCGAGACGCCGACGCAGGTGCAAGTCGGAGTGGCGTCAAAGGACTGTGGGTTGCTGTTGAAAGTGTCCGTAAGGGTCAGACCCGTGGTGGCGCCGCCGCCAACGTTCTCGACCGTACCGCTTATCGGGTACGTCACTGTGCCGGCGCTAGTGTTAGGGGTTCCGGTACCGCACGATTTGTTCACCGTGATCGCGCAGGTATTGAAGCTGCCTAAGAGAATCGACTTCATCGAAGCGGTCGATGGAGAGCTGCCTGAGGTAACGCTGGCAAACATGACGCTGCTGAAGCAGGGAGCGACTCCGTTGAAAACACCGTTAAGGTCAACTCCGGTCTCCTGGAACTGCAGGGCCGGAACTACACCGCCAGGGAATCCAGGAAAGCCCGAACCGCTCACGTTGAATCCGAAACCCGGCAGTTGGGGGCCACTCGAGCTGCCTAGGGTTATCGAGTTATTTTCGTTTGTCACAGCGCACGCCTGACTGTTCCCGGCTGGGCAGGAGGTAAGGGTGCTCCCTGGCACGAGAGAGCCGGACGTCCCGTTCCCCGACCACGTCGCCGTCTGGATCGTAGCGTGGCCGCTACCGGAGAAGCTCAGAAACAGGAATAGGTCTTTATCTTGGTGCTGGGCTGGCGTCGAGGTCCCGTCGACACACATCGCCTTACCCGCATTCGGGCCGGTCGAGCAGATGGTGACGTTCTGCTGGAAGAACCAGATGCCGACTGTTGCGGAACCGTTCGGCGAGAAGCGCGTTGAGCCTAAGTAAAGAATCTCGTGTCCAGCGTAGAACGGGTTGACGGGGGGGTTTGTGTTGGAGGCCGTTACGGAAGGTGCTACGTAACTGGCGATCGCTCCGGCCAGGTACGCGTCCTTTGGCGGGCTCGCTTGCAATGCGACGACCCAAGTTGAGATGTCATTACCATTCTTGCTGCCCTGCTTGAGAATCGTTGACGTCCCGGTTGACACCAACGTGCTTGGGATAATCCCGCTAAACGACCCGAAGGTGCCCCAAGGCAAGCTAAACGAGTAAGCGTTTGGAGGTGCGCCCGAGCCAATAATGTTAACCGTGCCACTCGCCAAACCGGGATAGAGCAGTGCATCCCAATCCGCCGGCCACACTGGGTTTTGCTCGCTCGGACAACCGTTTTCCGTGCCGACGCACGTGTCCGCGCTAGCAGGCGTATTTGCCGATCCATCGAGTTGGAACATGACGCATGTCCCGTTAGTGCTATTTGTGCCATTGCAAAAGAACGGAACGTTGTCCTGTGCGGATGCAGGCGCCGTCATAATTGCCATCGCGAACAGCGCGACAGCGAATACGACTAGCCGCGTTGAGGTGATACATCGAAATAGAGGCAAGAATTTAGTTCCCATAATGGTCTTTCTCCTTGTTGTGTATGCACACGTGTCTTGAAGCTGGGGCCTGGTAATACAAAACTGCATTGGGAGTGAACGCAGCCGAGTGGCAACACATGACTGCGTGATCGAGCGAAGATAAACCTCTAGCGCGGGCAAACCACCGGTTTGCCTGCCCGCGGCTGGGTGCTTAGGCAGACACATAAGTTCAATAAATTCGAGAACCTGAATTTTCTGGGTTTAAGCGCACTGAAGCTTCGAAATCGATTACCGATATCTTAGCTTTGACCTAGGACGCCTACTCCGCAGAATGTGCGCCAAAGATGTGCACATTTGTGCCCAATTGGTACTGTCCTTTAGTACTTTAGTTTCATTGGGTTGGTTAACTGCTTGCTTGCGACATGTGGAAAACTGGGTACGCAGACTCCCGAACTGTGCAAATCTCTGGAGTACCGTTACCGATCGACGCGAGATGGGCCGGCACCTAATTTGCTCTGTTTATCGCAATATTTCTCCAAAATGTCTCCAAAATGCGAGTTCGCCTGGCGATATTTCTGATCCAAGCCGAGTGGACTTTTACGGCCCGCCGCTTTGCGCATTCAGAGAAATCCACAGGTTAACTTTTTCGAAAAAGTACCATTGACCGGCCTATTTTCCGGGACTACCTTTGTTGGTACCCAAGCCCCCGGACGTAATCTTTACCGCAGTGAGGTTCTCCGTGGCAATGAACTTACTGAAGAAGCCAAGTTTGGAAGATCGTTGGGCTCAGATGCGAACTCACAAGCGGGTGATCTCGCGAGTGAAGTTCCTTGTCGAATGGGACGAAGACTCCCAAAAGCAAAGAGCGAACGCCGTTACGGTCGACGTCAGCCACTCCGGCTGCATGGCAATCGTCGGAGCCCCCTTGCCGATGCACAAGCAGGTTCGATTGATCCATCCAGAAACTGGCCGCAAAGCCGAGGCGCTCGTTGTGTGGCGTGACCACGAAGCGTGGGACACCGGGTTCGAACTGGCCAAGCCCGATGCTTCTTTCTGGGGTGTTTCTTTCTAACGCCTGCGGCCGACGCAAGCCGTATCTGAAAGCAGTATTGTCTTTCTTCTCCCTCGATAGAACGGAACGCGTTCCGTGTATCTTCGCGGAGTTATTCACCGAATCGATTGACCAATACTTCGCCTAAATTCTTGCAGAGCCGTCCGTTCCCCCTGGAATCGTGAATCCGTTTCAGCGAAGATCTATCGGCTCACGCGCTACGTTGCATCTTGTGCGCGCCTGAGTGGGAGATTTTCATGCCTCCACAAAAAGTTGTGCTGATCACCGGTGGAACCGACGGACTTGGCAAAGCCACCGCGATTCTACTCGCGCAACATGGCTATCGCGTAATCGCTGCGGGCCGCAGCGAAGCAAAACGCGCTGAACTTGACGCGTTGGCGAAAACAGAAAATTTGCCGCTGACGACAATTGAGCTGGATGTTTGCAGCGACGCTTCCGTTAATCGTGCAGTACAAAGCGTGATCCGCTCGTATGGCGCAATCGATGTGCTGATTAACAATGCTGGCGTAGGTTATATGGCGGTTGTCGAAGAACTCAAGATGGAAGATTTGAAGCAGCAATTTGAAACCAATCTTTTCGGTGTGCTGCGCGTCACGCAGGCTGTGCTTCCGGGAATGCGTGCGCGAAGAAGCGGCCGCATCGTGATGTTGAGCAGCGTCGCTGGCCTGGTGACTCCGCCGACGTACGGAGCCTACAGCAGCAGCAAACACGCTCTCGAAGGGCTGAGCAACGCGCTGCGCCTGGAACTTTTCCCGTTTAACATCCAGGTGGTGCTCATCGAACCGGGATACATCGTCACCAACTTTCAGCACACCGCCAAGGATTTGGCGCAGTCTTACGTGGAATCGGCAAAAACCGGCCCGTACGAAAAGATTTATTCCAGCGCGTGGGCCGGTGCGGCGAAGGGCCGCGCGAAGTCAAAAGCGACTCCTGAAGACTGCGCATGGGTTATTTTGCAAGCCATCGAATCGCGGAATCCGAACGCGCGCTACGGCGTCACGCCGCTGGCAACACTGGTTAAATGGGCCAAGCGCCTGGCCAGTGACCGCATGGTCGACCAATTCCTGCGGCGTACGTATGGTGTAACCCTCGATACCGCTCCGCGAGATGCCAAGCCTGTTTGACGCCGCAGATTCGCGCGGATACTCTTTTTGTAGATGAAGCTCGCAACATTTTCAGGGTACTTGTGGACACGCCGGTAGGAGATCCGTTCGCGGTGGGCGCCGTTTTGGGTGCCAGCCTGATCGCGCGGCTCCCGAAAATCTGGATCGGCTACTTGCTCTCCTTCGCAACACTTATAGGCGAAATGATTGCCGTGGCCCGCAATCCGGAATTGGCGAAAGGCGCGGATATCAGCGCCATTCCGCTTGAGATTTATCTCCCCACGTTCGTGGCGGTCGTTTATTGGCTGGTCTGCGTGCACCGCTATCACGTCGTCCTCGCCAACGTGCCAGGCTGGAAGCATCCCATTTCTCCCGCACGCGCGGTGTGGTTCCACTTTATTCCTGTTTACGTTGTTTATTGGGTTTTCCGATGGCCGGCGGCGATAGCGGACTTCGTGAATCAGCGCCTGCAAGCGCCAATGATGAACAAATGGACGGTAGGAACGATGTTTTTTGCATCACTGCTGTGTCGTCTATTTATTGATTCGGCGTTGAGCGTGGCCATGTTGTTTTTTGCGTGTACTTACATTTCGGGTTTCCTGCAGCGCGCATTGGCTGTGCCCGTTGCGAGCCAGGCTTGAGTCGTTTCCAAATAAATTGCTGCCAGAGGGAGAATGCCGGTGAGACCAGTGTGGATGCGGATGGGGACGGTGGTGGCTGCACTTTCGCTGACGTGGTTTTCCGCTCTGTCACAATCCGCAAATGAGCCCGCCACGCCGGCGCCGCAGGAATACCAGCACCTCGCGCACGATATCTTCAAGCAGCTTATCGAAATCAATACTACGGATTCCGTGGGCAACGTAACCAGCGCCGCCGAGGCCATGGCGAAACGTTTATATGAAGCCGGGTTCGACGAACAAGACATACAAATCGCCGGACCACGCGAAAATAAAAGAAATCTTGTGATTCGCTACCATGGCAGCGGTGCGCGCAAGCCGGTCTTGTTCATCGGGCACCTGGACGTGGTGGAAGCGCGCCGCGAAGACTGGACCGTCGATCCCTTTATTTTTCTGGAGAAAGACGATTACTTTTACGGACGCGGCACGGAGGACATGAAGTCCGGCGATGCGCTGCTCGTGACCAGCTTTATTCGCATGAAAAAGGAAGGTTATGTTCCGGACCGCGATCTGATTCTGGCACTGACCGCCGATGAAGAAGGCGGCACCGCGAACGGAGTGGACTGGCTGCTCACCACGCACCGCAATTGGATCGAGGCGGAATACTGCATCAACCTGGACGGCGGCGAGTTCGAAAAAGACAAGGGCAGGCAATTGCTGGCGGGCTTGCAGGCCAGCGAAAAAGTTTACGTCGACTATCAATTCGAATCGTTGAATGCCGGCGGCCACAGTTCGGTTCCTTCGCCGGATAACGCCATCTACCACTTGGCGGGAGCGCTGAGCCGCTTGCAGACATTTTCTTTTCCGGTGAACATGGGCGAGATCACCCGCAAATACTTTTTGCACGCGGCCGCACTCTCCAGCGGGCAGAGCGCGGCGAACATGCGGGCCGTGGCTAAAGAACCTGCGAATCCCGCGGCCGTGCTGCAATTGTCGCAAGTGCCCTATTTCAATTCGCTGCTTCACACCACGTGTGTGGCGACGATGTTGACGGGAGGCCATGCGACCAACGCGCTGCCCCAGATGGCGCGCGCTAACGTCAATTGCCGCATCATTCCGGGCGAAGATCCGGAAGCGGTGCGCAAGACCCTGGAAAACGTAGCCGCCGACCCCAAGGTGAGCGTCACCATTGTGCCGGTCAAAGCGGCCGACGGTTCGCTCGTTGCGCAGGTCGGCGTCCCGCCATCACCGCTATTGCCGGAAGTCGTACAAGCAGAAGAAAAAACCGTGCACAGTTTGTGGCCGGGGTTGCCCGTTGTTCCCACCATGTCCACGGGAGCCACGGACGGCCACTTCCTGCGCATTGCCGGAATTCCGACTTATGGAATTGCCTGCATGTTTTTTGAATTGGACGATAACCGGGCACACGGCAAAGACGAACGCATAGGAGTAAAGGATTTTTACGATGGCGTCGAGATCAGTTATCGCCTGATCAAGAATTTATCGTCGAAGAATTAATGATGCCAAGGATCAGCGGAACAAGTCGGCGGCCGGAAAAATCAGGAAGAATACCATCGCATCGCGTGGAAAAAGTAAATCGGCCCGAAAGGCGGTTGCCTTCCGGGCCGAAAATATCCTGCTGCTGCAGATTATGGCTTTGCAGGCTCAGAGGCAGCAGGTTTATTCGCATTCGGCGGCTGTGTAACGCTGGCAGCGATCGGTTTCGCCGTGTCGGACCCGTAACGCATCAGATAGGGCATAAAAGGCGTTACTTCAAACGGCATCTTTTCGCGTTCCGCGACCGTGCCGATGGGCTTGCTCTTGATCATTTCCAGCTTGTCATTCCACGGGTCCATCTTCACGCGACCGCCAATCGGCAGGGCCGCGATCTTCTGCGCATTTTGTTTTGGATCCGTCGGCGCCGCGGCGGTGGCCTGGAGGTTGGGAAGTTGCGGAACACGATTGCCAAGGTGCGCGCTGATCAGGTTGGGAATTTCTTTCTGGCGAGATTGCAACGCTTGCAGGAACAGGCTCGCATTGGCCAACTGATTCTTGTAGGGTGAGTTTGCTATGAGCTGCACGGCTTTTGCGTTCGCCGCAGTCTCTTCGTCGGGCGTCCGGGCAAATCCAAAATGCCGGAAGGAATCCTTATCGTCCACCAGAAGTTGGTCGAAGAACGCATATTGCGAGTCCATCCGGTGGGCCAGCACCACGTGACCGAGCTCGTGGGCCAGCACGGTGGCCAGGCTGGCTTCGTCCGGAAGCACGTCAATAATGCCGCGGCTCAACACGATGGTATGTCCGAGCGTAAATGATTCGAGAGTAGTCGTGGTCATCACGCGACAGCGAACGTCCGGCTGAATATCCAGATTGTTGGTAACCTCGAGGTTGTTCACCACGGTTTCCAGAATTTTGTCGACTTCGCCTTTGGGTGCGATCAACCCGAGGCGTTGCAGCCGATCGGCCACGTTGTCTTCGGCCTGACGATCCCAGGTGCGCTGCGCCTGAATCGGTGAAAGGTCGTTGGATGTGGTGCTTTCGTCGGTCACCGGACTTTCCACCAGAACTTTGCTCAATTCCTGTTCCTGCGCGGCATGGCCGAGGTTATATCCCCACAGCCGGGTCTGCGCCTTAAATTCCAGTTTCTTGGTCAGCGCATAGTGCAGATTTTTTTCTTCGCTGTACACGAACGTCGGCAGCCACATGCCGGGCTGCAGGTTGGTGCGCCAGCTGTCGAAATGGAAGTACCAGCTGGAATGGCCGGCGCCGCCGTAGCCGCCGTTAAACCGCACGATGTTGAAGTCCTGATCTTCCACCCAGATGCGGCCAAGAAAACGGCCCTTTCCGGATTTGGGCAGCGGAGTCACATCAAACACCAAACACCGCACATCACCCAAAAATTCGCGGCGTACGTAGTCGAATTTATAGTGCTGGGTATCAAAGCCGCTGGTATCAATGAAGATCATCTGCAAAAAGCCGTCGGGCAGGAATTGCATCGCGAAGGAAAAGAAATTCCCGATTCCACTGAAGATCTTTTTGCCCTTGCTGCTGGTGTCGGTAAGGGAAACGAGGCTGACGGTTTTAGAAAAATCCGCTTTGCCCAGAAAATACCGGTCCCCGGCGGGAACCTCGCCCAGTTCCGCGTCGGGCTTCAAGTTCTGAATGTAGGTCTCGACGAGCGGAGAATATTCCTTCATGCGGCCGTACATGTGATTCTCGTTATCCACAACGCGCTTCACAACCTCTTCCATGGTGCGAGGCTGGTCAGCTGGGACGAGAATCATCTTCTTCGGCGGTTCGCCCGCCGAAGCCGTTTGAGCCAGCGCTGCGGCGCTGCCTGCGGCCAGAAATAGTAAACCGAAAACAAACTTACGCATCTTGCTTCTCCCCTCAGTATGCCAGACGGAACTCAATACGAACGCGAGCCGGGTAGTCCACAGGCCGGCCCTCGCGCAGGGCTGGCTTGAATTTGATTTGCTGCGCAGCCTTGGATGCGGACTCATCGAGTCCATGGCCCAAGCCACTGGCGATGCGGTTCACTTGCACGTGTCCGCTGGCAAGGAAGACCACATCCAGGACCACGTCGCCTTCTAGTTTCAGGCTACGCCCTTCGGCGGTGTAGTCGGGACGGGGTTTGTCCAAGATGGTAACAGCGGTGTCCGCCGGACCATTGTCGGCAGCTTTTTTCTTGGGAGCTTCCGCGGCGGCAACTGACTCGTCGCCAAAGCTTCCAGATTGAACGGTTCCGCGTTTTCCACCGCTGGGCGGAGGATTTGCCGTGCCATTTCCAAATCCGGTGCTGGCTACTGTGCCGCGAATTCCTTTGTCGCCTGCGGTGCCATTTCCATAGCCCGGTCCGTTAGGAAGCGTATTCAAGCCCGACGCATTCACAATAAGGTGCGCGTTGGGATTGCCTTTTCCGGGAAGTCCAGCGGGATCGCCGAATCCACCTGTCTGTACTTTTTCAACCGGGGCTTTGACGGTCGCAGGAGTGCCGTTGCCGCTGCTCATCGTGCCGATTTTTATTTCTTCCTTGGGGCGCTTCGGCTGATTCGGTTGAACCGTATCAACCTTGGCCGTTTCGAAAACTGGATTCAGTTCGGGCGCCTTTGCATCCA
>Ga0137388_10001752_pt1 | contig 13367 bp, 11 predicted proteins | sample 15con2h14AmetaG_FD_104644 | JGI IMG/M metagenome (GOLD analysis project Ga0137388, IMG submission 104644) | Vadose zone soil microbial communities from Angelo Coast Range Reserve, California, USA - 15con2h1.4A metaG | ecosystem: Environmental > Terrestrial > Soil > Vadose zone > Saprolite...
CGGCCAATGCTTCGCTGTGCCGCGCCATGTTTTATAAGTAGTTTGCATATCTGAAATGGGCGTCCGCCAGATTCGCGTTTAGCTCGATGGCCCGTTTGAATTCACGCTCTGCGCTGGCCCAATCCCACTCGTCGAGCTTGACTAGTCCCAGCGCTACGTGCGCCTCCGCCAACGTTTCATCCAACTCCAGCGCCTTCTCTGCTGCCGCCTTGGCTTTGGGGTTTGCCTCTTTCGGGTTGAGCACGCCACCGGCAGCAAAGTAACGGTAAGCATCAGCCACGCCGGCCCAGGCGAGGGCGAAATTGGGATCGAGGCGAAGCGCCTGCTCATAAGCGGAGAGAGCATCTTCGTAGCGTTTGAGGTCACGGGGGCCGCCAGTGGCTGGGAGCTTGAGCGTGATACCTCCGATGACGTTGCCAAGGGCAGCAAGAATCTTCTGCCACTCGGTAAGCACGTTCGTCCGCCGTTGCGCAGGAGAGAGCGACGGCCAGTACTTCGCCGCCTTGGCGATCTTGTAGCGAACTCGATAGCTCGCGCCCAGCAAGCGGCGTCGATGCCAAGGATCCTGGGCATGCCCCAACCTACCGCGTGACCGACGGGGTCTGCGATCTGACCGGCCGATGACAGGACGGGTGCGCTTCAGCCTCAACGGACGCCTGGCCGGACCTCGTGGTAGTTGCACGCAGTATCGCAATCAGGCTCTTGCCAGAAGGCTCACAAATCATCCGGCTGGCGTTAGGCGGACCTGCCAATTAGGGCGACCTCGGCCTTGATCCTTGCGGGAAACCATCGACCCGCAGCAACACCGAATCGTGATGGGGAGATCGACGCGGAGCGGAGTCGGCTGGGTGTCCAATAGAGCCTCACATTGCCGTCCCCCCGTGGCTCCCTTCCTACATTGAGCCTCGATTCAGCTTCGAGTCGGCATGTAGGCTTAAGCCTAGACGTCGCAGCCGGTGCCGCTCAAAAGCTGAAAAATTGAATGAAGAAATTTGGCCTCATTTTAATCGCGTTCGTACTCGGCGGGTGTCAATGCGGTAACCACACCACCGTAAGCGATGGAGATGGCAATCCAGATGGCTCGGTGGATTCGGACGGCGGGCCGGATGCAGGGTTGGATGGCGGGCCGGACGGCGGCGGCTGCGCTCCGCTGAATGGCGCATGCGTACAGGCGGCCTGCTGCACTGGACTGAGCTGCGCCTCCGGAGTTTGCCAAACGACGCCGAGTGTTTGCGGCCTCAATTCCCAACTCTGCGGTGGCACATGCACGGTCGTGCTGACGGACCCGTCCAATTGCGGTGGGTGCGGGATTCAATGCGGCGCCAACCAAGTCTGCACCGGTGGTACCTGCCAATCCTCCGGCAGCTGCCCGCAAGGACTAACGGCCTGTCAGGGAAGCTGCGTGGATTTGCAGACGAGCAACGCCCACTGCGGTTCCTGCACCCATCCATGTCCCGCTGGTCAAGGCTGCGCTGGGGGCAATTGCGTGCCGAGCGTTGTCCTGGATGGAGGCTCGCCACCGTCATGTCCGGCCGGAGGCCCGCCCATCACCGTCACTGGGGACGGCGGCACCGTCTGCTCAGGGAGTCTTGCCCAGGTGACGTTCCGCTGGGCGATGTGCTCGTGCGCTGACATTCGCGCCAGTTCCAGTCTGAGGACGGACGCATTCAACAGCGCGGTCTCCCGGGACGCCGGTCTTGGAGGCGGCGTGGGCGCGAATGGTAGCTTCATTCCTTCGAGCACGTTTGACATCGGAGGTGCCGCATGGTTCGGGAGCTCTTCCGGGTTGAGCGCCTCAGGTCCGGGCCCCAATTACGTTCGACAGCAGCTTCGGGTGAACGGGCCAGCATCGGCGAACAGTACCCTCCTCGTTGGGGACGACGCTTACGTCAATGGCAACGCTTCCGGAAACCTCTCCATCCAAGGCAAGCTCTACGTTCCCCAAGGCGCCACCGTCGGACCAAACGTCCAGGCATCCGGTGGAGTCATATATGGCCCCGTTTCCGTACCGCCGCCGTGCGACTGCGATGCATCCAAGCTGATTGATGTCGCCTCTATCGTGCGAGATGGGCAATTGCACAACGACAATGCTGCAATCGGCTTGGACCCGGCGGTGCTCGAGAACGTCAACACTGCACTGCGGCTAGACCTCCCCTGCGGCCGCTATTACCTGACCCAAATTCGCAACTCTGCCCCAGTAGCCATCGTCGTCCACGGCCGAGCGGCCCTTTTTATCGGCGGTGACGTGCGCCCGAGTGGCTCTCTGGCTATAACCATTGACGCTCAAGCCGAGCTGGATATCTTCGTCGGAGGCTCTCTGGTGGTCAGCCAGTCGATGAGCTTGGGCTCGACGGAGGTGCCCGCTCAAACGCGCATCTACCTGGCTGGGCCTACGGCTTCGGTGAGTGCGAGCGCCACTTTGGCTGGGAATTTCTACCTTCCCTATGCGACGTTTTCGCCCAGCGCGCCCTTTACCTTGTACGGCTCGCTTTTCTGCGGAGGGTATCTGGGGAGCCAGACCCTGCAAGTCCATTACGACCGGGCCATTCTGTCGGCCGGGACCGAGTGCAACTCGCCGCCCTTGGATGGCGGAACCGGGTGCAGCAGTTGCCGGGACTGCGCCAATCAGGCCTGCGTGAGCGGCACCTGCCGGCCCTGCACGAGCGACTCGCAGTGCTGCGCTCCCCTTCTGTGCCGCCAGGGGGCCTGCGTCATGCCGTTGAACTGAAAGTCGCAAAGGCACCTCCACGCTCCTCGCGGCAGCGGGCGGCGCCAGCTCCGTCGTAGGGAGTGTTCGGGTTGTAATTGAGGGCGAGTACCTAGCTTTGTCGTGACTTTGGCGGCAAATTCGCCGGCAGCACGAAGATGCGTCAAAGCCTGTTTATCCGCGAGCTTCCGGGCCGGGCCGAGTTCCGAGACCGGGTACGGACCGGATACATGGGTAACAGAAAACAGTCGATACATGGGTGACAGTGGTGCTGATCAACCGTTCACAAACTGTCCAGCGTTGCAAGAAGCAGCGGAACAGAAGCGATCGCCAGCAGAACCCAATGCCATCGGCGCGAGGGCTTCTCTACTTCTGTCGTCTTCAGGCTAGCTCCTTGCGTTCACGATCTTCGCTGAACCCGGACCAGCGAAGCGACACTTACCATCGATCTCGCTCGGAGTTTTTCCGGCCCGCCCCGAACCGAAGGCAGGCCGGGGTAAACAAGATCAATTGGCTCCGCTTGACGCCGGAGGAACATCCCGAGAGGGCAGTATGCAGCTCGTGCCGTCCGTGGGGACGAACACGAGGCCATTGAGCAGATGCCCCGAGCCCGGGCTGCCGGAAGGATAAATGGTGATGGCGGACACCAGTCCACACTCAGCGCCGTTCCATTGGGACGCGACGATCTGGCTTGGGTTCCACTGTGCGATCCACATCGGATAGTTGCCAGCGGTGTTCTGACAACCAAAGACCATCCCCGTGGGAAACTGCGAGAAAGGAAGAACAAAGGGCTGCCCGGCTTGGCTCAGGTCGCCACCAGCAACTACTCGTAGGCGCGTAAGCGTATTGCTCTGCTGGTTCGTCACCATTAGACACTTGTCCGCGAGCTTGACCACGTTTGAATTGCTTCCGCTCGTGAATGCGTAGGGCGACCGTTTGGTCTCCATGGGCACACCCGTGGAGAAGTCAAACACGGCCACGACGGTCTGGTTGAAGACAATCTTCCCTTCGAAAATCAGGTTGCCGCTGGTATCGGAGTCCGCTCCGGCAATGTTCCAGGGTCCGCGGGGGGATGGACATGGGTAACAGGTAGGGTCGGGGGTCAGTGTTCCGGCAGGGGTTCCGTCCCCAATACTGTAGACAGCGTGCCTGTTGTTGTCTAAGTGGCCGGCCTTCAAACGGCGTCGCCTGTCAGTGACGCCCCCGGTTTCGGTCGGCGGCAGAACTTGGATGGGGCCTGGCGACATCGTCCCGGGAGGCCCAGGGGTGGGGTCCCCGATGGAGGTCAACGTGCAGTCTGCTCCGATGGTGAAACCAACGATGCTGTTCGATACCGGGTTGGCCGCATAGAGCACTCCGATATCGGGCTCGATCGCCAAGCCCATGCCGTTAATTCCGGCGAATTGGCCCGTGGGAACCGGCGGTCCAGCAGGCGTCAGCGTGCAATTGGAGGCATCGATCGTGAAAGCACTGATGCTGTTGTTTAGCGGGTTTGAGGCCATCAGGCACATTTGGTCTGCCGTCACCACAATCCGCTGGCTGGAGAAATAACCTCCGGTCGCGCCGGTTCCCCCTGTCTCTATCCTGCCCTGGAAGAGCAGGCTGCCGTCGTCAAACGCAGCGAACTGTTCGATCGTGTTTTGGATCTCGTCGTTGTTGACGAAAAGGCAGCCAATCCGATCCTGAGCGGTGGCGATATAAGGCACAACCGTGACGAGTACAAACATCAATCCATTTGGTTTCACGACAACCCCCTCAATGTCGACCGTCGATGGCGAGCACATCGCCTGGGCCGGCAAAGCCTTATCCGCCTTCGCTCCAAGTGAGTCAAGCTATGACCCAAGGGTCTACCCCGTTACACACTTGGCGGCGCGTCCACCGTGTCGAGCACTGGGGTTCCAGGTTTCTTGACGCTCTATCTGGGCGTGCTGAGATGCGCGATGCCATGAGACTCGTTGCGAAGACGCTGGTGATTACCCTCCTGGGCACGGCCATCGGATGCGTGCCCCATGTCTCGATTCCACGCCTCAAGCCGGCGCCCCACTCGCTCGGCGCAGCCCAGAACCTCGCCATCGACGTCATTGGCGACGTCGCGCCGCCTTCGACACTGGGCGATGCGATCGGCACCATCTTGAACGCGACCGAGGGGCAGATGCTGCCTCCGGGCACGGCGGCCGAAGCCGTTCGACGAGAGGTCGGGCTTCACCTCAACGGTCGCCCGTTCTCGCAGGTTGGCAGAGAGACCGCTGATGTGATGTTAGAGATTCGTCCTACTTCCTGGCTCTACCGCCACGAGGAGCTCCACAAGACTATTACCGAGAGCGGCAAGGAAGTAGACAAGAGCTGGAAGGCGGCCGTTGCCGCCCTCGACATTCAAGTCGAGATCTTCAAGAAAGACGGGCGTCGCGTACAGGTACTGACGTACCGCGGAACCATACGTCAGCCTGCCGATCTTCCTTATTCGCCGACGAATCCGCCCAATGAATGGGAGGCTCAGAACGCGGCCGCGGTGTACGCCGTGACCGCGCTGTTCCGAGACATCACGCCGGTATGGATTGAAGAAGACGTGCAGATGGACGACGAGGGGGACGACGTCAAGCGCGGCATCCAGCTCGCCAAGGACCGGGAGATTCAGGCCGCAATGGACGAGTTCGCCAAAGTGATTCAGCAAAAGCCAAGCTCCGCTCCGGCTCGGTACAATCTGGGCGTGCTCTTCGAAACGCGCGGAGATCTCGATCGCGCCGATACGCTCTTCCGCGAAGCGCTGAACATCAAGGGTAAATCGCTCTACAGCGGGGCGCTCGAGCGCACCGCCCAGGCCCGCCACGATCTCACCGAGCTTCAGCGCTCCAACTAACCGCTCTGGGCAGACGAGTCAGGTTCGCGCCTCCAAGCCCCCCACACGACCAGTCCCAGCGCGACCACCATCGTGACACCAACGGCAGCAAACGCCGCGAATACGAGTTGTTCCTGCCAGGGTGAACCGTGATGACCGGCTGCCGCGATCTCCGTGCCGGAATGGGTGCCGAAAACGCCAGAGGCCGTGGTCGTGGCCCAATTCGCATAGGTTCCAAACAGGAGTAGCCAGTAGGCGATGACTGCAGCCTTTTTTGGAAAGTGCAGATCGCTCCAGGCCAGGCCAACTGCCACGAGGAACGTGCCGTTCATCACCCCTTCCAGATGAGCGGCCAGACCGCCGCGGGGGTTCGTCATCGCCGGTATCACAAAACCGGTCATCAGCCCGAGGAAGAACAACGTCATCCCGTGGCGGAGTAGCCGGCGCCGCGCATTGATTGGAAACATCCCTCTCCTCCCCGTGAGTTTGGCGACACTGTACCTCTCTTCGCCAGGATCGAGCGTCACCAGAGAGTCTGCGGCACAGAGAGTCTGCGGCACCGCCTGCGACTGCGACCAAGTGAACCCTAATTCTTCGGCGTCACCGTGATGCGGTAGGCGGCATGCGTTTCGCCGGAGACGGCGCGCACGCCGCAAAGGGTCGAGCCCACCTTGAGGCCGGTGAAACGCGCCTTTCCTTCGGCGGGGATCCCCTGCACGACCGCGGGGTCGTCGCAGACGACCTGCGCGGCAGGTGGCGCGGGTGCCGTCTTCGTCTCGCCCACCGAGAGGGACATCAGGCTTGTGCCTTTCGGATCCGCCTGCGTCAGCAAGGCCAACCCCAGAAGCCCCAGTGCGATGTTCAGGTTCATGGCCCCGATGTTACCGCGCCCGCTGCGTTGCGCCCAGCTCAGTTCGAGTTCCACGTACACAACGCGGGCACGGATAACAGCCGCGACCACCTAACGGGGCGCGTCTCCCTCAGGCTCCCACAGCTGAATTGGATTGCCCTCGGGGTCATAGAAGCGGGCGAAGCGCCCGTTCGGATAGCGTTGACCGACGAGCTCAACTGGGATGCCAGTGGCGCGCAGCTGCGACACCATCGCATCGAGGTTGTGAACGCGAAAATTGATCATCCAAACTTCGCCGGCATCGCCAAAGTACATGCTCGTCTCCGGGAACGGCGCAAATACAGTGGGTCCGGCTTCTTGGTATGTCCGCGCTCGAGCGCTTGCTCGACAATCGCTGGTCCGAGATAAGAGCTCCCTCCCAGTACCAGGATCCTCTTCCGCCGCACGGCCGGGCTCCCCCAACCCGGACCACCTGCCGGCGCTGCACCGGCCAACGCGAGCTTGATGAAATTCCTTCGATTGAGCACTTGGCGCCCTCGCGCGATGGAAGCTTGGGCGACTTAACCATAGGTAAGCTGGGCTATTCCCCTCTGGCCCGAGCGTCCACCTTCGAGCGGTAGCGATGGTTCGCCTGGCACTGCCCCGGCTCGTCGGATCAGGTTTGTGAAGAAAACTACGGAAAAGCGGTAGGTTTTTTCACAAACCTGCTGCCTGACTCGTCGGCCGCCGGCTCTTTCGTCGGAGCCGCCGGGCGTCACGCTCAATCGAGAGAATCAGCGAAGAACGCCGCTGGCCTCGGCGTCGGCAACGTAGCGGTTGGCGTCCTCCTCGATCAGGAATCCCTCTCGGAGCAACTGCCGGGTCGCCTGTCGCACTGCCTCCACATAGCCCTGATGGTCGCCGTAGCGCTCCTCCAGCGACCGCCGCGGATCGCCGCTGGCGATGCGGTCAGCCATCGTGCGGGCGAACGGGAAGTATGAACCGTTGAGCGAGCACGAGTGCGGAGCCCGAAATCCGGCCGCGCGCACGTTCCATCCGGCATTGGTCCCGAGCGGAACCCTGACCTCCATCTGGCGGATGCCGGCGAGGTCGAGTCCGTCGCTGTCCGTCTTCGGAACGAGGATCCCGTAGCTTGCACCCAGACCAGGGATGAGTTGCTCGATCCATCCACCCTCGGAACTGAAATTGGGCCCGAAGTCTAAAAACTCGAGCTCGTTGAGCGTTGGCGGAAACTCCACGCCGGGGATCGCCGGGTAGGCGGCCCTCTCCTCCCCGAGCGTAACCAGCGTTCCGCTGCGCAGGTCGGGTGCGTTGCTCGGCGGCGGAGGAATGCCGAGGTCGGCCCAGTCGTCCAAAGCCAGAAGCAATGCGCGGTAGGTCGGCCCGAGGTAATTCGGATTGGTTGGATATTGGCAAATCCCATTCGGACCCGGGAAAGGCGCGCCGAAGGTGACGTTTCCGTGCTGGAAATTCGAAAACAAATACATCCGAACGTTCGGGGGGAGGTCGACCGGCTCGGTGCCGTACGCGTTGGTGAGGTTGAGCGAGGCCCGGAATCGGTAGTACTCCGACTCGGTATCGCTCTCGAAAACCAGCGGGTCTATCCCGGGGCGCTTCAAGATGCCGTCCTCGATCCCCGAGATCTCGTCCCTGCGCACGGCATAGGTGAACGGTGGATAGCTGGTGGAGAGAAAATCGTGCCGGTCATCCTCGCGCGAATAGGTGTTTGGATCGGCAAATTGGACGTTGGCGAAGAGGCGATGAGATCCGGGAATGTCCGTCCAGATGGCTTCAAAGACCTTGCGGTGCGATTCATCCTCATTGAATCCCAGATATAGAAAATCACGCTCATACATTCCGGTGGAGGAGTTCCCCAGCGAGTACGCGCGCCGGATTCCGACTCGCGAGGGACTGAGGGCAAGCGGGTTGGGATTGCCGAAATCGTCTACGGTTTGGTAGCGAAGGAACGAGCCGATGTCGCGGGTGACCGCATAGGCGAGCCCCATCACCATCGGATTGACCGCCCAATACATCAGCTCGTAGAGGCGATCGGCGCGAAATCCGTCGAACAGACAGATGTCGGTGTTGGTCGGGACCAGGCTGTCCATTCCCGTCGGACAAACGCCAAACGCCCAGCGGTCCGAGGAAATCGGCATCCGGGGACCATTCACTTCCGTCCGCATCGTCAGCGAATAGTGACTCGGATCGGTGTCGTCCGTCGCGTAGGGAACGAAGTTCGGACTCCCTTCGAGCGTGAGCGTGAACGTTCCGGTCTGCGGAATCGTTCGATCCGAATACTCGATGCGGATGGCGGAGCCGATCGCGCTGCCGTCCGGGTTGAGCGCCACTGGGAAGCGGGGGAACAATCGGCTGTTCCCCGGCGCGACGTCGCCCTGCCAACCGGCGTCTACCACGGTGTAACCCTGCCGCATCAAAAAGCCGTCACCCGCGTCGGCGGCGGTGATCGGATCATTCGTGGATACGGCGAAATTGAATATACCGAGAGCCAATTTGTTTCCGCGATTGTTGATCGCATAAAAAATCTTTGCGTTGCCTCGATCCATTTGCATGGGTTTGAGAATGAAAAATGGCGCGTTGAACTCGACCATGCCTCGATCGTTCCGAGGCGCCTTGGAGATGTTGACGATGTGCGAGTTGAGCGGATCGAACGGGTCCACCTCCATGTACGCGGTGCCATCAAGCCGTTGGTATTGACCGACCGACCCGAAGCTCGTTCCCTCCGCGAAAGTACGCGTTTGTTCGACGATGAATCTCACCACGCGGGCCTCGGCGGAGAACGTCAGCGTCAGTGCGGTGAGAACCGCTGCCCGTAAGATCTTCTGAACCATTGGATGATCCCCCGCGAGAGCGGGTTTGAGCTGCCTCTCGCGGCTCCCCTCATCTCGCTCGCGGCGGCTGAATCAAAGCGCGGCTAATTAGGATTGTTAGAAATGCGCAACGCCCGCGCTCGCTTGCCTAGCATTGCTGTCGAATGGCGGACGATGCGCGATGCGCGTCGTGAACAGTCCCCGCGCGCACGGTGTGCCCGGCCCCTTACGGCATCGCCACTTTGCGCGCTGCAGTTCCGGGAGGGTTTTTATAGGGGCCCGGGTCCTGGTAGCTCTTGATCCCGGCGCGGATTCTCACCACGGTAAACATCCCGCCCATGCCGACAGGACCATAGGCTCCCTCCCCTGCCATCATCGGCAGCGTGTTTTTCGGTCCCCCCATGTTCATGTCGGCCATGTCGTCCATCCCGGTCTCTCCCATCGCCGTGTAGCCGGGTAGAAGCTTGCGGACCTTCTCCTCGATGCCCGCCTGGCTTACCCCGGTCAGGTTCGGAAGGTTATGGGCCATCTGGTTCATCGTGTGATGAGACTTGTGACAATGGAAGGACCAGTCGCCTTCGACATCGGCGACGAACTCAATGTCGCGGGTCGTGCCTGGAGGAACATTCACCGTCGTCTCTGGCACCCGAGCTGCGAGCGGAATCGATCCCCCGTCCGTTCCGGTCTCGGTGAAATGATAACCGTGGAGATGAATCGGATGGCTGTCCATCGAAAGGTTCGCCAGGCGAATGCGCACGCGCTGCCCCTTCTTCACCACCAGGGGAGCCGTTCCCGGATAGGCGCGACCGTTGAACGTGAAGAGATTGAAATCGGTCATCGTTGCCGGATTGGGCGATGCCGCTCCCGGCGGGATATCCCACTCGTGCAGAAAAATGGCGAAGTCGCGGTCGATGGGCTTGGGCTCTTTCTTCGGATGGATGATGAAGAGGCCCTCCATTCCGTAGGCCATCTGCAACACCTCGTCCGCGTGCGGGTGATACATCTGCGTGCCGTGCTGCCGCAGCGTGAATTCATAGGCATAGGTTTCGCCTGGCTCGATGCGTGGCTGATTGACACCCGAGACGCCATCCATCCCGCTGGGAAGCAGAACGCCGTGCCAATGAACCGAGGTTGGCTCTGGCAACTTGTTGGTGACCAGAATGCGGACCCGGTCGCCCTCGACGGCTTCGATGGTCGGTCCAGGAGTCTGGCCGTTGTAGCCCCAGGCGTTCACCACCATGCCGGGCCCGATCTCCTTCTTCACCCTTTCGGCGATGAGATGAAAGACCTTGATTCCGTGGTCCATCACGTAAGGCAACGTCGAGCCGTTCGGCGTCACCACGGGGGTGTATGGCGTCTTCTGGGCTGCCGCCGATCCAGCTGTCAGGAAAAGCGCCGTGCCAGCCAAAATCATGCGATGCAATTTCATCGTAAACCTTCCTTTTTCACCGTGTCAGACGGCGCTACGGGCGCGACCGTCGGCTGAATCTCAGAATGAACGTTTGGCATTCCTTTCAGGGTTCCGCCGGCGGCGCGCTCGAGCTCAACCCGGGCGATCCAGTAGTCACGCACCGCTTCGATGGAGCGGCGGTAGGCGTCGACCTCCGCCTGTTTCGCCTGGAGCAGCTGAAAGACGCTCAGCAGCATCGCGTTGTAGCGCTCCTGCGAAAGTTTCACCGTTCGCTCCCGGATGGGGAGAAGCACCTTGCGGTAATGCTCCACGACCTGACGGGCTGCGAGGAGCGCAAGCCGCGCGGTGCGGACCTCGGAGCGCGCGTCCACCGATACGCTCGCCAGCCGCTTCTCGCTCTGGCGAAGCTGGGCCTCGATGCGACGGATCAATCCCTGTCGTCGATCGAAGATCGGCAGCTCGAGACGCAGCGTCGGCCCGGTGACTCGAATGCCGGGCTCGGGGCCGGTTTGTCTGCTCACTCCGATTTCAACACTCCCGACGAAGCGAGAGGTGTTCGCGACGTGGAGCGCCTGGGTCAGGATGCGAGTCTCTTGCCGCGCCGAGGCGACATCCAATCGCTGTGAAATCGCAACCGCCTCCACGTGATCGAGCGCCTCCTCGGAGGGCGGCAGGTCCGGCAGCTGCGAGGAGAATCTCCAGTCGGTTTGAGTACCCCACAGGCCCATCAGCCGGGTCATTCGTTCACGCTGCGCTTCGAAGAGCAGCTCGTCGCGAGCGAGGTCGAGCTTCGCCTGCTCGTAGGCGTCGCGCTGCGTTTCCAACTCGAGGTCGGCGATGTTCCCCGCGCGGAGCTGGCGTTCGGCAAGCTCGGCGGAAACCTCAGCGGCCTCGAGAACGGTGCGGCGCAGCTCCACCATCTGCCGCAGGGCCTGCAATGCGTAGTAATCCTCCCGGACTTTTCCGACCAGTTGGAAGACTTCCCCTGCGAGTCGAAGCTTCGCCTGCTCGAACTGCTCTGCCGCAAATCGCTTGCGCAGTGGGAGCATGAAGATATCGAGGAATTCCTGGGCGAGCGAAAAGTCCGTGCTCACGACGCCGGCCGATCCCTCGGGGAACCGGACCGCGAAACCGAGCGATGGATTTCGCAGGAGGCCGGCCTGGACGAGATCCCCCTGGGCGACGCCCAGCTCTTCGTAAGTGGCCTGAAGCCCAGGGTTGTTGAGCAGCGCAATCTGCACTGCGCTGGCATCCGTTAAGTCGTTCCGAAGCAGATCGGCGACTCTTCTCTTGACCTCGGCGTCCTCCGGAGTGCCCCGGTCCCAAAATGTCTCTTGCCCGGTTCGATCGGCCACCATGCGGCCAACATCCGCGTACCCCGTCTCTTTAGGAACCGAGGCGCACCCCGAAAGCGCGGCGATGCCGACGAGCGTCCCCAGTTGCGCCGGCTTCACTTTTCGCCTCCGCGCGGAGCTGGTGTCTTGGCCCCCTCGGCATTGGGTGCTTGAGTCCCCTCGCGCCCGGGCGCTTGAGTCCCCTCCTGCCCAGGCGCCTTCATCCCCCCATGCGAATGATGATGCATCTGCTGGGGTTGAGGCGGCGACTCTTCGACTTCGGAGGCAGGCCGCACTGCCAGCGTCGGCTGAAGCGGCCTTGCCGCCGACTCTGGGGCGAGAGGATTCGATGGATCGTCCGGCGACGGACGCCGGTCGGGAAGCTGGGCTGCGCACGCCGCCAGCAAAAGGCCGGCGATGAAAAAAAGAATTCTGGGGACCAAGGCAAAGACCTCCTGTTTGGGGACCAAGGGCAGTGGACGCGAGGGGCGAGTCAGCCCGCACGAACGTCAAGCTACCGTTGGCTCAAATCAGGAGGGCTCGAATTGAAAGGTAGAGCGGAGTCGACGGTGGCGCCTGCGGTTGAGACGCCGCGATGCGCGTCGACTCTGCGATAGAAATAGGCTGCTCGGGCGCGGTTGGGAGCCCCTCGATGAGCAGTTGCTTTATCGGCGCGGGGGTGGCCACTTTCGGCCCCATTGCGCTCGGAGTGATTGGAGCCTGATGGAGGTCACAGCAGGACCGCTCGCCGACTCCAGGTCCGTCCTCGTCGGAGCCAGGCTCGTGGGGGCAGGGGCACGGCCCCGATATCCTGGTCGCATGGCGGCACACCCACGTCCTGCCACCCTCGGCGATGGCTTGCGAGGTCACGCACAGCGCGAGAAGGATGCTGGTCGTGCGGAGCATGGACGTAATCAACGTCTATCGTATATCGCGCCGTGACCTTCGGGACAGGAATTTGTTGCTCGGGCCGCTAACCGGAACATCCTGCGACAATCGTCAGGGAAGCACTTGAGGCCACCAGGTCATCGTGCAGAGGCCGTCTCCAGTCGATGAAATGGCGGTCTCATCCATCCCCACCGTGACATTTGGAAGGGGGAAGATTCGAGTTTGGTCCAAGGGCGCGGGTTGTCCCTCGCCGAACACTCCCTCCTCGTCTTTCCCGCAGAAAAAAAGAGGGGTACCCAGTATCCTCCCGCCCCACTCCTGCGTTTACCCCGCATGAACGACAAAACCATCGATACCGACAAAGAGCTCTCCGGCACCCTGAGAGGCGCGTGGCAGCGCTTCCTCGATACGTATGAGCCGCTCCGGCCCGAGCTCTACCGCTACTGCCGTTACCTGACCCGAAGCGCCTGGGACGCGGAGGACCTGGTCCAGGACGCGTTGGCGCGATCGTTC
>Ga0137388_10001754_pt1 | contig 13361 bp, 9 predicted proteins | sample 15con2h14AmetaG_FD_104644 | JGI IMG/M metagenome (GOLD analysis project Ga0137388, IMG submission 104644) | Vadose zone soil microbial communities from Angelo Coast Range Reserve, California, USA - 15con2h1.4A metaG | ecosystem: Environmental > Terrestrial > Soil > Vadose zone > Saprolite...
GCAGGAATATCGACCGAGCGGCGTACCCGCACCTGTCCCGTCACTACATCAACGCCTACCAGGATATGCGTAGGTCCTTGGATCTCTGCGACGGCGAAGACCAGCCCCGTTACGGGATCAAAGACGGGTGTGCCGGTAATGCCCAGCGGATCAATGTCGCCGCAAGGCAGCGTTGACAGGGGAACAGGGCTGCCAACGTTGATATGCCACTGCACTTGCCCAGTGTTTCTATCGAGAGCATAAAGAGAGTCACCCTCCGTCGCTACAATCACACGCCCTCCGACAACCAGCGGTTCTGCATAAACCGCTCCATCCAACTGCACATTCCATGCACGTGTGAGTTGATGCGGATCAGGTGCATTTTCGACTAAGCCAGTACGAGCGTTGTTACGGTGATACGTGGTCCAGTCGGTACTGCTTGGCGGTGAGGTCGGACTTGCAGTCCCAGGCGGCAGTGTTAAGGGAGTGGTACGTACGGGGGGGGTACTTCCCTGAGAGGATGGGATGTCGCATCCTAGAAGCGTAATGAGGAGTGTGCATACTCCTAGCAACAGCACGCGCCGCGTGAGTTCCTTGATCACTTTCGATCTCCTTGTTTGCATGATGCTTTGCTAGATCCTTCTTGATTTTTTTCGCTTGCGGGATTACACTACATTTATAGCAAACGTTTGCTATAAATACAACCTCGAGTGGATTATGCCCAAGCTTGTGGCTTCGTCTCCCTATGCTGCGATTGTCGGAGTTGCCGAGTCCGACCTTGGTCGAACTCCCGGCAAGACTGCGCTGCAACTCCAGGCCCAGGCCGCCAGAGGGGCGCTCGACGACGCCGGATTGCGTTTTGAGGACGTGGACGCGCTTTTCTGCGCTGGGAACTGGGCCTGGTCACCGAATCTGATGCTGGCAGAATACCTGGGTATCAGACCAAAATATAGCGATTCCACAAATATTGGCGGCTCCTCCTTCGAAGCGCACATTGGGCATGCCGTCGCCGCCATCGAAGCCGGGCTCTTCGATATCGCGCTCATCACCTATGGCAGCACGCAGCGTTCTGATCGCTCCAGAGGTCGCGGCAACCCTGCTTTCAGGCTGACCGAGCAGTACGAGGGTCCCTTCGGTCTGCCGACGCCCGTGGGCGCGTACGCACTTGCGGCAATGCGCCACATGCATGAGTTTGGCACGACGAGTGAACAACTGGCGGAGGTCGCGGTCGCCACACGCAAGTGGGCCACGCTCAATGAGAAAGCGATGATGCGCGATCCCATCACAATTGATGATGTGCTTAACTCCCGCTGGATCGCCGAGCCGCTGCACCTGCTGGATTGCTGTCTGGTCACCGATGGTGGCGGCGCGATTGTCGTTGCCTCTGCTGCTCGGGCCAGGCAGACGCGCAAAGCGCCAGTGTGGATACTTGGCCATGGTGAAGCGCATACCCACAATACGATCGCGAACATGCCCGATCTGGCTGTGCACCGGGCCGCTATCGCGTCGGGCCGCACGGCATTTGCAATGGCCGGTCTCACTCCTGCTGAGATGGACGTTGTAGAGATCTACGACTCGTTCACTATCACAGTCATTCTCACGTTGGAGGCCCTCGGCTTCTGTGGGCACGGTGAGGGGGGCACATTCGTCAGCGGGCAGCGCACTGCGCCCGGCAGCCCGTTCCCTATGAATACCAATGGCGGAGGACTGTCGTACTGTCATCCAGGAATGTACGGCATTTTCCTGTTGATCGAGGCAACCCGCCAATTGCGCGGTGAGTGCGGCCAGCGGCAGGTGCAGGGGGCTAACCTTGCCCTTGCACACGGAACAGGCGGTGTTCTCTCGTCTGCAGCAACTGTCATTCTCGGAAAGGATTGACGCTCTATGCCAGAACAATTCCCACAAATCATCCTGGATGGCGACTCGCAGGTGTACTGGGAGGGTATTGCGCGCGGTGAGCTGCGTATCCAGCGCTGTGCTGCCTGCACACGCTATGTGTTTTATCCACGCTCAATTTGCCCGCATTGCTTCTCGGATAGGCTTTCGTGGGTCGTAGCGTCGGGCAAGGGAACGATCTATTCGTATACGGTCGCGCACCAGGCGTTTGGACCTTTTGCCAGGGAGGTTCCTTTCGTGATCGCTATCGTTGAGCTAGAGGAGGGCGTTCGCATGATGACACGTATTATCGGCTCTCCCCGCGAACGCATCACGATCGGCGCGCCGGTGCGTGTCTCCTGCGAGTCTGTTGCGGAGGGACCTACGCTCCCGTATTTCCGACTGGTCGAGTAGACCTCAACTACCGGCGCCCTCTTATGAAGCCTTGAGGGTATACATGTGCGAGGTATTAGAACATGACGAAAACACAGCATATATCAGCGGAGCGGCTGCACGCGTTCTTTCGCCCTCGTAGCATAGCCCTGGTAGGGGCGACCGATAACTCTCGCTGGTCGGTTTACACCTTCGAGAACTTGATGAACTTCAAGTTTCCTGGCCCTATCTACCTGGTCAATCCCAATCACGAGTTTGTGCACGGTCAACGTGCGTTGAAATCTCTATGGGAAGCACCCGAAGCTGTGGATCTCGCCTTCATCATGGTCCCGACACAACTGGTCTTCTCGATCGTTGCCACAGCAGCGGAGATGGGCACTACACAGTTCGTTGTGCTCACCTCGGGCTTTAGCGAGATAGGCGCGGAAGGAGCGAAGCTTGAGCATGACCTGCTTACGTTCGCGCAGGAGCGTGGACTGACGCTCCTTGGTCCGAACGGCAACGGTTTCATTAACGTAGCAGATCGCATTACTCCCTATGGCCTGCCCATCGCCCCGCCGCTGAACGCTGGCCCGGTCGGTGTGGTGCTGCAGAGCGGAGCGCTGGCAAGCGCCGTGCTGACCTTCGCCCAGGCCCATGCCATTGGGCTGAGCCTGCTCGTCTCGATGGGTAATGAGAGTATGATCTCGGTGACAGACGTGGTGGACTATCTGCTTGAAGACGAATCTACGCGCTCTATCGCGCTCTTCCTGGAGAGTATCCGCCATCCAGAGGAGCTACGCCGTGTAGCCGACAAGGCGCGCGAGCGACAGAAACCGATCGTGGCGCTCAAAACCGGTCGGAGCGAAGCAAGTTCTCACAGTGCGCTCGCTCATACCGGCGCGCTCGTCGGCAACGATGCTGTGAACGATGCTGCTTTGCGGCAACTTGGCATCCTGCGTGTCCATTCGCTCGAAGATTTGCTTACAACTGCTGGACTCGCCGGTTATACCGGGCCGCTGCCAGGTGGCCGCATGGGTGTGGTCACACCTTCAGGCGGAGCCTGCGGCATCCTCTCAGACCTGGCGCAGGATGAAGGCATCACTCTGCCAGATTTCGCGCCGGAGACTCTGGAGCGGCTGCACGCGGTTCTGCCGTCTTTCTCAACGCCGCGCAATCCCCTCGACGTGACAGGCTACATCGTTGTTGATGGGACATTGCAGCGGCGTGCCCTCGAAGTGGTCGTCGATGACCCGAACATAGATTTTGTGCTCAATCTCGTGAGCATTGAAGGCGCACGCCAGCTCACCCCTGCAGTTCTGGCGTCAATGCTGGAGCAGTACGACCACCTCGCCGCGATCAGCCGCGCTGCGCGGCTGCCGGTTGTGCTCATTTCTAACACCTGCCTGGATCTCCAGACTATTGCTCGCTCCGTTGTGGAACGCACAGGTCTCCACTTCGTCGCTGGCATGGAGCATGGAATGCGCGCGCTTGGCCAGTTGCTCTGGTGGTCCGAGCAGATCCGCTCAACGCCGATAAGATCCCAGGAGGCGCCTCTGCCGCCTCTTCTACAGGCTCACTCGTTCGAGGGGAACTGGTCCGAGGCACAGGCACGTACGCTCCTGCAGGAGGCCGGTATTCCGCTCGTCCCTGGCATGCTCGCTTCGTCCGCGGAGGAGGCGGTGCGGGCGGCGCATCAGCTCGGCCTTCCCGTCGTTCTGAAGATCCAGTCCCCGGCGCTCCCCCACAAGAGCGATGTTGGCGGCGTCGCCCTTCACTTGAATACGGAAGAGGCCGTGCGTGCAGCCTTCGCTGAGATGATGGAGCAAGTGCATGCCAGGTGTCCTGGAGCCGAGATCGAAGGGGTGCTCGTGAGCCCGATGCGACCTGCAGGCATAGAGCTGCTTGTAGGTATCGTGCGCGATCCGCTCTGGGGGCTTGTGCTCACGCTGGGGCTTGGCGGGGTCTGGACGGAAGTCCTCAAAGACATAGCTGTACGTGTCCTCCCCGTTCAACGGGACGAGATTGAGGCTATGCTGGGCGAGCTGCGTGGAGCAGCCCTGCTGAGTGGTGGCCACGGCCACACGCCAGTTGATAGAGAGGCACTCAGCGACGTTATCTATCGCATAAGTTTGCTCGCTCGCTCGCTCGATTCCCGGCTGACCGCGCTTGAGATCAATCCGCTCTGGATAGATCCAGAGCGGATTGAGGCTCTCGATGTCCTGGTGAGCTGGCAGGAGTGACATCTCCCTATGGCTAAAGCCAAGGGCTTCCAACCGTCACCGGTTGGCCTTTCTGTTTCACGGGACGTTGCGCACAAGGCTCTCACCCTGGGTGTCTTACACATCCTCCGCAGACCTCAGTTCCCGCAAGCCCTGCGGTACATGCGAGGCGCGATGGCCCCGACTTACTGGTACAAGTGTACCAAAGAGAGACGCCACTGTCAAGTGGTTTGGGCATGGGCGGCATGGGGAGCGGATTTCCCCTACCCAAGCCCTAAACAAGGACTTGCTTCTATCCCAGTGGCTGGAAGCCAGGGGTATTACGCTCGGTTTGATAACTCGCCCATCTATTTTCATAGTTTTGCTCTTTACTACGTTTGTAAGCAAAGAGAATGGTCACACAGCCTCCTCCTGGAGGGCTCGCCCGGTAAACTGGCTGTTATACAGGTCGGCATAGAAGCCACCTTTCGCCAGCAGTTCCTTGTGGGTGCCCTTTTCTATGATACTGCCGTGATTCATGACCAGTATCAGGTCCGCGTCGCGAATGGTGGAGAGCCGATGAGCAATCACAAAGCTCGTTCTGCCCTTCATCAGCTCGGTCATCGCCTTCTGGATCTGCATCTCTGTTCGGGTATCCACGCTACTGGTCGCCTCGTCCAGAATCAGGATCTCGGGATCAGCCAGGAAGGCACGTGCAATGGTCAGCAACTGCTTTTGCCCCTGCGAGATGTTGGTCGCGTCTTCATTCAGGACGGTGTTATAGCCCTCCGGCAATGTCCTGATGAAACGGTCAGCGTATGCCGCCCTGGCGGCCCAGATGATCTCTTCCTCCGTGGCGCCATCACGGCCATAGGCGATATTAGCGCGGATGGTCCCGTTGAAGAGCCAGGTATCCTGGAGTACCATACCGAAAGTGCGGCGCAGTTCCCCACGTTTGATCTCTGTAATGTCCACGCCATCTACCAGAATCTGGCCACCGTTGACTTCATAGAAACGCATCAGCAGGTTGACCAGGGTCGTCTTGCCGGCGCCGGTCGGGCCGACAATCGCGATCATCTGTCCCGGCCGGACATCAATATTCATATCCTCCATCAGTATGGCGTCTTCTCTATAGCCAAACCGGACATGCCGGAACTCGACCGCGCCCTGCGGAGCCACGATGATTTGCGAGTCGATCGCCTCAGGTATCTCCTCCTGCTCATCGAGCAGTTCAAAGATGCGTTCAGCCGAGGCCATCGTCGATTGAATCACATTGGCGAAGTTGGCTAGCTGGGTTATCGGCTGGGTAAACTGCTGGGCATATTGAATAAATGCCTGCACATCGCCGATCGCAATGGCCCCTTTGGTGACCATGATGCCACCGACCACCGCCACGAAGACATAGCCGAGATTACCAATAAATCGCATAAGCGGCATGATCATGCCCGAAACAAACTGCGCCCGCCATCCAGCGTTGTAGAGCTTTTCGTTCAACTCTGTAAATTCGGCGATGGATCTGCCCTCGTGCCCGAAGGCTTTGACGATCTTGTGGCCCGTGTACATTTCCTCGACGTGGCCGTTGAGTTGTCCAAGCGATCTTTGCTGGTTCCTGAAGTAATTTTGTGAGCGCTTCGCAAGCCCCACGGTGACGATCAGGCTGAGCGGCAGGGTGAGTACTACCACCAGGCTCAGCAGCGGGCTGATGGTCAGCATCAACACGATCACGCCAAGCAGCGTGACCGCAGAGGTGATCAACTGCGTGAGGCTTTGCTGCAAGGTAGTGCTGATGTTATCCATGTCGTTGACCATGCGGCTGAGGATTTCTCCATGCGTGCGCGAGTCAAAAAACTTCAGCGGCAAGCGCGACAGTTTCTCATCCACTTCTGAGCGCAGCCGGTACACTGTCTTCTGGGCCACTCCCGCCATCACATATTGTTGAATATACAAGAAGATGGCACTGATCACGTACAACCCGAGCAGGATCAGCAAGACCGTCGCAATATAGTTGAAATCAATCCCGGGAGCTGGCTGGTGCCGGAGAAACGCCTGGTATTTCGCCAGGAGGCCCTCGAAGAGCTTAGTGGTCGCTAATCCCAGGATCTTGGGACCGACAATGTTGAACGCCGTGCCGACGATGGCTGCACCGAGCACGATCATCAAGCGATACTTCTGCGGCACGAAGTAGCCGAGCAGCCGCATCAGCGTCCGCTTGAAATCCTTTGGCTTTTCGACCGGCCTACCCATAGCACCCCAACCGCCTCTGCCCATAGGACCGCCCTGGTCGGCTGGTCGCAGTACTCTACGATCTTGGCTCATGCGATTTCCTCCGCGATTTCCTCCATTGAAAGCTGTGAGGTGACAATTTCACGATAGACCTCGCAGCTCCTCATCAATGCTCGATGGGTGCCGATCCCGGCAATGTGTCCCTCATCTAAAACGATAATCTGATCCGCGTCCATGATGGTGCTCACCCGCTGGGAGACGATAAGTACCGTCGCATCAAGGGTTTCTTGTATCAGTGCTGCTCGCAGCCTGGCGTCAGTTTTAAAATCCAGCGCCGAGAAGCTGTCGTCAAACACATAGATTTCCGGCTTTCTTACCAGGGCACGCGCGATAGAGAGACGCTGCTTCTGGCCACCCGAGACATTCGTGCCGCCCTGGGCGATTACGGAATCAAACCTGTCTTGCATATCCTCGATGAATTCGCTCGCCTGCGCGACCTCAGCTGCGTGCCGCACCTCCGCTTCCGAAGCATCTTCCTTGCCAAAGCGGATATTCTCCGCGACCGTGCCCGAGAAGAGCACGGCCTTTTGTGGCACAAATCCAATTTTCGCGCGCAGATGTTCCTGAGCCATCTCGTGGATATCGACACCATCAACCAGGATGCGGCCGCTGTCGATATCGTAAAAGCGCGGGATCAGGCTGACTAATGTCGATTTGCCCGCACCGGTGCCCCCAATGATCGCCGTGACCTCGCCGGGTTTAGCGCTGAAGTAAATGTTGGAGAGGGCGGGCTCTTCTGCACCGGGATAGCTGAAGGTGACGTCCTGGAACTCCACATAGCCCTGCTGCGCGCCGGCCTGCTTCACCTGCGCTGCATCTTTGATCTCGGGCTCCATCTCTAGCACTTCGTTAATGCGGTCAGCAGAGGCAGCGGCTCGCGGGAGCATGATAAACATCATCGAAACCATCAGCAGCCCGAACAGGATCTGCATAGCGTATTGCAGGAACGCGATGAGCGCGCCGACCTGCATGTCTCCATTGTTGATACGAATACCACCGAACCAGAGAATAGCGACGCTTGAAACGTTCAAAACCAGCATCATAATCGGCATGAGCGAGGCAATGAGCCTGTTGACCCTGATCGACACGTTGGTAAGGTCAAGGTTGGCCTCGTCAAAGCGCTTCTCCTCATACTTCATGCGGTCAAACGCGCGGATGACGCGCACCCCGGTCAGGCCCTCGTCCAGAATGAGATTGAGTTTATCCAGTTTCACCTGCATGACGCGGAAGAGCGGAATGGCCTTGCTCATGAGTATCACAATGGCCAAGACCAACACCGGAATGATCACCACCAGAATCCAGGAGAGCGTGGCATCCTGGGCAACGGCCAGAATAATGCCACCAATCATCATCATGGGCGCGGTGATCATGATGCCCAGGATAATGACCCAGACCTGTTGAACCTGCGTCGTATCATTGGTCGTGCGAGTAATCAACGAGGCCGTGCTCACCGTATCAAACTCGTGCAGCGAAAACTGTTCCACACGGTTGAAAATCTGCGCGCGGATGATTTTGCCAAAGCCGGTGGCAACTCTGGCAGCATAGAAACTACCGATGACTGCACAGATGACGCCTCCCAAGGTCACCAGCAACATCAAGACGCCGATACTCCAGATGTATCCGGTATCGCCTTTCACAATCCCATTATCCACAATATCTGCCATCAGGGTCGGCAGATACAGATTGGCCATGGATTGCGCAAAGGCCAGTAGCAGAACAAGAATGAGCGTCATCCGATACGGTTTCATGAACCGCAGCAATTTGATCATGCTTCTGCATCTCCATTCCACGGTGAGCGATACACATTGGCTGCTTTCTCGTTATAGTAGCGAATCACTTTGGGTAGCAGCTCGGCAAGTTGACTGCTTTGTTCCTCACCCAGGTATTCGACCAGGCCTTGCAAGGAGGCCGAAAAAGCGTCCGCAGCCTGCTGAGTGACCATTTTGCCTTTTTCCGTCAGCGTAATGCCAACGGCACGACGGTCTGCTAGGTCGACGTTTCGTTCGATTAATCCGTTCGCTTCAAGACCTTTCAGCAATTGAGTAACGGTCGGAGAGGTCACATGAAGCAGTTTGCTGATCTCTGATACTTTTATATCGGTGGCATCAGGTTTTACACCCCCTCTGATGCAGAAGAGAACCCTGATTTCGCTGGGCGTACAACCCGCAATTGATCGTTGATGCCATTCGGCCTTACCGAATTGCATAAAGGACCTGAAAAGCTTTTGCGCAGTTGAATTGATCTGCGCAGTTGGATCGGTATGAATAACCATTTGCTCACCTCCTGTGAAATAGGTTGGCAAATAAATTGGCATTTAATTTAGTAGGTAACCTAATAATACAGCGGAATACATGCAATGTCAATGGTAGAGATTCAGTGGCCTGACTGTAGCGGCTAAAGTATGATAGTATATCGGCTGTTTCTGACAATAAATGTAATGAATATGTACAAGCTTGACGAGCTTCCCATAGTTTTCTACAATGAGAATGGTCATCTTCCAAAACTGAGAATTGATCAGTAAGCTAGAGGAGGGAGCCGTGGCAGATCGCGTTGGACAACGGCTCGGCAACTACCGCCTGATTCGCTTGTTAGGGCAAGGCGGCTTTGCCGAGGTCTACCTGGGCGAGCATATCCACCTGGATACTCCGGCTGCCATCAAGGTCCTCCATACGCAACTGGACAGTGAGGACGTGGAGCAGTTTCACATCGAGGCTCGTACTGTTGCTCGCCTGATACATCCGCACATCGTGCGCGTCCTTGACTATGGCGTGACGGAAACGACCCCGTTTCTTGTGATGGATTATGCTCCGTACAGCACGCTACGAAAGCGGCATCCCAAAGGAACTCCACTACCAGTCTCGACCGTTGCCAGCTACGTAACTCAGCTTGCAGATGCTTTGCAGTATGCTCACGAGCAAAAGGTGATCCACCGGGATGTCAAACCGGAGAATATGCTGCTGGGGCGTCGCTACGAAGTGCTGCTCAGTGATTTTGGCATTGCCCAGGTAGCCAAGAGTTCGCGCTATTACAGCACGCAAGGGTTACAAGACCTGGCAGGTACCATCACCTATATGGCTCCCGAACAGATTCAGGCTCAGGCATGCCCGAACAGCGACCAGTACTCCCTTGGCGTCGTGGTCTACGAATGGTTGAGCGGGGCGCGGCCTTTTCAGGGGACGTTTACTGAGGTAGCTGTGAAGCATACGCTGGCGCCTCCCCCGTCGTTACGTAAGCTCGTACCGGAGCTCTCCGCGGAGATCGAGGAGGTGGTCATGATGGCCCTGGACAAAGAGCCCACGCGGCGCTTTGCCAGTGTACAGGACTTTGCCATTGCCCTACAACAGGCATGCCAGCAAGAGCCGGATCCTCCTGGGCAACCGCAAGGGTCCACCCCACCATTCCCTGCCACCTTTGCCCCTACATCTGATATACCAGCTTCGCCAGGTCAGCCGACCGTGCAAGAGGCAGCACTCAAATCAAACCAGGATGTAGCTGCAACGATTCTCTTCACGGTGCCAGATCTGCCATCCACGACGGCATTAGGATTGAACGAGCAGCCCTCCTCTTCAGTGGAGACCCCGGCGGATCAGTTGCTCGCAAGCCCTCGGACGTCCCCTTTACCACGCCGGAGTATATCCCGGCGAACGCTCTTGCAGGGATTGGCCGGGGTGGCCCTGGTGAGCGTGCTAGGCGGTGGCATTGCTTTGCTGAGATACGCTCGAGGAGCGCGTAATCCCGCTCCTTCTCACAGTTCTGTTATCGGAGTAGGCACTACCCTCTTCACGTATCGCGGGCATTCCGACTGGGTGTGGTCGGCGGCGTGGTCCCCCGACGGCAGGCGCATCGCCTCGGCCAGCGGCGACGAGACGGCACAAGTCTGGGATGCATTGGATGGCGATCACCTGAACCGCTATACCGGCCATGCAGCTTCTGTCTACAGCGTGGCATGGTCGCCCAGTGGGGAGCGTATCGCTTCAGCGAGCTACGATAAGACGGTGCAGATCTGGGACTCAATCTTTGGCGATCACTTTTACACCTACACTGGTCATACTGATTGGGTGTGGGCCGTGGCGTGGTCGCCCGATGGCAAGCGCATCGCCTCAGCAGGGGGCGACAAAACGGTGCAGGTCTGGGATGCAGCAGATGGTGGCCATGTCTATACGTTTCGCGGCCATGCAGCTTCTGTCCACGCCGTGGTGTGGTCACCCGACAGCAAACACATTGCCTCGTCCAGTGCCGATGGAACGGTACAAGTCTGGGACGCAGCCAATGGCATTCATCTCTATACCTTTCAACCGTATTCCACATCGATCTGGTCGGTGGCATGGTCGCCCGATGGCAGGCGCATCGCTTCGGCAGGTGACAATAAAACGGTGCAGGCCTGGGATGCCGCCAATGGGGATCACCTTTATATTTATTACGGCCATAGCGACTTCGTTTATGCCGTAGCGTGGTCGCCCGATGGCACGCGTATTGCCTCGGCAGGTGATGATAAAACGGTACAGGTCTGGGATGCCGCAAATGGTAATCTCTTCAACACATATACCGGCCATTCCCGCAGCGTGCGAACGATAGCCTGGTCGCCCGATAGCAAGCGCATCGCCTCTGGCTCCTGGGATAAGACGGTGCAGGTCTGGCAGGCGAGATGATAGAAGAAGTGATTGGGTTGTTATCGGCAGTATTTCTATGATACATTTAGCAGGATGAACAGGAAAGAAAAAAGCGAGGTGATACATGTCTCAGTTTGATACCGCTACGCTTGCCGGGGGATGCTTCTGGTGTACGGAGGCGATTTTCCAGAGACTCAAAGGGGTAACAGCAGTTGTCTCAGGGTATGCAGCATCGCAGGTGGCAAACCCGTCGTATGAAGCAGTTTGTTCAGGAAGAACTGGAGCTGCGGAAGCCATTCAACTCACGTACGATCCATCTATTATCTCCTACGAGAAATTGTTGGAGATTTTTTGGCATGTCCATGATCCTACAACATTGAACCGCCAGGGAAATGACATTGGAACCCAGTATCGCTCAGCAATTTTCTATCATACTGATGAGCAACGACGCCTTGCCCTTGCCTCGAAAGCAGCGATAGAAAAATCCGGTGCTTATAAAAAGCCTATTGTTACTGAAATTGCTCCCTTCACCAACTTCTATCCGGCTGAAAACTATCACAAAGATTATTACGACAATAATCGTTATCAGCCCTATTGTATGTTGGTAATAGACCCCAAGGTACGGAAATTACTGAAAGAATATCGGAACGATGTAAAAGACGAGAGTACCAGGTGATTAGACCCCAGGTAGGAAGAGCCTCTTAAGAACATCGAAGCCTCCCCATTCAAGGGGAGGCATTCATAGGTACTATACACGAGTGGTCAGATCAACCGGCACGATTGGCTGCAAATGGGACTCGATGGCCTGGCGCTGTGGCTCCAGGAAGGGCGGCAGTGAGAGCCGCTCCCCCAGCGTTGCTACGTCCTCGTCTACCGCAAAACCTGGTCCATCGGTGGCAATTTCGAACAACACCCCGCCCGGCTCACGGAAGTAGATCGAACGGAAGTAGAACCGGTCGATCACCGGAGTCACTGTAGGATTGACCGGGGCGATGCGATTCCTCCACTGCAGATGTTCCTCTTCGTTGGGAGTGCGGAATGCCACGTGGTGAACCCCACCTATGCCAACGAAGCGATGGAAAGGCCACTCAGGCTGAATCTCCACATGCACCTGTGTACCTGGTCCACCAGGGCCAACCTCGAAAACGGTCACGGATGTTTGCTGTGGCGTCTGATAGGTACTGCTACTCCGGAAGCCAAGCACCTCGGTGAGAAAGCGCGCCGAGGGTTCAAGCTTGCGCAATGTGAGCCGAACCGCATAGAAGCCATGAATCGCCATCTCGACGGGTACCGGACTCCTGCGCCAGGGCATACTCTCCAGCCTCCCGCCATCGTCTACCAGTTCGAGACGCTGTCCCTCGGGATCGCGGAAGGGCAGCACCAGCAGACCATCAGCACCCCGTGTTTGTACACCATCATGGGCGACGTGCAAATCATCAAAACGCTTGACCCACCAGCTGAGGGCATCCTGACCGGTCACGCCCAGCGAGATCATCGAGATCGTGCCGGTGCCCTGCTGGTGGTGCCCGATGTCGGGCCATTCAAAGAAGGTCAGGTCGGTACCCGGCCGCCCAAGTTCATCTCCATAAAAGAGATGATAGGCTGAAACATCGTCCTGATTCACGGTCTTCTTTGTCAAACGCATGCCCAGCACCTGCGTATAGAACGCGACGTTGCGGGACGCATTGCCAGTCACAGCGGTCACATGATGGATCCCACCTAATTGCATATTTCTACTCCTCCTGTTCATCAAGAACAAATGACGGTTTGACAACTATCAATATCTTAATTTAGTATATCTTAAATTTGAGATAATGTCAAGAGACTTGTATTCCCTCAAATGATTGTATGAATTTTGCACATCGCTTCAATCTCAGCAGATCGACGGGAAATAGCGTATAATACAGAGCATTAGTTGCTGAAAGCATCCCTGGTAGTTGCAAGAAAGAGCACATGAGGCCTTTACGCCATGTAGAAGTAGCTGTGGAGAGCCGCCGGCCATGCAGGATAACATCTTCGTTCTTCCTTCGAGAGAACCAAC
>Ga0137388_10001763_pt1 | contig 13338 bp, 6 predicted proteins | sample 15con2h14AmetaG_FD_104644 | JGI IMG/M metagenome (GOLD analysis project Ga0137388, IMG submission 104644) | Vadose zone soil microbial communities from Angelo Coast Range Reserve, California, USA - 15con2h1.4A metaG | ecosystem: Environmental > Terrestrial > Soil > Vadose zone > Saprolite...
CACCTCCTTCTGCCGAACGATGCGGTATAATGGTGCAGAGACGGTCAAAGTCATCGTAGAGACCAGTAAGTAGTCCAGGTGCGTCTGGGATGCGTTGTGCATCCTTTGTCAGGAGGTGCTGCATGCGTGAGCTCCCGACGGGAACGGTCACGTTGCTCTTCTGCGATATCGAGGGATCCACGCACCTCCTCCAACAGTTGGGCGACCGCTACGCCAGCCTGCTGATGGAGTCTCGGCACCTGCTGCGCACGGCGTTCCACGAGTGGAACGGCCACGAGGTTGATACGCAGGGCGATGCCTTCTTCGTCGCCTTTGCTCGTACCACGGATGCGATCTCGGCAGCGGTGGACGCACAGCGTGCTCTGGCCCGCCATACCTGGCCCGAAGGCACAATGGTCCGTGTGCGCATGGGCTTGCACACCGGCGAACCCTCCTTGATGTCCGAAGGCTATGTGGGCCTGGACGTCCATCGGGCCGCACGCATCATGGCTGTCGGGCACGGCGGGCAGGTGCTCCTCTCCCAGGCGACCAGCATGCTGGTCGAGCACGACCTGCCGGATGCGGTGAGCCTGCGTGATCTAGGGGAGCATCGCCTCAAGGACCTACAAGGCCCCCAACGTCTTTTTCAGTTGGTGATCACAGACCTGCCTGCCGACTTCCCAGCCCTTAAAACGCACGATGCTCATCCCAACAACCTGCCCATCCAGCCGACGCCGTTCATCGGACGGGAACAGGAACTAACGGTCGTCAGAGACCTGCTAGGCCGCGAGAAGGTGCGGCTCCTCACCCTGACGGGTCCTGGTGGCACAGGCAAAACCCGTCTGGGCTTGCAGGTGGCGGCGGAACTGAGTGAGCGCTTCGTGAATGGGGTGTTTTTCGTGGACCTGGCTCCCATCAGCGATCCCGATCTGGTCCTGTCCACCATCGCCCAGACGCTCGGCATCCGGGAAGTGGCTGGCCAGTCCCTGCTGGAGCGCCTCTCGGAGGAGCTGCAGCCCAAGCAGGTGTTGCTGCTGCTGGACAACTTCGAGCAGGTGGTGAGCGCAGCCCTCGTGGTGGCGGACCTGCTGATCGCCTGCCCGCAGCTCAAGGTACTGGTCACAAGTCGGATGGTGCTGCATGTACGAGCCGAGTACGAATTCGCGGTACCCCCGCTGGCGCTGCCTGATCCTCAACACCTGCGGGATCTGGCGGCGCTCTCGCAGTCTGAGGCGGTGGCCCTCTTCCTCCAGCGAGCCCAGGCGGTCCAGCCCGACTTCCAAATGACCACGGCCAACGCCCCAGCGGTCGCCGAAATCTGCGTCCGCCTGGATGGGCTCCCGCTGGCCATCGAGTTGGCAGCGGCCAGGATCAAACTGCTTCCCCCACCAGCACTCCTGGCGCGACTAGCGCACCGACTGCAGGTGTTGACGAGCGGGGCACGGGATGTGCCAGTGCGGCAGCAGACGCTGCGCAACACCATCGCGTGGAGCTATCACCTGTTAGATGCCCAGGAACAACGACTCTTCCGGCAGCTCTCCGTCTTCGTCGGTGGCTGCACGCTGGAGACGGCAGAGGCCGTCTGTGCTGTGCTTAGCGACGGAGATGGAGCGGGACCGGTGTTGGATGGCGTGGCCTCGCTCATTGACAAAAGCCTGCTACAACACACGGAGCGGGAGGAGGAGCCCCGCCTGCGGCTCTTGGAGACAATCCGCGAGTATGGACTGGAGGCGCTCACCGCGAGCGGGGAGATGGAGGCCACCCAGCGTGCTCATGCTCTGTACTACCTGGCGTTGGCAGAGGAGGCGGAGTCGGAACTCGATGGCCCACAGCAAGTCAGGTGGTTGCAGCGATTGGAACGGGAGCATGACAACCTGCGCGCTGCGCTGCGCTGGTCGCTCGAGCAAGGGGAGGCCGGGTACAGCATGGAGCTGGCCTTGCGGTTGGGGGGAGCACTGCGGGGGTTCTGGTTGAGACATGGTCCCTTCAGTGAGGGGTGGACCTTCCTGGAGCGGGCCATCACAGGAAGCGAGGGCATCGTGGCCGCCACGCGGGCGAAGGCGCTCTTGGCAGCCACGAGCTTTGCTACATATCTGGGCGACATGGATCGGGCAGAATCGCTGGCTCAGGAGAGCCTGGCCCTGTGCCGGGAACTCGGAGATACATGGGGCATCGCCCAATCCCTCCTGCAGTTGGGGAGGGCAGCCTCGTATAGAGGCAACTTCCCAGTGGCGCGCCCGTTGCTAGAGGAGGCCCTGGCGCTCTGCAGGGAGGTGGGCCACAAGAGGGGCATTATCTGGGCGCTCGACGAATTGGGGTACATGGCCATCAGACAGGGCGACTACGCGAGAGCACATGCCCTGTTGGAGGAGGACCTGGCAATCGACAGGGAGGAGGGCGACACGCTGGCTATCGCTGCCTCGCTCCTCCAGTTAGCAGAGATGCACTTTGTTTCCCAAGGCGATCAGGCGACGGTACGCGCTCTGCTCGAGGAAGGTCTCGCGCTCTGCAGGGAGGTGGGCAATACGTGGGGTATTGCCTACTCGTTCTTCCTCTCAGGGTGGGTGGCCCTCCAGCAGGGCGATGCCGCCACAGCACGCGAACTTGCGGAGGAGAGTTTAGGGCTCTACAGAGAGACTGGGGAAGGGCTGAGCATTGCCGAGGCACTCTCCCTTTTAGGAAGGGTGGAGGCACGCCAGGGTGACCACGCGAGAGCACGTGCCCTGTTTGAGGAGAGCCTGGCAATCGCCAGGAAGGTGGACCACAAGCTGAATATCGCCTCCTGCCTGGAAGGATTGGCGGGTGTGGTCGCAGCGGAGGGCAAGCCAACGTGGGCGACACGGCTCTGGGGCGCGGCCGAGGCCTTGCGCGAGGCTATTGGTGCCCCCATCCCACCTGTCGAGCGTGCCAACTATGAGCAGGCGGTCGCTGTCGCACACGCCAAACTGGGAGAGCAGGCCTTTGCCGCCGCATGGGCCGAAGGACGGACAATGACGCTAGAGCAGGCTCTCGCCGCGCAGGGACCGGTGACCCTGCCCCAACAGCTCGCCGCAGGACCAGCACCGGCTCCACCAGCGAAGACATCTAGTTATCCTGCGGGACTGACGGAACGCGAGGTGGAGGTGTTGCGCCTGGTGGCCCAGGGCCTGACCAACGCGCAGATCGCTGAGCAGCTCATCGTGAGTCCGCACACCGTCCATGCCCATGTGCGTTCGATCCATAGTAAGCTCGGTGTCACCTCGAGCAGCGCGGTGACGCGTTACGCGATCGAGCATCGATTGGTCTGATGCTCTGCTGCACCATGCACAAACATGATCTTGACGCCTCCTTCGCCATACGATATGCTACCTCTAGCTTGCCACCGTTATGGCAAGCGCAGGTTCCCTGACGTGTGCTGCTCCAGGGGAGGGAGATATGACTGATCGTGTCGGCCAACAGCTGGGCAATTATCGTCTGCTGCGCCTCTTAGGACGTGGCGGCTTCGCCGACGTCTATCTGGGCGAGCATGCCTATCTCAAGAAGCCTGCCGCACTCAAAGTCTTGCACCTGCGCCTGGGCGAGCAGGACACCGCGCAGTTCCTGCGCGAAGCGCAGACGCTGGCGGGGCTGGACCACCCCCATATTGTGCGCGTGCTCGATTTTGCTGTCCAGGACGGCATGCCCTTTCTGGTCATGGACTATGCCGTCGGTGGTACCCTGCGAACGCGACACCCGGCAGGCACGCGCATCCCCCTCGATCAGGTCATCGCCTATATCAGCCAGGTGGCCTCCGCCTTGCAGTATGCCCACAATCAGCGCCTCATGCACCGCGACGTCAAGCCGGAGAACATGCTGCTGGGCGCACGAGAGCAGGTACTGCTGGCCGACTTTGGTCTGGCGATGCTCACGCCTTCGTCACGCTCGGGCAGCACACAGGCGATGGACCCTGCTATGGCAGGGACGGCTCCGTATCTCGCACCCGAACAGCTGCAAGGCCAACCGCGACCGGCCAGTGACCAGTATGCGTTGGGGGTAGTCGTCTACGAGTGGCTCTGTGGCCAGCGGCCGTTCAGGGGAGCTCCCATCGAGGTCGCCCTACAGCATGTATCAGCCCCACCGCCTCCCTTACATGAGCAGTTGCCTGATCTCTCGCCTGCCGTCGAGGAGGTCGTCATGCGTGCGCTGGCCAAAGAGCCCGAGCGGCGTTTCCCTTCCGTACAGGACTTTGCGACCGCTTTGCAGCACGCCTGTCAGCCGACGTCCCATCCCCTCTCCGTATCTATCCCTTCCACAAGAAGCGAAGCACTGTGTAGTACGCCCAAGGCAGAGCCGATGTGGAAGGTACCGACCAGCTTCAGGCCGCTCCTCGGACGCGAGCAGGATGTGGCGGCGATTTGCGCGCTGCTCTCCCGTCCAGAGGTGCGCCTGATGACACTGCTGGGTACGGGCGGCGTCGGCAAGACCCGCCTGAGCCTCGAGGTCGCCACGCAGATGCGAGACGCTTTCGCCGATGGGGTGTGCTTCGTGCCCCTCGCTCCGGTCGGCGATCCTGCCCGCGTCCTAGGAGCCATCGCCCAGGCACTTGGCCTGTGGGAAGCCGGCGATCTCCCCCTGGAGGAGCAGGTGCGCGCCGCGCTGCGCGACCGGCACCTGCTGCTGCTGCTGGACAACTTCGAGCACCTGCTCAAGGCGGCACCGCAACTCGCTGCCCTGCTCGTCTCCTGTTCTCACCTCAGCATGCTTGTCACCAGCCGGGCTGCCCTCCACCTCTCAGGGGAGCAGGAGTTCCTGGTTCCCCCGCTCGCTCTCCCCGATCTCACCCATCTGCCAGAGCCACAAGCCCTCGCGCAGCTGGCCTCTGTGCGCCTCTTTGTCCTGCGCGCGCAAGCCTTCCAACCCGCCTTTGAGCTGACCGCGGCCAATGCGCGCACCATTGCGGACATCTGTGTGCGGCTGGACGGCCTGCCCCTGGCCATCGAACTGGCCGCTGCCCGCATCAAACTGCTCCCGCCACAGGCACTGCTCAAACGGCTCTCCCATCGCCTGGAGGTGCTCACGGGGGGCGCACGTGATCTGCCCATCCGCCAGCAGACGCTGCGCAACACCATCCAATGGAGCTATGACCTGCTGAGCCAGGAGGAGCAACACCTCTTCCGTTGGCTCTCCATCTTCGTGGGTGGCTGCTCGCTCGAGGCTGCCGAAGCGGTGTGCCAGGAGGGTCAGGAGGATGGCGACCAGGCCTCCCGTGTGCTTGAGGGCGTTGCCTCCCTGCTTGACAAGAGCCTGGTGCAGCAAACAGAGCAGGAGGGCAACGAACCACGGCTCCTCATGCTGGAGACGCTCCGCGAGTTCGGGCTGGAATGCCTGCTAAGGCAGGGCGAACTCGAAGCCGCCCGCCAGGCGCACACGCGCTACTACCTGGCGCTGGTGGAAGCTGCCGAGCCGCACCTCTTTGGTCCCGAGCAGCTCCTGTGGCTTGATCGTCTGGAACGGGACCTGGACAACCTGCGGGCCATCCTCCAGACGGCCACGACAGGGGGAGAGGTGGAGGTGGAGGTGGCCCTGCGCCTGGCGAGTGCCTTGCGGTTGTTCTGGTCCGGACGGGGGTATCTGCGCGAGGGGCGCAGCGTGCTGGAGCGACTCCTGGCACAAGCTGGAGCGATCGCAGCACCCGTCCGTCTCAAGGCGCTCAACTCTGTCGGAGTGATCATCTGGGGCCAGAGTGACGCACGCAGGTTAGAGCAGGTCGCGGACGAAGCCCTGGCGCTCGCTCGGGAGCAGGGGGATCAATTGAACATGACCGTCGCCTTGATGCTGCGCGGAACAGCCATCATGCTGGACAGACGCGACTATGCCACAGCGCAGGCGTGCCTGGAGGAGGCCCTGACCTCTGCCAGAGCACTCGGGTATCGCTTTGCCACCGTCTCTGCGCTCATGAGCCTGGGCCGCCTGGCATTGTACCAGCAAGACACTCAGCGAGCGACTGCCTGGTTAGAGGAGGGTCTAATAGAGTGCAGAGAGAAGGTGCTGAGGAGTACGGTCCTTGTCCTGCTCGCTCGTGCCGAGCTGAGTCAAGGCCATACAGCACGCGCCCGCACCCTGCTGGAAGAGGGCCTGACCATCTTTCGCGCGTTCGGCCATACCTGGGGAATTGCCCTGATCCTCAGCCTACTGGGACAGCTGGCCTTGCAGCAGGGGGAGCTAAATCAGGCGGAGGTGTTCCTGAAAGACGGTGCCCGGCTTGCTTCCGAGGTCGGAGATCGACGCAACGTTGCGCGGTCGCGCTTGCTGCTGGCGGGGCTGACTGCGCTACGGGGGGACTATGCAGCGGCCCGCCTGCAGTATGAAGAAGGCCTCTCTACCGCCCTGGACATCAGGTATACGAGTTTGATCGCGTCCGGGCTGAAAGGGCTGGGCTGTGTGGCCGCTGCGCAGGGGTTGCATACCTGGGCTGCCGTGCTCTGGGGAACGGCAGAGCCCATGCGCGAGTCCCGCAGCATGGCCATTCCACTAGCGATCTACGAACGCATGGTGTCAGTGGCTCGCGGCCAGCTGGGCGAGCCTGCCTTCGCCCAGGCTCTGGCAGAGGGGCGCACCCTAACCCCCGAACAGGCGCTCGCCTCGCATGAGGCCTTCCCTCCACAGACACCGCAGCAAGCCCAGGCAGCGCCGGGTTCCTCCCCGACCGCTCCCACACGTCATCCCTCCTATCCGGCAGGACTGACCGTCCGTGAAGTGGAGGTATTGCGCCTGGTGGCCCAGGGGCGCACCGACGCCCAGGTAGCCGAACAGCTCGTCATCAGTCCCCGCACCGTCAACTGGCACCTGACCTCGATCTATGGGAAGATCGGTGTCTCCTCGCGCAGTGCGGCCACGCGCTATGCTTTTGAGCACCAGCTGATGTGAAGACCATCTCCGTAAACGGCTTCCAACTTCGCTTGCTGACATCCTACTCGCCGTTTCATTCACTTCCTTTGTCTATCCTCTCCAAACCGACTAGCTAATTCTAACTAGCTACTGCTCAGAAGCTTCCATATGTGCTGTTTGTAGATTAGCCGATTGTGACGATGTATTTTCGCCTCTTCCCAGGTAGACTCAAAACAGTGGTTCACATGTTGAACTGAGAGAACTGAGCACCTCCTGGAGGTGCAATAGCAGTAAGGAAGAAGTCGGTATGGCACTCGGACTCAAGCGGAGCGGAGCAGATCGTCTCCTTCTTGCGGGGCAGTGTTCTTTATGCGGCTTAAAAATGAGAGAGAGCTTCAATGAAAGGAAGACAATGTCCATGGTTGCAATGAATCAGATGGATACACGTGTATCGTGTACTGCCATGCCATCGTCGTTTGCATATGCTGGAGAGAGCAGGATGGCTCTCTGCTGTGAGTAGCCCTGCTGATGAGAGGCGAGGTGTTACATGATCTACTATCGAGTGGCCTTACAAGGGAAGCAATCAGCCACGTGGCGCTGGAAGTCAAGCACGCTCACCTCGCTTGATGGCGTGCTGGGCTTGCTGAACCTGTACCGCTGTGTGCCCAGGGAGCACATCCGCGTATTTCTGTCCTCCTCGCCTGAGCAGATGGATGAGATGCTCAGCCGAGCCAACCAGGGATTACTCTCAACTGCAGTCAGCGTGGATCAGCTCTGGGACAAGCACAGCATGAGTTGGATCGAGGTGAGGAGGCTGGAAGTAGAACTGGGTGCAGGGTGCGATCATGATCATCCCTACACCTGGAGCTTGCCTTCCTCGGGACCGCAAGTGCTCGCCTGGACCAGGCTGCGAGCCCTGCGAGAGCGTGGTGAGTTCGAGTCGTAGGCGGTTCCTCAACTCCTGCTTACGACTGGGAACTTGCGCGCTAAAAACCATCTCTTCTGGCGTCTTAATATAAAAAGAGAAAGGGTAATATTCAATGAAAATAGTCTTCTTCACTACTGCTCATAATAGCTTAAGTCAACGTGCTTTTGTGGAGCTGGTCGATCGCGGGCATACGGTGATCGTGGTGATCGCCTCAAGCGAAGATGTGATGCTCGAAGCGGTCGAGCGTGAACACCCCGATCTGATCGTTGCTCCTATGTTGAAAAAAGTGATCCCGGCCTCCATCTGGCAACAACATACCTGTATCATCGTCCATCCAGGGATCAAAGGAGACCGAGGGCCATCTTCCCTGGACTGGGCCATCCTTAATGCTTGCGAGGAATGGGGCGTCACCCTCCTGCAAGCAGGCGCTGAAATGGATGCTGGAGACATCTGGGCCTCGCGTACCTTTTCCATGAGAGGAGGGAGTAAGAGTCACCTCTATCGACACGAGGTCACGGAAGCGGCCATACAAGGACTGTTAGAAACAATAGCAAAATTTGAGAGCAAAACCTTTGTACCAGAACCCCTGGATTATAGCAGGAAAGATGTCAAAGGCTGTTTGCAAGCCTGCATGAAGCAAGCTGATCGTGCCATTGACTGGGCAGAACCGAGTGCCTCTATTCTCAGGAAGATCCGGTGTGCGGATAGCTTTCCAGGCATCTTAGATACGGTGCTGGGCATGCAGTGCTATCTGTACGATGCTCATGAAGAAGACGTGCTCAGAGGGACACCTGGGCAGATCATTGCCAAACGAGATGGAGCGATCTGCCGAGCAACGGGTGATGGGGCCATTTGGATCACGCATCTGAAGCAAAAAGGCACCGATGGACAGCCGTCCTTCAAGTTACCAGCTACTCATGTGCTTGGCGATCGTCTGGATCATGTCCAGGAGGCTCCTTTAGCGGTAGATCAATGGTGCATCGGACGGACCTACCGCGAAATCTGGTATGAGGAAAGGCACGCCGTCGGTTATCTCCATTTTGATTTTTACAATGGAGCCATGAGCACTGACCAATGTCAACGTCTGCGAGAAGCTTTCCTGCTCATACGTCGGCGACCAACCAAAGTGATTGTGCTGATGGGTGGGACTGACTTCTGGTCAAATGGTATTCATCTGAACATGATAGAAGCTACCGATGACCCGGCTCACGAGTCCTGGCGCAACATCCAGGCCATGAATGATCTGGTGCGGGAACTCATCACTACCGAATCCCATCTGGTGATCTCTGCCTTGCAAGGGACTGCAGGGGCAGGGGGAGTGATTTTGGCACTGGCGGCAGATTGTGTCTATGCCAGAAAAGGGATTGTGCTCCATCCACATTATAAAGGGATGGGCAATCTGTATGGATCGGAATACTGGACCTACTTATTACCGAAACGGGTAGGAAGAGAAAAGGCGCGAGAACTGACAGAAGCATTGCTGCCGATAAGTAGCAGAACTGCGCAGCAGATTGGGTTACTTGATGATGCCTTTGAGGAGGATGCAGCCAGCTTCCGTGAGCACATCAGGGAGCTTGCAGAAGAGCTTGCTAGTAGTCATCGCTACGAGCCCATGTTGGAGGAAAAGCGTCAAGCACGGAAGAACGATGAAGAAAGGAAGCCTTTGCAAGTGTATCGGAATGAAGAATTGCAGCGTATGTGGCTGAATTTCTTTGGAGCAGATCGCAGTTATCATTTGGCACGCAAGAACTTTGTGTACAAAGGGCTCATGCCTGATCGCGATAGGGGCGATGAAAGAGGCAGAACTGGTGGGCATGTTGAGTTCACGGCTGGGCATGACGCTGGATGGCATTATGGTAGGCAACCAGCGCGTGACGGCTATTGTGGGAGAGCGAGCATGACAGCAGAGATTCTGGATGGGCGGGCCATGAGCGCGGAGATGAAGGCGGAGTTGCGCGGCGAGATGCGCCGCTTTGTGGAGAAACAGGGGCAGGCTCCTGGCTTGGGGATTGTGCGCGTAGGGGGGGACGCGGCTTCTGGGGTCTATAGCAAGACGATCCTGCGCGTAGCGGCGGATGTGGGCATCACTGCTCACCTCGAACAATTACCAGTGAATACGTCAGCCGATGAATTGCGGGCGCTGCTGGTGCAATTGAACAATGATCAGGCCGTACACGGTATTCTTGTGCAGATGCCGCTTCCGGCACACCTGTCACAAAAGATGGTGGCCGCTACGATCGCCTCCAGTAAGGATATCGATGGCATCAGTTCGCGCAGCGTCGGGAATCTCTTCCTCGGTCTGCCCAGCTTCCTGCCTTCGACGGCGGCAGCGGTGATGGAGATTCTTGAGCGAACGCATATGCCGCTTGAGGGAAGGCGAGTAGTGGTGATCAGTCGCAGCAACGTGGTGGGAAAGCCGCTGGGTATGATGCTTTTGCAGAAAAATGCGACGGTGACGATCTGCCACTCGTACACCACGAATCTGGCGGCTTTGACGCGCCAGGCGGATGTGCTGGTAGCGGCAGCTGGCCGTCCCAGGCTGGTGACGGATGAGATGGTCAAGCCCGGAGCGGTCGTCATCGACGTGGGCATCAACGCGCTGCCCGATGGAGGCATTGTGGGCGATGTCGATTTTGCATCTGTGCGTGAAGTTGCCGGGGCGATCACACCTGTACCGGGCGGCGTCGGGCCGCTCACCAATGTTGTGCTGCTCAAGCAATGCGTGCAGGCGGCGTGGCAACTAGCGGGCGAGAAAAAGGAATGGACTTCAACAGCATGCCAGATCTCTGCTTATGCTGGCAATGATGCAGATCATTGGCACAGAATGGTTGCAACGCACACAATTGTGAGTGCATCGTGGGAGATTGCCAAGCCCAGGTTCAAGTAGGCATGTTCGTGGTTGGTGCCATGCTGATAGCCGCCACTGATCAGGGTTTCAGCCAAATGCCAAGGAGGGTGCATGAAGAATGAGAGACTTCATCAACAAAGTACTGGTAGGTTACAGCACGTGCTATAATCTGAATGATTGCTATTCGCTTTCCTTACTCTCCACTCCCCACACTCCCCCACAGCTCCACCTGCCTAGTCTCCTTCACATCGATCTTCTTAGGCCTCGGGATTTCACAAATCACCTCGCGTCCCTTGTCGAGCGCTCCATGCTTCCGCTTCTCGCGGTCTCGGCGTATGCGTTCCAGAAGCACACTAGCAGGCTCATCATCAGGGTCTTGTGGGACGAGGCGGCCAGCAAATGCTTCTTTCAGGATGCTCTGGCGCAGGCGTTCAGCACGTTTGAGGTTTGTTTCGACTGTTGCTTCAAGCTGGCTGACGACTGAGAGACGGCGCTCTACTTCGGATACGATTTGTTCTTGTTCGGCGATAGAAGGAAGCCGGATAGGAAGTCTCGACACCTTGCCAACACTTAATGTGTACAATCCGCTGGTTGATCCAGCTACGTCCATCACCCGTCTACTGCCTATAGGAGAGTTCCAATAGGCATCTAAGTATTCAGGAATTACAAAACTTAAACGAACTCTGATGATATGATTTTGATGCACACAGTCTTCAATTGCTCCATTCCATAGAGCACTACGACCAATCTCTGTTCTACTTCCATTTCCTTCCACAATGAGCATATCGCCCAATTGCAGGCGTAAGGTATCTAACTCATTCCCGAAAAGTTCCATCTTCTCAACAACTGACAAATCTAACCGCCCGCGCAGTACGTTCGCAACACGAAGATAAGGGAAAGCATTTTTTCGCGGGGTTCGACTCGGTTGCTTCTGAATTCCTCCCTGAATTTGAGATATCTGTTCCACCGTCGCCCAACACCATCCCTTCGGCAACTCCTGCAAACTCGCGACATCAGGCTTAGCAGGTTCCACATATTGCACCTTCGCAGGGTCCTTCCCCTTTGCTCGCAGGTCAGCCTCCCACTTGGCACGGCGCTCGGCCAGGATGCGATCTAGCAATTTGGAAGCGGGTTCGGTTGTGGGATGCTCGGTACGCCAGGCTTCGGTGAGTTTCCCTTCGACGGCGGCTTTGAGGACGGCGGCACGATAGCGTTTGAGTGTGGTCTGTGCTCGCCGCAATGCGGCTACGCCTGCGTCGAGGCGCGAGAATTGCTGCTCGATGGCGGCTACGATGCGTTGTTGTTCAGGAAGAGGAGGAAGAGGAAACTGAAATCCTTGTAACTGACTCCAATCAACACGTGGCCTATCACCTTCATTCAGGTGGGAAGCAAATTCTTTAAAGCTCCACGAGTTAAGAAAGTATTGAAGATAACGAGAATTCAGATGCGGAGACTCGCGGAATACCAAGAACTCGGCAGAACAAAGCCCCTCAAAATCCGGTCGCAGAACTTTATTCAGATAGGGTTGCAGCCGTCCATACAGCACATCACCAGGCCAAAAGCGTACTGCATTGCTTTTCAGTTCACTGGCAGGAACAGTACTAATCAGCTTCATAGTCTCCGCCTCGACATGCTCCATTCCAACAAAAGGATGTGTAGGAAATTCCTTTGGTTGCACACTAATACGTATAGGAGCAGTAACATCCCCCAAAGTCGTCTGTACCCACTCGCTCGGCAAATCATACTCCTCGTTCACGCTGCCAACCTCTCATTCAGTTGTTGCAAAATCGCCGGTAGTTCGGTGCCGAAAAGCTGGTATGCTTTGCCGAGGCCGCCGCGCTGGTTGAATGGTTCGTACTCGAAATCTTCTGTTTCTATGGTTAGGGAGGCGGCTACGTGGTCGCGGATCAGTTCGAGCCACTGGCGCTGCTCTGTCGTGAAGGGTTTTGCGCGCATGCGTTCTTGCTCCTCTAGCCATGCTGCGAAGCGACGCGCTACTGTCTCACTGTAGGGTTCCAGCACGACAGCGCCGTTTTCGTCGCGTTCGATAGTATAACGAACGAGCGATACGAGGTCGGTGAGCATGCGTTTGGTGTTGCTGCTATTCGCACGTACACGGGTGCGGTCGAGGGTTTCATAGGCCTGCCAGAGGCGGTCGGTCGAGAGTCCCAATGGTGGGGCCGCGATGGCGTCCGCGAGTTGCTTCACATCTTCGTAGCGCAGGCGAGCATGGTGCGGACGACTGTAGAATATTTCGAGGGCGGTGATTTCATCGTGGTGCTGCTGGATGAACTGGCGGAAACTCGTCACCACCTGCCGTGCCTGTTCCTCTGCCTGGATGTCCCAGTCGGCGGAGATGAGTTTGTCTTCACTGACGACATCCAGGGTCTGCTCGTCGCGTTGTTGCGCCTTGATGAGCGTAGCACGCAGGTCGGGGTTATCAAAGGGGGCGGTTGCCTCTCTGATGAGTCGCTTTACCACCGCTTTTGCTGCCGGATCGTCGAGGGTGAGGTATGGTTGGCCCGTTTCTTGCTGGACAGCCTCAAGCTGCTTATCGGGGTTGAGCGCATCGACCAGCCCGGCAGCGAGGTCACGAATACTACGGCCTCCTGATGCCTGTTCGATGGCTTCGACTTCGTTGGGAGTGACACGCCTGGCGAGTCGTCCCAGGCGCCCGGCGAGCGTGGTGAGGGTCGACTCATCGCGCTTGCCGAGGGCTACCGAGTTGAGCAGGTTC
>Ga0137388_10001769_pt1 | contig 13315 bp, 11 predicted proteins | sample 15con2h14AmetaG_FD_104644 | JGI IMG/M metagenome (GOLD analysis project Ga0137388, IMG submission 104644) | Vadose zone soil microbial communities from Angelo Coast Range Reserve, California, USA - 15con2h1.4A metaG | ecosystem: Environmental > Terrestrial > Soil > Vadose zone > Saprolite...
CCGTGCGTGTTCCCTTTTGATTTGTGTAGTAGAGCACGATGCTGTTTATGCCCCAGAGCACGTCCTCGAGGCGAAAGTGGAGTTCCGGATAGGCTTCCAGCCCTCGCTGAAAATACGCTCTCACATTTGGCTTTCCCGCCACCTTTCCATCCGGCGTCCCCAAAAGACGGGCGGCAACCGGCGAGATCAACTCGATTGCATCCTCATAGTGCGTCATGATCAAGTCCAGATCGTGAGCGTTCCAAGCCGCAACCCAATGATTGGCCAGACTCCAAGCTTCGTCTTTCGTCAATGCCGCTCCCTCCACTTGACGGCAATTACGGCGCGGCTGAAGCCGCGCTCCTTCAAAGCCAAGCCGCACAACGCTGCCCCCGCATCACGACTTGTTCGGAATATGAACTTCCGCATAGCCGCCAGGCATGGCCGAGTTGACTGCTGCCGCAATTTCTCGATGTGCAATTTCACCAGCGGCCATTGCGGAATACTCAGCACCACAACGGCTATTCTGCGGCCAGCAAGATTCTGCTGGTATTGAATGTTTTTGTCAGCAGTAAGGAAAACATCGAATCCGGCCCGCTCCGCTTCGGCTAGCAAGTCGCCGTTGGAAAGTGTGTCCCATCCGCAGTCTTTGATCTTTAGCCCTGGTGACGGTGTGGCCCGCAAGGAACCGGGCGATGCCGCGAGGCGTTACATGGTCAAAGAGAATGAGCATCAACAGAGGAGTTCGCGGCGGGGGCGGTGACCCGGACAGGATCGAGACTGCGGGCGGCAAATTCCAGTACCGCGTTGATCTGTTCCCGCGTGATGTCGAACTGCTCGATGATTTCGTCTATGGTGGCTCCAGCTTCGAGGTTTTCGAAGACTGCGGATACGGGCATGCGGGTTCCGCGAAACACCCATGCGCCGCTTAACCTTCCGGGCACGCTTTCAACGGCGGGGCATTGCGACCAATCGAGAGTTGCCATGTCCGACCTCGGTTCCTCTTAACCTTTTACCACGGTTTGATGGTGGGGTCACGCGGGGAAAGACGTTCTCATCGACTGGTAATTGCAGATCAGCCTGAGACGGGGCAAGCCCCGTCTCTACACGAGTTTTTTGTTTTTTGGCGATTTGCGGTATGCCTGAAGGCATACCCTGATACGAGGCGCGCCCCTTCAAAGCATAGTCAAAGCGCGAGTTTTTCCGCAGCCTGTGGAGCCGCGGCCCTCCACAAAGAGCTGCTTATGAAATACCCATCCCATGGAGGTTTGAGGGGGACGGGCGAGGTCGCCCGTCTCTCCATTAGGGGGATTAGGCGCTACTCTTCCACTGGCTGCGCGTTCAGTTCCTGAACGGGTTCGCCTCCGGCCAAGCCTTGGGCGATGATTAGGCGGCGGGCTTCGATGCGCAGTTCGGGGAGGGCGCGTCCGAACCAGATTGCGCCGAGGACGCAGGCTATTCCTCCGACGGCAACGGTCATTGGTGCGCCGATACGATTTGCCAAGGCTCCGCCGAAGAATGCTCCGAAGGGAGCCATGCCCATGAACATCATCGAGTACAGGGACATGACCCGGCCGCGCAGATGGTCGGGGACGATGGTCTGGATCAGCGTGTTCGAGCAGGCCATCTGCAACATCATCGAGTAACCGCAGGGCAACAGGAGCGCGGCTGACAACCAGAATGAAGTTGAGAAGGAAAAAAGAAACAGGCTGATCCCCAGAGTTGCGCAGGTGATGGTCACCCAACGGCCCAGGCCTTTGATTCCGGTCTTGGCGGCCAGCGTCAAAGCTCCGAACAGAGCGCCTACGCCGGTCGCGCCCATCAGGATGCCCAGGCCGCGCGCGCCGCCGTGCAGGATTTTGTCGGCGAAAACCGGCATCAGCACGGTGTAGGGCATTCCGACCAGGCTCACCAGGCCAATCAGGAAGAGCAGCGAGCGAATGATCTTTGTCCGGTTGACCCAGCGGAATCCTTCGATGATGTCTTCAATTGGGGAACGGCTGCTTTTGCGCGGGACGCTGCGCACGTTCATCAGCAGCAAGCCGATGAGCACGGCGATGTAGCTGATGGCATTGGCTTCAAAGCACCAGCCTTCGCCGATTCTCGACACCAGAATTCCGGCTACGGCGGGGCCGACTACGCGCGCGCCATTGAACATGGAGGAGTTCAGCGCGATGGCGTTCATCAGGTCTTCTTTGCCGACCATGTCGATGAGAAAGGACTGACGGCCGGGAATATCGAAGGCATTCACGACTCCGAGCAGGCCCGCCAGCAGAAAGATGTGCCAGACTTGGATGTGTCCGCTTCGCGTGAGCCAAGCCAGAATGCCCGCGAGGATCATGGAGCAGGTCTGCGTCGCGATTACCAGGCGCTGGCGATTGACGCGGTCGGCGGTAATGCCTCCGAAGGGAGCAAACAGGAAGACGGGAATCTGGCTGGCAAAGCCGACGCTGCCCAGCAACAACGCGGATTTCGTCATGCGGTAGACGAGCCAAGCCTGGGCCACGCTCTGCATCCAGGTGCCGGTTAGGGAGATGAGTTGTCCGCTGAAGAAGAGCTGGAAATTGCGGTGGCGCAGGGCGCGCAGGGTTGTGGCCCATTTCGGCGGGGTGGCGGCTTTCGCGCCTCTTTTGTCAGCCGCAGCCGATTTTCGCGCTCGAGTCACCCTTTTAGAACTTTTTCACATCTTTGGGATCACGGCAAGGGATGACGGCATTTGGTCGTGGGTCAATTGCGAAACCATTAACCACCAAGGGCACGAAGGTACACGAAGGAAACGCCTGAGCACCAAAAACTTTGAGATACTTCGTGGCCTTGGTGTGCAGGGTTTTGCGGTTTGAGCCTTGAAACTGACACACCGCCCATTTGGAACTTCCCTCCGGGTCCGATCCGCGATAGAGTTAGGGTGCGTTGGGCACTGGTAATTGATCCGCGAACTGGATCCGGGAGGGATGGACGATGAGCACAGATCCTGATCGTGTTGAGCATCGTCTGGAACGTTGTCTGGAACGACGAAGCGCGCAGCGTTTCGAAATGAACCTGCCGTTGGCGGTTCACTTCGATGGACGGACGGTGCCCGGATTTACTCAGGACTTGACTGGCCGGGGAGTTTTCTTTTACGCCGAGACGATGCTCCCGGAAGGCGCGGTCCTGGAATTGACTTTTACCATGCCCTCGGAAATCACTTTGGGAGAAAACATGCCCGTTCGGTGTCGTGGGCGGGTGTTGCGCGCCTCCTCTTCCCAGGCCGGTCCCGGTCATTCGCACCTGGGTGAGCGAAATGGAATCGCCGTGCACCTCGATTCCTACGAGTACTTGCCCTCGAACGAGCCTAACGCGCACTTTGTGCGAGTTTCGCCTCCGGGTGCCGCGGGAACGACTTCCGGCCCCCACCCGCGCTGACGGCTGATTTTCCGGGCGTTTTCCGCGCGTTTTTCGGCCTATCTCTTAGTCTTTTCAAGCGCTGGCCTTTGCCTTACAATTGATTAAACCAGCAGTCTGGCGGGTTCTTTACCCTAATTGAAACCCGCTAGCGACCTGCCGCTTCGTCTGAGATCCTCCTTCGATTACGAAGGTCATTTGGCTCCGACGTTGGAAGTTCGTAGCATGACAATGAACACTGAGAATCGAGTCATGCCCGGGATCGCCGTCGCCCTCCTGACCGAGGACCGCGAACAATCCGTCGTACTGAATAGCCGGGTCGAGAGCACCAATCTGGCCCGAACGGTATTGAGCCATGTCGGGTTCCCTGCTGGACCGAGCGATGCGGTTTTGCGTCAATTGCAGGATCAGCGCGCCGAAGTTGTCCTGGTGAATATCGATCCGCAGAATCCGCAGCGCGCCATCCGCACCATCGAACTGATCCACGCCAACATTCCCGGAGTCACGATTTTTGCGGTTGGCGAAATGAACCAGCCGACGAACATTGTGTCCGCCATGCGAGCCGGGGCGCGTGAGTTTCTGGATCACGCCTCCAGCCGCGAGGCATTGATCGAAGCCTTCACCCGATTCTCGGCCACATTGAGCCGGGCGCAGCGCAGTGCCAGCAAGGCGCGCGTCCTCACTTTTCTAAATGCCAAGGGCGGAGCCGGCGCCACCACCACCGCGGTGAATACCGCCGTCGCGTTGCAGGAGACTCATGGACGTGTGGTGCTGGTGGATTTCGCTCCCATCGGCCACGCTGCCCTGCAACTGAATCTGCGGCCTCAGTTCACGATCATCGATGCATTACAGAATCTGCATCGCATGGACGGTTCGCTGCTCGATGGCCTGATGACGCCATATCGTAATGGCCTTCATCTGCTGGCTGGGGCGCAGCAACCGCACAACGCGGTCCCGACCGCATCGGAACTGGCTCGCCTCTTCGACCTGCTGGTAAATCAGTATCACTTCGTCGTGCTCGATTGCTCGGGCCGGATGGATGGCACGATGCAAATGATCTGCGATCTCTCGAACGCCGTGCTGCTGGTCACGCAGACCGACGTCGTTTCGCTGTGGAGCGCTGGCCGGATTTACGCGTTCCTGCAGGAGGGAGCAGGCCGCGACCGCCTGCGGATCGTCATCAACCGCTACAAAAAGATTCCCGGTTTCACTGACGAAGATGTGGAGAAAGCTACCAACTGTAAAGTGCTCTGGAAGGTGCCCAACAACTTCCAGCTCGTCGCACCTGCGATTGACAAGGGCAGCCCAGTGGCCGCGCAAGGGAATCACGAAATCGGCCGGTCTTATCAGGGATTGGCGGCGGCACTCGCCGGCGCGACTACGACCGCCGAAGGCGCCCTCTCGCTGCTCTACCAGCATGACAAGGGCGACGGCAAGAAACGTGGCGCGGGGCATCTGGTTGTCTCGCCTATGCGCGCCGGGCAGTAGAACTAGTCGCTGCATTTCCTTTTCAATCTCCGCAACTCTTCGTTTTACTTCGTGCAATCTGACCTCTTACCTCGGCAATTTCCCGGCTTTGTTAGAATCAGGGTTCACCGAATCGTTCACTGAGCCGATGTTCCCCAATGACGCCGAGAATCGTTGAAATTCTTTATCAGATGATCGCGTTCCTGTTTGCCATCAGCGTGCACGAGTCGGCCCATGCCTGGACGGCGTCGCGCTGTGGCGATCCGACGGCTCGGATGCTGGGACGGGTATCGCTGAATCCGATTCGCCACATTGATCCGATTGGCACGATTGTGCTGCCGCTCGTCGCGGCCTTGACCGGATTCACCGTCCTGGGGTGGGCCAAGCCAACGCCCGTCGACCCTCGAAACTTTCGCAATCCTGTGATGGACGACATTCTCACTTCAGTTGCAGGTCCGGTCAGCAACTTCATCGTCGCCACTGGGGCGCTTCTGCTGCTTGGCGGCATCTCGCTTTCATCGTCGTCTGGACGCGCTCTTGTTGCTGGATTGATCGCAGGAGGTGACGGATTTGCTTCCGATTCCATGTTGGCACCCATTGCCAAGCTGCTATTTGCGCTCATGATCGTCAACGTCGTTCTGGCAGTCTTTAATCTGATCCCGGTCCCGCCACTAGATGGCAGCCATGTATTGCGGCATTTCTTATCGGACACAGTGCGAATGGTGTACGACCGTATCGGTATCTTCGCACTCCTTGCGCTGGTGTATCTGGGCAAAGGGCTTCTCTGGAGTCTCATCCTACCTGTAAGGGACTTCTACCTCTCCATTCTGAGCAAATTCTGAATGACCACTCCCTCCACTAAGAAACGCGTGCTGAGCGGAATGCGCTCGACCGGCAAGCTGCACCTGGGAAATTACGTTGGCGCGCTCGAAAACTGGGTCCGCATGCAGGAGCAGTATGAGTGCTTTTTCTTTATTGCCGACTGGCACGCGCTGACCACCGACTACGCGGACACGTCGCGTCTGAAAGAAAACTCGGTCGAGGTTCTGCTGGATTGGCTGGCGGCGGGGCTTGATCCCGCGAAGTGCGTGATGTTCATCCAGTCGCACGTGCAGGCGCACGCGGAATTGCACCTCCTGCTTTCGATGATCACTCCCCTCGGGTGGCTGGAACGCGTACCGACGTATAAAGAGCAGAGGGAAAACATCAAGGAAAAAGACCTGGGCACGTATGGGTTTCTTGGTTATCCAGTTTTGCAATCGGCGGATATTTTGATCTACAAGGCGGACGTCGTCCCTGTCGGCGAAGATCAGGTGGCGCATGTGGAACTAACCCGGGAAATTGCGCGGAGGTTCAACGGATTTTACGCTGGGAAACGCGAATATGTTTTCCCGGAACCAGCATCCCTGCTTACGCCCGCACCCAAGCTGCCGGGCACCGACGGTCGCAAGATGTCGAAGTCATATGGCAATACCATAATGCTGACCGATCCCGAGCCCGTGGTGCGGCTCAAGCTGAAGACGATGGTCACCGATCCCGCCCGCGTGCGGCGCACTGATCCGGGTAATCCTGACGTGTGTCCGGTGGGCGACCTGCACAAAATATTCAGCTCCAAAGAGACGATGGCGAGAGTATACGAAGGCTGCCGGTCGGCGGGGATCGGCTGCATCGAGTGCAAGAGCTGGGCTGCGGACGCTCTGGTAAAAATTCTTACCCCGATGCAGGAGCGTCGCAAAAAATACGAGGACAATCCGCGCCTCGCCTGGGATATTCTGGAGGCTGGCTCGGCTCGGGCGCGTGAGGTCGCGGGGGCTACGATGGACGAAGTTCGCAAAGCGATGGGGCTGGACTATAGTCCGGACTTTATTCCGAATTCTGAGCCGGCGAAGGGTTCTACGAAGTGACTAATTTGCCTCAACGGATATCAGAACAGGAGCCGGTCGAGGCTTCTCGGAGGGACGAGGCTCGGATGGTGCCGGCGGAGACGCGGCAAGCCGCGTCTCTACCGGAAAGCAATGGCGCCGCGCGGGAGGGCAATTCCGCGGCGACTAAACCCGGCAAAGACGATGGCAGCGATTTCCCGTTTGCCATCGCGCTTGGCGAAATTTATGAAGGGCCGCTCGACCTGCTGCTCGACCTGATCCGCAAGCAGGACATCAACATCTACGACATCCCTATTGCCCGGATCACGGCGCAGTACCTCACTTATGTCGAGCGCATACGCGAACTCGATGTGAACGTCGCCTCCGAGTTCATCTACATGGCGGCGGTGCTGATTCATATCAAGTCGAAGATGTTGCTGCCGCGCGATCCGCTTGCTGCCGCGGACGCGCTGGAAGATCCCCGCAATGAACTCGTTAACCGCCTGCTCGAACACGAAAAGTTCAAATCCGCCGCGCAAATGCTTTTGCAAAAACAGCAGATTGAAGACGCGGTGCTGAGCAATCCGGCAATCAGTGAGTTCATGGACGCCGAGGGCGCAGAGCCCGAACTCGCCGCCGATGTGATTGACTTGGTCAAGACCTTCCAGCAGATTCTCGACCGGGCGCGCTCCCGGCCAATCCTGGAAGTCGACGAAGAGACCGTGACTGTCGGCCAGATGATCCAGTACCTGCACCGCCGCCTCTCGCTCGAAGACCGCCCGATTCGCCTGAAGCAGATGCTCCGCAATGTGCCGTCGCGACAGGCGCTGGTCTGCATCTTTCTGGCGTTACTGGAACTGGTCCGCTTGCAGGCGATTCAAGTGCGGCAGGACCACGTCTTTGGCGAAGTGCTCGTGCGCAAACATTCTCATTTTGAAGAAGTCATGACGGAGCAAGCTGCGGTGCGGGATGATTGGAAGTGAGAAAAGTGGTTAGTGGAGCGCCGGGCGTTCTCGCCTGGCGCTCCACCGGCAAGCAACTGACTTATGAGTCTTAGAGCCCAACTCGAAGCCAACATCTACGCGGCGGAAACGCCCATTTCGCTCGACCAGATTCTTTCGCTCGTAAAGGAGTCGCTGCTCGCGGAAGCTCCCGGAATCGATGCCGCGGAAATGAAGTCGCGCATCCGAGCCACGCTTGAAGAACTCATCGCGGATTACTCCGGCGCGGACCACGGAATCGAAATCCGCCAAGTCGCCGGCGGATACCGGATGTCCACCAAGCCCGATCAGCACGACGTGGTGCGCGCTTTCGCGAAGAGCCTGAAACCGCCATTCCGGCTTTCGCTTCCGGCGCTCGAAACTCTTGCCGTTATCGCCTACAAACAGCCGGTCACCGTGCCCGAGATCAGCGAAATCCGTGGCGTCGATGCCGGCGGAGTGATCGCCACCCTGCTCGACCGCAAGCTCATCACGACTGCGGGCAGAAAGGCCGTAATCGGACGCCCCATCCTCTACAAAACCAGCAAAGAGTTTCTGCTGCGCTTCGGGCTTAAGGACATCCAGGAGCTGCCGAGCATGGAGGAATTCGAAAAATTGCTGGCGGAGTCGTTCCAGAGCGACCTGCTTCCCAGTGAGGGCACTTTGGTGGAAGCGTCTTCAACTTCGCGCTCACCACTAGAGGATGATTCTTCCGAAGCAGAAGGCACCGAAGAAGAATCCGAAACGCCAGCCAGCACAAAACGAGAGTAGCCATCCATGCCAGCCGAACGTCTGCAAAAAATTATCGCTGCTGCCGGAATTGCATCCCGCCGCAAATCAGAAGAACTGATCTCCTCGGGCCGCGTGCTGGTCAACGGACAGGTGGTCACCGAGCTCGGCACCAAAGCTGATCCCGAACATGACCACATTCGCGTGGACGGCAAACTTCTCCAAGGCCCCGAACGCTTCACCTACGTCGTGTTGAACAAGCCCAAGGGATATGTGACCACGGTCAGCGATGAGAAAAAACGTCCCACCGTGATGGACCTGGTGCAGAAGGTGAAAGGACGCGTATATCCCGTGGGGCGGCTGGACTGGGCTAGCGAAGGCCTTCTACTGATGACCAACGACGGCGCGCTGGCCAACGCACTGATGAAAGCGGCTTCCAACGTGGCGAAGACCTACGTCGTGAAAGTCGCCGGCCAGCCCGACGAAGCCAAGCTCGACAAGCTTCGCCGCGGAATTTCTATCGCCGAAAAAGGTGGCCGGCGCGTGCGCACTGCTCCGGCAAAAATTCGGCTGATCCGCGAAGGTGATAACCCGTGGCTCGAAGTGACCATCATTGAAGGCCGCAACCGCCAGGTCCGAAAAATGTTTGAAGAAGTGGGGCACCACGTGGAGAAAATCCGGCGCGTGCAATACGGTCCTCTCGCGCTCGATGTGCCGCCGGGAGATTGGCGCAACCTTACTCTGCTGGAAGTGGCAAAACTGAAAAGCGCTGCATCGGGAGTGAAGGTTGCCAGTCCGCCGAGTCCGCACATACCTCTACGCGCACCGAAAGCTGCGGCGATCAGGCCCCCGCGCATACCGAGGCCGGCGAAGCCATTGAAATCACCGCGCGCACAGAGACCGTCGCACTCGGACAAGCCGTCGTTCGTTCCGCGCTCACCGAGACCGACGCACTCATTAAGAGCTGGGGCTTCCAAGCCATCTCGCGTACCGAAGCACAGGCGCGACTAGTTCGCTGATGGAGAGCCGGGCGTCCTATTCGGTGGACGGGCGAGGACGCCCGTCGCTCCACTGTAACGACTGGACGGGCTGGACGGGCGAGGCGCCCGTCTCTCCATCGAGGCGTAAGCGCAATTAACGCCGGGCTTCCGTAATCATCGGCAGCCGGGCCGCGCCGTACAAGCCGGCATCGGTACCCAACAGCGCGCGGGTGATGATGGTCTTGTGGCCGGGGCCAGCCTTCACATGGGCCGAAGCGCCCTGGTGGCTGGCCGAAGGATCGGGCGGCGCAGTGGCGGCGTACACCATGGAGCGGAGCCGCAATTCTTCGTAGATCGCTGGCGAAAACGCTTCCCACGCGCTCGAAACTCCTCCGCCAATCACGTAAATCGGCAGGTTCAAGGAATTCACCATCGACGAAAGCACAATGCCCAAACAACGACCCACGTAGCGGAAAATTCGGCGGGCATCTTCATCGCCTTGAATCGCGAGTTGGTAAAGCGATGTCGCGCTGAACTCTGGAGCGGAGTGTGCAGCGCTTGCCAGAGCCGATGCACCGTTCCGCGCGATCGCTTCCCGTGCCAACCGGACCACCGCGGGTGCCGAGGCATATTGCTCCAGGCATCCGTGATTGCCGCACCCGCAGATATGCCCGTCCGGCTCAACCGTCGTGTGCCCGAACTCTCCGGCCATGCCGTTCGCACCTCGCCAGATCGCGCCGCCGAGAACCAGTCCACCGCCGACGCCGGTACCGAGGGTCAGCATCGCCATGTCGTCATAATCCTTGGCCGCGCCCAGCCATTTTTCTCCGAGCGCTGCTACATTGGCATCGTTTTCGAGGATCACGACGGTCTTCAGGCACTGCTCAATGGCGGCGCGGGCGGGATAGTCGACCCAGTCCGGCAGATTGGGCGATTCGCGCACCAGGCCAGTTTGCATGTCGATAATGCCGGGCACGCCGATGCCGATCCCCAGCAGCGGGGCGGAGTTTTTAAATTTCTCCGACATGCGCTGGATGGCGTCGCACATGTCGGCGATGACGTGATCGCGTCCCAGGGAAACCTTGGTGCCGAGAGTGATTTTCTCGACGAGTGCGCCGTGCTCATCCACGGCTGCGATGCGCAAGTTCGTGCCGCCGAGGTCCACTCCAATTGAGAATCTATTCATAGAATTTATTCATGGGATTTATTCATGATGCCCGATTCGGTAGTTCTGTCCGCGAGGGCATTTAAGCCCTGACCTTTTTTACAGTGCGGGTGCCAATCCGTCAATATTAAATCGTTCTATTAGGGCTATTTTTGACAATTTGCACAGTAGTGACTGCTGCGGCCGGCCAGTACAACGCGCCGGATCGCGGTCGCGCACACCAGGCACGGCTCCCCCTCACGGCCATAGACTCGATGCCGGAGCTGGAAGAATCCTTCTTCTCCGTCGGCGTCGACGTAATCGTTAATCGATGATCCGCCCAGCGCGATCGCCTCGCGGAGCACCTCTCGCACCGCTCGGTGCAGCTTGGCCAATTGCTCCCGCGTAATGGCCGCCGCCCGCCGGCGGGGACGGATGCCAGCCCGAAACAACGACTCGTCGGCATAAATGTTGCCCACGCCGCGCAGCAACTTCTGATTCAGAAGCGCGCTCTTGATCGGAGTCTTGCGCCCGCGAAAAAGCGCGACGAACCGCTCCTCGGTCACTTCCAGCGGTTCGACTCCACCGGGATCGAAGCCGCCAGGATGAAGATGAACACTGAGCTTGCCAAACATCCGTGGATCGATAAACCGCAGTTCGCGCCCCGAAGCGAGCTTCGCGATCAGGTGAGTGTGTTTTGCGATTTCCGTTGCAGGTTCGCAAACGACCAGGCGCCCGGTCATGCCGAGATGGACGATCCACTGCGCCGTTTGATCACCGAATTCCTGTAGAGACGCGCCTTGCCGCGTCTGGCGGCGAACTTTGCTCTTCTGTTTGCCTCTCTTTTGTTTGCCTCTCTTTGTCGGCAATGCGAGCGTCTGCTCTGCCCGTGATTCTCCCTCCAGATCGAACACGATGTGCTTGCCCGCGCGATGCACCCGCACGATCCGCTTGCCCTCCAGCGTCGCGGCGATGACGGCCGCCGGTGATTTGAACGGCTGCTGCCGGGAGCCGGTCCAGACAGATTCGACGGTGTCTCCGGCTACGCGCGTGTCGAGGCCGCGCGCAATGGTTTCGACCTCGGGGAGTTCGGGCACGCTGTCAGGATACAAGATCGACGCGGCAAAAAAGGCTCTTGGCTTTTAGCTCCTAGCTTTTTGCGAAAAGCCAAAAGCTAAGAGCGACTTTCCGGTTTGCTCCTCCACAGCCTGATTCGGTATGCTGGAGTGTACACACCAAGTTCCGCCGATCATCCCAGTTTTCCAGTCTATCCAGCAGCAGCGGCGCGGCAAGTGTGTGCGACCCTGGGGCGGGCTTCGGTTTGCGGCCGCGCAATATTCCAAGTGGAGTTTGCATTGAGCAGAAGTAAAACGAGCAGAGGCAGAACTGCGGTTATTGTTGGAGCGCAGTGGGGCGATGAGGGCAAGGGCAAGATTGTCGACGTGCTCACTCAGACCTTTTCGGTGGTGGCTCGCTACGCTGGCGGCCACAACGCCGGACACACCGTCATCATCAACGGGAAAAAGTTCATCCTGCAACTCGTGCCTGGCGGCATTCTGCGGCCCGAGTGCACGAGCGTCATCGGCAATGGCGTGGTGATTGATCCGCTGGCGTTTCTGAAAGAAGTTGCTTCTTTGCGCGCCGCGGGCGTGAAAGTGGACGGCAATCTCTTCATCTCGAACCGCGCGCAGGTCATTCTGCCTTACCATCGCATGATGGAACTGGGGTCGGAAAACGCTCCCGGCCGCGTGAAAATCGGAACCACTTCACGGGGCATCGGTCCAGCTTACGAAGACAAAATGGGACGCCGCGGATTGCGCGTCGCCGACCTGCTCGACATCCCATTGCTGCGCACTCACATTGAGAACGCATGCCGCGAAAAGAACATGATCGCGCATGCGCTCTTTAACTCCGACCCGCTCGATGCGGACAAAATGTTCCGAGAATACGCCGACGCTGCCCAGCAGATCGCTCCCTTTGTCCGCGACACGGCGCTCCTGCTGAACCGCGCTCTGGCGGATGGCAAGTCGATCGTCTTCGAAGGCGCGCAAGGCACGATGCTCGATATTGATCACGGCACTTACCCTTTCGTGACCTCTTCGAGCGCTACTTCTGGTGGCGCCGCAACTGGAACTGGTGTGCCTCCGACGTCGATTGATACGGTCATCGGCATCACGAAAGCCTATGGCACCCGCGTCGGGAGCGGCCCGTTCCCGAGCGAACTTCTGGACGCGCAAGGAGAAGACCTGCGCAAGCGCGGCAACGAATTCGGCGCCGTCACCGGACGTCCCCGCCGTACGGGCTGGCTCGATTTGCCTCTGCTCCGCTACGCTGGCATGATTAACGGCATCTCCTGGCTGGTGGTTACTAAGTTGGATGTGCTCGACCACCTGACCGAGATTCCAGTCTGCGTGGGGTATAAGGTGGACGACAAGGAAACGGACGAAGTCCCGGCTCAGGCATGCGGATATGAAAAGATCGAATGCATCTATCGCAATATGCCGGGCTGGGCAAGCCCAACTCAGGACATCCGGACGGTCGATGGATTGCCCAAAGCTGCCCGCGAATACCTGGCCTTCATCGAAAAGGAAACTGGAGCGCGGGTGGGAATGATTTCCACGGGCCCCGATCGTGAGCAGACGATTTTGGTGCCTGAGTTTATCAGCGCGCTGGGTCTGAGCCCGGCGGCGCGAGCCTGAATCTGTAAGGGAATTTAAACGAGCGAGTCTAACCAGCGACTCTAATTAGAAAGAGAAACGGAGCGACGGATGGTGGTGTTGGCCGTAACCTGGA
>Ga0137388_10001772_pt1 | contig 13309 bp, 9 predicted proteins | sample 15con2h14AmetaG_FD_104644 | JGI IMG/M metagenome (GOLD analysis project Ga0137388, IMG submission 104644) | Vadose zone soil microbial communities from Angelo Coast Range Reserve, California, USA - 15con2h1.4A metaG | ecosystem: Environmental > Terrestrial > Soil > Vadose zone > Saprolite...
GGACGCGTTGCCAGTATGTGGCGCTATCACGAAGTCCTTCCCGGAGATCATCCGGTAACCATGGGCGAAGGTTTCACGCCCATGCTGCAGGGCCGCCACAATCCCAATGTCTATATAAAGGATGAAGGGCTTAATCCCACTGGCTCCTTCAAGGCTCGCGGTTTGTGCGCGGCCGTGACCATGGCCAGGCAATATGGATTGAAGAAGCTAGCCGTCCCGTCCGCCGGCAACGCCGCCAGCGCGTTAGCCGCCTACAGTGCTGCGGCGGGGATTGAAGCCAATATCTTCATGCCCAAAGACGTTCCGCTGGCCAATCTGGTGGAGTGCAAAGCCTATGGAGCCAATGTCACGCTGGTGGATGGTCTGATTTCCGATTGCGCAAAGATTGTGAACGAGCGCAAGCAGGCGGAAGGCTGGTTTGATATCTCCACGTTGAAAGAGCCTTTCCGCGTGGAAGGCAAAAAGACCATGGGATATGAAGTGGCTGAGCAGCTCAACTGGGAGCTGCCCGACGCGATCTTTTACCCCACGGGCGGTGGCGTTGGCCTCATCGGCATGTGGAAGGCCTTTGATGAGATGGAAGAACTTGGCTGGATCGGCAAGAAGCGTCCCAAGATGGTAGCTGTCCAAGCCGAGGGATGCGCGCCGGTCACCAAAGCGTGGAATGAGAAAAAACCGGTAGCGGAGATGTTTCAGAATGCCCATACGCTGGCCTCGGGATTGCGCGTGCCCAAGCCATATGCTGACTACATCATTCTGGACATCTTGAAGAAGAGTGGAGGTACCGCCATCTCGGTTTCCGATGAACAGATCTTTGCCGGGGTCAAGGAATGGGCCAGCCGTGAAGGATTGTTCGCGGCACCCGAAGGCGCCGCGTGTCTGCCCGCGTACAACGCTCTGGTGGAACAGGGCTTCCTCAAGAAAACAGAGAAAGTTGTGCTGTTCAACACCGGATCAGGCCTGAAATACCTTGAAGCTACGGCGGATGCGTTAGGGATCAGATCACAGCAGGCTGCGTCCCATGTGAGCGCGCCGGCGACTAGAAGTATTGGCGGGATAATTCAGCCGTATTGAGCTTTTTGGTTTTTTCCGTAATCCCGAGCGTAGCGAGGGATCCCTACGGCCGCGATGGACCTTCGCTTGTTTAATCCCGAGCATAGCGAGGGATCCCTATGGCCGCGATATTCTGAAGTTGTCACGCGTTTTTGGAGAGAATTACTGAAGAAGTAGGGATCCCTCGGTCCCCTCGGGATAAAGACGAAATGCCAACAGAACGCCTTTACTTTCACGACTCCTATCTCTTCAGCTTCGACGCCCGCGTCATTGAAAGCGTGGAACTCGATGGGAAACACGCCGTCATATTGGACCGCACTGCGTTCTATCCCACCAGCGGCGGACAGGTGCATGACATTGGGCGGCTGGTGGTTGCTGGCGGTGAGAATATATCTGTCCTGGAAGTTGCCGACGACGATGATGGTCGCGTGGTTCACTTCACGCCAACGCTAGTGCGTGTAGGTGCGAGTGTTCGCGGAGAGGTCGACGCCGCCCGTCGAATCGATCACATACAGCAGCATACCGGCCAGCATGTGCTCTCTGCGGCGTTCATACAATTGTTCAACATGGCCACGGTCAGCTTTCACATGGGTGCGGAAAGCTGCACCATTGATCTGGATACGCCATCGCTCACAGTGGAACAGATGGAAAAAGCGGAGCGGCTGGCCAATGAGGTCATTGCGCAGGACCGGCCCGTGGGGGTCCGCTTTGTACCGCTTGAAGAGGCGCGTGAACTTGGATTGCGCAAGCTGCCACCAAAGCAGACGGGCGACCTGCGGCTGATCGACATCAAGGACTTCGATCTATGCGCCTGCGGCGGCACTCATGTGCGGGCGACGGGCCAGATCGGCTGCATTCTGCTTCGTAAGGCCGAAAAGGTGAAGCAGGGAATGCGCGTGGAGTTTGTCTGCGGGTTGCGTGCAGTTGCAATGGCGCGAAAAGATTACGCCGCGCTGACGGAAGCCGCGGGACTGTATTCGTCACATATACATGAACTGCCGCAGCAGATACGCAAGGGCCTGGAAGAAATAAAGTCGGCAGGCAAGGCGCAGCACAAGCTATTGGAAGAGTTGGCGGAACTTCAGGCGGAGAAGCTGCTGGCATCGGTAGACGGATCGCCTCGAAAGATCACCGCGGTTTTCCTGGAGCGAGATGCAGTATTCATCAAGCTGCTGGCGCAGAAACTGACGGCGGGTACGCCCGATGTGGTGGCGCTGCTGGCATCAGGTTCGGGACAAACAACGCTGGTGTTCGCGCAGAGCCCGGGATTAAAGTCCAATATGGGGCAGTTGCTCAAGCAAATTCTGGCCGAGCATGGAGGACGCGGCGGTGGCAGCGCGGAGCTTGCGCAAGGCGGACTGCCCGGAACGCACAATGCCGCGGATTTAGAAACTCTCTTGCGTGAGACGGCAGCCAGGCTTTAGTCTTGGCGGGCCATGAACACTTTCATTTCCACAGCCTGCGCTAGATTCGCACTCGTTTCTCTTCTAATCGGTTCACTGATCGGCTTTGCCTCGGCGCAGGCTCCCGATTTCGCCCAGGCACATGCTGAAGCTCTGCATTTCCTGACCGAGCTGGTGAAGATCGATACCAGCAATCCGCCTGGAAATGAAGTGAAGGCGGCGGAATACATCAAAGGCGTGTTGGCGGCAGAGGGAATCCCGGCGCAGGTGTATGAGTCGGCGCCAGGACGCGGCAATCTGGTGGCGCGCCTCAAAGGCAATGGCAAAAAAAAGCCGCTGCTGCTGATGGGACACCTGGATGTTGTCGGCGTGGAGCGCGACAAGTGGACGGTGGACCCGTTCGCGGCCATTCAGAAAGATGGTTACCTCTACGGGCGCGGATCGATTGATGACAAGTCAATGGACGCCGCCAATCTGGAAGTCTTTCTCCTCCTCCATCGACTGAAAGTTCCTTTGGATCGTGATGTGATCCTGCTGGCTGAGGCCGGTGAGGAAGGCACCACGCAATTCGGCATCGACTTCATGGTGGAAAAGCACTGGGATGATATTGCCTGCGAATACGCGTTGAACGAAGGCGGGGGAATTCAGGAAGAGAACGGTAAGGTCCAGTATGTAGCTGTGAGCACCACCCAGAAAGTGCCTCGCGGATTCAGCCTGGTCGCGCATGGCACCAGCGGTCATGGCTCGGCGCCGCGGCTGGACAATGCGATCACACACCTGGCGGGTGCCGTTGATAAAACCGCACGCTGGGAAGCGCCCATGCGTTTGAATGAGACCACGCGGCGCTTTTTCCAGCAGATGGCAAAAATCAGCCCCCCAGAGAAGGCAGCGATCTATGCGCACGTGGACCAGCCGGACGCACAGCAGAAGCTTCACGCCACTGAGCCACCGTACTACTCCATGCTGCGCACATCGCTGGTGCCAACCATCATTAAAGGCGGCTTCCGCTCAAACGTTATCCCCGCGGATGCAGAGGCACGGTTCGATGTACGGGCGCTTCCCGACGAAAACATGGATGCGTTGAAGGCAGAGTTAACCAAGTTGATCAACGATCCAGCAATCCAGATTGTGGACCAGGAGAGCGCTCACGCGCGGCCCACGGGACAGCCCTCAGGATTGGACACTGACGGCTTTCACGCGCTGGAGCATGCGCAGGCAAGAGTTTTTCCCGGCGTGCCTACCATTCCCATCATGCAGGTAGGCGCCACGGACTCAGCACAATTGCGTGCCAAAGGCGTCCAGGCATATGACATCGGCACCGTGCTCAGCTCGGAGGATATGAAACACGTCCACGGAAACGACGAGCGCATACAGATTGCCGGGTTCGGAAAGTTCGTGGAGTTTCTTTACGTGGCGACCACGGAGATTGCGGGAAGCAAGTAAACATTCGAAGATGACGGGCAAGATGCAACCCGCACGTGTTAGCGCTGATAGATATCGGCGAACAGTTTTAAACGCTGCTGGTCCTGTTCGCAAAGACCGTCAGCACTTAGTCGCCATGTCCAGTTGCCGCCAAGTGTACCTGGAGTGTTCATGCGGGCTTCACTGCCCAGGCCCAGCACGTCCTGCATGGGGAACAGAACCGTGTCTGCCACGGACTTCATCACTTCGCGGATGAAGATCCAATTCACTTCATGATCAAGCTGTTCGGCGCTGACGCCAAAATAGTTCTGCGCGTCGGCGTATTCCTTTTTCACATCGGCCTGAGAGCGCGTGCTCTGGGAGACGCCTGATCGCCACCATCCAAACATGGTGTCATTGTCATGGCCGCCGGTGTAGGCCACGAGTTGCTGCTCGTAATTATGCGGACGGAAACTCGGCGCCTGAGGATCCGTGCTGAACGCGAATTGCAGAATGGCCATGCCGGGATAGCCGAACTGCTTGCGTATGTCTTCAACCTCTGGAGTGATCACGCCAAGATTTTCAGCCACGATAGGCAATGGACCCAGCGCGCTGGTGAGCGCCTGAAAAATGTCCGCGCCTGGGCCTTTCACCCACTTGCCGTTGATGGCCGTGGGTTCACCGGCGGGAATTTCCCAGTAAGCTTCAAAGCCGCGGAAGTGGTCCAGACGCACCATGTCAAACATGTTGAGCGAGGCACGCAGCCGGTCAATCCACCACCGATAACCATTGGCCTTCAAATCGTCCCAGCGATACACGGGATTGCCCCAGAGTTGACCCGTGGCGCTGAAGTAGTCAGGCGGAACGCCCGCCAGCTTCAGTGGATTGCCTTGCTCATCCAGCCAGAACATGTCGGGATGGGCCCAGACATCGGCACTATCATGAGCGGCGTAGATCGGGATGTCACCCATGATGCGGATGCCGCGCTTCGCACAATCAGCGCGAATGGCATTCCATTGTCGAAAAAAAGTGAACTGCCAGAATTTATACGTCGCAATCTCTGACGATAGTTTCTCGCTCCACGCTGTCATCGCCAATGGACGCCGCGCAGCAAGCTCTGGTTCCCAGGCAGTCCATACGTGACCCTGATGTGCATCTTTAGCCGCCATGAAAAGCGCATAGTCCTCGAGCCAGGCTTGATTCTGTCCGGTGAAGTCATGGAACTCTGCTTTCCTTTTGTCGCTTGCGGAGGCAAAGAATTTGTCTGCCGCCTTGCGGAGAAGCTCAAATTTCCATGGGATCACCAGGCTGAAATCAACGCGATTTTCGGGGAAGATGGGCGCTGATCGAAGCGCCGACGCATCAAGCAGACCTTCCGTGACCAGATTTTCCAGGCTGATGAGCAACGGGTTTCCAGCGAAGGCCGAGAGCGATTGATAAGGAGAGTCACCGTAGCCGGTGGGATTCAGCGGCAGCACCTGCCAGATTTTGATTCCCCCCTGGTGTAGATAAGAGAGAAAGCGCAAAGCCTCAGAACCAAGATCACCGATTCCGAAAGGGCCCGGCAGGCAGGTGGGATGAAGCAGGACTCCGGCTGAACGGGGAAACTTCATTGCAGTTGTTCCAGAATTCCGTGCAGTGGAATGCGCACCCAGTCCTGGCGATGCTCAAGTTCATACTCAACTTCAATTAAGCCTTTTTCCAGTGTGTAAGCGTCCAGCACGGCCTTGATTTCTTCCTGGGTCCTGGGCAGACAATTACCTGCCGCTGCTGTTTCAAAGTAACCGCGCAGAAACAACGCGCTTACCCACTGGTACCAGGCTTTGGCCCAGCGCTCCAGCCGCCAATCAGCATCGGGCGTGGTAACAATGCCGGGCACATGATTAAAAAGTACGGCGTGTGAGACGTAATGAAAGGAACGGACCATACTGGCAACGTCTTTAATCGGCGACCGTTTGATGCGCCGCTCACTCATGGGCCGGGTAAAATCGCCGTCAAAGTTGCCGATGATGAAATCACTGCCGGTGTAAAACACATTGCCAAGATGGTAATCACCGTGGTGACGAGTGCGCATTCCGGAGATGCGTGTGTCACGCAGGGCAGCGAAACGATCGCGCAGAGTGTCGCGGCGCGCAAGCAATTCCCGGGCTTCATCCTGCGCGGACCCGGAAAGCTGGTCCACGTGCTGGCGCAGTGTGTCCATTGATTTGTTCAATTGAGCCAGTAGTCCGTGATACATGCCGTGACGATAGAACTCAGTGAAAGGTTCTGGAGCAAAGTCGGGCATTTCGGGACGGCTGCTGAGGGCAATATGCAACTCGGCTGTGCGCCGTCCCAGGAGAACTGCGGTTTCGGCATGACCGCCCAGCAATTCTGCCATGATGAGAGGAACCGGCTGAGAGGCGAGGGCAAGAGGAGTGCCGGACGTAAGATCCTTTATCCGGGGATCACTGTCGGCCACGGCAAGAGCACGCTCAAAGAAAAGACCAAGATGGTCAAGCGTGTAAACCCATCCATCAGCCGCGTTGCGTACGTATGCGGTGAGCGTTCCAAGAGTGGTTACCTCTTCGCTTGCATCATCCTGCAAAACGCGATACTCCAAAGCGCCCAGATTGCGGGCAACCTGTGAGAACGTTGTGTAATTGGTAAGGAACTCACCCATTTCCCGGTCAGGATTGGGACCTGGTTCAACTTCGCGATAAAGACTCAGGACAAAATCTTCACCCAGCGTGACCATGATTTTATGCAAGTCCAGGGTTTGCGGCTGAGGATCAAGATTGGAGCGGACGCGTCCCCAGGCTTCACGGAAGGACCGCGTGTGCGCTCCCACAATGTCTCCATGCTCGCCTTTAATACGGCGGCGTCGCAGCATCGCCTTCAGCAATGCATCCATGAACTGGCGATCAAAGATGGCCCCGTAAAGAATGGACTGCGAATCAGGCATTCCCTGCAACTTTGCCAGAACAGTGTGCAGCTTGTCGGCCAGAATTGCTGCCGCCTGCTCACCCGTGGCCAGAGAAAGAGGAATGGTGATCATGTCTGGTTCGCCGTCACTGTATTCAATGCTGGCTAGAAGAATGTAAGCGTTTGTGTCAGGAAGAGCAATCACGTCATCAATGCGCACAATGCGGATGGTTCGATTCTTGCTTCTAAACCAGGGTCGCGCACGCAACATTTGCGGCAGCAGGCGGGCGATGGTGTTGCGCGTTGACGTGCTGAAGATGTCCTGAGGATCCACGGTCAGGACAGGTATTTCTTCCGCTCGCGCAGTGATCGCGAATGATTCCTGGCTCTGTTCACGGGGCTGGAGGTGAAACCATTGAAAGGCATGCGGCCCGAGTGAAATTATATATAGCTGGTCGGTGATGGCGGGGAAGCGATTGCGGCCAAAGACTTCCACGGGAACAGCGTCACGGTGTTTGGACAGGTCCAATTCCACGCATTGGGTAAAGCGGGAAAGATTGGCCACCACCAGGATTTTCTCGCCTTCAAATTCACGCACAAACGCCAGCACCTTGCGGTTGGGTGGGAACAGGATATCCATCTTTCCCCGCCCGAATGCCGGATGCTGCTTGCGCTGCGCGATCATGCGCTTCGTCCACCACAACAACGAGTGTGAGTTGTTGTACTGTGTCTCAACATTGAGCGCTTCGTAGTGATATTCCGGATCGATGTTGACCGGCAAATAAAGCTTTTGCGGGTTGGCGCGCGAAAACCCCGCGTTGCGGTCTGGATTCCACTGCATGGGAGTGCGGACGCCGTTACGATCGCCCAGATAGATGTTGTCGCCCATGCCAATTTCGTCGCCATAATAAAGGACCGGGGTGCCGGGCAAAGACAGGAGCAAAGCATTCATTAGCTCGACGCGCCGGCGGTCATTTTCCAGCAGGGGCGCAAGCCGGCGACGAATGCCGAGATTAATGCGCATTTCGCGATCATGAGCGTACGTCCGGTACATGTAATCGCGCTCCTCGTCCGTCACCATCTCCAGGGTGAGCTCATCATGGTTGCGCAGAAACATGGCCCACTGGCAACTGTCTGGAATCGACGGCGTAAGGCGCAGGATCTCCGTAATGGGATGGCGGTCTTCCATCCGCAATCCCATGAACAGACGCGGCATGATGGGGAAATGGAAAGCCATGTGGCATTCATCGCCATTGCCGAAATAAGCAACGGCGTCTTCCGGCCACTGATTGGCTTCGGCCAGCAGGAGACGGTCCGAATATTTTTCGTCCACGTGCTTGCGCAGGTCTTTCAGCGCGGTGTGGGTCTCCGGCAGGTTCTCACAATTGGTTCCTTCACGCTCAAACAGGTAGGGAACTGCGTCCAGGCGCAGACCATCCACGCCCATGTCAAACCAGAAGTCCATGGCGGCAAACATGGCTTTGCGGACCTCAGGATTGTCCCAGTTGAGATCGGGCTGGTGAGAATAAAAGCGGTGCCAGTAATATGCCTTGGCGATGGGGTCCCAGGTCCAGTTGGACGTTTCAAAGTCCTTGAAGATGATGCGCGCATCACGATACCGGTCCGGCGTATCACTCCAGACATAAAAATCCCGCCAGCGACTTCCCGGCGGCGCCCGTCTCGATCGCTGAAACCAGAGATGCTGGTCAGAGGTATGGTTAAGCACCAGTTCAGTGATCACTTTAAGGCCGCGGCGCTTCGCTTCCCGCATGAAGCGCTGAAAATCTTTCAAAGTGCCGTAGGACGGATGGATATCCGTGTAATCGGAGATGTCATAGCCATCGTCTTTGAGAGGAGACGGACAGAATGGCAGTAGCCAGATAGCGGTGACGCCAAGGTCTTCCAGGTAAGGCAGTTTTTGCGTAAGTCCGCCGAAGTCACCGATCCCATCGGTCACGCTGTCAAAAAAGGCCCTGACATGGACTTCGTAAATGATTGCGTCTTTGTACCAATCCTGCATTAGAAGGCGAACTGACTAGGACGGCAAAAGTTGTATCCGGAGTTGGCTGAAAATTGAGCCATCGTCAATTAGTCCGGAATGATCCACATCCAGATTAAACTGAAAACGGTAAAAGTTGAACAATCCCGGCGAAGTCACGTGTTTGGGCAGCATCATCGAAGGAAACCGCTCGCGGCCGGCGCGGGTTACGTCACAAAATTCCGCAGCGGTGTGATGCTTGCCACTAGGGCGTATTCCTGTCTTGACCGGGACAGCAACTCTGGATCATACTTTCGCCATGCTCGCCTCACTGTTCAGCCGCCGGATGGTCCCCTGGCTTGCAGTCTGCGTGCTGCTTTTGTTTCTGTTCCCGCTGGTGCATGGTCCGTTTCAGGCAACGCATGGTCCCAACACCGCGTTTCGCGCCCGCAGGGCGGTCCTTGCTCTGATCTTGGCGATCATTCGGTGTGGGGTGAGTGTTTGTGCAAGGCTTGACGGGCTAGCAAATGCCCTGATTTGCCGCAGCGATTTCCCGATTGAATCCGGCGACGGCGTTTGCCGATATATGTTTGACTCCCTCATTATGCGCTGCTGATTCAATTCTTCTCTCAATAGCTTTTGCCTTCGTTCAAACCAGCCCACCATGCGGCCATGCTCTGCATGCCTGCAATTATCTTTGAGGAGAGAATTTATGCTTAAACCAATTTGCTCGATATTTCTTGTCGCCACGCTCTCAATCCTGCTGGCGGGATGCCACCACCATCCGCCAGTCGCGAAGGTGAATCCGCCGGCACCGGCAATCCAGCCGGCTCCTTCGGCCACCATCACGGTGTCACCACAGAGCGTACAGCGCGGGCAGACCGCACAACTCATCTGGAGCAGCCAAAATGCCTCTGACGTAAGGCATGGGCGCGGTGGGGGGATCCGGAAGCCGGCAGGTTACCGCCAGTGAGTCCACCACCTATCGTCTTCTAGCCAAAGGGAACGGCGGTTCGACGGAAGCCAGCGCACGTTTGACGGTAACGATTCCCGAACAGAAGCGGGCCGAACTCACAGATGAACAGCTATTCGCTCAAAAGGTGAAAGATATATTTTTCGCGTATGACAATTCCGACATTCGCGGGGATGAAAAGTCTGTTCTTGACGCCGATGCGCAGTTCCTGGCGGCGCATCCGGATTGGCAACTGACCATCGAAGGCCATTGCGATGAGCGAGGTTCAGAGGATTACAACATGGCACTGGGACAAAATCGGGCGCAGCAGGTGATGGATGCCCTGGTAAGGCAAGGGGTCCGCGGCAGTTCGGTGAAACTCATCAGCCTTGGCAAGGAACGCCCATTCTGCTCCAGCGGCAACAATGAATCCTGCTGGTCACAGAACCGGCGCGCACACTTTGTTTTGCAAAAGAATCAGCGCGCCAGTATGCAGTAAGAGTGCCCAGTATACGTTCAGTGCAAAAGAGGCCCGGTGTCCATGCCGGGCCTTTTCTGCCCGCGCCGACATTCCAGCGGCCAGTGAGTGGAACCGCATTCACGCAGAGTGCCGGATGAAGTACTTCGAATTGCACGGTTACACCGGCAGAAATCATCTTCATCAAGCCGTTACCTTTCCAAGGACTACCTGCGCGGCTCCACAGGTCATCCAAATGATCGATAAGTACGAAATCAGGCAGAGTGTTTTATGAGTGATTCCTTGACGATTTACCTCCAGGACCATCTAGCTGGCTCGGTGCATGCAATCGAGCTTCTAACAGCGATACGGGATCATCACGCCGGCGAACCATTGGGCAAGTTCGCAGAGCAGTTGCTGGCTGAGATAGAGGAAGATCGCGGCGTGCTGGCTGCATTGATTCAACACACGGGTAGCACGCCCGGCGGCATGAAAGAATGGGGCGCCTGGCTCACTGAAAAAGTAAGCCGGCTAAAGCTGAAACACAGCTCTGGGGACAGCCTCGGGACCTTCGAAGCGCTTGAATTTATTATGTTAGGAATCCACGGAAAGTGTGCCCTTTGGCGTGCGCTATCCGTGATTGCGCCATTCGATGCTCGCCTGAGAGCTACAGATTTCAGTCACCTCATTGCACGCGCAGAGAACCAACACGACCGGGTGGACGAGCGACGCCTGGCTTGTGCCAAGACGGCATTTGGGATTAGTTAACACCTCCTCCTGCGCATTGATTTTTGGCGCAACCCAAGCGGCCAGGCTCGAAGCGGCCAATCTCTAAGCAGCCAATCTTTGTTCTGAGAATGGCATGCCTGCATCCCAGTCAGTAGAAGCGATCACCGCGACTTCACTGGCAGCTTGCCCATAGAAGAATGCCGCTTCGGGTTCGCCGGCAAATCCGTGCAGCACTGGCCCCAGAGCCGCTGTTGCGGCCTGAACTGCGTCAAGAGTGCCGTGCATCTTGAAATTGATCGGCCTCTTCCCATCCCCGTCGTAATCAGTGAGTAGTGACACGCCGGCAACTATGCCGGCGTTCACAAACGCCGTAGTCGCTGCTCCTTTGTTTCCCCGTCGCAAGTACCATGCGCCAACGCCGACAAAGTATGCCGTCACGGCGCCATCAAGCCACGCATGGACCCTGGGAGAAATAAGTTTTGGCATTTTTGCGAATAAATCGGGAACAGTCGCTTCATTGATGGGAATTCTCTCGATGGCATCGAGCCCAGACTTGATCCGTTCGCCGACAACGCGAACATTCTGAGGATCAAAGTTACGAACTCGATCCTGAACTTCTCTCACGGTGCTACCTATGTCTCTCATTGCTTTCCCCTGGCAGAGATGAATTTGTGCAGAAGTGATTGGATGGCAGCCAGAAACAGGATGTTTTCCAGTAAGAGCCGGCTTGCCGGCATATGTCCACAATCTCCAAGGTGCGAGCCCATCCCGCGCGGCGCGTCGGCCAAGAGAAAACCGAGTCGCATTATTACCTCCGGACGTCCGTCAATTGAGAGTGGAAACTGCATCCAACCAGAACAGCACGTTTCCCCAGGAAGAGTGTCTGGCCGCGAGGCAATTATCTGGCAGTAGAGAAAAGAGAAAACATGAAAGCTGCAACGATTGTTGGAATTTTACTGATCATCCTTGGCATCGCGGGATTTGCCATGGGCGGTATCAGCTTCACCCACGAAAAAAAGGATGTTGATCTCGGCCCTTTGCAGGTTTCCCACAAGCAAAAAGATACCTTGCCGATCTCACCTATTCTGAGCACGCTGGCGCTGGTAGGAGGGATCGCATTAGTGGTTGCCGGATCGAGGGGCAAGTAAGAGCGAATTATGACTTGGTCTCGATTGGCAGGACGTTATTCAGCAGGGTCGTAGTTCAAGTTCTGCCCAAGCCATCTCTCAACCTCTGCAACAGTCATCCCCTTGCGTTGGCTATAGTCGGCGACCTGGTCACGATCGATTTTGCCGAGGCTGAAATAGCGCGATTCCGGGTGGGCGAAGTAGATGCCACTCACGCTTGAGCCGGGCCACATTGCAAACGACTCAGTAATCATCATTCCGGTGTTCGCCTGCACATTGAGCAAACGCCAGAGTGTGCCCTTTTCGGTATGGTCCGGGCACGCCGGGTACCCCGGAGCCGGCCGGATTCCCCGGTACTTCTCCTGGATGAGATCCGCGTTGCTCAGCCCTTCTTCACGGCCATAACCCCATTCATCGCGCACCCGCTTGTGCAGGCATTCGGCGAATGCTTCAGCCAGACGATCAGCGAGGGCCTCCGCCATGATCGCGTTGTAGTCGTCATTCTCAGACCTGAAGCGGTCGCACAATCCCTTAAGGCCGATCCCGCTGGTTACCGCGAAAGCGCCGATATGATCGCGTAGTCCGCTTTCCTTCGGCGCGATGAAGTCTGCCAGAGACCGGCACGGCTCGCTGCCTTCTCTGTTTGCCTGCTGGCGGAGGAAGTGGAACTGCTCCAGCACTCCTCCGCGTTTCGCGTCCTTGTACAACTCTATGTCATCGCCTACGGCACTGGCGGGAAAGAAGCCGTAAACGCCACGCGCGGTAATCAGTTCCTTCTCAATAATCCTATCCAGAAGCGCATTGCCTTCTGTGAAGATCTGGCGCGCCTGTGCCCCCTGTGTCTCATGGTCAAGAATCCGGGGATAAACGCCCTTCAGTCCCCAGGTGTGGAAGAACGGCGACCAGTCAATGAAGTCGCGTAGAGTAGCCAAAGAGAAGTTGTCCAGCACGCGAACGCCGGTAAATTCGGGCACAGGTAAATCTTCTGCGCGCCACTTGATGGGAGTGCGCCTGGCGCGAGCCTCTGCAAGGGAGACGACCGTTTGGCGCGGTGCGGAATGGGCCTTGCGAAGCGCCTCATAATCGGCACGATGCTGCGTGACGAATCCCGACTTGCCGTGGTCACTCAGAAGGCTGGTGGTCACTGGCACTGCCCGACTGGCGTCGAGCACGTGGACCACCGGCTCACGGTAATGCGGGGCAATCTTAATGGCCGTGTGCGCCCGGCTGGTGGTTGCGCCGCCGATGAGCAGTGGCACCTTGAATCCCTGACGCTCCATCTCGCGCGCCACATGGACCATTTCA
>Ga0137388_10001775_pt1 | contig 13304 bp, 15 predicted proteins | sample 15con2h14AmetaG_FD_104644 | JGI IMG/M metagenome (GOLD analysis project Ga0137388, IMG submission 104644) | Vadose zone soil microbial communities from Angelo Coast Range Reserve, California, USA - 15con2h1.4A metaG | ecosystem: Environmental > Terrestrial > Soil > Vadose zone > Saprolite...
GCGTGGCGACCGCGATTTCATCAATGCTGTCGTTTGGCGGGTGAGAACCGGCGTTCAATGGCGTGACTTACCCGAGCGATTCGGCAGCTGGAAGACTGTCTACAACCGCTTTCATCGCTGGGCACACACGGGCCAATGGGAGGCGATCTTCAAGGAGCTCCGGCTTGAGGTCGATGATCTCGGCTCTCTCGTTGATGCTTCCATCGTCCGGGCGCACCAAGACGCCGCCGGTGGAAAAGGGGGATCCAACGAAATGCTCTGGGGCGTTCTCGAGGAGGTTTTTCAACGAAAATTCACGCCGTCACAACGCCGAGCGGTAAACCGCTCCACCTCGCGGTAACGGCTGGTCAGCAACACGAGGCCACCATGGCCGACGAAATGCTCGTCCATGCCGAAGGCAAAGCCTTAATCGCCGACACTGGCTATGACTCGGATCGAACCATCGAGAATGCTCGAAAGCTGGGCATGGTTCCGGTCATCCATCCTCACCCGAGCCGAAAAAAGCGTAGGCGCATCAACCGTCAGCTCTACGCGCTCCGCTATCGCATCGAGTGCTTCTTCCATTCATTGAAACGATTCCGAGCGATCGCAACGAGATACGACAAGACTTCTTGTTGCTATCTTGCCGTCCTTCACGTCGCCTCGATGATTTTATGGCTTGAGTAATCAGGGACAGCCCCTAGTCTGCATCAGGGGTAGTCCCGCCTGGAACTTGGCGACCACCTGCTCCAGCAGCTTCAGGTATTCCGCGCATGCGTCGGTCGCCTTACACCAGACTCCATCGATGTTGAACCCGTACCGGAACCGTTCGATCGTGAGATCGACGGGAACTTCATCGAAAAATGGCGGCGGACTAAAGACGACCTGGTTGGACGGCTGCCGTAGCCGCAGGTCAGAAAGAGAAACCTCTTCCCCCTTGGGCTGCGCTCGCGATCCTCGCCCGTGAATCTCGGCGCTGCGGTCGCCGGATAAGACTCTGTAAACGCTGCGTTCCCGCTGTTGGAGCTTGTCTCTCCAATTGGCATACCAAGCATCTAATTTCGTCTTGCTGCTGAACGGCGGCGGGTGAACGTGCTTCTGGTCCGCGAACATCCGATCACGCACGCTCCAACTCGCGCTTAGGAAGGCGCTCAAGTAGAAAACGAAAGGTTCTCTTTCGCAATCGCCGGTTGGCCACTTTTCCTCCGCCTTGCGCATAGATTCCAAGAAGAACCTTGCCTCGCGCAACTTCCCTTCGACATTTGGCAGATCCATCGCTGCTCCCCGACCTCGTCATAACGGCTTCGAACCGAGTTTTGAACTCTTGGCTGAGAATGGGGCAATTTCGTGGCGCGAAGTTCTGGGCTAACGTCTTTTCCGATCAAGAGTCAGACACTATCCTCTGGACACGATGATTGAAGGTAGCACGTCCTTTTCGGGCACCAAGAGAGGAGGGGGGATTGGACGATCGAACAGGGCTTACATGGATCGTCTTTGGCGCAGCCGTACTAACAGGAGCACTCATCATTCTGTTTACAGCCAAGACGGGCTCGAAATCCGTATCGTTTGCGGCAGGGACCACCATTTCTGGGATTTTGTTCTTCGTACTCACGGTCATTTTCACGTTGAAACCGGCGTCTCCTGAACGTGAACCAATCCCAGCCAAATTCTACTTAAACAATGCTCCCGCGATCGAGGTGAGGCCGAGTGGACCACTTATCGCAGTCCTTGATGCATCATATTGGCTTTACCGAACGAACCCAGCGGCTTTCCAAAGCGAAAGGGATCTTCTTCTCGACCTTGTCACCCTGGAGATCTGTAACTTCCTGTTCTCCGGTTTCGTCGATTGGCAGGCCGTGAGATTTACCGTTGAGAACTCGTTCGGGACGCTGCGATTCCCACCCAATATTCGCGCTCAAGCTACTGACTCAACAGTAATCGAAAAACAGACCGTCCAGGCTCAGCTCTCTAAAACTGAGAATCTCTTTTTCGGTGCGCCAATTGCCGGGGGTAACCGCGTACTGCTTCCCCCCGAGGCTCGTGTTGAAGTGGGGCGGCGCCTCGTGGTCGTCGGGACTCCCTTCTGCGAGGTTCGATTCTCTCCCTCGGGGGTCGTTGAAGCATTGGAATCCGGAGGTCCGGCGACACCGACCTCGAAACAGCCTCCCACCGAAGCTCAGGTACCGGTACACTCCGCACCAGTGCCAGAGGGCGCGACCGTGGGCTACCCCGGCGGCTTCACTACAGACCTGCCCGATCACGATGAATGGATTAGGCGACTCATCAACGGCAAGGTAACAACCTATGGAGTGCAGGTCGTCGCGGAGACCCGCTTCTCGGCCCTTCGCGCAGAGCATTTCTTGATGAACGACCGAAAGAGCTTCTGCCGAAATCTCGTCGCGCAGGCGCGAGACTGGTTCGCAAATCAGCGCGTTCACTGAGTAAGTGAATTTTGAAGAGAACAGCGCGATGTCGTTCTCTATGCTGCCTTTAGGCGCCATCGGAAACATAGACCAGGCGCCAACCTCCTATCGAAACTCGCGAATCCGAAGACAGAAGATTGGTAGTCTACGCGTCATGAAGAGCTTCGGACTGTCGCCAATAGAGGAGAGGGTGCTGCACCTCGTTCTAGAGCGAGTGAGCGGGCACCCGGAACCTGTGAAAAAGATCCTAATTGACACCTTGACCCAGGACGAGTCACGACCAGTGGTGGACAGGCTCGTCAAGGACGGGTGGCTTTGCGAGCTGCAAATTGGTTTCATCCCCACGCTACGAGCGATACTTGCTGACGCACAAACCCGGTTCCCCAGTGTTGTCGGGCTGCTGGACGCTACAATTGACTATGCGTCAAGCTTGTTCCACCGCGGTCGCGATACTTTCTCCATTGCCAGCCTTTTTGAGGAACTTCAGAGCCGGGGAGCTGTCGGCCTTGAACGGGAAACTGTTCCGGGTTTTGCTCTTCGGTGCGCGTTGTTCGGACTGGAGCCGTTCATTATTGTGACAAACGCGACAGCGCTTCCCTTCACACTCCGGATATCACCGAAGATTCAAAAAGTGAAAAACCTCAACGACGTTTTATCGGCCCAGAAGGCCGGGAAGGTAAACGCCGACGCTGAATCGCTGATCGACACCCAACGCCAGATCCTCAACTTCGTGGTCGAACAAATTGCCACAGGCACAAGCGGCAGGTCAGTAACCGGGAAGCTCATTCGCGCACGCCTCAGGGTGTCCACGGAGGAGATCCAGAGTCTGCGTCCACGGTACCTAAAGAGCTACTACGATGCCCCTTCAGACCAATACGAAGCGACGCTTGATGGACTTCTAGCCTCGACGAAAGGCGACGCGACTCGCTCTGTGCTTCAGGCTGTGCTCCGGACATTCATCGCCAAGTTCGGGGAGCAGCCCGACTTCGTCCAGTTTTCCTGGCCGGAGGTGAGAAAGCACGCGGGTCACGAGATCTCCGACTCCGAGCTGCAGTTCTTTGATCTGGTGATGAAAGTTGCCAAGCTCTGCGAGAGTTCGGGGACCGAAACGGGCACGCCTACCGTATGGATCTGGTACGTCCCCCGGCACGTAGAGCAGTTGATAACGAAGGCGGGGCCTACTGGCGAGGTCCCAGACTTCATTGATGCCATTAACGCCTACCTGGCTCGTCCAACAGCAATGTCGTCTGCGGCGCAATCGTTCGATATCAGCGCGCTTACTGGCAGGAGACAAGAAGTCGCGACCCCCGGTCCGGTCCAGCAGCTTTTGGACGAACTGGATCAGAACTACAGCATGTCAACGGCCCTTCGGGCGATTTTGCGTCGCGATGCCCAGGAACTAGAAAGAGTGCGCAATGCGGGTGGCGACAAGTCCGTCCTACTTCTCTCTGGCAGTATCTTGGAAGGAGTTCTGATCGACGTGATCAGCAAGCGCCCCGACCTCGCGCAGCCGCTGTTCGAGAAGGTAAAGAAAGGGAACCGGAGATTTCCAGACGAGGCAGGACTTCGGGATCTTCTCGATCTCGCCACGAGTGCAGAACTGGCGCCTAACTGCGGCCCCCTCCTGTCCGACCAGGTTTCGAAGCTCGGGGAAAGCGTGATCGATCACCGGGACCTGATCCATCCGCATCGCGAAGTTCGCGCGGCCGGGGGCCTCCCCATCGATAAGTACACGGCCGACGCGCTCTACAACGTCCTCTGCCTCGTGCTTCGCGATGTGGCGAACGCTGCCAAAAATGGATGGGTGCGGCGGTACGAGAACGCGTGAGCACGTCTGACTCCCCGCGTGCCAGCCTGGTACTTGAAGCGGCGCCGATGCCGAAGCTCTCTGAAATCACCCTAGACTCGAATTGTTTGTCTTTCTTAATCGCGGCGCTTGAAGGCATCGCGCGCCCAACGGATAACCTCGCGGACCAGAAAATCGCACTCGTTCGGCTCTACCTCTACACGCCGGGCACGCTTTGGGTGACGCCAACGGTCAAGCGGGAGTTCGAGCGAATCAAGGATGCGGCTCGGAAGGGTAGTCACCAACGCTGGACCAGCGCAAACTTCGGCGTGCATCCGGTGAACGACCCGCGCGTGATTAAACGCCGAGCTACCAACCTCGCGCGGTTCCACAAAGGCAAGAATGACCGAATGGTCCTAGCCGAAGCGGAGGACGTCGGGTTTGCCACGCTACTTTCGTTCGACTCCCGGTTCGTGAAGCACCTTGCTTCGCACACGCGCCTCACCCTCACGACCCCGGCACAGCTTTGGAAGGACCTCGCCATTCCGAAAGGCGCGCCACCGGTCAAAGAACCCACTCCCGATAATCCTCTTTCGAAGGAGCAATGGTGGCGTTGGTAATCGGGCGCTCCTGTTTGGCAGGACCCAAACGGAATTCAGTTCATCTTGTTAAACCTGGCCACAATCTAAGTACGATCAGTGCCGCAAGACCCAATAACATCCACCACTGCATCCGCCGGATTGCAGCGAATTGCTCCTGAAGGTCGGCAATCTGGTCCTCAGCAGCGCCCCACATTTGGCGCAATGCCTCGCGCGTTTCGTACACGTAGTCGAGCACTACGTGATCACCGTTCTTGGACATGAGCGAGGTGAACACCCACGCGCACTCTTCGCACTGCTCGATATGGGCGCGGCTCTGTTCGTCGCTGGGCAGCGCCATCCTGTGCTCAATCAAGCCCCGGATCACCACGGGCGCTAGGTGCTCGGTGTTCACGTGTTGAGACCACTTTAACTCTGCGGGCGTCTGTGTTCGTTGCTTGGTGGCCATTCCTCCTCCAGATCAGTCCCGAAAAAATTGTCGACTCGGTGTTCTTCCTGCCCGAGATCGCCGAGAAACGCTCTGTAATTCAGCAGCGCACACTGTCGCAGCGCGGTCCTGGGACGACTGTCGACTAGAATCGTGGCCGTGACGCGACTGCGGGCGGTTCTCTGCGCCTTTCTATTTGGGCTAAGCGGTCCTGTCTTCGCGCATGGCCGCGCACTCAATAGGTGCGGCTGTCATCTCAACCGAAGAACTGGCGAGTGCCATTGCCATCGCCCGAGAGGCTGCGGATGCACCTGTGAACCTGCCGCTTGCGGGACTCCCCTCGAAGGTCCTGCACTCAACGAGCAGCTACCAGCGGCGACGTGCGGAAGGGAACGGTGGGCCGTTAAGACGCTCGCTGATCCACAGGCTGAGAAAGTTCGAATCAATTCGCCGGAGACAGCAACGATCGAGACGTTGCGCGCCTTGCCAGCTCCTTCGTATGTGGCTGCAAATCCTCGCTCAACCGTCGAAGAGTCGGTGTACACAGTGGATGGTTTTCTCGTTGGCTATACCCTCGCCGCAGATTCGGACTTCCACGCGGTGATTCAGAACGCGGCGGGGGAAACACTGATCATCGAGTTCCCGAACCCCGGTTGCCTCCAGGGTTCCAAGGTAATTCAGCAGGCCGTGGTGGCGAGAACTAGATTTCTCCAGCTCATCGGGACGTTACCCACGGGTCACTTCGTTTTCTTGCAGAAAGCGATCAGAGTGCGTGTCACTGGCGTAGTTTTTTTCGACCGCATTCACGGACAGGACGGTGTTGCGCCCAATGGTGTTGAGCTCCACCCCGTGATTGGCTTCGAAAGGTCGGAAGTCAATCCTGATCAGTACGTCGTCCAACCACGCGGGTACGCGGGAACTAGCCCGTCCTGGGTCGATTACGAAATTTCAACGACTTAAGACACGTCCCGCGCCTAGTGCCATGTTCCGCATATGTAACATTCCGGCGCGGTTTTAGACGGCCACGCGGTCGGAGCATGTCCAGCACCCCCGGACGGGTAACCCGGACGGTGGTAGCGCGGGGTCTTCGATTCAGGTTCGGCAATCGACACCCAAACCGTCTCCACGAGCGTCCCGTGACCGCCTGGCGTGGGTGACTCCTCTCGCGTGCGTCGACTTCACTGCAAGCAGCGGGGCGACGATCTACTCTTGGGTTCGTGCCTCTGCGCTCCCGAGAACCCAATGTTGGTATTCCTCAGCCCGTCCTCGCATATGTCCGAAGAGTGTTTGCTGACGCGAATCGGTCCGTGACGAAAAAGCTCAGCGACATACCCACCGCATTAGAGCCAACGCTGGACATGTCGTTCATCGAAGCGCTGTCGCGCGAGCCAATGCCGCCGGGGTCCATCACTGCCGGGTGGCACGTCTACATCGAGACGCATTTCTTAGGTGGCACGGCGATGTTCTACAACTGGGAGATCGCCGATATCGGGTTGCTGATTCAGATCCGCCATCGCGGGAAACTCGCACGGGCAAAGATCGCTCTCTTGCAGTCGAAGCGCCTCTACGCGGACGAGATTCGCAAGCTCCCCGACCTTCGGCGGAAATACCAGCAGGGCTTCTTCTCATTGGTGCTGACGGACGAAGATCACCGTCTGCTCGTCGGCGGTCGGACGTTCCACTTCACCGAAAAATCGCTCTACCGGGAGTATAGGGGTGAGGGGAGAGCAGGAGAAGCGCGTCGCGCAGTACGAGCAGGACCACGAAATTCCCGTCTACTACCTCTTTTACAACCCACGGGAAATCCCGTGGCAGGCAACTATACCCTTCTCGCACCGTGCTCCGAATACCCGACCGCTAGTAGGCTGTCGCGTGGTTCCCTCGGCGCTCCTTGCTTCGAGGCTTGACGTAAAGAGGGACGGAACGCACCCCAACTACGGCGATCTTCGGGGTCTACCCCAACCCTTTAGCAGTGGATCACATCTTGCCGGCTGGAGGGTTGAGCACTTCGTCGCGGGCGAGGTGCTCAAATGCCGCCAGGGACACGTCGCGACGGAGCACGACAGGCAATCGTTGGGCCAAGTGTTCTTCGGCCGTTCTACCCCGATCGCATCTGCGATCAGCATTACAATCGAGGCCCCTGAGGATGCTGATCTCGTGCTGCCACTTTCCACCGGGGATTGACGCGACTCCGAGGACATGAACCGCAGGAAGTCGGACGATCCCGTGGAGGATGTGTTTTCGGCGAAGGGCGGGTCGGTTCGAGCTGGCTGATCCGCAGCGTTGCGCACCAGGCGGGCCAATGGAGCGTTAGTCTTCGGGTACGGGTGCCGCGGCCTTCTGGGGGCTGGACCCAGACGAGTGTGTCCGACTTTGAAAGTGGAGGAGTGCTGGGGCCGCGTGATAGGCCCACTGACGCATGTCTGGATCGGACGCGTCCTCGAAGTTCATTGAACTTGTTCGGCTCAGATTTGGGTCGCGTCTTAGCGCGGAGCAGACAGACTCGCGGCGCAAGGCCGATGAGGCCACCACGGACGCGCAGCAACGAAACATGCTGCAGTCCGGTCACTACGCCCTGAGGCTAGCGGAGATTCAGACAGAGGGGCTTCCTGCGTCTCCTGGATGAGACTCTAGGCGTACTTCAAGACGATTCGGCCACCCTGCCCGCTCCCGAGTTTGAAGCGTTCTGGCACGACGCGCAGCCTGAGCTTCAGAGCCTTTTGCGGCAGCAGTCGCGCTCCCGGCAGGCGACCATCCTCCAGCGACTTGAGACCATTGGAGCTCGTTCGACGAGCGTCGAGATCGCCATCGGCCAACATTTCGAGCAAGTCGGGTTCACGTGGGAAAACCAGTTGGGCAATAGGATTCGAGAGCTGCAGTTGGCTCGCGAGCTGCGGCTTCGGGCTCCTGCCCAGCGTTCGCCTACATCGGCAAAGACTATTTCTCCCAACAGCGACATGCCCGAAAGGGTTTCGAGCAAGGTCCCCCGCGCATTCCTCAGCTACAGCCATGATTCGACCGAGCATTGCGAGCGCGTTCTGCAGCTAGCGCAACAGCTTCGCCAGGAAGGAGTCGAGTCGGTCATCGACCGGTTCGTGACGTCGCCTCCCGAGGGTTGGCCGCGGTGGATGCAGTCAGAGATCGAGCGAGCCGATTACATCATCATGGTTTGCACGGAGACGTACAAAACGAGGTTCGAGGGGAAGGAGGTCCTTGTGCGGGGCCTGGGCGTGAACTGGGAGGGATTCCTCACGACCCAAATGCTGTACAACGATCAAGCGCTCAACAAGAAGTGCATCCCCGTATTGTTCGAGGGCGCGCAGGAGACTGCAATTCCCTGGCTGCTGAGCGGGGCGACGCGTTACCACCTGCCAGCCGACTACGAGTTGCTCTTTCGACACCTCACCGGCCAGCCCTCGGTAGTCCCGGCTGCCGTTGGACCCCTCCGCACTCTCCCTCCGTTATCACTTGGCGATATCGCTTCAAGTGGCGCTCCCGCAGGCGACGCATTGGCGGGCCAGGAACCAGGCTCCGATACCAAGAAGGTTTACGAAGGACTCTCCAGCCGCGCGCTGCCACCGTCGTTTCAATCGGATTTGGACCAGGTTCGGAGATGGCTGAGTGACTTGGGCGTCCAGTGGAATTCGGTGCAGGCGAATCCAGACGCACAGGCCAGGTTGCTGCTCGCTCTTGCCGAGGTCCTTCGAGACCTTCTTGGCCTTGCGAGGCAGATTGAGGCGGCGAGACGAATACTCACCGAGGTCCAGCGACACATATCGGACGCCCAGACGTTGGCCTCTAAGGTCAATCAGATCGGTAACAGGTGTTGGGCCGAGGGATTCGAGTTACTCGACGCGACCGGAGACATTGTCGAATCATTGCGCGCGTTCGCGATGCCGACCGCTCAGAGTCGCTCAGCTCCTTCTGCCGCGTCCCTCACGAACGAGCCGCTCCAGACGAAGCTCCCCAGCTTGGGGGTTCAAGTTACCCTCGACTATCGGAAATTGAGCATCACTGCCGAAGTGCATCACTACGGGAATCTTGAGAACCAGCGGGCTTTGAGCCGCTGCCCGGATCAACGCAATTGGGCTTTGCCAGTTCAGTAGTGACGTTTGCAGACGCGTGCTGGACTTCATCAGAAGGTGGCGCCTTGCTGGCAAGCCCTTCGATTTGCTTCTTGAGTAGCTCGCCCCTTCTATGTTCGGCGCGCTCGACCACTTCGTCTAGAAGATCGAGTAGACCATCGCGACCCGAGACCGCCGACACATTCTTGCCTCGCAAAGCCGGCACGGCGCGACACGCCGACGACGATTTCCTCGACAGGCAGAGATGCCGAGCTTCCCAGAATTGCGAGCGGCGCCAATGGCCAGTGTCAGAGCTACGTTGCGGCATGGAACGAGTTCGATGGTTCTAACAAACGCGCTGCGGCTTCGGTCCGTGTTGGCGTCGGGTCCTGGTCGCCGGTCGTTTTGCTTTCGAACGCCGGGAGGTCCGCCATATCCCCCGACGTTGCCTTCATGAAGGGCCCCATTGTCGCTACCGCGGTTTGGTCAAGGTCCGATGGCGCAAGTTTCATTGTTCAAGCATCCGAGCGCACAGGAGACATCTGTTTCTAATCATCTTGACTCAACCATTTCGACGACCCTACTCGTTCCCGAGCTTCACGAAGTGGCCGTGGAACGTGTCGGTGTGCGCGGTCGTCTGCCGGTTCCGGTCGGCGCGTCGTACGTGAGCGAGCTCCTGAACGAGCCACCCTCGCATGCGTCGAACACATGCACGTGGCTGGTCATGCCGGTCGGCACTCTCCACGTCTCGACCGCGCGCGCATCGAGAAGCGCACGAAGACGATTGTGCGCGGCGCGTCACATGGCGGCTGACGCGGATCGAGCTCACGCCACGCCCGAACATTTAGGACGTGCAGCGTAGAGATTCGAAAATTGGCAGTCGATGCTTCGAAGTCAACGCTGCGGTGGGCAGCCGCTCGACGGGTGGAACAATCAAGTGGAACACCGTGGAGTGTTACACCCCGTGTTCCACCACCGGGTAATTTCGGACGCCCGCCATCTTTCAAGCAGTTGAATGGGATGAGCGAGAGACGGGGCACGTGAGCGCGCGCTTCCTCGTGAAAAGCCTCCTCCGTATCCGAACTCATCGGGAATAGATGAGGTACTGCGGAAGGGCGTTCTCTGAACTCTTCTCCTGGAGCGTCACGGCACTACGCGGTAAGAGGTCAAGTCGGCGATCACAATTCAGTCGCACTGTAAGGACAGATTTCTCGGCAATGCCAAACATGGAACATGTTCCAGAACACTGGAACATGTTCCATTAGGTGATTCTGACACTGGGTAATTCTGCACGCCGTTGAGATTTCCATCGCTTGAGCGAGTTCGATGGCGCGCTCCCGCGTGGATGCCGCGTTTCGCAAGTAGTTTCGTTTATTCCTCATTCGAGTCACTTCAGACCCTTACCAACGCGCACGCTGGTTGCTTTAGAGTCGCATGAATTTTTCACCGAGGACTTCATGTGCAGAACCCTGTTGCGACTTTCCTGCTTGGTACTCATTCTCATGCCCTTAGCCGACACTCACGAGAACACTTCTCAATCGTCATCTGGACCAAATACCGTTTGATTACCAACCGGACGACCGTGCTCTTGGAATCCCTTTCTTCCGATGTCCTCGTACGGCGTGTCCAGCTCGGATTAGCCATGCGCAAGCGAGTTGAACCACGCGGCACGCCGGCTCACGCGCGAGACGATATTTGCAACAACAAACTTGCCCTTGAATGGACCCAGTAAATGCCAATGACTCAACGCCACCCGCGAGCCGCATTTCATATTTTAAGAATTTCCTATCTGTGCCTACCCGCGATAGCGAGCGCGCAGCCCGCGACCGGGTACCAGTACGATAATACTGGAAACCTCACCGCGATTTTTTCCTGCGATAGGAATAGTTGTGGGGGAATCGATGCGGGGTGTCCAGGGTCCCTCGACTGTTGCGCGTGCGTCTGCGCCAACACGCCGGACAATTGTGGGGCATGCGGCTCTCCTTGCCCCGTGGCACCGGATGGTGGATACCGAACTTGCGTCAGCCTGCAATGCGGTTTTGCGTGCAACCCTCCGCTCACCGTCTGCAGAAACTTGTGCGCCAATACCTCGGTCGATCCGAATAACTGCGGACCAAACTGTACGCAGTGCTCTGCGCCGAATGGTGGATACCCTCTCTGCAACACTGGTACCTGTGACTTTGCTTGCAATCAACCGCTGAGCAGGTGCGGGAACGTGTGCGCGAACACGTCGAACGACCCAAATCACTGCGGGGCCAACTGTACAGTGTGTAGCTCCGCGCCAACTGGCGGATATCCCACGTGCAACAATGGCACGTGTGACTTTGGTTGCAATCCAGGGCTGAGCAGGTGCGGGAACATCTGCGCGAACACGTCGAACGACCCAAATCACTGCGGGGCCAACTGTACACAATGTCCTGCGCCAAGTGGTGGATACGCGTACTGCGCATTTGGCTTGTGTGGTCAGGCCTGCAACCTAGCCGGTTACGGAGCGTGCAACAATGTTTGCATAGATGTTACAAGCGATCTCAATAATTGCGGTTCGTGCGGCCATGTTTGTCCAGGTATCGCCAACGGATACCCCTATTGCATAAACTCTGCGTGCGGTCATAACTGCAACCCTGGTTACCACCTGTGCCATCGTGATGTGGGAGGAGATATATGTATCTCTAACTCTCAGACCTGCCCCAATTAAAAGAAGAAGAGGCAAGGAATGTTCGCGATATTAGGTTCCGGCAAACGATTCAATCCCAATCCGAGCATTAAGCACGCTTCAAAGTGGGCTGCTGATGTTAATTCTTATGTGACTAGTGAGACATATTTGGCGCTTACGACAGTTACGCCCACTGCGGTGATGACAATTCAGAACCACCAACGAGCAGAGAGAAACGAAAGCACTGCTCTGGCTGCGAAGAAAACTGGGTGCCTCTTTCGCAGGAGAGCCATTCGGCCCGATTTATGTGTTGTTTACGTCGTTTGCTCTAGAGGCAACGAAATCTCGAGGAATTCATGCGTCGATTACTTCTTGTATTAGGCAGCTTTGTACTCTTTCCTCTTGCGACCGTCCCCTCCTGCGGACCGGTTGAGAAACCGGGAAGTGGAAGGAACGGAGGTGTTGAGATATCGGTTCTTGGCCAGACTCCACAGGCGATTCAGGAAACGCAGCCGCAGCGAGATGGTACGGTGACCTCGGTGCAAATTGCGCCAGGCAATGTATCAATCTTGCCGAATCAACCAGAGTACTTCGCAGGCATCGCCTTGAATTCCGCTGGCAATCCAGTTCCAGGCGTAGCCTTCACCTGGAGCGCTACCGACCAAAATGGCGCTCCGGTTCCGATGGGAGCAGATGGTCACTTTCAGTCACCGACGCTCGGGACCTTTCAGATTACCGCGAAGGGAGCGAACCAGCAGGGTGCCGTCACCGCGAGCGTTGTGGCTTCAATTCCGCTGGACCCTAACGTCGACCTTGACCGTTGGACCGAGACCAACCGTGTTCATGCCTTCTCGGCACCAAACGAGGTGGGCAGGCCAGTGCGGATGGAGATTGCAAGGATAAATGGGACGCCAGTAGGCCCGGAATTGATGGCCTCCCCAAATTATGGCAATTCCAACTTTGAGTTGCGAGTTCCAATAGTGTCGCAAGCCGGCCGAGGGCTGCCCCTGTCTTTTGGCCTAACCTACAACTCGCGGCTGTGGACCCTGGGGCTTGATGCTCAGCAAAATACCCACGCCTGGTACGACAACGACCGCGGCTGGCCGGCGCCTGGTTGGGCGTTTCCGTTTGTTCGCCTAGAGCGAACCGGTGGGCTTCAAACCATGGTGATAGAGCCTGACGGAACGCGCCACCCCTACACAGCGGTCAATACTGTCGGCACCAGTTTTTATGCCCATACCAACGACGGAAGTTTTATCGATTACTTTAGTCAACTGGATCTCGGTCAAGAGTATATCTTTACGGGATGGGCGAAGTTTCCCGACGGCACGATTGTCCTGTTTGGAAACCGCGGCTACCCAGTCCAGATAACA
>Ga0137388_10001783_pt1 | contig 13276 bp, 12 predicted proteins | sample 15con2h14AmetaG_FD_104644 | JGI IMG/M metagenome (GOLD analysis project Ga0137388, IMG submission 104644) | Vadose zone soil microbial communities from Angelo Coast Range Reserve, California, USA - 15con2h1.4A metaG | ecosystem: Environmental > Terrestrial > Soil > Vadose zone > Saprolite...
AGCTGCTGGCGCGCGCCAACGAGGTGAGCCCGGACCGTCCCGAGGTGCTCATGAAGCTGACGCTGGCTTTGCTAAAGAGCCGGCACAGAGAAAGGGCGGTCCTTGTCGCCAGGCAACTGAATGCTGTTTCCCCTAATGATCCAGACGCGCAATACATCCTCGCGTTCGCATTGGTCGACAATGAACTCTGGGAGATGGCAGAGCCGATTGCCTTAAAGGCTGTAGAGGCACGACCTAATGATGCGAACAACCAGCTTCTGATGGGAATCATTCACCTGAGCAAGGGGGAACTCGAAGCCGCGCGCCAGAGCCTGGACCGGGCGTCGACGCTTGACCCCAATCTGCAGGACGCCCACTATTACTCCGCGCTCGTTTCCGAGCGCACGGGAGCTCTCGACTCCGCCAGGAAGGAGCTGGATACGCTGGTGAAGATTAATCCCAATCACGCAGCCGCGCAGGCCGAGTTGGGAATCCTGGATCTTCGCACGGGAAATGTCGAGGGCGCACGTGCGGCTTTGGAGGCTGCGGTCAAGCTGGCACCGGAAATATCGCAAAGTCATTACCAGCTCGGTCTCGTCTATACCCGGCTTGGTTTACAGAACGAATCGAAGGCCGAGATGGCTGAGTTTCAGAGGCTGAGAGAAGCCGAGGACAATTTTCGCAAGCGCGAGGCGGGCGTACGTGTTCCCCAAAGCCAATGAGATCTTTTTTGCCAATTCGCAGATGGTCGCTTAGGGGCATTGCGCTTTTTCTGGGGATCATCTCGGCGGGCCAAACCTCGCTCGGGGTCACTCCGTTCGCGGTCACGCCGCAATCGGCACCAGCAAAGCAGGATTCCGCACCCGTGGAAGCCCACTTCGATGCGGCGCAAACCTTTCAGATCGCAGGCGACCTGGATCGAGCCGCTGCAGAATATCGGAAGGGAATCTCGGTGGCTCTCGATCGACTCGGGAACCTGAAGGTGTCGAACGGCGACTATGAGGCTGGCCTGGACTTGTTGCGCAAGGCGGTGAGCGCAGATCCCGGTAATACGGATGTGCAGATCGATCTGGGAATCGGCTACTTCCGGCACGGCGACTACGCCAACGCGAAGGCCTCAGTGAGTGGAATTCTGAAGACAGATCCTTCCAACTTCCGAGCGCGGAATCTGCTGGGCAAGAGCGATTTCATGCTGGGCAATTTCCAGGCAGCCGCGGACGAGTTACAGGCTGCCATGTCGATCACTCCCGATTTCGACGTAGCCTACAGCCTCGCCCTCGCTTATCTGGAGTTGAAGAAGCTGCCGCAGGCAACGCCGCTCTTCGACGAAATGAAAGCTTCCGTCGGCCAGACACCCGAACTGCATGCGCTCCTGGGCCGGGCTTACAAAGAGACGGGTTTCCTCGATTTGGCGGTCACGGAGTTCCAGGAAGCACTGAAGCTCGACCCTGCGTACCCGCACGCACATGCTTATCTGGGGATGACTTACGTGAGCATGGGCGGCAAGGAGAACTACGAACTGGCTCGCCGGGAATTTCGCCAGGAGTTAACGAAAGTTCCGAAGGACTACTCCAGCCACTACTACATCGGACTGATCGAACTGGAAGAGGGTCACTTGGGGGAAGCGGAAGCGGCGCTGCAGGAGGCCAGGGGCGCTAATCCCGACGATCCGGCTCCGCTCCTTCTTCTAGGGCGCATGTATACCCAAGTGCAGAAATGGCCAGCGGCTATTGCGGTATTGCGCCAAGCTATTCCGCTGCTTTCCTTTGCGGGCGCTCCAGCATCCCAGGTTGCGCTGGCACACGAGATGCTGTCCAAAGCATACGTTTCCCATGGGCAATCGAAGGAAGGGGCCGACGAGCTTGCCGCTGCGAACGCCAGCAAGGCCGCTGAGACCAGCGGATCAGGTCAGGATACAGCAAGACCATCAGTCCCTGGTAAGACAGCGGCGGGCGCTCACGAGTTGCGCGACATGCTGATGGAAAATCGACAGAAGCCGCGAAGCCCTGACGCTACAGAGCAGCGATATGTCAGCGATGTTTCAAAGCTGCTCGGCAATGCCTATAACAATCTGGGCGTCCTGGATGCCAGGAAGGGTTCTTATGCGGACGCGGCGGACGAATTCAAGCAGGCAGCGCAATGGGACAACTCGATCGCGCAGCTTGACCGCAACCTCGGCCTGGCAGCTTTTCGTGCCCAGCGTTACGGCGACGCAGTGGGTCCACTTGAGCGCCTTTCACGGAAGTCGCCCGCCGACCAAAATCTGCGCCAGATGCTCGGCCTCAGTTACTACATGCTTAACCGGTTTAAGGATAGTGCCGCTGCGTTCCGTCCGATCCTGAACTCGCTGCCGAACAATCCCGGTCTGTTACTATCGGCGGGCATCGCCTTCGTCAAGGCCGGCGACAGCTCTACGGGCGAACGCCTGCTCTCCCGCGCGCTGGAGAGCGGAAACAACGCCCCGGAAGTTCACCTGATGCTCGGGCAAGCGTATGCTCAGCAGTCGGACAGCACGCAGGCGTTGGCCGAGTTCAAACGCGCTCTGGATCTGAATCCCAAGCTGCCAGAAGCACACTATTACTCCGGCATGGTTTTCTTCAAGCGCGGCGAGATGGACGAAGCTGCGAAGCAATTTCAAACGGAACTGGAATTGAATGCCCTGTATGTGCCTGCTATGTATCAGCTCGCGTACATCCGACTGCAACAACACCAGGCGCCAGAAGCCACTCGACTGCTGGCGCAGGTCATAAAACAGGAACCTGGGAACTCTGACGCGCACTATCAGCTTGGCAAGGCCCTTCTGGAGCAAGGCGACGCGACTGCGGCAACCCGTGAACTGGAGACGTCGGTACAGCTTCATCCTACCGACTACGGATACTTTCAGTTGAGCCACGCCTATGTGCGCACCGGCCGCGATAACGATGCCAAGCAGGCACTGGAGAATTTCGAGAAACTAAAACCGAAGCCCGCTACTGCACCATGATTCGCTCAGCTGTTTCGGCGAATCAACTTGATTGTGTGAGGGGAGAGCTTCTCGACATGTCTTTCCTGATGAAGCCGGCGTTCCTGGTTGGTTGCCTGGCTGCGGTTGCCACGGCAGCGCAGTCCCAGGGGCCCCAACAGAGCGAACTCGTCCTGCGATCCACAACCCGCATGGTCTCTGTGGATGCAATCGTCACGGGTCGTGACGGCCGGCCGGTCACGGATCTCACCAGGGACGATTTCACTATTCTCGAAGACGGAAGACCACAAGCGATCGCTACATTTTCGGTGAGCAATCCACCGACGACTGTACAGAAAAAAGACCTGCCTCCGCAGCTTCCGAGTCACGTGACCACTAATCGTCCAGATGTAATTGAAGGGACTGATCGCATCGCCGTCCTCCTGCTCGACGGCCTGAACACGACTCCGCAAAACCAGACCTACCTCAAGCAGCAGATGTTGAAATTCGTTGCCGAACATTTCGACCCCGGCAGGAAACTCGCGGTACTGGCGCTAACGGAAAAGTTAGTCGTGCTGCAGGACTTCACTTCCGACCCGGCCCTCTTGAAAACTGCGCTCGAGCGATACCGGGCGACGTCGCCTGCAGTAGCCCGCAACGGGGGCGAATATGATCTTTCGAGCACGTACGTTTCAACCCCGGGGATTTCATTGCCGCCGCAAGCAAATGGCGGACCCGATGCCAGCGGGGTCGATCCGACCGCTGTTGCTACGTCCGGGGGAAGTTCCGACACGATTGCCAACGATATTGCTTACATGATGCGGCGCTTCGAAAAAGAAGCCGAAAACTTTTCGCGCGACGTGCGCATCGGCATCACTCTCGACGCGCTACAGCAGATTGCCCGCTACCTGGCGGGCCAGCGCGGCCGCAAGTCCTTGCTGTGGTTTTCGAGTGGATTCCCATCGCAGTCACTGGGTTGAACCCGGAGGACATGGAAACTGCGAGGACTTACGGCGAAAAGCTTCGCACGACCACCAATCTCCTGAACGACGCGCATGTCGCAATCTATTCGATTGATGCGGCGGGCCTGCTCGGCGCGAGCATCAGCGATCCTTCGAAATCGGGCCGCGATGCCACGGGACGAATCGTCCTGACGGTTGAGGCGAATCGAAATCTCGCGAAAGAGGATTTCGCGCGCATGGCGACGAACGACACTCTCGAGCGGGCGGCCGATGACACGGGAGGACGCTTCTTCCATGGCAACGACATTGCGAATTCAATTGCAGTCAGCCTGCAGGAGGCCGGTTCGTATTATCTTTTGGCATACTATCCCACGAATAAGAAGTGGAACGGCAATTTTCGTCAAGTAAGAGTGAGAGTCAATCGGCCGGGACTTACAGTCCGGAGCCGTCAGGGTTACTTCGCCGTCGACGTGTCGCGGAGTCGAAAAGATAGCCGTCAGGATGACTTGAAAGCTGCGGTCAGTTCGAACGTGTTGCCCTCCACAGAGGTTACGTTCATGGCTCGTGCGCTCCCACCGCCGCGCAATGCCGACCTGATTGTCGAATTCGTCGTGGATTCGTCTACAGTTTCTTTCCAAACGACCGCGTTCTCCGAAGGCAACGCCTCGCCCGTCGCACGGCAAAGCTGTAGCCTGAGCTTCGAGGTCCAGGCGTATAAACGTGACGGCAAATTGGCGAAAGCTGCAGTACAGACAGCGAATGCCGATCTTGAACCGCCAACCTACGAACGCATCCGCAAGATGGGTGTTCCGATGAAAGTTGCCATCAGTTTAGCTCCCGGCCAATATTCCCTGCATCTTGGAGTGCGAGATAACCACACGGGGCTATTTGGAACCGCTGAACTCCCAGTTGAAATTGAAAACAAATAGCCATAAGGTCCGCGATCAAGACACACCTTAACGCGCCTACCATAGCGCGCTGACGGACTAGCGGAGGCGTCGGTTTGAGCGCTAAGCGCTCCACACCCGAACTCGCCATTCCGCAAAATTGTCCGAGGCCAATCGATGAAAAGTTAGGCTTGACATATTCCCATATAGGAATATATAGTGCCTTCATGCCACGAGCCGCCACCACGTCGGATGCCTTCAACGCCGTGGCGGAGCCGCGGCGGCGAGAGATTCTGAACTACCTGGCGCTCGAGGAACGCTCGGTGGGAGAGATTGTCGCCAGACTTGGTGTGGAACAGCCTTCCGTTTCGAAGCATCTGCGGGTGTTGCGAGATGTTGGGCTGGTGAGAGTGAAGCGGCATGGGAGGCACATGGTGTACCGAACCAACGCGGAGGCAATCCGGCCCCTGTACGAGTGGACGAAGACATTTGAGCGTTTCTGGGGGCACCAGTTAAGCCGCATCAAGGAACGCGCCGAGGCGAAAAGCAAGGAAGTTGGATAACCAGCGGTAGTACTAAGCGAGGAGAAACAGATATGAGCATAGCTTCGACATTATCAGGAATCGAGAGTCTGACATTGGCGGTATCACAGGAAATCCACGTCCGCGCAACTCTTGAGGACACCTTTGCAGCCTTGCTTGAACAGATCGGACCGGAGAATGACACGCCCGAAGGCCAGGCACTGCCGATGAAGATCGAGCTTTGGCCGGGAGGAAGATGGTACCGGGACTTAGGCGATAACAACGGTCATCTTTGGGGACACGTGCAAGCCATCAAGAGGCCGACTTTGCTGGAGATTACGGGTCCCCTGTTCATGTCCTATCCGGTCGTCTCGAACGTGCAGTACCGGCTAAGCGCGGTCGACGGAGGCACGTTGATTAAGTTTCACCACAAGGCCTTCGGGGTCATCCAGGACGAACACCGGCAGGGCGTGGGTAAGGGCTGGACTCACATTCTTGCGCGCGTTCGCGCCCGGGCAGAAGCGGATTCGCGCTGAATTAAGCGGGAGGACGTGATGTGTCCCGAATGCCTGATGAGTGCAGGATGGATCTTAAGCGGTGCAATTTCTACGGGCGGAATGAGCGCGCTGGCGCTGAGCATAATCCGCACCAAGAGAACAACATCTAATTCGAACAAAGGAGATACGAAGATGGCTACAGTGACGAGCGAAAGACCGGCCGCGAAGGTAGTGACACCGGCCGACTGGCTGGCGGCACGCAAGCAGCTGCTGGAAAAAGAGAAGGAATTCACCCGCCTGCGCGATGAACTCAGTCGAAAGCGGCGCGAGATGCCGTGGGAGAAGGTCGACAAGAAATACGTATTCGAGGGACCGGAGGGCAAGGAGAGCCTGGCAGATCTCTTCGACGGCCGCAGCCAGCTTGTTATCTACCACTTCATGTTTGGTCCGGGGTGGAAGGAGGGATGTCCGAGTTGCTCGTTCGTCGCGGATACTTTCGACGGGGTGGCAGCGCACCTGGCGGAGCGAGACACCACGCTGTCAGTGGTTTCACGGGCGACTCTGGCGGAGATCGAAGGTTTCAAGAAGCGCATGGGCTGGCGCTTCAAGTGGGTGTCTTCGTTCGAAAGCGACTTCAACTTCGACTACCAGGTGTCGGGAACAAAGGAAGAACAGGGCACAGGCAAGGTGTACTACAACTACGACCTTACGGAATTCCCATCCGAGGAACGCCCCGGCTTAAGCGTTTTCTACAAGAACGAGGACGGACAAGTCTTCCACACCTATTCGACGTATGCGCGTGGGCTCGACATTTTGCTCACTGCGTACAATTTTCTGGACATGACAGCGAAAGGGCGGGATGAAGACGCGTTGTCTTATCCGATGGCATGGGTTCGCCATCACGACCGGTACGAGACGCGAACTGGCAAGAAACCATCCAATGCAGCTCCCGGCGAATGCTGTTCGGATGCGAGGCACCGGTAAAAACCCAACACGACGGAGGACACAAAAGATGACAACCATGACTAACCCCATGCTGAGTGAGTTCCGCGAGGAAGTAGTCGTTACGAAACGAATCCTGGACAGAGTGCCGCCGGAGAAGCTGTCCTGGAAGCCGCATGCAAAGTCGATGTCCCTGGGGCAACTAGCCATTCACATGGCAACGGTTCCGGGAGCCGTGGCGCGAGTCACGCAGCAAGATTCCTTTGATGTCTCGCAGGGTAACTTTGTGCCTCCACAGCCAAGCAATGTGGAAGAGTTTCACGCAGCCTTCGACCATAGTGTTCGCGAGGTTGAGGATTGCCTGAACGGAATGACGAACCAACAGGCGGAAGGGAACTGGCGTCTGATGCTGAAAGACCGGGAGCTTTCAGTAAGCCGCGGATCAGCGTTCTACGGTCGATCATGCTGAATCACTGGTATCACCATCGTGGCCAGCTATCGGTCTATCTCAGGTTGCTGGATATTCCGGTTCCGGTGATCTACGGCCGTAGCGCAGATGAAAACCCATTTGCCTAGACTGCAGAGGATTATTGTTGTGCCGTACCCTTCACCACTAGTGCGAAGGGGAGGTCCTCGCCTGAGTTGAGCTTCATGGCTGCGGAAAAAGTCCAGTGGTCCTGATCGTCCTTGGAGGCCGTTGGAGTGGACGGTCCGGAGTCCGTCTGAGCCAGACTTAGCGGGCTGGGATGCTTCATGCCCGAAGTTCTCGCACTCATCGTCACCAGTTCCTGAAGCTTGAAAGTAGCATTCGGATCTGGGTCGGATGCGGCGGGAATGGCGAGCAGAAAATCGCGGTTGGGAGCCGCCCCAAGATGATTGCCGTCATTGGGCATGATCTCGTAGCGGAGGGTATAAAAACCGGCGGGGATTCGGTGGGCGCGAAAATCTTCCGCAGCTTGCAGGAAATGGATGACACCGACCAGGGTAGACTCGGCAAGCTGGGGATAGGCGACGCCTTCTACATCCTTCTTTGCCTGCGCGGGAATACTCTTTCGTATCCAGACCTCACAGGCTGGAGCCCGATCATCGAGGGTCAGCCGGTATCCCTTTGCGTCGAGTGTCTGCCGGATCGATTCTGGGACCGCGCTGTCGGTCAACGCACCAATGCTTTCTACTTTGCCAGCCTGCGCGCCGCAGAGCACCGACACTACCAGGATAAAGATGATGCTGGTCGCAACCCATACGACTGCTCTCTTACGCACTCTCTGAGCCCCTTTTCAATCCGGATTCCGCCTTGCCGGTCGGGCCTGTTCCTAGCGCGCGAATGTGCCCACGAAGGCGCTGCGCTTGCCGTGCAGGTCCCAGGAGATGCCCAGCCCCGGCCCGGTGTACGTGTCAGTCAGCGCGACTGCAGGCATGGAATGAGACAACTGAGTCAGTGGCGGGTAAAAAGTCTCTTCGTTGCCGCAGAGATGATCCTGGCCGCCGATGGAACGCGTTTGCACAGTGGCGAAGCGGCCGGCACGAAGCAGTGCTGCGCCGTTGTGCTCCGCATTTACGATTAATTCCATCTGCGCGGGAATCACCTGCTCGACATTCTTCAGCAACTCCCCGCCCATTTGTTGGGCAAACTTCAGCAGGGCCGCCTGCTGTTGTGCGTTGGCCTGATCATCCACCAGGAGCACCGCTTTTGCCGGATAGGGATTCTCATAGGGATCGCCTAACGTGCCCTTGGCGCGAACTGCGGCCGCGACGGTAAGGCCTTGCAGCGGAACTCCGTCCCAGCTTCCAGTCTGGACGTGCCAGGCGAGGATCGCCTCATTCCCCACTAGGTTGACCTCACCATTGGCGAAGCATTGGCCGGTATAAACGTCGGCGCTACGCGTTTCGAGATAATCGCCGCGAATTTCCTGCGCGGCCATCGAAATCGAAAGGCAGGCTACCAGACAAACAAGAAGGACAGAGAACTTAAATCGCATACCGAAACTCCTCACGGTCCAACAGTTTAAGATGCAGCGGCCCGACGAAAGACGCGCAAAAACTGCGCGTTTGGAGTAGGGCCTGTCTCACTAATATGTTCCTGAGAGAAACAGAAAACATCCCTCAGGGACTGAAGCCCGCATGCTTAAGAACCGGCAGCGGCGCGGCTTGAAGCCGCGCCCTTTCAAAGCGACGTTGTGGCAAGTCTTTCCGCAACCTTTCGAAGTCGTGCTTCCCAAGATCATTTCGAAGGCTGGCTCTATCCACACTTTCCTGTCCCATGACACGCGCGGTGCTTCGAGCTGCAGTTGCCTGGTTCCGCCAATTCGCCATCTGGACCGATGCAGGTCTGAGTGTGTAAGCACCAGAACAGGCCATCGTTGCAAGCTGGGACCGTGGGATCGGGTTCGGCGAGAATGAACTGGCCTTTCCAGCGCAGGGCCGCACACAGATTCGGATGACTGGTGTTGAAGCGCTCCGATTCCCGGATCATGCTGCACCTCCCGATGCGGCTTTCATGATGGCTCTCGTGATGGCTACCCGCGCGAGTTTTACTTTATAAGCATTCTGGCTGAGCGGTTTGGCATTGGCCAGGGCTGCTTCTGCAGCTTTCTGCGCTGTGTCCTTGTTAATTGGCTTTCCAGCCAAGAACCGCTCTGCTTCCGGTGAAGGCCAGGGCACCGGCGCAACATACCCCAAAACAATGCGGGCGGATTCAACATTTGGACCACGCATTTTTAAAGCGATACCCGCTAACGCGAGCGGCCAGTCGAACGCTTCTTTCTGGCGGATTTCGTAATGCGCGGCCTTCAGATCGGAGGCAGACGGAAGCAGCACTTCAGTGACAATCTCATTCGGCCGCAGGTCATGTTCGCGTTCGGTGTCGCTCTTCGGGATTAAGTAGAACTTTTCCAGCGGAAGCTCGCGCTTTCCTTTCGGTCCCTCCAACCGGATCTTGGCACCATAGGCAACCAGGATCGGAGCAATCGTGGAAGGACTAACGAACTTGGCTGGTCCTTCATTGCCGAGAATGGCATGGTAGCGATTCTCTCCATCCGCAAGCAATTCCTTGCCAGACTCGTCTTTCGGCAACAGACCGAGACCGTTGCGGAAATACCAGCAGCGCGGGCGCTGGCACAAATTGCCGCCAAGCGTGGCCATGTTGCGAATCTGCGGGCTCGCGGCTTCTAGCACAGCCTCATTCAGCGCGGGATAGTTCTTCTTCACAGCCTCATCGTCGGCTAGGTCCCCCAAAGTAGTCAGCGCGCCAATACGCAATCCTTGTGCATTCGACGAAACACCGCGGAGGTCCTTGATGTCCTTAATGTTGATCAAACGTTTTGGCGAGAGGACATCATCTTTCATCAGCGCGAGCAGATCGGTTCCGCCCGCGAGGATCTCGCTGCTACCCCAGGTTGCGCCGAGCAGGCTGATGGCCTGGGTTCGACTGCTCGGGCTGAGATATTCAAAGGGTCGCATCACGCACCTCCCTTCTGTTCCAGCGCGGCCAGCACGCGGTCGGGTGTGAGAGGAAGGAACGGTACCCGCACGCCGATCGCGTTTGCGACGGCGTTCGATATGACTGCCCCCGGCGACACTACGGGAGGTTCGCCCAACCCAATCACGCCGCGTTCGTCGTAGCCTTTGCCGGTCATCATGTGAACGACCAGTTCGGGGATATCGCTCAAGCCGGCAAGGCGGTAGAACTGCATATCCGCATTCAGCATGCGGCCGGTTGTGGGATCCATTACCTTCTCTTCGAACAGCGCATAGCTGATGCCCATGATCAAGGCGCCGTAGCACTGGCCTTCGGCAGTCTTAATGTCAATCACCAAGCCGCAGTCTTGCACCGCGACCATCTTTTTCACTTTGACGATGCCAGTGTCGGTGTCCACTTCGACTTCCGCCATCTGCACGCCTCCGACGCCGCTATTGGTGAGGTCTGGAGGCTTGCTCTTGTCAGGGTTCTTACCGCGGACGGTCAGCGGCATAGCTCCAAGTTTGGAGCAGGCTTCCTTCCAACTGAGGGAATGACTGGAGTCGCCCTTCACGCTGACTTTTCCATTCACGCATTCCAACTGATCCGGCTGAACATTGAGCGCGGGCGCAACCTTGGCAAAGAGCGCATCGCGCGCATCCACGGCTGCGCGGCGCGTCGAAGAGCTTACGCCGCCGATGGTGGTGGATCCGCCGGAGCCTCCTGAGGGCGGGTACGTTGTGTCGCCGATCTGAAGCTGTATCGCGTCCATGGAAATGCCCAGCGTGTCAGCCGCAATCATGAGGATGCAGGTACGGGTTCCAGTCCCCAGATCCTGAGTGCCCATCTTGAGATCTACCGATCCATCCGGATGGATGGTCAAGTCGCAGTCGCTGGCGTGGCCGCGTCCGCCCCAGGTGTGAAAGGACAAGCCGACACCTCGCGCCATTCCATCAGCGTTGCTCTGTCCGCGCGGATGCCATTTCTGTTTCCAGCCCATCAGTTCCGATGCGATCACGAGCTCTTCGCGGTAGGTGTTCTCTCGCTGCTTGGTGAGGTTAAGGTTCTTGCCAAAAAATTCTACCGGGTCCATGTTGAGCTGGGCCGCGAGGTCGTCCAGGGCGCACATCGTCAGGACCGCCGCCTGCGGATGGTTCGGCGCCCGCCATGCGCGCGCGGGGCCGATGTTGTTGCGAATGGCGGTATGCTCCTGCCGCTGATTCGGAATAGTGAAGACGTAAGGAATCGGAGGCATGCCGCCACCGCCGGGCCCGCCTGTGCCCCAGGAGTTGGATTGCCACGCAACGACCGTGCCGTCCTTTTTCGCCGCTACCTTCACGCGAGCGTATGCGGAAGGCCGGGCACCCGCAACTTTAAGCTCCGTATCCCGCTCGAGCATGATGCGGACGGGCTTGCCGCCAGCCTTCTTGGAGACTTCTGCAGTAAAGATTCCCCAACGGTCAGGGGAAAACTTGCTGCCGAAGCCGCCGCCAATGTGGTCTTGATGAACTCGAATGTTGGTGGCCGGAATCTTCAGCGGCTCGGCCATCTGCCCCGGAATGCCGGAAACGTTCTGCGTCGAGATGTGAGTGAACACGTGTTCAGGATCGGTCCACTCGGAAATGGATCCGTGACTCTCGAGGCAACAATGTGTAATGACCGGAATCCCGTACAGGCCTTCGGAAACAACATCGGCCTCGGCGAAAGCCTTATCAGGATCGCCAACCGTTTGAGCGGCAGCTTTTTGATAATTAGACGGCGGTTTGCTGCTGGCTTCGGGATGAATGGTTGCGGAACGGATCGCCTCCAAAACAGCGTCGCTTGCGCCATCCGCCTTGAGCATCTTCAGCTCGTCTTCGCTCGCCTTCTTAACGAGACCATCTCGCTGGATGGTGCTGACCATCTGGTTAGCGGGCACCTGGTTATCGAGCATGTCGTCGATTGCATCGACGCTGAGCGGTCCTTCTTCTTGCGCGCTTCCCTTCGGCGGCTCAGCGTCGCTGACGAGATGTGGAAGTTGCTGGAATTTCACCTTGATGGCGCGGATGGCATCTTCCGCTGTGGGTTCGTCGACCGCTGCGACGGCAACAATGTCATCGCCTGCCCAGTGAATGTTTGCGCCTGGCCCCTGCACGATGTGAACCGCTTTCACCCCGGGCATCTTCTCAGCCGCGCTGGTGTCGATGCTGACGACCTTGGCATGCGCGTATGGACAGCGGAGCACCTTGCCGTAAAGCATGCCGGGGCGATGGACGTCGTAAGTGTATTTCGCCTGCCCGGAAACTTTGACGGGAGAATCAACGCGAGTGACACGGGTGCCAATCAGCGTGCGGTGTTGAGGGTCAGGCCATGCATAGTCCGGCATAGGTCAGGCTCCCTTCTGCGCAACCTGCGCGATGGCTTTGCGAATTCCGTCATAGGTTCCGCAGCGACAGAGATTCCCGCTGAGACCGCGGCGAATGTCTTCCGGCGTAGGATGAGGATGCTTATCGAGAAAGGCCTTGCAGGAGACCACAAATCCGGGGGTACAGAAGCCGCACTGCGAAGCGTCGTTCTCCACGAACGCTGCCTGCACCGGATGCAGCTTGCCGTCCTGCATCAACGATTCGACCGTGGTAATCGGCTTGTGCTGAGCTTCAATGGCAAGCACGGAGCAGGAGTACACAGTCTTGTTGTCCACTAGCACCGTGCAGGCGCCGCATTCCGCGCGATCGCAGACTCGCTTCGCGCCGGTCAGTTCAAACTGATCGCGCAGGGCATCCAGCAAGGTGACGCGAGGCTCGAGATTCGCCTTATAGTTCTTGCCGTTGATGGCGAATTCCATCGGGACCTTGCCGGGTCCATACACCGGAACTTCCTGGCCCGCCGCCATGACCATCTTCGGTCCTGCGACCAGCGGCACCGCCACCGAGATCCCGGAAATCTTAAGGAAGTCACGCCGGGAGACGCCAGAACTTTCTGAATTGTCGTTGGGGATTTTCGGATTCTCATCATCCTCGTGCATAAACGCAACCTCCGTGCGTGAACCTGAAGGCCACCCATACCGCAGGGCCAGCTATATAAGCACACCGTGTAATGGGTAATATAGTC
>Ga0137388_10001784_pt1 | contig 13270 bp, 10 predicted proteins | sample 15con2h14AmetaG_FD_104644 | JGI IMG/M metagenome (GOLD analysis project Ga0137388, IMG submission 104644) | Vadose zone soil microbial communities from Angelo Coast Range Reserve, California, USA - 15con2h1.4A metaG | ecosystem: Environmental > Terrestrial > Soil > Vadose zone > Saprolite...
GCAGAGGGATGTTTCTCCTAGTGGGAACTCCGGGCAAGGCTGGGTATGGGTCCACTCCTTCCAGCGCAGCCGGGCTCTGAGTTGGTGTGCAAGGCCGCATCGCAAGGTGCGGCCTTATTTTCTCCATTGAATCGCGTCGCGCCGCAAACCCAAGAACTGCGTGGCCGCTAGCCGGACTCATCATTAGCGCTTTTAATACACAATTGTTAAGAAATGAAAAGCAAGCTGGGCTACAATACCGGGGACTCTCGATATCCCATGGTATTGAAACTGGCCGGCTTCAAGTCGCTCCATCGGCGGCTCATACACTTCTCTGTGTGGGCTGGCATAGGCCTATGCGCCTGTGTTGCGATCGCCCAGGAACCTCCGCGCCAGTCGCTTTCAGTGAAAATCCGCGACGCCGAGCAACATCCAGTTCCTGATGCCCAAATCACCGTGAAAGCACATTCCGCCGTTGTAGCTTCGTCCAGCACGAATGCAGAAGGGATCGCCACGCTTGGATTTCCGCTGGCCGCCAACGTGGAACTCAGCGTCACCAAAAGCGGACTGGAACCAATCGCGGGTAAGAAGATCGCCTTGGACAGCCTCAGCACCGACATTGAAATCACGATGATTCCCAAGATCGAAGCCAGGGAAACCGTGTCAGTCCAGGCGGGTGACTCGCCGATCGCGTCCACGGTGGAAACCATTGCTCACGACAAAATGAAGGAGATGACGAACCGTCCGGCCAACGTAGCTGACGCGCTCGCCCTCACTCCTGGCGTCTTGCGCACACCTGACGGCGTGGCAATTGCCGGTGGTGATGAGAAGCACAACGCCCTGATTGTGAATTCGGTTGACTCCACCGATCCTGCAACCGGGCAATTTGGATTGCTGGTCCCGGTGGACAGCGTAGAGACGCTGAGCGTGGCGGCAACGCCCTTTCAGGCGCAGTACGGAAACTTTACCGCAGGCGTGGTCTCAGCCGACACGCGCCGCGGCGGCGAAAAATGGAACTTCGAACTCAACGATCCCTTTCCTGAATTTCGCATTCGCAGCGGACACCTTCAAGGACTTCGCTCCGCCACACCGAATGTGAGCTTTGGCGGCCCTGCTATCCCGCAGAAGCTTTACTTTCATCAGACCGGCCAGCTCTTTCTGCAGAAAAATCCGGTGCTGACGCTGCCGTTTCCCTTTAACGAATCGCGCACACTGATTGGTAATTTCTTCAGCCAGGCAGATTACGTATTTTCGCCGGAGCACACGCTCACCGGAACATTGCAGATCAACCCGCAGGACACAACCTTCGCCAATCTCGATTTCTTCAATCCGCAGGCGGTCACACCCAACGTAAACGGAATGGCTATAGCAGGAGCCTTTACTGACCGCTTGAGCGTTGGCGGAGGCATTCTGCAAAGCACCGTGGCCAGACAGACCTTTGAAGTTGACGTTACGCCTCAGGGCCCTGCCAACATGGTGCTGACACCGACGGGCAATAGAGGAAATTATTTTGGCAGCCATGATCGCCAGTCGGGCCGCATGGTATGGGGTGAAAACTTTTCTCCCAGGGGGCTGCAATTCCTGGGCGCTCATAATTTTCAGGTCGGCACCAGCACAACTTTTACCGGAGACCACGGCACGTTTACCGCGCGTGACGTAAACATTGAGAGCACGAACGGCACGCTGCTCAAGCGTATCCAGTTCGTGGGCGGTGACAGATTCAGCAAATCAGATTTTGAGTTCGCCGCTTTCGCCCAGGACCACTGGACGCTCAACTCCAAACTGGCCTTTGACGCCGGTGTGCGCATGGACCGTCAGAACATCACAGAAACGGTCCGCTTTGCGCCGCGAGCGGGCTTTGCCTTTACGCCATTCGGGAACAAGAGCACGATTCTGCGCGGCGGCGGCGGCGTTTTCTTTGATCATGTCCCGCTCAACGTTTACGCCTTTGAGCATTATCCTCAGCAGGTGGTCGCCACCTTTGACGCCAACGGTAACCTGGTGGACGGCCCTCGCCAATTTGAGAATATTATCGACATCACAGGCAGCCGCCTGTGGCTGGTGCGCCGCACCAAAGCCAACACCCGCCCCGGCGACTTTGCGCCTTACAGCGTGGCCACCGCACTGGAACTGGAACAACGAGCTTCACGGCTGGTTCTGCTGCAATTCAAATTCAGCTATCGCGCTTCTCATGGCTTGATTACTGTCGCGCCCAAGCAGTTTGCCAATGGCCAGGATGCGTTGCTGATGCGCGATTCCGGAAGCTCAAAATATCGTGACTTCCAGTTCACCGCCCGTATTGCCGAAGACCGCAAAAGCAAGCTGTTTGTGTCTTACGTGTATAGCGAAGCGCTGGGCAGCCTGGACGCGCTCAGCACTTATCTGGGTGACGTCAGCTTCCCCATCGTGCGCAGACGCTTCTATACCAACCTGGCTGCGGACACACCGAATCGCATCCTGGTCTGGGGTGAAACTCCATTGAAGTGGAAGATGAAGATAGCTCCTCTGGTCGAATACCGGACGGGCTTCCCTTATTCCCAGGTTGATGCCTTTCAGAATTTTGTTGGCATACCCAACAGCAATCGCTTCCCTGCGTACTTCTCTCTGGATATGCAAGTCATCAAGGACGTGCAGCTCAACCCCAAATACGCCGGACGCTTCACCATCCGAGGCCTCAACCTGAGCAACCATTTCAATGCGCTCGCCGTACACTCGAACACTGCCGATCCCCTATTCAGCAATTTCTTCGGCAGCTATGGGCGGCGCTTTCGCCTTGACTTTGACGTTCTCTTCTAGAACATATCCGAGCTTTTGCCTCTGGGGCTTCATCAGGCAATTGCATCCAGGGGGCCGGTTCTCTGATAGCATCGAAGTTACTACATGCCTGCTGGAAAACTACATTTAGTACCTCTGGGCGGTCTGGGCGAGTTCGGTATGAACTGCATGGCCGTGCGCTGGGGCGAAGATATCATTGTCATCGATGCCGGACTCATGTTCCCTGAGTCAGAGTTGCTGGGCGTCGATATTGTTGTCCCCGACATCACATACCTGATCCAGAACCGCGAGAAAGTCCGCGGGATTGTGCTCACGCACGGGCATGAGGACCATATTGGCGGGCTGCCCTGGATCCTGAATGAACTGAACGTGCCTGTCTATGGCACGGAGTTCACGCTGGCTCTGGTGGAAAATAAGCTGGACGAGCATGGGCTGCTGGATAACGCCGACCTGCGTGAGATTCGCGCCGGCGATCGCTTCAACATAGGCCCTTTCACCGTCAATCCTATTCGCGTGACGCACAGTCTGGTGGATTGCGTGGCGCTGGGTATCCATACTCCACTCGGCGTAATCATCCATACGGGCGATTTCAAAGTTGATCCCACGCCAACAGACAACCGGCTGTTTGATCTGCATGCCTTCGCTGAATACCGCAAGGATGGAGACGTGCTGGCGTTACTGCAGGATTCCACGAACGCTGAACGCCGCGGCTACACACCCAGTGAACGTGCGGTGCATCCCCGCTTCGATGAGATTTTTTCCCGCACCGATCGGCGGCTGTTCGTATCGTGCTTCTCGTCTTCCATCCATCGCATCAAGCTGGTGTTCGATATGGACCGCCAGTACAAGCGCAAAGTTTCGTTGTGCGGGCGGTCGATCACGGAAGCGGCGGATATCGCTATGGACCTGGGATATCTCGAAGTCCCGGAAGGCACGCTGATCCATCCTGGCCAGATCAAAGATTATGCGCCGCAGCAGGTCTGCGTGCTGATTAGCGGGACGCAGGGTGAGCCCATGTCTGCTCTTTCCCGCGCCGCCGTGGACAATCACAAGCACGCCAAGATTGAACGTGGCGATACCGTAGTGCTTTCATCGCGCATCATTCCCGGAAACGAAAAAGGCATTTACCGGATGATCGATCATCTCTTCCGCCGCGAAGCCGACGTGATCTATGACGATGGTTCCAACCCGCCAGTCCACGTAAGCGGGCACGCCAGCCAGGACGAGCTGAAGCTGATCATGAATCTGGTGAAGCCAAAATACTTCATCCCGGTGCACGGTGAGTATCGCCAGCTTCGCATACATGCCGATCTGGCGCGATCCATGCGTGGGTCCGTTGGACAGGTAATGATGATGGAGAGCGGCGACGTGATGGAATTTGACGAGCTGGGCGCACGCAAGATTGACAAGGTGCCGGTGGGCCGCATCTGCATCGACTCCGGCTCACGCGGTGACGTCGTGGAAGACCTGATCATCAAAGACCGCCGACATCTGAGTGAAGACGGCTTTGTGCTGCCCATTATCGCCATCAACAAACTCAATGGGACGGTGGAGTCAATCCCGGAGATCGTAATGCGCGGCTTTGCCGCCGGCAGTGAGAACGGATTTGTTCAGGAGGCGCGCCGCATCGTCTCCAGCACGCTGGAAAACTCCACGGCGGAAGAAAAAGCCGACTATGGCGTGATCAAAGAAAAAATCCGTGCCGACCTGAAACGGTTTATTGTGAAGACGACTGCACGGCGGCCGTTGATTATGCCGGTGATCCTGGAGATTTAGCTTTGGCTCCTCCGCGAACTTCGCGCCGCTATCCTTACGTCTCCTTCATACTCCTGATTTTGCTCGCCGGCGGCCTGGGCGTGCGCCGTCTGGCTGATTCCCACCTGCGGGCGCTCTCCATGCTGGTCCGGTTTTCCGATCCACAGTCGCATGGAGTCGCAGCCAGTTTCGCCAGCCATCCTGTAACTGAGGAACTGGCAACCGCACAAACGCCAGGAGGGCTGCTGAAATATCGGACGTTCACTCCGAAAGACGTGGCCCATCCGCCATCCATCCTGCTGTTACATGGCGTCCATCATCTTGGAATTGATGATCCGCGGTTAATCAGCCTGTCACGCGCCATGGCGATGTCCGGAGTGCAAATCATCGCTCCGGAACTCAAGGACCTGACCGAATATCGCGTCACACCGGAGACGGTGGACGTCATCGGCAACTCCGCGGCTTATTTTTCGCAACGTTCGGGCCAGCGCGTGGGAGTCATGGGTTTGAGCTTTGCCGGTGGGCTGGCGCTGATTGCCGCGGCGAAACCTGAGTACGCAGACAAGATGGGCTTTGTGCTGGCAGTGGGAGCGCATGACAGCATGACCCGCGTGGCAGATTTTTTTGCTAGCAACCTGCTCGTGCGTCCCGATGGGTCCCACGAACATTTTCAGGCCCACGAGTATGGTGTGCTGATCCTGGCGTACTCGCATCTGGAAGATTTCTTTGCGCCCGCCGATGTGGCGCCTGCGCATGAGTGTTTGCGCCGCCATCTTTGGGAGCAGCCGGCAACCTCAGACACAGGTCTCACCAAACAGGGGCAGACAGAGATGGACCTGCTGGTGAACCATCGTGAGCGGCTGGAACAGACGATGTTACAGGAGATCGAGCGCCATCGTGCGGAAATGGATGCAGTATCTCCCAGCGGCAAAATGTCCGCGCTGCATGTCCCGGTTTATCTGCTGCACGGCGCAGGTGACAGCGTGATTCCAGCGTCAGAAACATTGTGGTTGGCCCAGGACATTCCTCATGATGACGTGCTCGCGGTCCTGATCAGCCAGGCTCTGGTACATGTGGATATGGACAAGAAGGTGCCGTTTTCCGATCAATGGGCGCTGGTGGATTTTATGGCGAAGGTGTTGAGCGCAGCGGACGGGCTACGCTGATTTGCCGCGAATGGCGCGAATAGGGCGCCGCATACAGCTTATGAGAAAATGCGGAGGCGCTGGGGGCACCTCCGCTTGTCGCCTGGTTGTCCGCGGATTAGTTTGTCTGCGGCTTTTCGGCGCGATCGATGGTGAGAAATTCCTTTGGAGTCATTTGCGGATCGAGTTTCAATCCAAGCTGTTCTTCCACCGCCGTGAAAGTTTCCGAACTATTACCTTTCGCAAAGTCTCCCGGCAAAAGGAGCCTGAAATCATATTCGCCGGTGAGGCCTGTTCTATCCACAACCGGCCGGTCCAAATATTCCGAGAACAACCGAACCAAGTTCTCAACCGGGAGCGCTTGCCCCTCCAACTCACGATTTCCCATTATTTTCCTGATCGTCATCCTATGCGGGCCAGCAGGGGAGCCGTCTTGAGCCTTGATCCCACCAGTATATTTATTGCCAGGCTTTGCTTCCTGAATCTTCGGACCATTCTTGGCGACAACCAGTACGTAAACTGGGACTTCTCTGTTTTCACGATGAAGCGCGAGCTTAAAGTGGTCTGCTAAGAGTGCTTGAAGTAGCTCTCTGCGCTGCTCCATTATTGCCGGGCTGATGTCCTGCAAGTGAGGGCCACTGAACGTCGCGATTACATCGTATCTGTCAGAATCAAGCATCTGCGAATTTCCCGAGATCTGGAAATCTTCGAGGTGGTAGGCATGTTTGATGAGAAACCGTAAAGTCGCATTGGTCGCTCTGAATTCATTGCCATTGAACATAACTCCGACACCTTTACCGGGCGGGTTGCTGACGATCTTGAACGGCGGCATAGCCTCGCCGGTTTTGTTGAGCTTGATCGAAACAGACTCGAAGCCGGTGGTAATCGGGCCTGCGCCCTGCACAGGCGATTCGGCGCGAGACTGTGCCGGGTTAACCACTCCGAAGATGACCGGAAGAGCGATGGCGGTCAGTCCGGCCATGGTGAGCAAGAGTTTACGGGTGAAATCAAGCTTGCGGGCAATACGTTCGTTCATGATGTTCACTATCCTTTGTTTAAGGTCAGCGCCCGTGACTCCGGAAACGCAAGCCAGAGGCGAGCCGACACAAAATTCACAAATCTTCAAAATGCTTTCGGCGTACACCTGGGGATGACTTCCTAGTTGAAGGACTTGTTCGTCACAGGCACGTTCCCGTTCGTCCAACAGCCGCGCCCCCAGCCACCAGACGAGAGGATGGAACCAGAACATGGCTTCCACCACCATGTGAAACGCGGCAGCAAGATTGTCGCGACGGCGCACGTGCCAGACTTCATGAGCGAGAATCGCCTCGAGGTGCGCATCTCCTAGACGATCAGAGATTCCGTCCGGCCAGACCAGCACCGGACGAGTGATGCCAAAAATGCCGGGCTCGAGCGAGCTCCGCGAAAGAAGAAGCCTAATCTGCCGGCGAATGCCACCAGCCTGCTCAAGCCGGCGTAACGCGTCCACCTCGCGCCCTTCCTGCACAGGGACGGCTGCGCGCATCGCCGCTGAGATCCGCCGCCAGCGTGCGAGCCAGCTAAAGAGGACTGCCACAAATCCGCAAAGCCATGTGGCGGCAAGAATCGCCGGAAGCATTTGCAGGAGGCCCGCCATGACGCTGGTGTGAGTGGTAACGGGCGCTGCTCCGTGCGAGAAAGGCTGGCTCACAGTATCCATGACGACATAAAAATCGCCCGTCGAGTTAGCCGCTTGTCTCGGCGAGACGTAGCTTCCGAGAATCACCAGCAAAGAGAAAGGCAGCAGGAACTTGAGGGACGCCGCCAGCCACAACCAGTAACGTGCGCCGGCATGGTTCTTGCGCAGGAGCAACGTCAGCAGTCCCGCCGCCGCGGCAAAGAGCGTGGATTGCCACAAATGATTGCCCAGAGCGGGTGCTGCGGATGGCCAGAGATCTGACAGGAGTCTGGCGATCATTTTGATTTCTCCTTCTTTTCCAGCTTGCGGAGAAGCTTCTCGGCGTCCTTCACGTCACCGAGCGTGAGCTTGCCCGATTCAATGAGGTGGGCCATCACTGGCTGTGTGCGTCCACCAAAGAGGGCCAGCATGTCATCAATCAGGCGGCGTTGGGCTGCGTTGCGCGACACCGCTGCTTCAAAGATGTGGAAATTACCCACTTTGCGCACCCGCTTCAGCGCCCCCTTGGTCTCCATGCGATAAACCGTGGTCTGGATGGTGGTGTACGCAGGGCGATCCTTCTCAGGGAACGCCTCCTGAATTTCGCGGATGGAAGCACTACCCCGTGTCCACAGCGCTTCCATGATCTGGAGTTCGAGTTTGCTTAGCTTGGGTTCTGTCATCTTTCAGCTTCCCTCGTGGTCAATCTACTACATTTGTTTGTAATACTACTACTGCCATAGGAGGCATGCAACAATTATTTCTGAGCCAAGTACTTTTTATTGTTTGCATGGCTGAAGACGATGGGCTAGGTTGGGAGCATCTGCTCTTGTCCGGCTAACTAATGAGTAACTGCAGCAATAGTCGCAGGTGGCATTAAATCAGCGAACTTCTGGGATGTATCCGGTGGGAGGAATCGGCTAAGTCTTTTAGACCTTGGGATAACGTGGACGGGGCAGGGGCGGTTGAGAGTTAACGGAGGAGTAAACAAGGATTGCTGTGATTGCCGAAGATTCCAACTGAAGGCTCGCCACATTGGGCGGCCGCTGCAAGACTCGTTGGTGTTGGCACTTTTACGAAAGGAAAGTCAGTTAACATAAAGGACGACACTTTCAAACTTTCTATGGTGACAATTCAGGACATTGAACAAGCACGCCGGCTGCTTTACGGCATTGCCGTGCGGACGCCACTGGTGGCGGCGGAACTACCCATCCAGCGCCGCTTCTTTGTGAAGCCGGAGAACCTTCAACCGATCGGCTCATTCAAACTGCGCGGCGCTTATAACAAAATTTCATCGCTGACACAGGATCAACGCGAACGCGGGGTGATCGCCCATTCCAGCGGCAACCACGCGCAAGGAGTGGCGTTTGCAGCGCGAGCGCTGGGCGTGAAAGCCACCATCGTGATGCCGAGCAACGCACCCAAGGTGAAGCTGGAGGCGACGCGCAACCTGGGCGCAGAGATCATCATGGTGGGTCCGGCCAGCGCGGAGCGCATTCAGAAAGCCGAAGAACTGGAAAAAGAACGCGGCCTTATACCGGTCCCGCCCTATAACGATGAGAAGATCATCGCCGGTCAGGGGACGATTGGCATGGAAATCATGGACGAGATGCCCTTCCCTGACGTTGTGCTGGTACCGGTCGGCGGCGGAGGGCTAATCAGCGGCGTGGCCACCGCGATCAAAGAAGTCAACTCGCGGGTCAAGGTGATCGGTGTGGAACCCGCGTTCGTGGATGACGCGGCCAGAAGCTTCAAGACCGGTACAATCCAAAGTGTGGACGGAGCCACGGCTTCCAAAACGCTGGCCGACGGCCTGCGTTCAGTCAGCGTTGGGGCGATCAACTTTGAGCACATACAGAAATATGTTGACGGCTTTATTACCGTGACAGAAGACGAGATCAAGCAGGCGATGCGCCAGCTATTATTTTCCGCTCGTATCCTGGCTGAACCCAGCGGCGCCGTAACCACCGCTGCGGCCATGTTTCACAGTGGCGAGCTGGAAGGGTCAGGGCCGGTAATCGCCGTGGTTAGCGGCGGAAATGTGGAGCCAAAGCTCTTCACTGACATTCTTCAAGGTACTATCTAAGCAGCCATGAAATGGTCTCACGTCGCTCTCCTGATGTTTCTTGCCACCGTGTCGCTGTCCGCGGCTGAGGCTGAGGAACGCCAACGCGCCACCCTGATCCGCGAAGGAACCCTGTACAGCAAACCCAACAGCGGGTCTGACCAGATTGCACCGCTCCCGCGCGGAAGCGACCTGACCGTTACCGAGCGCAACGGTCCGCCTGACAATCTGTGGCTGAAGGTGACCGTTGCCGGAAGGCAAGGCGAGCCAGCACGCGAAGGCTGGACGCAGGGAAGAGCGCTGATCACGGCATCAACCCAGAACGCGGAAGAGATTGCCTACGGCGAAGCCGTGGATTCCGAGCATGAAGCGGAGAAGCGGTCAGGCCGGCGCAGTGCCGCTGATGATTCAGCACGACTGTATCGCTGGACGGCTGACACGTTTCCCGGCACACCGCTTGCGGGTGAAGCCCTGTGGCGTTCGGCGGATATTGATTGGCAAATCGCCAGGGCGAGAGGAAGGAAGCCGATTGACGAGTCTGGGATGAAAGAAGTGATGACGAAGTATCCCAACACGAAGTGGGCTGACCTGGCGGCATACGAGATGATTGAAAACCAGCTTTGCGCGGACCCCACGGCACAAGCCTCCTGCGCGGAGAAGAACGCCGGCGTGTATGAACAATATGCGCGGCAGCATCGGCAGGCAGCCAAGACACTGGAAGCGCTGTACAACGCGGCGCAGCAGAGCGGGCTTGTGGCGGACATTTACCGTGTGCGCGCCGACAAAGACCGCAGCGCCGCGGCCAAAAAGAAGGCGTTGTCTTTAGCCCAGGAACTGGCCGACGGGAATACTTCTGAGTGGAAAACGCGAGGCGTGGACCTGCTGTACAAGCTGCAGCAGAACATTCCTTTATATGGTCTGGAGCAGGAACAGCCAGAGCAGTAGATTGGCAGATCGTGAGGCGGACATGGTGAGAACAAGAGGATTTGTCGGCGTGCTGGGATTTCTGGTCATGGCCGCGGCGGCTTGCCTGGCCGCGGACAAGGAACACGGTACTCTGGTGCAGGAGTCGCCGATTTATGTCTCACCTGATCTCAGAGCGTCTCGGGTGGGAACAGCCACTCGCGGACTGGATACGCTTCTGATGGAACGTTCCACCATTGACGGTAAACCGTGGGCACATGTGCTGGTTACCATTCAGGAAGGACTGATTTATCCCAAACAGGTCAGCGGATGGGTGGATGGTCGCTACGTAATCACTGCATCAGTCGCAAACGGAGACCAGATTATCTTCGGCGAAGCGCAGGATTCGGAGCGGGTCTCAGAAGATCGCAATGGACGCAAACACGCTGGCGAAGATGCTGCGCGGTTGTACTACCGGCTGTACGAATATTTCCCCACATCGCCGCTGGCTGCTGAAGCGCTCTGGCATGCGGCTGATCTGCGTTGGCAACTGGAAAAATCCGGTGTTTTCTCCCGGCCGTCGGCACAGGAAATGAGTCCGGACGCGCGCAGTTCCATTGACGATACGTTCATGAAAGAACTGGAAAAGAAGTATCCGCGTACCAAGTGGTCTGATCTGGCCGCCTATGATCTTCTGGACAACAAAATCTGCGGCCGGTGGAAGGGCGAGACCAGGTGTCCAGAGAAAGAGTCAGAGCTGTACGAGCATTACGCGCACGATCATCCGCAGTCGCCCAAGGCGGCGGAAGCGCTGTACAACGCAGCCTGGCGACAGGCAGCGCTGGTCGACATGTACAAAGAGCAGCATCAGGCGGACAAAGCCGAGAAGGCAAAGCGTAAAGCCATTGAAATTGCCCAGGAAATCTCAGGTAAATATCCGGATGGCGATTGGAAGCCGCGTGCCTCACAATTGATCTACGTACTGCAACAGGGTCTGATGACGTATACCGCCGAGAAGTCAAACCGCTAGGTCTTTTTTTTACAACCACAACCGGGGGAAGAGTTGAACGAATATCTGCTATCAGTGTTTTTAGGCATTGTTGAAGGACTCACGGAATTTCTTCCGGTAAGTTCCACTGCACATCTGCGCATCTGCGAAAAGCTACTGGGATTGGACCTGGGCGACGGCTACTGGAAGATGTATTCCATCGTGATCCAGTTGGGCGCCATTCTGTGTCTGCCAATTTACTTTCGCTCACGGATCGCCAAGTTCATCAGCAACTTTCCCCAGGGCGAACGCGGTGACCGCACAGCAGCCAACCATCCCCTCACACTGGTGATGATCGCATTTGTTTGCACGGCCATTCCCGCGTTCCTGCTGACCAAGATCATCGGCAAGCATCTTGAAAGTCTGGTCATTATGGGCTGGGCGCTATTGCTGGGCGGCATTGTCATGTGGATCGTGGATTCACTTTACGGATCCGCGCGGACCATTGGCCGCCACCAGACGGAACGCGTAGAAGAAATGTCCGTGCCGCAGGCGGTGTGGATCGGCCTCTGCCAGAATTTGTCAGCGGTGTTTCCCGGGACATCGCGTTCCATGTCAACCATCGCTGCTGGGCAACTGGCAGGTATGTCGCGCACCTCGGCGCTGGAGTTTTCTTTCTTTCTCTCGATACCTACCATGGTCGCCGCCACGGGTTACGACCTGCTACGCACCCTGCGCCCTAAACACGGCGCTCCGCTGGGCACCATGCCTGCCGACGCACACCAATGGATCGTGCTGGTGATTGGATTTGTTGTGTCATTCATTGTTGCTCTGGGTGTGGTGGCCTGGTTCATGAACTGGGTTCGGGAACGCGGCTTTACGCCATTTGCCATCTATCGTATTGTGGTCGGGATTGCCGTGCTGGTCTGGGCGTTCAAAGGGTAAGAAAACCAGACACATCAGAACATGCCCACCATCAAAGTTAACAATACCGAGCTGTTCTATGAAGAGGCCGGCGCCGGGCCGGAGACGATCGTTTTCTCCCATGGCTTGTTGATGGACCACACGATGTTTGGTGCACAGAAAGCAGCGTTTGCACCGCGCTATCGGGTGATCGCTTACGATCATCGAGGGCAAGGCAATTCCTCGCACGCCGCTTCGGGCTATGACATGGATAACGTCGCCGAGGATGCCGCTGCGCTGATCCAGGCTCTGAACGCCTCGCCATGTCATTTCGCCGGACTCTCAATGGGCGGATTTGTCGGCATGCGGCTGGCGGCGCGATGTCCTGAACTGCTACGTACGCTGACACTGATGAATACCGGCGCCGGACGCGAACCATTGCCTGGCCGCATCCGCTATAACTTTCTGGCCCAACTGGTAAAAATTGTGGGCACGCGGCCGTTTACTTCCATCGCGGTGAAAGAGCTGTTTGGAAAATCGACCCGTGCCTCCAGCGATCCCGCGAAACAGGCAATGCTCAAAGAGTGGACTGCAAAGCTTGCCTCCCGACCAAAAAACGTGGCCAAAGCATTGCTTGGTGTGATGAATCGACCGGAATTTTCCAACGACGAATTGATGGCCATCAAGTGCCCCACTCTGATCATCACGGGCGAGGATGACACCGCGCAGCCACCCTTCCGCTCAGAGCGCATGGCGCAGGCCATTCCGAATTCTCGTTTGGTTCGTATTCTTGCGTGCGGACATTCCAGCTCGCTGGAACAACCGGAAGCGGTGATTGCAGCGATGCGGGAGCTGATGGAGAAAGCCAAATACTCAGGCGCGAATTCACGCGAATAAACGCGGATTGCAAAAGCATTAACCACAGAGGACACAGAGAAACACAGAGGAACCAAAAGATTGGCTGAACGAGTGCTCCACCTCTTTTTTGTGGTTAATGTCTCCTAAAGTAGCAAGCACAGCCGGCTGCGGTCCAGTTGCCGTCCTGGAAGGTCGAGGATGATTTCCTCCGTGTTCCTCAGCGTTCTCCGTGGCTGAGAAAA
>Ga0137388_10001785_pt1 | contig 13269 bp, 12 predicted proteins | sample 15con2h14AmetaG_FD_104644 | JGI IMG/M metagenome (GOLD analysis project Ga0137388, IMG submission 104644) | Vadose zone soil microbial communities from Angelo Coast Range Reserve, California, USA - 15con2h1.4A metaG | ecosystem: Environmental > Terrestrial > Soil > Vadose zone > Saprolite...
TCCAGCTCCCACGAGAAATCGAGTCCCAACTGGAAGTCCGACAGCGCATTGGATGAGGTTCCGCCGCTGGACGACGCACCACCCGACGAGGTGCGGGCCGACGGTGCGACAAGGGTCGACGATTGACGTGAGCGCGCGTAGCCGACCCCGAGCGTCACCGTGGGGAAATAGCTGGCTCGGGCCTCCCGCACGAGCGCCCGCGCTTCCCGGTATTGCGCTTCCGCCACGGCGAGATTCTGGTTCGAGATATTCACCTGAGCCTCGAGCGCGTTCAGCTGGGGATCGCCGAAGATCTCCCACCACGCGCCGCGGGGCACATGGTCCTGAGGGCGCGCCGGTTCCCAGCCGCTGCCCTCCTTGTAGGCATCGGGGACGATGGCCGTGGGGCGCACGTAGTCCGGGCCCACCATGCAACCGCTGGCGAGAACCGCGATCGCGAGCGCTAGCCCGAGCCCGAGCTGGCGATGAGCGGGGCACCTCACGACGGCCCGGCCTCGACGGTCGGATCGGGCGCAATGGGATGCCGGTGTCCGGCGCGCAGGCGCTCCAACCACAGCCGCACCCGGTCGAGGTACAGGTACACCACCGGAGTGGTGTACAGCGTCAGCATCTGGCTCACGATCAGCCCGCCAACGATGGCGATGCCGAGAGGCCGCCGTAGCTCCGACCCCACCCCTGTACCGAGCGCGAGCGGCAGCGCCCCCAGAAGCGCCGCCATCGTGGTCATCATGATCGGCCGGAACCTGAGCACGCACGCCTGGTAGATCGCCTCCTGCGGACTCTTGCCCTCGTGGCGCTCTGCCTCCAGGGCGAAGTCGATCATCATGATGGCGTTCTTCTTCACGATGCCGATCAACAGGAGGATGCCGATCAGCGCGACCACGCTGAGCTCGGTTCGGCAGACGAGCAGAGCCAGGAGCGCCCCCAGCCCGGCCGACGGCAAGGTCGACAGGATCGTGAGCGGATGGATGTAGCTCTCGTAGAGCACGCCGAGAACGATGTAGACCGCCAGGAGCGCCGCCGCGATCAGCAGGGGCTCGTTCGCCAACGAGGCCTGGAAAACCTGGGCCGTCCCCTGAAAGCTGCCCCGGATGCGCGCCGGCAGCCCGAGCTGCGGCATCGCCCCCTCGATCGCCGTCACCGCGTCCCCCAGCGCGACACCGGACGCGAGGTTGAACGACAAGGTCACCGACGGGAACTGCGCCTGGTGGTTCACGGCCAGCGCGGTCGAGGTGGGCTCGAAGCGGCTGAAGGCGCTGAGCGGCACCATGCCCCCCGCGGAAGAGGGCACGTAGATGTCTCGCAGCGTCTCGGGACGCTGCCCGTAGCGCGGCTCGACCTCCATGACGACGTGGTACTGGTTAAGCGGCGTGAACATGGTGGACACCTGCCGCTGGCCGAAGGCGTCGTAGAGCGTGTCGTCGATGAGCTGAGCTGTGATGCCGAGGCGCGACGCGGTGTCGCGGTCGATCACCATTGAGGACTGGCGTCCCCGGTCTTGCTGGTCGCTGCTCACATCGACGAGCTGCGGTAGCGTCCGGAGGCGCTGCGCCGCACGCGGTCCCCAGGCGTCGAGCTCCTTGACGTCATCGCCCTGGAGCGTGTACTGATATTGTGCATTGCCGAGGCGTCCGCCGGCGCGCACGTCCTGCACGACCTGGAGAAACGCCGGCGCCCCTGGCACCCCGGCCAGACGCCCGCGCAGTCTCGCGATCACCTGGTCGGCGCTGACCTTCCGCTCCGCAAGGGGCTTCAGCATGACGAAGATGCGCGCCGTGTTGGTGGTGGTGCTGGGGCCGTTTCCCTGGCCGCCCGTAAAGCCGACCACGTTCGCGACGGCCGGATCACTCTTGATGATGGCGACGATCTCCTTCAACTTCTCCTGCATCGCCTGGAACGAGATGTCCTGCGCCGCCTGGATCGCGCCGTTCAGCCGGCCAGTGTCTTGCTGCGGGAAGAACCCCTTGGGAACCACGACGAACAGGTAGCCGTTGACCGCGATCGTCAGGAGGATCACCGCGAGCATGGGGCGCTGACGTCGAAGCACCCAGGACAAGCTCGCCTCGTACTCCTGCAACATCCAGTCGAACACCCGCTCACTCGCGCGGTATAGACGACCGTGGCTCCCGCTCGTCTCCCGCCTCAGGAGCATGGCGCACATCATCGGGGTGGTGGTCAGCGAGACCAGCAGCGAGATGGCGATCGCCGCCGAGAGCGTGACCGCGAACTCCCGAAAGAGGCGGCCGACCAGGCCGCTCATCAGCAAGATTGGCGTGAACACCGCCACCAGCGAGATGCTGACGGACAGCACGGTGAAGGCGATCTCCTTGGCGCCGCGCAGCGCCGCGGCGAGGGGCGGGAGGCCCGCTTCCCGGTGCCGGGCGATGTTCTCGAGGACGACGATGGCGTCGTCGACGACGAACCCCGTCGCGACGGTGAGCGCCATGAGCGACAGGTTGTCCACGCCGTAGCCGAGCACGTACATCACGCCGAAGGTGGACACGAGCGACACCGGCACCGCCACGCCGGGGACGAGCGTGGCGCGGAGACTTCGCAGGAAGGCGAAGACGACCACGGTGACCAGCAGCACCGAGATCACGAGCGTCATCTCGATGTCGTGCAGCGACGCGCGAATGGTTGTCGTCTGGTCCATCACGACCGACATGGTGATGGCCCGCGGAATCGAGGCTTCCAGCTGCGGGAGCAGCCCGCGGACCCGGTCGACCGTGTCGATGATGTTGGCCCCCGGCTGCCGGAAGATCACCAGCAGCACTGCGGGCTGGCCGTTCGCCAGCCCGGTGGTCCTGACATCCTCGACCGAGTCCTCGACGCGAGCCACGTCGGCCAACCGGACCGCCCGGCCTTGCCGATAGGCGATGATCACGGGGGTGTATTCCTCGGCCTTGAGGAGTTGATCGTTGGTCTGGATCTCCGAGGTTTGCCTCCCGTCGCCCAGCTGTCCCTTGGGGCGATTCGCGTTCGTCGAGCTCAGCACGCTCCGGACGGTCTCGAGTGAGATGCCGTACTTGTTCAACGCGGTGGGATTCAGCGCCACGCGGACGGCCGGGAGCGAGCTGCCGCCCACGACCACCTGGCCGACGCCCTGAGCCTGGGACAGCTTCTGCTGCAGGATGCTGGAAGCGGCGTCGTACATCTGTCCGCGGCTGAGCGTGTCGGAGGTCAGCGCCACGATCATGATCGGTGCGTCGGCCGGATTGACCTTGCGATAGTTCGGGTTGGTCGGCAGGGTCGGCGGCAGGTAGCCGCGAGCCGCGTTGATCGCCGCCTGGACGTCGCGGGCGGCACCATTGATGTCGCGGCTCAGCTCGAACTGCAGGACGACCGACGTCGAGCCGATCGAGCTGGTCGACGTCATCTCGGTCAGGCCCGCGATCCGCCCGAACTGGCGCTCCAGCGGCGCGGCGACCGACGTCGCCATCGTCTCCGGCTCCGCGCCCGGCAGAGTCGCCGACACCTGGATCGTCGGGAAGTCGATCTGTGGCAGGGGCGAGACCGGGAGCAGGCGGAAGGCCAGCATTCCGCTCAGCGCGAGCCCGATCGTCAGGAGCGTGGTCGCCACCGGCCTCCGGATGAAGGGCGCCGAGATGTTCATGGTCAGCCGCTCTCGCGCCGACCGTGCCTAGCCCGTCGCGCCAATCGGTCGAACGCGAGATAGATCACCGGCGTGGTGTAGAGCGTCAGCACCTGGCTCACGATCAGCCCACCCACGATGGCAATGCCGAGCGGCCGTCGCAGCTCCGATCCCACCCCCGTTCCCAGCGCCAGCGGCAGCGCCCCGAGCAGGGCCGCCATCGTCGTCATCATGATCGGCCGGAACCGCAGGAGACACGCCTGGTAGATGGCGTCGACCGGGCTCTTGCCCTCGTGGCGCTCAGCGTCCAGGGCGAAGTCGATCATCATGATGGCGTTCTTCTTCACGATGCCGATGAGGAGGATGATGCCGATGAGCGCGATCACGCTGAGCTCGGTCCGAGAGACGAGCAGGGCGAGCAGCGCTCCCAGTCCGGCCGACGGCAAGGTCGACAGGATCGTCAGCGGGTGGATGTAGCTCTCGTAGAGCACGCCGAGCACGATGTAGACCGCCACCAGCGCAGCCGCGATCAGCAAGAGCTCGTTGCCCAGCGCCGCCCGGAACGCCTCCGCCGTGCCCTGGAAGCTGCCCTGGATACTCGCGGGCAGCCCCAGCCGACGCGTCGTGGCGTCGATGGCGCGCACCGCCGCTCCGAGCGACGCGCCCGGCGCCAGGTTGAACGAGAGTGTCACCGCCGGAAACTGTCCCTGGCGAACGACAACGAGCGGCGCCGTCGTCTCGACCGCTCGTGTCAGCACGCTGAGCGGCGCCGGCGCGCCAGACGGCGCCGACGAGGTTTGAGAGGCGACGGCACCGAGCGGCGCCGGGCCAGTGGAAGGCGCCGGCGCAGACTGAGCGGGGAGGGCGCCGCGGACGTAGATATCTCGGAGCGCCGCGGCGCTCTGCCGGAACTCCGGCTTGACCTCGAGGACGACACGGTACTGATTCAGCTGCGTGAATATGGTGGAGACCTGGCGCTGGCCAAACGCATCGTAGAGCGCGTCGTCGACGAGCTGAGGCGTGATGCCCAGCCGCGAGGCGGTGCTCCGGTCGATGCTCAGGGCCGTCGCGTGCCCCTGGTCCTGCTGGTCACTGCTGACGTCCGCGAGCTCCGGCAGCGCCCGGAGCGCGTCGACCAGTCTCGGCGCCCAGGCGTTCAGCTCGGCGCCGTCCGGATCCTCGAGACTGTACTGGTACTGCGTGCGGCTGACACGGTCCTCGACGGTGAGGTCCTGCACGGGTTGCATGAACAGCCGGATCCCTTCGACCTTCGCGAGCTGAGGCCCGAGCCGCCGCATGACCTCGTTCGCGCTCACCCGGCGCTCGGCCAGAGGCTTCAGGTTGATGAGGATCCGCCCGCTGTTGGCGGCGACGTTGGTGCCGTCGACGCCGATGAAAGACGAGAGGCTCTGGACGGCCGGATCCTGGAGGATCACGGTGGTCAGAGCTTGCTGCCGCGTGGCCATCGCCGGGAACGAGATCCATTGCGGCGCCTCGGAGATGCCCTGGATCACTCCGGTGTCCTGGACCGGGAAGAAGCCCTTGGGCACCACGATGTAGAGCACCACCGTGAGGGCTAAGGTCGCGAACGCCACCACGAGCGTCGCCGGCTGATGCTCCAGCACTCGGCGCAAGGTCGTGCCGTAGCGTTGGATGACCCGGTCGTAGAGCCGCTCGGACCAGCGATAGAGTTTCCCCTGCCTTTCCGCAGGCGTGTGACGGAGCAGCTTGGCGCACATCATCGGCGTCAGGCTGAGCGACACGACGGCCGAGATGACGATGGTGACGCCGAGGGTGACGGCGAACTCGCGGAACAGACGGCCCACCACGTCGGCCATGAACAGCAGCGGGATGAGCACCGCGATGAGCGAGATGGTCAGCGAGAGGATGGTGAAACCGATCTGCTCGGCTCCCTTGAGCGCGGCCTGCAGCGGCCGGTCGCCTTGCTCGATGTAGCGGGCGATGTTCTCGATCATGACGATGGCGTCGTCGACCACGAATCCGGTCGAGATGGTGAGGGCCATCAGCGACAGGTTGTTCAAGCTGAACCCCAAGAGGGCCATGGCCCCGAAGGTGCCCACGAGCGACAGCGGCACCGCCACGGCGGGAATCACGGTCGCGGCCAGGGTGCGCAGGAAGAGAAAGATCACCATGACCACGAGCGCGACGGACAGCATCAGCTCGAACTGAACGTCCTCGACCGAGCCGCGGATCGTCACCGTGCGGTCGGTGAGCACGGCCACCTGGATCGAGGCCGGCAGGGATGCCTGCAGCTGCGGAAGCAGCCGCTGGATGCGGTCGACGACCGCGATCACGTTCGCGCCGGGCTGTCGCTGGATGTTGACGATCACCGCCGGCACGTCGTTCATCCAGGCTGCCTGCCGGACGTTCTCGGCGCCGTCGATCACGTCGGCGACGGCCGAGAGGGTGACCGGCGCGTTGTTGCGATAGGCGATGATCAGCGGCCGATAGTCCCGGCTCGTGAGGAGCTGGTCGTCCGCGCCGATCACGGAGGCCTGGAGGGACCCGTCGAAGCTCCCCTTCGCCTGGTTGACGTTGGCGGCCGCCAGCGCCGTTCGCACGTCCTGCAGGGTCAGTCCGTAGGCGGCCAGCGCCGTTGGGTTCGCTTCCACGCGGATGGCCGGACGCTGGCCGCCGCTGATGCTCACCAGCCCCACCCCCGGCAACTGTGCGATCTTCTGGGCCAGCCGCGTGTCCGCAAGGTCCTCGACCTGCGGCAGCGACAGCGTCGCCGAGGTCAGACCGAGCGTGAGGATCGGCGTGTCGGCGGGGTTCACCTTGCTGTATACGGGTGGGGTCGGCAAATCCGGCGGCAGCAAGGTGAGGGCCGCGTTGATCGCCGCCTGCACCTCCTGCTCGGCGACGTCGAGCCCGAGGCTCAGCGTGAACTGCAGCGTGACCACCGAGCTGCCGCTCGAGCTCGTCGAGGTCATTTGGTTCAGCCCCGGCATCTGTCCGAACTGCCGCTCCAGCGGCGCGGTGACCGAGGACGCCATGACGTCGGGACTCGCCCCCGGGAAGAACGTGAAGACCTGGATGGTCGGATAGTCCACCTGCGGCAGCGCGGAGACCGGCAGCAGGCGGTAGGCCAGCGCGCCGGCGAGCAGGGTGGCGGCCATCAGGAGCGTGGTGGCGACCGGCCGCAAGATGAACGGGCGGGACAGGTTCACGAAGCGTTCCGGGGGACCAGGTCTACCTTGCTGCCGTCGCGCAACCGGTCCGCGCCGTCGACGACGACCTGCTCGCCGACCGTCAGCCCCGCGCCAATGGCGACGTCGTCGCCTTCCGTCACATCGACCGTCACCGGGCGCACTCCGACCGTCCCGCCGGGCTTCACCACGTACACGAACGGTCCGCGCGTGCTGCGCTGGATCGCGGCTGCGGGCACGACCGTCGCCCCACGCTTGACCTCCAGCAGCAGGTGCGCGTTGACGAACTGACTCGGGAACAGCTGCCGATCGGCGTTGGCGAACAGCGCCTTCAGCTTGACCGTGCCCGTGGTCGGGTCGACCTGGTTGTCGATCGTCAGCAAGGTCCCGGTCGCCAGCTTCCGTCGCTGCTCGCGGTCATACGCCTCGACCGGCAGTCGTACGCCCCGATTGAGCCGGTCGAGCACCGACGGAATGCTGTCCTCTGGAATGGTGAACACGACCGTGATGGGCTGGAGCCGCGTGATCACCACGATCCCGGTGGCATCGGTCGTCTGAACGATGTTGCCGGCGTCCACCAGGCGCAGCCCGACTCTCCCGCTGATCGGCGACGTGATGCGGCAGTAGGCGAGCTGCACTCTCGTGCTCGCGATCAGCCCCTGATCGTTCTTGACGGTGCCTTCGTTCTGGCGCACCAGGGACTCCTGGGTGTCCAGCTGCTGCTTGGGGATGGAATCCTGCGCCCACAGCACCCGAAAGCGCTCCAGGTCGAGGCGCGCATTCTCCAGGAGGGCCTGGTCGCGCGCCAGTTGTCCCTGGAATTGGGTCAACTGCGCTTCGAACGGGCTCGAGTCGATCTCGGCCAGCAGGTCTCCCTTGTCGACGAATTGGCCCTCGGCAAACCGAACGCTCATCAGCTGTCCGTCGACGCGGGTGTGGACGGTCACCGTATTGAGAGGGGTGACCATGCCGAGCCCGGTGAGATAGACGCCCACGTCCCGAGCGGCCGCCGGCGTCGCCACCACCGTCACTCCACGCTCGGGGGGCCTGGGTCCCTGCGCGCGGAGGCTCGATGGCCCGTGGCCAAACATCGTCAGGGGGGCGTACGCCCCGCCACCGACGATGCCGGCCGCCAGAAGCCCGAGCCACCAGCGGCGCCTGCGCGCCAGACCCGCGGAGTACGTGCCGGCGCGGCCGAGCACCAACTTAACGATCGACATTGCGCATCCCCTTCGATGAGTCCACTCGTTCCGGTGAAGCGCCGCGCCCCGGAGACGCGCACACCTCACCGGCGGGGGGGTGGGTCAGTCCGTCGGGGGCGCGCGGCCTGCGCGGCACACTTCGCCGGGATGCGCTCAACCTTCTTGGTCGGAACGGCGAAGCCGCCCAGGTACTACCACGTCCAACCCAAGAAGAACGGATTGGAGTAGCCATAGTAGGGCCACTGCTCATAGGCCCACTGCGCGTTCTGAAGCTCCTGCTCTACCTTCAGAGCGGACTCCAGACTCGTCGCGACGAAGCGACGCGACTGTGGCGACAGGGGGTGCTCCGTGCGCATCAGCGCGAGCGCGTCGTCGACTTGTCTGGTGATCCGAGCGCTGTGAGTCAGACCACGGAACGCGCGGAGATGCTCCGCGGCTGACGCTTCGTCGCCTCGCTCGAGATAGCTGAGCCCGAGGTAGAGCTGGGCATCCGCCCGCTTCGGGTCCTGGCTGACGGCCTGGCTGAGATGCGCGACCGCCTCGTCGTAGCCTTGCTGCTCGTAGCGCGCGATCCCCAGCCCCACGAGGGCATCCGTCCGTTCCGGGTGCTCCTTGAGTGCCGTCTCGAACTTGCTCGCCGCGTCGGCGTAGCGGCCTTCCTGGAGTGCGGTTTGCCCCAGACCGTACGTGGTCGCGCAGCCGCTGAGCGTGAAGACGAGCGCGGCCAGCAGCAGCGGATAGTACCGGCGCCCGGGCCTCGTGAGCAGGTGCTCGATTCCTTCGCCAACCATATCCATTGTCGATCCTCCGATAGCAGGCAGAGTGTTATAGGGAACTGGTCCTCATACTTTGACGACGATCACCCGCGGCCGAGTCGCGCACTGGTGATTCACCCGTTCACGCGAGGCGGGCGCTGTCTCGGAATGACGAGCGAGCCGACGAGGGCCACGATCATCACCGTCAGCAGTCCCAGCTCGAGCATCGCTCCCGTCAACGCCCCGTCGCCCTTCTCGAGGAATCGCGCGAACTCGGCGGTGAGCACCAGCAGGCGGCGGATCGCGGCGATCAACCCGACGATCAGGAAGGGCCCCCGGGCACGAGCGCGTGGTCGCGGAAGGAGACCTGCCTCCAGCCGGGGTCCGTTTGGCGATCATGGAGCCTCGGATGTGCCGGCGGTCCTTCCGAAAGCCGATGGAGGCCGCGCCATTTACGGGCGCAGCAGGAGCGCTTCCGCCAGAGACGCTGGCGGGTGGAACTCGACGAATTCGTAGAACGCCAGTCCCCCGGTGAACAGCGCGAAGATCAGCGCTGCCCTCAACACCTGTTGCACCCGGCGGCGGCCGCCGCCGCCGTGGTCGATGTCCGCCGGCGGAGCGACTGACATTCTGGCCAGCATGATCTGGCGAGTCCGCTCCTGCGCGAGAAAGACCCGACGACGCTCCTCGGGAGTGAGCTTGCCCATCTTCGACTCCTCGTTCGAACTGAGTCGTCATTGTGAGGGTCGTCCGGCTCCGCGGGTTACCGATCGCCCATCCGCACTTGCGAATTCTTGCGAAAAGCTTCGCTGACGCTCTGCGCGTCGACCGTCGGTCGTGTTGCATCGAAAGGAGTAGGCGCGCTGACAAACATCCTCGTGAATCCGCTGGGATATCCCAAAGAGCTCGAGCGCACGGCCGTGCTTCGCAACGGTGTGCCGGTGCATCTTCGGCCGATCCGTCCCGAGGACGCGCCGCGACTCATGGCGTTCTACGAGCGCCTCAGCGTCGATACGGCCTACCGGCGGTTCTTCACTCGGATGACGACGCTGCCACCGGAATTGGCGCACTACTTCGCGAACGTCGATTACCAGCGGCGGCTCGCGATAGTCGCCGAGCTTCCCGAGGATCAGGCCCCTCTGGTGATCGGTGTCGCCCGCTGTGAGCCCACCGATAGCCCAACCACCGCCGAGGTCGCGCTCGTCGTGGAGGACGCCTGGCAGCGGCTGGGCCTGGGGACGATCCTCTTAGGGGAGCTCCTGCATGCGAGCGGGCAGCGCGGAATCTGCGAGTTCCGCGCTGACGTGCTGAAGAGTAACGATCGCATGCTCCGCCTGCTCGCCCGTCACACTGACGTCACGCGGCGGAGAACGCAGCATGGCGTCACGGAGATCTTCTTCCATCGCCGACCTTCCGCTGCCGTGGAGACCCGCTGACCGAACGGCCGCGCAGCTTGCGTATTCTTGCTGAACGCTATGGCCCAGGATTGAAGCACGTAGACAGGGTTCCCCCGATGCAGACGCACTCGATCGGTCCGCCATCCCGGCCCTTGACGATCACGATGTGACTGATGCAGTCGGGCCACGGCCGCGCCCGGTGAGCGATCAGGGGCGCGGCGAGAAGAACAGCGACCACCAACAGAAGGGCCAGAATCCCGACGGCGAGTCTCATCGCTATTCCTTTGGAGTGGGAAGAACCTGTTCAGGGGTTCGCACGATTGCGTGAGGGGTCCAGTACTTCCAGGAAAAGCGTGTGCATCGACGTGGGGGGGTCCGCCATCAAAAGGGTAGGAGAAAGGTCGGAGAAGGGAGGGAGACGAGATGAAAAGAGCGATGATCCTCGCGCTGATGCTGTTCGCCGTCCTGGTCCCGCTGACGGGCATAGCCCACGCGGACTTGAAGAGCGACGAAGCCATCACGCAGGCCCCGTAACATCGGGAGCCCGGACGAAGCGCGACGCGTGCGGCAGATCCCGAGGCTGCCGCACGCGTCGGCCGTCGGATAAGAGCCGATGCGCCAGGAAGGGTTCCGGCATCACGTCGACCTGCTCCGATGGGATGTAACGACGGCGGGGCGGACGGTCTCCTAATGACCGGGAGGCGCTGTGACGCAACAGGTCGTTCTGTCAGTGGCTGTCATCATCGCCATGTTCGTCGTTCTCGACTGGCTCGAGTCGAGACGATCGCGGAGTGTCCGCGCGCGCCGAGCGCGTGGCGAACGGCTCGTCACGAGCCCAGCGATGCACCTTCCGGAGCATGTTCCAGCACGACCTCACCACCGCACGGCCGTCAAGAAGGGGACAACATGAAAAGCCTGCTGGCCGCAATCATCGGCGTTGCCATCGCGGTGTCTGCCCATCCGGCGGCCGCGTACGTGGCCGAGATCACAACGTCGATCCCTCTCACGAGCGCCGGAGACGATGCGCAGCTCAAAGAAGCGCTCGAATCGGCGATCGGCGACGTGCTCCACCATGCGATCGCATTCACCCCGACCATGGTGACGCTGCAGAGCGCGCGAGTCGTCGGTGATCGGATCTACATTCTGCTGCTGATCGCGGATGGCGATGGCGAAGAGACGATGCAGAGTCTCGCGGCCGAAGAAGCCGCCAAGAGCGACCCGCCGCGGGAACCGGTGCCTTCGGGCGACCGTTATCGTTACTGAGGCGCCCTCCGCGCTTCATTCAACACCGGCGGAGATCTCCGCGGGAAGCGGTCACGTCGGGGCTAGAGGTACTGCCCGCTATGCGCTCAATGCCGCCTCGAGCCTGTCGACGAGGAATTCGATCGAGTGGTCGACGGCCTCCGACAGTGTGGGTAGCACGATGCCGCGATGGACGAAGTTACAGATGATCCGATTTCCCGTCGCCCAGTCGTCGCCGTGGCTCGAGATGTGATACGCGCAGAGACCGCCGCGATCGAACAGGGGCTGGCCACACCGAGCGCAGAGACTCATGTACTGGACACCCCGTCGCTCGCTCCATTCCCTCATGCCGCCCTCCCCAATAGCAACCGGATTCTTCCTTGGGAGGGCGTGTGACGGGGCCAGGTTGCAAGGACCGTAAGCCGGGCCATGGCCTCCTTGCGGATTCTTGCTGAAATTCCCGCCGCCGGATCTGCCGATCGTTCGCCCCGCCCTCCAAGAAGGTAGGAGCGGGAGGCGCCCATGACGAAGCTCGACATCAACGGCAAGGCAGTGAGCGGCTTCACTGTTCTCTACGCGGCGGCTCTCTTCGCCGTTGCGGCGCTGGCTCTGTCCGGCTGCGCCGCGATGCGCGAACAGGAAGCGGCCGGTACGAAGGAGCTTCTGGCGACGGCGGGCTTCCAGATGCGTCGGGCCGACAGTCCCGATCACGTCCGCGCCCTCGCGTCGATGCGACCGTTCAGACTGGTCGAGCGGAGCAGGGACGGCAACGTCGCGTACACCTTTGCGGATCCGGAGAACTGCCGCTGCCTCTACGTCGGCGGGCCGAAGGAGTATTCGGAGTTTCGGCGTCTGGCGACGGAACGACAGGTCGCGGAGGGGCGGCGATGGGCCGAGGACGACGCGATGGATTGGGGATTGTTGGGGGGCGGCTGGTGGGGGCGATGAGGGTTCCCCTGGCGCTTGGAGTGGTCCTCGTCCTGCTGACAACCGCCGCGTGGGGACAGAACCACGACGGTTGGTTTCGCGTGACCTGGACACCGGAGGCGAATGGCGCGACGCCGACTCCCAGGATCGAGGCCTACGTCCACAACGACTCGCCTTACCGGGTGACCGACGTACGGCTCAAGGTCGAGGGTCTCAACGGCGACAACCATCCCGTGGGCCAGCGGGTTGTCTGGGCGCTCGGTGACATTGATCCGGGCGGCGAGACGTCCTTCGTCACCGAGACCATGCCAGGAGCGGTCACCTATCGGATGAGTGTCGTCTCGTTCGATCTCGTATCGCTCGGCCAGGCCAACCAGGCTCCTTAGAATTCGGCCGAGCGCCTCCCGCGCTCAGGTCGTATCGGGGCTTGCAGGTTCTTGCTGAAATCGCTCCGGCCACTCGCGATCTCGGCCGCAGCCAGCATCTAGACCAACGAGCGTTGAGTCGGCAAGGGAGGTGCGCGTGATGCGTCCACATCGGAAGGCGGCCGCGCTGGCGTTGGGACTGCTGATCGTAGGGATGGTGGCCGGTGCTCGCGCCATGCAGGGGCCCGGCGCCGGGGCGGCCAACTCGCCGGTATCGAGCTACATGTCCGTGAACGAGGAAGACTTCGGGACGGTGTTCGCACGCATGCGCGCCGCGAAGGCAGAGGTCGAGAAGCGCCAGCGGGACCTGCTCGGCGCCCGTTACGACCTGAGCGACCGTCCGGTCGCGGGCGCCAGCATGAGCCGCGGCAAGGCGATTCAGGGCGGCGTCAGGGTGAAGCTGCCGGCCGGCGTGACATGGGACGCGCTCGCGAAGATGACGCCGGACGAGGTCCGGGAGAAAGGCGTCTTCCCGGCGGGGTTCATGCCGTTGCCTCATCCGAATCATCCGGAGGGCGGGATGGTGTTCCCCGCGTTCCAGATCAACGAGGTCAAGAAA
>Ga0137388_10001788_pt1 | contig 13264 bp, 10 predicted proteins | sample 15con2h14AmetaG_FD_104644 | JGI IMG/M metagenome (GOLD analysis project Ga0137388, IMG submission 104644) | Vadose zone soil microbial communities from Angelo Coast Range Reserve, California, USA - 15con2h1.4A metaG | ecosystem: Environmental > Terrestrial > Soil > Vadose zone > Saprolite...
AGAGTCATAGTTAAAAGTCATAGTTAAACCCCGTGAAGATTCTCTACGTTTCGCAATACTTTCCCCCGGAGATGGGAGCGCCGTCGGCGCGCGCCGCCGAGTTGTCCCATCACTGGGCGCGGATGGGGCACGATGTGACCGTCCTCACGGGATTTCCAAACCATCCGACCGGCGTTGTGCCCGAGGATTGGCGCTCGCGTCTCCGCCGTCTTCGCTACACGGAAGCCGTCGATGGAGTGCACGTAGTTCGCACGTGGCTCTGGCCGCTGCCGAACCGAAAAGCGCACGAAAGAATCCGTAATTATGCGTCGTTCTGTGTCTCAGCGGGAATCACAGGACTAGCTCTGCATAAGCCGGACGTGCTTATCGCCACGTCTCCTCAATTGCTGTGCGCGCTTGCGGGATGGTGGCTGGCGTGGTGGAAGCGCGTCCCCTTCGTCTTCGAAGTTCGCGATCTTTGGCCGGAGTCGCTCGCGGCCGTCGGCGCGGGCACCGAAGGAAGCTTGCTCCATCGCACGCTGGGAGCAATCGCCGGATTTCTTTACCGTCGTGCCGACCGTATCGTGGTCGTGGCGCCGGCTTTCAAGGACCACCTGATCCGGTACTGGAACGTAGCCGCAGCAAAGATTTCCGTTGTCGAGAATGGAGTCGAAACTGATCTTTTCCGGCTTGACCCGGCTGCGATGGAAGTGCGAAAGCAACTGAAGCTCGAAGGTCGTTTTTTAATATGCTACATCGGTACGATGGGCAATGCGCATGGACTGGAGACGCTGATCGCCGCCGCCGAAGAACTACAGACTGCGCTGCCGAACGCGATTTTTTTACTGATTGGGGAAGGAGCGGAAAAGGAACGCATCGTGGAACTCGCCGCTGCGCGCCGACTAACCAACATTCAGTTCCTTGGTCAGCAGCCGCGGGAACGGATTCCAGCCTATGTTTCGGCTGCCGATGTCTGCCTGGTCATGCTGAAAAAGACCGAGTTGTTCAAGACCGTGATTCCCACCAAACTCCTAGAATACATGGCTTGCGAACGGCCGGTGATTGTCGCTGTCGATGGTCAGGCTCGCCAGATCGTCGAAGAAGCCGGCGCCGGCGTCTTTGTGGAACCCGAGAGCAGTAAGGCCCTGTTGAAAGCGGTTCTCGATTTGGCGGAGGACCCCGAGCATAGACGACAAATGGGAGCCAGCGGGCGGCAATACATCGTCAACAGATTTTCCCGCGAAAAAACGGCGCGCGACTACATCACTGTGCTGGACGAACTGGGAGTGTAGAGCGAACTCTTGTGCTGGACACACGCCCTAGGGATGTACTGCAACGACTGCCAAGGCGGTGGACATGGACATTGCCGCGTCCGCGGTGCGATATGCCGCGGATTTGGCCGCACTTCCAGGGATGAACAAAACGTCGCCCTTCACCAGGGCCATATCCGGGGCCTTCGCATAAAGTATCTTCTTAAGGTTGACGGGAATCTCCTGAGTTCCGTTTGGTCCCTCGCGCAGGATCCTGGTCTTGCTCAATGCAGATGTGCGAGTACCGCCGCCGACCAGCGCCAGGGCTTTGAGAACGGTGAGGGTGTTGTCCTCAATCCGAAAGCCGCTGGGATGGTTCACATCGCCCACGACGTACACAATCCCTGCGCGCGAAACAATGATCGTGTCTCCCGGAAAGACATCCACGTTGTCCTGGGTATCTTCCGTCAGGTTCGCCGATAACTGAAGCTCAACCTTCTGACTGGGATCTCCGCGACGCTCGATGGTCACGTTGCGGCCGGCCCTATCAGTCAATCCTCCCGCCGCCGAGATCAAGTCGAAAAGCCGGCGCTCACCAATCGCGGGGTAGGCCCCGGGGTGATTGACCTCTCCCACCAAAGTGATTGCTTGCGACGCGGATTCGTCCACGAAAATCGAAACGTGGGGGCCACGGACAAAGCCCCCATCTTCCAGCCGCTTTTGGATCAATTCCTGCGCTTCATCGGTCGTCAGGGAGGCAAGGTGAACATAGTCAATCAGAGGAAGATAGACGTCTCCGGAGCCACTAATGCGTGCTTTGGTCGATAGATCAGGTACTCCGAACACGCTGATCTCGATCAGATCGCCGACACCCAGCTTTACATTGGAATTCGCGAGCAGACGAGGCGATTGGGGCTTAGCGGTTTCATTCGGAGGTGTAGGCTGCGGTGCCTCTCCTGTAACTGGTGTCTGGGCCAGAAGGTGGAGGCTGCACGAACCAACCAGCAACACGTACAAGCATTGCAAAAGGAAGCGGCGATTCCGCCTGAACATACCAAGACTCCTGGATTTACGCGTGGACCGAGTTTAACACACGAAACCCGGTAAAATCGGCCCAGGGCGCTCGGTTTCGTAGCCCCTGGAAGCCTCAAAAGCTAACCTTTCCTTAGACTAGTTTAGGAGCGAGGGATAAAGTTAAAGGTATAATTTCCAAAATCACCGAAACCTGAATTCTCTGGCATTGGTCCGGGCTCGATGAGCCGCCGGCAGCGGAGGACGCATCGTGAAAATAGAAGTGCCAGCGCCGGAGCCACTGGTCCGGCGCTTCATGCCCGAGTTAGACGTACTGCGCGGAATTGCAGTTCTCGGCGTGCTGTTCTTCCATGGGTTTAGAGCGGAATATGGCGGGCTCCCCTTTACCGGGGTACGCAGAATTGTCCTGCAAGCGACTCAGCCGGGAGCCCTCGGCGTAAACCTGTTCTTCGTTCTCTCGGGATTTCTGATCACGGGAATCCTCCTCGATTCCCGAACCAGGCCCGATTACTACCGCCGGTTTTATACCCGCCGGGCTCTGCGAATTCTTCCAGCATATTATTCGCTCCTGATCCTCTTAGGCCTTCTGCATCAGGCCTCGGCGGCGTTTCTCGGCCTGAGTTTTGTCTATTTGTCCAATGTCACGAGTCTTTTCGGCGTGTCCATGGACTATCATCCGCTGTGGTCTTTGGCGGTTGAAGAACACTATTACATCGTTTGGCCATCGGTCGTGCGCAAATTAAGTCACTATCTGGCCCTATTTTCTCTGACGATCTGCATTCTCATACCCGTCGCCCGAGCAATCTCATTCCACTACGGTCATATGCTGGGGGGGGAATGGTACACGTGGTTTGCCGCTGACGGCCTCGCCGAGGGGAGCCTTTTAGCGATTGTGCTGCGCAGTTCGATCAGCCGGAAGCACGCGGCTGTCGGCGGCACGTTTCTCCTGACGATGACAACCATTCTAGTGATTGCAGGCGCCCCCTTCGGGATGCTGTCACGTCAAACCATGCTGGGGGCAAGTCTGCAACTGACCCTGGTGAATACTTTCTTTGCGGGACTTCTTCTTCTCTTCCTGGTGCTCGGCACCAGTTCGCGAAAGTGGCTGGTGAACAGCACAATTTTGGCGTTTTTCGGCTACATCAGCTACGGGCTTTACCTGATCCATCCAATGATCTTTCGCCTCTACGACAAGGCCACAGGAAGATTTTGGCCGTGGTTGCAGCCCTCGGTCGGACACTTTGGCCTGATCGTGCTCCGGTTTGCAGTTGTGAGTGCGACTGCAGTTGGCTTGTCGTATCTTTCGCGGGGATATTACGAGGAATGGTTCTTGCGGCGGAAGGATCCCATTTCACCTCCGCCCGTGGAATCGGCCGTGAAGGTCGTAGTGACAGTGCCCCCGGCGGCCGCGATCGCAACCGAAGCGTCGGAGCCGTCCTCAACATGACCATGAAGCTGGCGGAGGCCCTAAAGGTTATTCAGTCAGCCTTGCCCGATGCTCCGCGGTTGGAGGTAGCGCTGCTGTGTGGCTTCACTCCTTTACATCTGGAAACATTCCTCGGGGCACATCTGTGCAAATCGTTTCCCGGGCGTTCCCCGAATGTGCAGACCGGTTTGTACGGTGACTTGATCGGCAACCTGCAGCGCTTGGCGGGCGTTTCTGCCGCAATAGTGGTCATCGAATGGCCTGATCTCGATCCCCGGCTCGGCCTGCGCCGGCTTGGAGGCTGGGAACCATCCCAATTGCAGGACATTCTTGGCGAAGTGAACCGCAGCTGCGACCTTCTGCAGAGTAATGTGGCAGCGGCTGCACAAAACATCCCGCTGGTCTTGTGTTTTCCAACGCTTCCGCTGGTTCCTGTTTCTTTTACCGCGCTGTCACGGGCGAGCGAGTTCACGCTTGAACTTCGCAGCCGTGTCGCCTCTCTTAGCGCTGCTCTATCCCATCTTCCCGGCGTCAGAATTGTTGACCCTCAGCGGCTGGATGCGCTGTCCTCGTCCCGGCGTCTGGATATCAACTCCGATCTCTCGGCTGGTTTCCCCTATACGCTGTCTCACGCTTCGGCGCTTGCCGAGGTGGTGGTGCGGTTAGTTCTGAATCCGCAGCCCAAGAAGGGTCTGATCACGGATCTCGATGACACTCTCTGGCGTGGTATTCTCGGCGAGGTCGGAGTGCAGGGAATCTCATGGGACTTGGACAATCACAGCCAGATTCATGCGCTGTACCAGCAGTTGCTGCACTCCCTGGCGGCATCCGGAACCATGATTGCCGTCGCCAGCAAGAACGACCGGTCGCTGGTCGAAGAGGCGTTCGCCGCCAGAGATCCTATCCTGCGCGAGGCTGACGTTTTTCCCTTCGAGGTGCACTGGGGCGCCAAGTCAGAATCGGTGGCGCGCATCCTCGGCGCATGGAACATTTCGGCCGATGATGTGGTGTGTGTCGACGACAGCCCCATGGATCTGGCGGAGATCAAAGCCGCACATCCTGGAGCAGAATGTGTCCTGTTTCCGAGCGAGAATCCGCAAGCTGCTTACGAGTTGTTGGAACGGCTGCGAGATTGCTTTGGCAAGGACAAAATTTCCCAGGAGGATGGCCTTCGCGCCGCAAGCGTGCGGGCCAATGCCGAGTTACAGCATGATATAAAGCAGGAGTCGCCGGGTGCTTCGAGCGATTTTGTTCGCCAGATCGACGGCAAGTTGACTCTTAGCTCACAAAAACAACCACTCGATTCCAGGTCCCTGGAATTGGTGAACAAGACTAACCAGTTCAATCTGAACGGCCGCCGCTTTCAAGAGGCGGAATGGCAAAATTGGCTGAACGCGCCGGACGCCGTCTTTTTGGCGGTGAGCTATCGTGACAAATACGGCCCTCTGGGAAAGATAGCTGTCATCGCAGGCGATCTTTTGAATGTGAATGTGAATGGCTTGAATAGCGATTCTTCGGGAAAACGCAGGCTGCGCATTCGCACTTGGGTCATGAGTTGCCGCGCCTTTTCCCGGTTGATTGAATATGAGTGCATTCGGTGGCTGTTTGACAAGCTGGATGTGGAAGAACTTGAATTTGACTTTTTGCCGACGCCGCGCAACACGCCCATGCAAAATTTTTTGCGGCAAGTTCGGAACGCGCCGGCGGAGCCGCACTGTCGCCTTTCCCGCGCTCAATTTCTGCAGAGCTGCCCCACATCAAGTCATGTGGTCGAGGAATCACCTAATGGCTGAAATCGAGAGCCGTCTGGCCAATTGTTTCGCGACCGCTTTTCCAGAGCTTGAACCGGCAGAGATTCCTGCGGTGTCCATGGGCTCGCTGGCAAGCTGGGATTCGCTGGCGGGCATCACGTTGCTGTCTCTTATTGAGGAAGAATTCGGTATCGGCATATCGCCGGATGATGCCGCCGGTCTCGTCTCATACCAGTTGATCCTGGATTATCTAAGGACTTTATCTTCGGAGGACGCAAAGTGACGCTCGTGCCTAAAGCAATTGCAGCCGACGACCTCCGCGTGGGACTCACGGCCGAGTACGAGCGCGAAATTGAAGAGTCCGATGTGCTCGGGTTTGCCGCAAATTCGGGAGACTTCAATCCCCTGCATGTGGATTCCAGCTTCGCGCAGCAGACTCGGTACTCGCAGCGTGTTGTTCACGGCGCTTTTCAGATCGGCTTAGCCTCAGCTCTGATCGGCATGCATCTACCCGGCCGCGATGTGCTCCTGGGCTCAGTCAACGCGCGTTTTCTGTCGCCTCTCTATTTCCCGTGTCGAGTGCGGGTTAGAGGGGAGATCACGGCGTGGAACCTTGCCTCTCGTGCCGGCAGCGTGCGGGTTACGGTGAGCGACCTTGCCTCCCTCGCGCCGACATCTGAGATCACAATGGCTTTCACGCTGCAGGCAGGCAAACCGGAGCAGCCAGCTGCCACCAAGCAGAAGTCGACGCCAGTAGAAACGGCATTTTCCTTCGATGGAAACGACAGAAAAATCCTGATTCTCACCGGAGCATCTGGAGGAATTGGCGCTGCCTTGCTCAAGGCTCTAGCGAAAGAGTTTTCGGTGCTGGCGTTAGTTCACCGCCGTCCGTTGCAGGAAAAGCCGCCTCATGCAGTTGAAGTGCAGGCTGATATGAGCGCTCCGGGATGGGAACAAATTATCACGCAGCGCCTGGGCAGCCATCCTCTATATGGCATCGTCCATTGTGCGTGGGCCGGCATGCCTAAGGGCGGCCTTCTCCAGAGCGACCCACGTCTCATCGAACAACAGCTTGCCTTTGGAACCTCCCACGTGGTGCGCCTTGCGCGTTTACTGTTCAGTCTCGTCGGCTCCGATGGCGGACGAATGGTGGCGCTTGGGTCGGTTGCGGGGCACTACAAGCCCGCCTTGGGCCTGGGGGCTTATTCACTTGCCAAGTCGGCATTGGAGGACACGCTCCGGCTTTTGGGTCCCGAGGTGGCTCGCAAGAAAATCACTATCAACGCGGTGTGCCCGACTTTCGTGCCCGCCGGTATGAACGTGCAAGCCGATGACCTGCAGATCAAGCGCGAAGCAGCCCTGATCCCCATGGGCCGGATTTGTGAGACGCAAGACATTGTCGGCGCGGTCCGCTATCTTCTCTCACCCGCCGCCTCGTTCATTTCAGGACAATCGATCGTGCTCTCTGGAGCGCAGCTGTAATGAAGAAGTTCTCAGTTCCCAGTTCTCAGTTCTCAGCTAAATTAACTAGGTGTTCACTGAGGACTGAGAACCGAGAACTGAGAACTGGTTACGCGTGAAAACAGCATGCCGGAAAATGGCATCAAGAAAAATCTCCAGCTGCACGAGATCGCTCCTTCCGACCTAGAGGAAGTGGCTCGCTTCATCAGCCGCGTGTCCGGATCGGATACACCGCTTCCTCGCGCCCTGGAGCGGCTCTCCTGGATCCTGCTGGAGAATCCTGCCCGCGAGCCCGGCGATCCGTTGGGATGGCTTCTCCGTGTGCCGTCCGGAGAAGTCGTCGGCTGCATGTGTTGCGCTCCCCAGAAGTTCTGCTTCGGCCAGACGACTCTTACGCTGATGATGGCCAATTCGTTCTACGTGGATCATCAATATCGAGGAAGTGGCACCTCGATTCTCCTGAAGTATTTGCAGCTTGGCCGCCGCTACCCTCTATTCGTTAGTTCCGCCAATGGTACCGTGGCCGAAATGTGGCGGAAGCTTGGTGGGTATCCCTTGGGGAATTCGGACTGGGAAGTCCTTGGCATTGTGAGCTGGCCACCGCTATTGGCAGAAAGCGTGTATCGCAAGACGGCAAGCGATCGCATGGCACGATTCACGGCCGCTCTCGCCTCCCCCTGGTTACGCGCACGGCGCTGGTTATTCGCAGGCATAGCGCAAGGAGAGCTCGTGGCGCTCGGCAGTCCTGAGGAAGCGGCTTGTGTCTGCGCGGAGCATCGTAGCGACAAGATCACGAGTTGCCGGGATGTCCCGTTTCTGAAATGGCGCTATTTCTCTCGCATTAAGCCAACGACGCGCCTGTTTGCGTTTCGCCCTCGTGACGGCGAGAAGAAGCAATTCATGGTCGGGGTTCATTTGCAGAATCGCGGATACAAACAACAGATAAGGGCTTTGCACGTATTGGACATCTGGGGCGAGGCCGATCCGAAATCCTATCTCGCGATCGCTGCCTGTTTGTGGCGCGAGTATCGTGACCAGATTGATATGCTGGTATTCCGCTGCCTCAATCCAATGCAGCAGCAAGCTCTAACCGCGAATGGCTTCAAAATCCGGCGGTTTGCAGCGCCCATTGCCTGGTGCATTGACAAGTATGGACTACTCCCATCGAAAAGTTGGTATTTCGTGCCAGCGGATGGAGACATGTTTTTGTGAGGCTACCGTTTGAGTTCTAAGACCGTCTTGCGTTCAGCGTTGATCAGAACTGCCGCCGCGCTTCGGGTGGATGAGCTTGCACTCCGCTTGCGACGCTGGCTCGTCCGCTGGGGTCAATCTCCGAGCATGCTGGTGATTGAAATGCACGAGACTCCTGAGCGGGATGAGCACTTGTTCCGCCAGCAGTTGGAGTGGGCAGCGCGTCATTTTACATTGGTCGATCTTCCGACCTTCGCGCGCTTGTGGCAGGAGTACCGTACCAACCCGCGAGCATTGATGAAGATCAAGAGCAAGCCGCCACTGCTCTTCACTTTTGATGATGGCCGCCTGAACAACTATACCGTCGCGGCGCCGGTTCTCGAGTCTTTCGGAACGCGCGGTGTTTTCTTTGTGGTCCCGCAGTTTGTGCATTGCAACCCACAAGAGGCGCGCCAGTTCTATTACTCGCGCATCGATACCCGGCAGCAGCCGCCCGACCTCCCCGAGGAAGAAACGCGCTCCATGACGCCCCAGCAAATCGCGGATCTATCGCGCCGCGGACACTCCGTCGGCAACCATACATACTCACACGTGAATCTAGCAACCTTGCCCGAAAGTCAATTGCATCACGAAATCGTCGACAGTGCCGCACTGATTGCCTCCTGGACGGGCCAGACAGTGGATGCCTTTGCCTGGACCTTTTCGTGGGACTCGATCACTCCCGCGGCCTGGAAGCTAATCCAGCAGCATCATCGCTTCTGCTTCGCACCCTGTCCTGGTTCCGTGGACTGTCGCGCCGACTCGCCAAGTCTGATCTGGCGCACGGAAGTCGAAGTAGTCTACCCACCGTCGGATTTTCGCTTCATGTACGCTGGGCTGGCGGACCCGTTGTGGCGAAGTAAGCGAGAGCGCCTGAGAAACACCATGGGAGACACACCCCGCAAATAGGCGTGCGCTCTATGTACGGCTAACCCTGTGGGAAGTAAAATCGACGCAGAGCGCCCTGTTTCGGCGTGCGGGAACCCTGAAGCTAATTAGTAAATAGGGCCGGAACAGTTGCTGATCGACTGCCCGAGTTGTATAGTTCCTCAAACAACCATTTCATCACACGGGCGCAACTAAGGGGAAACTCTGTCTGAAAGATATTCGGCTGCTACTTCCCGCGCGGCGCTCCTGGTCTGACATGCCGGTTGCTTTGGCCGGAAGGGAACACTGACTTTGACGCTCCTGTTCTTTGGGTTATTCGCGTTCTCGCTGGTTTTGTCGTTTGTGGCCACGCGTGAAGTGCGAGACATCGCAACCCGCAGAGGCTGGGTTTCCGCGCCGCGAGACGGACGGCATCTCCATGAGGCCCCGCTTCCCCGTTTGGGAGGCGTAGCGATTTTCCTGGCGTTCTCGATCAGCTTGCTCGTGTGGCTGGGACTCTCTGTCGCATTTCCCCGGCTGCGCGATGGACTTGCTCCCGCCACGCTTCTCCGCATCTATGTTCCAGCTTGCCTGATTTTTTGTCTCGGCATCTACGATGATCTCCGTGGCGCGGGTCCGTATTTGAAGGTTGCCGTGCAGGCGATCGCCGCGGCGATGCTCTTCGCCGGCGGAATGCGCGTGCTCGATCTGCCGCTGATCTTCGGTTCCCACTCATTCCCCTGGTTCGTCGGATTGCCACTCACCGTGTTGTGGGTGGTTGCGGTTACCAATGCCTTCAATCTCATCGATGGCCTGGATGGTTTGGCAGCCGGGTCGGCCTTGTTTTCGACGATGGTGTTTTTTGTTGTTGCGCTGGTCGATCACTCGTGGCTCGGCTCCCTGATGAGCGTGATCCTCGCCGGCGCCATCCTGGGCTTCCTGCGCTTCAACTTCAATCCCGCCACGATTTTTCTGGGGGACTCGGGCAGCTTGTTCATCGGTTTCATGCTCAGCGCGCTGGCGCTGGCAGGAGCTCAGAAAGCCCCGACCTTTGTGGCCGTCGCCATCCCGGTGGTCTCGTTCGGATTGCCGATTCTTGAAACGCTGCTTTCCATCCTGCGACGGTTGATCAGCGGACGCCCGATCTTTACTGCCGATCGCGAACACATCCACCACAAGTTGCTGCAGCTGGGTTTTTCGCAGCGCCAGGTTGTGATCGTTCTCTACGCCGTCTCCGCGATGTTTGCCATGCTCAGCCTGTTCCTGCTTTGGCCCACGGGCAGCACACTCGGACTGGTGCTGGCGGTCGTGGGAACCGGCATCTGGCTGGGAGTCCAGCATCTGAACTACCTCGAGTTCGGCGAACTGCGGCGAGTTGCGCAACGGACCATTGACCAAAGGCAGATTGTTATCAACAATCTTTCGGTGCGCCGCGCAGTCGAACAGCTAAAAGCGGCCGGCGATTTCAATCGGGTGCGCACCGTCCTGGTCGCCGCCTTCGATAGCAATGATTTCGATGCATTCGAATTGCACCTTAAGTCGCTTCCCGGTGATCTGGCAGCGCCCGCCGAAGTAAGCCGCCCATTTCATTGGAGCAAGTTTCCTCACATGGCGGCAATTTCCGCCCAACCCTCGTGGAAGCTAACGCTGGACTTGGTGACAACTTCGAACCAGCGCCGCGGCTCACTCGTCGTGTACCGGATGTACAGCCCTCGTGATCTTCAACTGGATGTCAACCTTCTGACTTCCGAATTCCCCGCGACCCTCGCCGACGCGCTTGAACGAGTGCTGACCATGCCCCAGGTTCTCGTGCCCGTTGCCGCCCATGGCGACAGCCCATTTCTGGCCGCGAACCTCTAACAGCTTTCGCCAGCCTGATCGAACCGCGTAGGGCAAGCCGCCCCCGGCTGTCCAGGCGGGGCGAAGCCCCGTTCCGCTCTTGAGTGCGAGGATGGACAAACGAAAACCCAGGCGCGCTGCGCTCGCCTGGACAGCCGGGGGCGGCTGTCCCTACGTGGGATCTCCCTCCATTCCTTTCAATCCCTGAGTTAATATGGAGGTGACTTGTGTAGGTAACTATGGATCGGAGCATTCTCGGATTGCCGGATCCAGTTGCAGGGGCTCCCAACGGAGAGCGGCGCCGCAGTGTTCGTCAAAAACTCCATACTCCGGTTTACGCCAGTTTCAATGGCCCGCAGACCGGCATGGTTGTGGACCTGAGCGAGTTGCTCGACCTGCACGAGGACGGCTTCGCCGTCCAGACCAGCGAACGCCTGGAAATCAACCGAGCTGTAAACCTTTGTCTCGATCTGCCAGAAACCAAAAGTTTCATTCATGGCAGTGGCCAGGTGATATGGAGCGATGACGCTGGCCGCGGAGGTATCCGATTTTCCGGACTTTCTGATAAGTCTCGCCAAATACTCAAAGAATGGCTCTTTACCAACCTGCTGATCGCTGGCTCCAACCACGCTGCTCGAACCGAGCAACTCTCACGGCGCCAGGGCGAGGAAGAGAAATCACCCGAGCCGGCGCCGGTCATCACTACAAAAGCCGACACAAAAGCCGATACAAAAGCCCTCAGTGTCGTCCCAATCTCCGATGGAAGCGAAACACTCTCTTTGGTGGAAGCAGTTCGCCGCGAGGTCCGCGAGATCGGCGACGACGTCGATGCAGTTTTGCACCTCATCACCGAGCGCGCCTTGAGTCTCACCGGAGCCAGTGGCGCGGCCCTGGCGTTTCTCACCGATGACAAGATGATCTGCCGGGCGCGAGCCGGCGAACCAGCTCCACCACTGGGAGCCCCGGTGGACGCAAAGCACGGGCTGTCTGGAGAATGCGTTCGCAGTGGCCTCCTCGTCTCGTGCGAAGACACGGAAAACGATCCGCGTGTCGATCCGGAAATCTGCCGTATATTGGGCATAGGGTCGCTCATGGCCGCTCCCATCGTGTCCGATTTCCGTGTGGTCGGCCTGCTGGAGATTTTCTCTCCGCATCCGCGCGCTTTCACCAAGGCCCACGAGACGGTTTTGGACCGGCTCGTCGAAATGATTCCCAAGACCCATCGTGAAAAGACGCAGCCTGAAAAGACCCAAACAGAAAAGACTCAACCGGAGAAGACTCAACCGGAAAGGCCGATCCGGCCAGAAGCTGTGTCAGGCGTGTGGCGGCCTTCTGTTTCGGAGTCAGGTCCGATGGAGTTGGCCTCGAGGGAATCGGGTTCAATCCATGCGACTCGCGACGCTTTGGGGGAACCGAAGCCTGAAGTCCGCGAGCAAGTCTCGCAGCCGGTTCCCGGACCCATCGTCTCAGCGCAAGTTCCGGAGCACCGCCCCAAACCTGCGCCCACATCTCCGTCTCGCTTGCTTGATCTCGGACTGCTCGGGCTGGCCATTGCAGTGGTGGCGATGGTCGTCGGCTATTTAGTCGGTCCCGTGATCGAGAAGCGCATCTCACCGGAAGCGTCGCAGCGCTCATTGGTCAAGTCGGCCGAAGCGGCCTCGACGGTTTCCGGGCAAAGCTCTGCCAATCAACGCTCGGCCGATCGTGGTTCGACAAGTCAACGCGCGCAAGCGAAGTCCCTGCCAGACTTGCGAAAGCTCGCCGGTCAGGGAGACGCCGACGCGCAATGGCAGATGGGCGTTCGCTACCATAACGGAGAGGGCGTTCCGCGGGATGACGTGCAGGCCATGCAATGGTTCCTGCGCGCCGCCGACCAGGGGCATGTTACCGCGCAGGCTACGCTCGGCGCCTACTACTGGGCGGGGCGTGGAGTTCCTCAAGATTTGTTGAAAGCCTACTTCTGGTCCGCGCTCGCGCTCGCCGGGGGTGACGAGAACAGCAAATCTCGACTCGAAGGATTGGCCTCCCAAATGACCCAGACGCAGGTCTCCGCCGCGCGCCAGCAGGCCGAAGTCTGGCTCCACTCCCATAGCCAACGAGCGAAGTCCGAGGCGAACTAAAGTGTTGCGGATGTAAGGTGGAGGTGTAACTGCCGTGAAGAAATGCTGTCGAGTCTTCTTCATCCTGCTCGCGGTCGCGGCATTGTCGGTCAGTGCCCAGTTGCAGACTGCCCAAGAGAATAAGACTTTTCGGCCCAAAGCCCCCGAACTTAGACTGAGAATCATTCCCGATAAAGAAACCTACGCTCTCCACGAAAAGATTTTTACGAAGACGGAGTTGCTTAATCTGACCGACAAGACCCTGTGCTTCCCTGTGCCTGATCAACAATGTGAAGACACGTATTCTGGTTCCTTGATCACGACAGGCGA
>Ga0137388_10001790_pt1 | contig 13260 bp, 10 predicted proteins | sample 15con2h14AmetaG_FD_104644 | JGI IMG/M metagenome (GOLD analysis project Ga0137388, IMG submission 104644) | Vadose zone soil microbial communities from Angelo Coast Range Reserve, California, USA - 15con2h1.4A metaG | ecosystem: Environmental > Terrestrial > Soil > Vadose zone > Saprolite...
CAGCCGCTCGGCGCGGTCCTTGTCGGCGCGCCAGGCTCCGCGGTCGAGGACGGCGCCGCCGGCCTGGGCGATCCGCTGCTGCTCGGCCTGCAGCCGGTCCCGCGCGGCGCTCGCCTCGGCGTGCGCGGCCATCACGCGCTCCATGATCCGGGCGAGCTCGGGAATCATCGACTCCACGTCGGCGACCGTGAAGTAGCGCTCAGCCACCGATGCCCTGCTCCACGAAGATCGCGTGCACTTCCTTGGGCCCGTGAACGCCGAGCGCGAGGGTGAGCTCGATGTCGGCGGTCCGGCTCGGGCCGGTGATGAAGTTGATGACAGCGCCGGCCGCCGGCGCCGCGCCGTCGCCATGCCAGGCCTCGAGAACGACACCGACCTGGCGCAGGGATTCGACGAGCGCGGTTCGGTCGAAGACGGCGATGTGACACGGCGGCAGCAGCGACGTCGAGCGCGGCCGCCCGGCACCCGACACCAGCACCAGGGTGCCCGTCTCCGCGATCGCGAGATCGACGCCCGTCAGCCCGAGGTCGGCGCGGGCGGCGATCGCCCGGAGCCGCTCTCGCTCGGCGACGCCGATCGGCTCCGCGTCCGGCATCTGGTGGACGTCGAGGCCGCGGGCCGCGAGAGCAGGCCCGAGATCGGCGCCGAGCGCGGCGGAGTGCCAGGCCACCAGCTCGCGCGCCTCATGCTCGCGCGCGATGCGCGAGACGACGGCCGGGACCGCGTCGACGGACGCGACCTTGTGGAACACGCCGCCCACGCTCTCGAACTCACGGCGGAACGCGTCCAGGGTTTCGGGCCACCGCTCGGCGAGCTCACGGCGGATCGTTTCAGCTTCGGCGGCGGGATGCTCCGGGCGCTTGGCGGAGGAGGCCGCGAACCGGCCCGGCGTCCTCTGCATCTGCTCGCGGATTCTGCCCAGGAACTCGGCCTTCGTGGTCACGTCCGGAGGTCCTTGTCGGAGGCCCAGCGCTCCTGGAACGTGCGCGGCGCCACCAGGGGCAAATCGCGCGTCCGCGTCCACTCGCCGAAGAAGAGCGGAAGCCGGCTGATCCGCCCGTCGCTGGCGAAGGGCCGCTGCAGGACGCGGCCGGCTCTCGCCGCGAAACGGTACAGCGGGGGGTGCTGAAGGAGCCGGGCCAGGAGCTTGAAGGCGACGCGCTCCGTCCACGGCGCGATCCTCTTTTCGTCCACCTCGCGCCGCAGGTCGATCAGCATGCGGGGAATGTCGATACGCACGGGGCACGCGTCGACGCACGCTCCGCAGAGCGTGGACGCGTGGGCGAGGTCCTTGACGGCAGGTGCGCCCTCCAGCATGGCCGTCAACAAGATGCCGATCGGGCCAGGATACGTGTAGCCGTAGGCGTGGCCGCCGATCTGCCGATACACCGGGCACACGTTCAGGCAGGCGCCGCAGCGCAGGCAGGAGAGCGCCTCGCGGAGCGGTCCCCCGATCTGCGCGATCCGGCCGCCGTCGAGCAACACGAGGTGGAACTCCTCGGGGCCCTCGAACTCGCCGGCCCGTCGCGGTCCCTGGATCAGCGAGGTGTAGACGGAGAGCTTCTGCCCCGTCGCGCTCTTCGCGAGGATCGCCAGGAACACCATGAGGTCGGTCAGCGAGGGCACGACCTTCTCGACCCCTATCACCGCCACGTGAACCCGCGGCAGCGAGGTGACCATCCGGCCGTTGCCCTCGTTGGTGACGAGGACGACCGTCCCCGTGTCGGCCACCGCGAAGTTCGCGCCGGTGATCCCGAGCTCGGCCTGGAGGAACTTCTCGCGCAGCTCGCCGCGGGCGATCCGCGTCAGCGCCTCCGGATCGGCCTCCGCCGGGCGCTTGAGCTCCCGGCTGAAGAGCTCGGCCACCTGGCCCTTCGTCTTGTGGATCGCGGGCGCGATGATGTGCGAGGGCCGCTCGTGCGCCAACTGGATGATGTATTCGCCCAGGTCCGTCTCGACCGGTGTGATCCCCGCCTCCTTGAGCGCCTCGTTGAGGTGGATCTCCTCCGTCGCCATCGACTTCGATTTCACCGCCATCTTCGCGCCCGTTCGGCGCGCGATGTCGACGATGATCGACCGCGCCTCCGCCGGCGTCGCCGCGTAGTGGACGTGCCCGCCGAGCCGCTCGACGTTGCCGATCAAGGTCTCGAGGTGGCGGTCGAGCTGCTGGAGGGTCGCCTCCTTGATCGCTCGGGCCTGGTCGCGGAGCGCCTCGCCCTCGGGGAAGCCCTCGAAGGCCTCCCGGCGGAGGCCGATGAACTTCGTCGTGGCGATCGTGAGGGCTTCCTGGAGGAACGCGTCCTTCATCGCGCCGCCGGCGCGCTGCCGGAACGGGGTCGCGAGCTCGCCGGCGCTCACCGGTCTCCGTCCAGCAGCTCGGCGAGGTGGAGCGCCCGCACCCTCGACTTCTTGCGCGTGAGCCCGCCTCCCATCTGCATGAGACACCCGGCGTCGCACGCGACGAGACAGTCGGCGCCGGTCGCCTCGACGTTCGCGACCTTCTTGGCGAGGATCTGCGAGGAGACTTCGGGCAGCCGCACGGCGAACGAGCCGCCGAAGCCGCAGCACTCGTCGGCGCCCGGCAGCGGCACCAGCTCCGCGCCCCTGAGCTTGCCGAGAAGAGTCCGCGGGCTCTGGGACTCGTGGAGCCCGCGGAGAAGATGACACGAGTCGTGATACGTGACGCGTCCGGGCACGGCCGAGGTGAACTCCGTCACGCCGAGCACGCCGACCAGGAACTGCGAGAACTCGTAGGTGCGCGCCGCCAGCTTCTCCGCCTCGCGCTCCAGGCCGGCCTCCGCCAGGAGCCCGGGGTACTCGTGCTTGACCATCCACGCGCAGGAGCCCGACGGCACGACGACGTGCTGCGAATCTCCGAAGAGCGTGACCGTTCGGCGGGCGACGGCGGCGGCCTCGCTGTGATAGCCCGAGTTGAAGAGGGGGAGGCCGCAGCACGTCTGGTCCGCGGGCACGTCGACGGCGACGCCGAGCTTGCGGAGCAAGCGGACGATCGAGATGCCGACTTCGGGGAAGAACAGGTCGCCGAGGCAGGTCACCATCAGCGACGCGCGGCGCCCGGTCATGCGTGGGGCGGTGGCGGCGTCACCAGGACGACGACGAGCAGGCGCGTGTCGCCGTCGTTGACGAGCCCATGCTCGACGCCGGCGGGCGCGACCAGCGCGTCCCCGGCCTCCAGGACGTGCTCGGCGGAGCCGAGCCGGAAGCGCCCGCGACCCTCGAGGACGACGTAGAACTTGTCTTGATCCCCGTGGGTGTGCGGCTTCTGCTCCTGGCCGGGCGCCACGCAGTAGAGGTCGAGCAGCGCGCGCGGCGTGGCCGCCAGGGCGATCTTCGCCATCTTGTCGGGCTGGAGCTTCGCGTGGTCCTTAACCCTGATACGCATCGGCGGCTCTTGCCAGCAACTCTACGGGATGAACGAGCGCCACGTCCAGACCGCGCTCGCGGCACCCCCAGGCGATCTGGAGGAGGCAGCCCGGGTTCGCCGCCGCGACCACTCGCGCTCCGGTCTCGGCGATCCGGGCGAGCTTTCGATCCAGGAGCTCGCGCGCCATTCCGGGCTCGAGGAGATTGTAGACGCCGGCGCTCCCGCAGCAGAGCTCGCTGTCGCCGAGCTCGACGAGCCGGAGCCCGGGGATCCGGCTGAGCAGCCGGCGCGGCTCGTGTCGCATGCGCTGCCCGTGGACCAGATGGCAGGCGTCGTGGTACGTCACCGTGAGATCGAGGGGCCCCAACTCCAAGTGAGCCCCCGCCAGAAGCTCCATGACGTCGCGGACTCGCGCCGCGAAGGGCGCGAGCTCCGGAACGCGGTGACCGTATTCCTTCATCGCAGAGCCGCAGCCTGCCGCGTTGGTGACGATGAAGTCGAGATCCGCGGGAAACGCCGCGGCGAGTGCCCGGGCGCGAGAGGCATGGGCGTCGAGTCGTCCGGCGTGAAGCTCGAGGGCGCCGCAGCACCCTTGAGCGCGCGGGATCACGACTTCGAAGCCGGCCAGCGAGAGGAGACGCGCCGTGTCTCGGTTCACGTTCGGATAGAGGTGGCGCTGGACGCAGCCCATGAGGAGCCCGACTCGCCCAACCGCGCGCCCGCGCGCGGCAACGACCTCGGGCATTGGCGCAGCGGCGGGGACGTCGTCGAGGAGCGCCTCCATCGCCGCCAGCCTCGGGAGCATGCGCAGCACGCCGGTTGCGCGCGCGAGCGCTCGAAGCCCGGACCGCTTGTAGAGCTTGAACGCTGCGAGCGCAGCGCCCAGCCGCGCGGGCTCTGGGAACACAGAGAACACGAAGGCCTCGAGGAGCCGGTGCTTCGCCGGCGGCCCGTGGCGCCGCAGCTGGGCGCGCGTCGCTTCGAGGAGCGATCCGAACCTGACGCCGGACGGACACGCGGTCTCGCACGCCCGGCAGCCGAGACAGAGATCGATGTGGCGCTGAAATGTTTCGCTGAGGCCCACCCTGCCCTCGGCGGCCGCCCGCATCAGATAGATGCGGCCGCGCGGCGAGTCCATCTCCTCGCCGAGCACGCGGTAGGTCGGGCACTGGGGAAGGCAGATCCCGCAGTGCACGCATTTCCTGATCTCGTCGAGGTCGGGCGCGTCGGCACCGGGGGCTCTGTGCGCCATCAGAGGCCTCCGACGTAGCGACCGGGATTCAGTACTCGCCCGGGATCGAACTCGTCCCTCAGGGCGCGCATGAGGGCGAAGGGCCCCGGCTCGACCGGCCCCCACGGGTCCACGGCTCTCCGGAGCTCGACCGAGCCGCGCGCGACGACGACGCTGCCTTCGACCTCGGCGACCCAGGCCCGTACGCGCGTCGTGACGGCCGCCATCTCGGAAACGCTCGCGCCACCCACGAGAACACGGAAGGTTCCAAGGCTCGCGCCACCGCTCAGTCGCACCTCGGCTCGAGGCGCCGCCGCCCGCACGGCGTCCTCGATCGCGCTCACGGTGTCGGCGAGCCGTCCGGCGAGCGAGGCGACGTGGAGCACCGTGAAGCCCGGTGGGGGCGCCATGGCGGACTCCACCTTGCTCCAGAATTCATCCGGAAGCGGGACGATCCGCGCTCCACTCGCCTTCGCCATCGCGCTCAGGCGCTCTCCTTGCTCACGCACCGCCTCGGCCACGCTCGCGATCGAGACCGCCACGCCGGCGCTCGCCGGCTCGGCAAGCAAGAGCCTCAGCGCGCTTGCATCAAAGAGCTCGACGCGGCTCGGCTGAAGCGGTGAATCGACGAGGCGCTCGACGAGCGCCTGCCCGGCCTGGGCGGACCCGAGAAGAACGAGCCAGGCGCGCTCGGTGTCCGGCAGCGGATGGAGTCGGAGCGTGAGCTCGGCGAGAACGCCGAGCGTGCCGAGCGCGCCGACCATCAGCTTCGGGACGTCGTACCCGCTGACCGACTTCACGACCTTCGACCCGCCCCAGGTCACGACCCCGTCGGCTTGAACGAAGCGCACCCCGAGCAGCAGATCGCGCAGGGTACCGTACCGCGCGCGGAGCGGGCCGCTTGCGTTGGTCGCCGTGATGCCGCCAACGGTTCGCGCCGCAACACCAGGCGGATCGAGCGGCAGCCACTGCCGATGCGGGGCGAGCAAGGCTCCCAGCGTGCCGGCCGAGATTCCGGCCTGCACCGTGATGGTGAGGTCGTCCGAGTTGTACTCGATCACCTGATCGAGACCCGAGACGTCGAGCACCACGTCGACGCGCGAGGGCGGGTTGCCGAGCTCGAGCGCGCTCCCGGCGCCGCGCGGGATGACGGCCAGTCCGCCGTCGTGGGCCAGGGCCAGCGCCCGACTCAGCTCGTCGATCGAGGCCGGACGCACGACCCAGCGCGGGCGGAGGCCGTCGACGGTTGCGGCCGTGAGGGAGCCGGCGTCGTCACGCACACGGTCGCGACCGGCGATCGTGACGAAAGCTGCGCCGATCGAGCGCGCCGCGACGGGCATCGCGGCCCTAGATCCAGGCGCCGTCTGGCACGCGCGGTCGTGCGGGACGGAATCCCTCGCCGCAGGCGGGGTGCGAGGGTAGCAGCTTGCCGGGGTTCATGATCGCGTCCGGGTCGAACGCGCGCCTCAACCGATACATGAAGTTCAGGTCGGCTTCGGCGTACTGGAGCGGCAGGTTCTTCGCCTTGTCGAGACCAACGCCGTGCTCCCCCGTCACCGTGCCGCCCATCTCGATGCAGGCGCGCAGGAGCTCCTCGTTCGCCGCCTTCGCGCGCTCGAGCTCGTCCGGATCGCGGTCGTCATAGAGGATGAGCGGATGGAGGTTGCCGTCGCCGGCGTGGAACACGTTGGCGATCTGGACGCGGTGCCGCGCGCCGATCGCGATCAGCTCGCGCATGATCGCCGGGAGCTTCGAGCGCGGGACGACGGCGTCTTGCAGGAGATAGGTCGGCGCGAGCCGCCCGACGGCTCCCGCCGCCTCCTTCCGGCCCTTCCAGAGGAGCGCGCGCTCGGCGACGTCGGCGGCGACGCGCACCTCGAGCGCGCCTCGCTCCCAGCAGATCCGTGCGGCGCGGTCGCCCTGCGCCTCGACTTCCGCGGCCGGGCCGTCCAGTTCGATCAGGAGGACGGCGGCGGCGTCCTTGGGGTAGCCGGCGCCGGTGCCCTCGTTGATCGCGCGGATCATCAGCTCGTCGAGCATCTCGAGCGCCGCCGGGACGATGCCGGCCGCGATGATCGCCGAGACCGCCTCGGAGGCGTCCTCGATCGCCGTGAACGAGGCGAGGATCGTCTTCACTGCCTCGGCCGTATGGAGGAGGCGGACCGTCACTGCCGTGACGATGCCGAACGTGCCCTCCGAGCCCACGGCCGTGCCCAGGAGGTCGTAGCCCGGGCGCTCCGCGGCCTTGCCCCCAAGGCGGACCAGCTCACCGGACCCGGTCACGAGCTCGATCCCGAGGACGTGGTTGGTGGTGATCCCGTACTTGAGGCAGTGGGGCCCCCCGGCGTTGGTCGCGACATTGCCGCCGATCGACGAGACCATCTGGCTCGAAGGGTCGGGGGCGAAGAAATATCCGCGGCTTGCGACGGCTCGAGTGAGAGAAAGGTTGATCAGGCCTGGCTGGACGGTGGCGCAACGATTTGGAAGATCGATTTCCAGGATCGCGTCCATCCTGTTCGTGCCGATCATGACGCCTCCGACCGGCGCCATGGCCCCCCCGATGAGACCCGTGCCCGAGCCCCGGGGCACGATGGGGACCCGCTCCCGCCGGCACAGGTTCACGATCTCGAGGATCTCCTCGGCACGCTTGGGCAGGGCGACCGCGTCGGGGGCGCCCTTGTAGAAGGTGTGCATGTCGCACTCGTAGACGAGCCGACCTTCGGGGGTGCGCACGAGACCGTCGGCGCCGACGATGCGCTCGAGCTCCTGGAGGAAGGAGCCACTCAGGGGCATGCGGGACGCCCCACGAGGCCGACTACGAGATCTTCCAGGTGTCTCCCGAGGTCAGGAGTTTGGCGATGTCGCCCGGCCCACGCTCCGCGATCGCCTTCTGCTCTTGCTCGAGCATGAGGTCCTCGTACACCGGAGCCTCGACGGCCGTGAGCACGCCGATCGGGATCGGGAAGTCCGGCGCGAAGAGGTCGGCGAGGAGCTTCGCCGCGTTGACGCTCGTCTCGTCGTGGATCCAGAGGGTGCTTTCGGGCACGTCCTTGGCGCGAACCACCTTCGGGGTCACGCCCTCCATGATCAGGGCGCGACGGTCGTCCGCCGGGCCGAAGAGCAGAGGCTTGCCGTGCTCGAGCCTGAGCTCGTGCTGGACCTTTGACTCCCGGTCGTAGATGACGTTCCACGCGAGGTCGTTGTAGACGTTGCAATTCTGGAGGATCTCGATGAACCCGGTGCCTTTGTGCTTGGCCGCCCGCTTCAGCATCTCGTCCATGTGCGGGATGTTCCGATCGACGGTCCGCGCCACGAAGGTCGCGCCGCAGCCGAGGGCGAACGCGAGCGGATTGACCGGACGGTCGGTGGAGCCCACCGGCGTCGACTTCGTCACCTTGCCGAGCTCGCTCGTCGGCGAGTATTGCCCCTTCGTCAGCCCGTAGATCCGGTTATTGAACAGGAGGATCGTCAGGTTCACGTTACGGCGCAGGACGTGGAGCATGTGGTTGCCGCCGATCGAGAGCCCGTCGCCGTCGCCCGTGACCACGAAGATCTTCAACTCGGGCCGCGCCACCCGGAGACCGGTCGCGATCGCGGGGGCCCGGCCGTGGATCGTATGGAAGCCGTACGTGTTCATGTAGTACGGGAAGCGGCTCGAGCAGCCGATCCCCGAGATGAACACGATGTCCTCCTTCGGGATGCCGAGATCCGGCATCGTCTTCTGGATCGCCGACAGAATGGCGTAGTCCCCGCAGCCGGGGCACCACCGCACATCCTGGTCCGACTCGAAGTCCTTCTTCGTGTACTTCGGCGCTTCCTTGGCTCCGGTCCCGCTCGGGGTCATGGCTTGCTCCCGAGAAGCTGGTTGATGGCTTCGTAGATTTCCTCGGACGCGAGTGGCAGGCCGCGGACCCGATTGAACCCGACCGCGTCCACCAGGTATTCGGCGCGGAGGACCCGCACGAGCTGTCCGCTGTTGATCTCGGGCACCAGCACCTTGCGGTATTCGCGCAGGATGTGGCCGAGGTCCGGTGGAAGTGGATTGAGGTGGCGGAGGTGGACTGAGGCGACGGACTTCCCGGCCGTCTGCGCTTGCTCGACCGCGGCCGTGATTGCGCCGTAGGTGCCACCCCAGCCGACGACGAGGAGGTCGCCGGTCGCCGGACCGTTGATCGAGGTCGGCGGGATCTCCTGGCCCACGCGCCGCACCTTCTCGGCTCGCGTGCGCACCATATGGTCGTGGTTCTCCGGGTCGTAGGAGATGTTCCCGGTGACGTCCTGCTTCTCGATCCCGCCGATGCGGTGCTCGAGACCCGGCGTGCCCGGCCGCACCCACGGCCGCGCGAGAGTGGCCGGGTCGCGGAGATACGGGAAGAAGCCTTCCTGCTCCGTCCTGAACGTGATCTCGATCGGCGGTAACTTGGTCGCGTCGGGGATGAGCCACGGCTCCGAGCCGTTGGCCAGGAACCCGTCGCTCAGCACGATCACCGGCACCATGTACTTGGCGGCGAGCCGTACGGCCTCGTAGGCGATGTAGAAGCAGTCGCCGGGCGTGGCCGGCGCCAGCACGACCACCGGGGCCTCGCTGTTGCGCCCGTAGAGCGCCTGCATGAGGTCGGCCTGCTCGGTCTTCGTGGGCATGCCCGTCGACGGCCCGGCGCGCTGGATGTTCAGGACGACGAGCGGCAGCTCCGCCGTCACGGCGAGGCCGATGCCCTCGCTTTTGAGGGCGATGCCGGGGCCGCTCGAGGCAGTGACGCCGATCGCTCCGCCGAAAGAGGCGCCGATCGCCGCGGTCACCGCCGCGATCTCGTCCTCGGCCTGGATCGTGCGCACGCGGAAGCGCTTGTGCATGGCCAGCTCGTGCAGGATGTCGCTGGCGGGCGTGATCGGATAGGCACCGTAGACGACCGGAACCTTGGACCGCTGAGCGGCCGCGAGAATGCCCCACGCCAGGGCCCGGTTGCCTGTCATTGCCCGATAGAGTCCGGGCGCCATCTCCGCGGGCTCGACCGCGTAGTGCTCGCCGAAGATCTCCGCCGTCTCGCCGAAGGCGTGACCGGCCTTCAGCACGCGCGTGTTGGCTTCCGCGATGTCCTTGTTCTTTGCGAACCGCTTCTCGATCCAGACCAGGGTCGGCTCCAGCGGTCGCGTGTAGATCCACGAGACCAGGCCGAGCGCGAAGAAGTTCTTGGTCCGGTCCTTCTCTTTCGTGTTGAGCGCCAGGTCCTTGATGGCCTCGTGAGTGAGGCCTGTCATGTCGACCTTGTGTAGCCGGTAACGTTCGGCCAGCGCGGGCTCGTCGAGCGGATTCGCCGCGTAGCCGGCCTTGTCGAGGTTCCGCTTGTCGAATGCCTGCGTGTTGACGATCAGGAGGCCGCCCGTCTTGAGGTCACGGAGGTGCACCTTGAGCGCGGCCGGATTCATCGCCACGAGACAGTCGAGACGATCGCCCGGCGTGTAGACGCGCTGGCTGCCGAACTGCAGCTGGAAGCTCGAGACACCGAAGAGCGTACCGGCGGGCGCGCGGATTTCGGCGGGGAAGTTCGGCAGCGTGGCGAGATCGTTGCCCGCCCACGCGGACTCTGTCGTGAATTGCTCGCCCGTCAACTGCATGCCGTCGCCGGAATCCCCGGCGAACCGGATCACCGCACGATCCAGCGCCTTACGCGACTTCTCGACGCCGGTGGCGGGAGTCGCTATCTGACCCATCGCGTCCTGTCTCCTCGCTCGCCTTGCACAGTCATGTCCCGCGAGCCTGGCACGGGAATTCGCTACAGAGGCTGCCCACCGGCGGTCAGGTCACACACCGGCAGACCAACCGCCATTCTATCGGACCCGAACGGCACGGGCAACATTCCGGGCCCAGATCGGCCGACCGGACCCGCCATGCAGAATCTGCGGAACCCCATCAGCCGGCGTCGACTTCGAGAGGGTGCTTGAGGGCGTCGCCGGGCCGGAGGTTCAAGACCGCCTCGGGGAACAGGTTCGCGAGCCAGCGGACCACGTCGCTCACCGTGATGACGCCGATCGGCCGGCGCTCCGCGTCGACCAGGGGGATCGTCCGGAAGCCTGACACGCTCATGCAGTGGATGGCATAGGCCACACGGTCGCTCGCCGTCAGCGCTTCCGGGTTCCGCGTCATCACCTCGCCGAGGGGCGTCCGCCGGGCGTCGAGATCCCGGCCGACGACGCGCGTGAGCACGTCGCGCTCGGTGAAGATACCCGCAAGTCTGCCTCCGCCGTCCGTGATCAGCACGCCGGCCTGCCGGTGAGCCAGCATCGTCCGAACAGCCTCGTGGACCGTGGCGGTCTCGAAGAGGCAGAGGGGCTCGGCCGGGGACAGGACGCCGATGGTGTCGTTCAGCAGAGCCCCACTGGTCTCGCGCAGGTCGTCGGTCTTCCGGGGCTCGTCGTCGATCGTCGCGGAGTATTCGTCCTCGAACTCACCACCCATGACTTCCCTCCACGGATCCGATCCTAACTCGTCGCTCCGGCCGCGGCAATCGCGCGGTCCGCGCTGCGGGCCGTCGCGGGGCTGGGGCCCCGCCGGCCGAGGCGCGGCGATAGATTGCCGACCGGCGCCTCACGAGCGGGCCGCCACCCGGGCCGGTTCTTCGTTGGCGTCCTTCAGCAACTCGATGAATCGGCTGACCGTCGGCGTGAGGGGCTTCTGACGGCGATGGATCAGGCCGACCGGTCGCACGAGGTCCTCGATCCCCATCGGCACGACGGCAAGCGTGCGGATCGAGGCCTCGTTCTGCACGGTGCGGCGCGGCAGGATGGAGACGCCGGCCGCGATGATGATCGCCTGCTTGATCGTCTCGATGTTGTCGAACTCCATCACGGTGTGGACCCGAACGTTGTGCTGGCGGAGCGCGCGGTCGATCGCCTTCCGGATCGTCAGGCCGGCGTCGAAGGCGATGAACGTCTCGCCGTTGAGGTCGGTGGGCATGACGACGCGGCGGCGCGCCAGGCGGTGATTCGGGTGGCACACGAACGCCATCGGCTCGGACCGGAGCGGCACGATCGACAGGGCGCGGTCGGCCGGCGGATACGACATGATTCCGACGTCTGCCTCGCCCTGCATGACCGCCTCGACGACTTTGTGCGGGTGCAGGCACTCGAGCTGGACGCGCGCCTCCGGGTAGAGCGACATGAATCGCTGCACGTGGCGGCTCACGTCGTGCAGGCCGACCGAGTAGATCGCCGCCACCCGCACGGTCCCGTCCACCCTCGCCTTCACGGCCGCGATCCCGGCCTTGGCCTTGTCCCAAGACTCGAGGAGCCCGCGGCACGCCGTGTAGAAGGCCTGACCTTCGGGCGTCACGACGAAGGGTCGCTTGGTCCGGTCCAGGAGCGCCACGCCCAGCTCCGTCTCGAGCTGTTGCATCGCCTGGCTGGCGGCCGACTGGGAGACGAAGTTCTGGGTCGCCCCCCGCGAGAAAGAGCGGAGGCGAACGACGTCGCAATAAAGCCGCAGGGTCTCGAGATGCACGCCGAGATTATAAGAGTTGCTGATACTTATTATCCAACTTTTTGGGGATGACTAATAATGTGTTTGCCGGTACTATCGTGCAACTGTTTTCACAAAAGGGGATGCATCTGATGGCTGAACCTCAACGCCGACCAGCCGTGCCCGGCCCGCCGCCCGCTCAGGGTCTCTACGATCCGAGTCACGAGCATGACGCCTGCGGGGTCGGCTTCGTCGTTGACATCAAGGGCCGCCGCTCGCACACGATCGTCGGCCAGGCGCTCTCGGTCCTCATCAACCTGCTGCACCGAGGTGCCTGCGGCTGTGAGGCGAACACCGGTGACGGTGCCGGCATCCTGATCCAGATTCCAGACACGTTCCTCCGGCGCGAGTGCGGTCGGCTGGGCATTCCCCTGCCGGCGGCCAAGGAGTACGGCTGCGGGCTCGTGTTCTTGCCGCGGGATCCGGAGCAGCGTGACCGCGTTCGCTCGCTCTTGCACTCGATCGTCGACGAGGAAGGCCAGCGGCTTCTCGGCTGGCGGGACGTGCCGGTCGACGACCATCTCATCGGCGCCAGCGCGCTCTCCGTCGAGCCGCACATCACCCAGGTGCTGATCGGCCGCGGGCCGGGCGTGCGGGACCATGCCCACTTCGAGCGCAAGCTCTACGTGATTCGCAAGTTGTTCGAGAAGGCCGTCGCGGCGCTCGACATTCCCGAAAACAAGTACGCCTACATGCCGAGCCTCAGCTCGAACACACTCATCTACAAGGGCATGCTCAGCGCGGACCAGATCGAGACGATGTTCCCCGATCTGTCCGATCCCGATTTCGAGTCGGCGCTCGCGCTCGTGCACCAGCGGTTCAGCACCAACACCTTCCCGTCCTGGCCGCTCGCGCACCCGTATCGCTACATCGCCCACAACGGCGAGATCAACACGCTGCGCGGCAACATCAACTGGATGCGCGCCCGCGAGGCCCTGTGCCGGTCCGAGGCGCTGGGCGACGATCTGAAGAAGGTCCTCCCGGTGACGCGCGACGGCCTGTCCGACTCCGCCACATTCGACAACGTGCTCGAGTTCCTGGTGATGAACGGGCGGTCGTTGCCGCACGCCATCCTCATGATGATCCCCGAGCCCTGGCAGAACCACGAGTCGATGAGCCCGGAGCGGC
>Ga0137388_10001793_pt1 | contig 13252 bp, 10 predicted proteins | sample 15con2h14AmetaG_FD_104644 | JGI IMG/M metagenome (GOLD analysis project Ga0137388, IMG submission 104644) | Vadose zone soil microbial communities from Angelo Coast Range Reserve, California, USA - 15con2h1.4A metaG | ecosystem: Environmental > Terrestrial > Soil > Vadose zone > Saprolite...
CATCCCTTTCCAAGAAAGGGTACTGAGGTAACAAGAGCTATCCACGGGCAATCGCTCGGGAAAAGTTAGAAGAGGACTCGGAATCGGCGAAAAATGTACGCGCGGTACTCGTGGCTGTTGCATTCGAAGATACAATGCGAACAATAGGATCTGAGTTTGCGGGAATTCAAGGCAGACCAAAACTAGACGCCGTTTTAACCGAACTCAAAGACAAGCAGATTCTCAAAGGTGGAGAGGTTGGCACGGCGTTCTCATATCTAAACTTCCGCAACGATAGCATGCACGCTGATTGGAAGAACGCCTTGCCGCGATTCCGTTTCCCGTTTCAGCCGCTTTAGATCGGTCCGCATGTCGGCAGCGTGCTGGTAGCGCAGCTCTCGATCCTTCTCCAACGCCTTATTGATGATCTCTTCCAGCTTGGGCGGAAGGTCAGGATTCAGCCGCACCGCCGGAACCGGGGAGCGATCCAAAATCTCGCGAAAGATGACCGCAGAACTCTCGCCACGAAAGGGCAATGCGCCCGACGCCATTTCGTATAGCACCGCGCCGAAGGAGAACAAATCGCTACGCGCATCGAGTTCTTTTGCTCGCGCCTGCTCCGGCGACATATAAGCGACAGTACCTACCGCCGTACCCGGACTCGTCAGGTGTAGCCCCGCCGTACCGGTCTCGGTAGCGTCGGATCCGACCTTCGCCCCGGTGGTGGTCACCTTGGCCAGCCCAAAATCCAGAATCTTGGCGTGGCCACGCTTGGTCACGAAGATATTCGCGGGCTTGATGTCGCGGTGGATAATGCCCCGCAATGAGCCGCGTCGAGGGCGTCAGCTATCTCGATGGCCAGTGACAGCAGCGTGTCCAGTTCAATCGGGCGGTTGCCGATAAGATGCTTTAACGTCTGCCCGTCCAGGTACTCCATGGTCAAAAAGCGCTCACCATTGTGCTCACCGATTTTGTAGATCGTGCAGATATTGGGATGATTGAGCGCAGAGGCCGCCCTGGCTTCGCGCCGGAACCGTTCCAACGCCTGCGGGTCTTGAGGCCACGTCATCAGGAAGAAACTTGAGCGCGACGAAGCGGCCGAGCGACGTGTCCTCAGCCTTATACACCACTCCCATGCCGCCGCCGCCCAGCTTCTCGACGATGCGGTAGTGGGAGATGGTTTGGCCGATAATGGAATCGGGCAATGTTAGGCGGGAAGCGGGAGCAAGTCAATGAAGGCCATGGAGTTGGATGGAGTTGGCGGAATCTCAGAGGGTTGATGGCCTAACATCGCCTACACTGATTTGCCTATACTCTCCTGTAGTTCTTTCGCACCGGACACGCCACTGCAGTTACTCCCTAGCGCCGCCGTAGCGGGGCGAAGCCCTGCACAGCGCAGTGGAGCGGAGGCGGCGCCCACATCCAGCTTCGATCCTCTGAAGCGGGGCGCTCTTTACATAATGCATTGACCTCAGGTCCGTTTGAAACCGCCCGAGGCGTATCGCGGACCGGAATGCTTCTGGACCGGATACATGCGGGAATCGCTAGGTGATAAGGGCAGGGAGGGCGAACGGCTCATGCCAACGCTCTTGCGCGGACTGCCGTGAACGAACCAAAAGCCGCCGAGGGGGTGCATATTCCATCCCCGCTATATTCTGACCCCGTCAAACGAACAGGAGTTTCGGCGGGACTTACTTCTTCTTCTTTTTGTCCTTTTCTTTCTTTTCCGAATTCATCTTTTTGGCAATTTCTTCCACTAGCTTGGGCCGCAGTTCGGCCAACATGCTATCGACGATGCTGGCGATGGCGGTGGATTCTTCGGGAGCATCACTTGCGGCTCCTTCCACCTCCACCGATTCCGCAACCACTTCGGCAGACGCGGACTGAGCGGGCGCTGCCGCTTCTTCGTGATTAGAATTTAGTTCGGCTGGAGCGTCCGCCGTCGCCGCGGGTGGCTCCGAACCGACGAACGATTCGCGAATCTGCTTCCAGTTCTGCCAGGCGGCGGCCAATTCTGCTTCGCGTTGGGGCGCACTCTCCGCCTGGGCGATTGCATTGATCTGTGGCGCCGTGGTGGTGGCAGATACGGCTTCCGTGGGCGCTGCGTGTTCCGCGACAGCACCCGCCGACGCAGCAGCCGCATAGGCGGATTCTTCCGCAACCGCCGGTTCGTGGTCTTGAACCGTCGAAGCTTCGACGATCGCGGATTCGCTGGCTCCGGATTCGCCGACGCTCGCCTCGATGACGGCTGGGACCGATTGTGTGGCAGTGGCGGATTCGGTGGCGCTTGCCTCGGCGGCGACGGCCGGTTCCGGCTCAACTATTGCGACGGAGCTTGCGCTTGCCGCCGCTATCGCCGCTGAGAAACTCGCAGCTTCGGCCGAGGCTCGGGCCGCATGGGCCAGCTGCATCTCCTGGTCCAGCACAAGTTTCGATTCCTCCAACGCAACTTCAACTGGCTGCGCCATCCAACGCGGGCCGCTCACTTCGGCAGCCACTGCGGAACCGTAGGCGGAGGCAGGAACTTCATGACCCGTTCCGTTAGAACCGTGAATCCCTGGCTGGACGCTTTCGATGGCATGGCCGTTGGTTGGCGCCAGAGAAGCGATCGCGGCCATGACCTCGGCATCACCGGGCGCTGGTTGGGCGGGCAGGGAAATTTGTATTTCGGAACTAGTGGTTGCTTCTGAATTCGTGGCCGCTGGAGGCAAATCGGCGCCGGCGGCCCGCTCTTCTGTCGGACGATCTTCTACGTGATGATCTTCCGTCTTCGCAGCTTCGGCCGCTTCGGATACAGCTTCGGCGGGGACCTCTGCTTGAACTTCCTGGCTCACCTCCGAGGCGGAGGGCATGGTTGCTGCGGGCGCCTCAGCTTCGCTGGGCTGGACGATGGCAGCTTCCGGAGATATCACTTCCCGACTCGCCATTGTGTCCGGGGCGGTGGTATCGGGAATCGCAGACGGCTGTTCCGTCTTTCCGCCAAAAGATGCTGCGGCCGCCGTAATCGCGGCGATTTCTTCCGGCGTGATGTCTACCGGCAGGCCCGCAGGAATGGGACGTTCAAACCCCTGCGCTGGCTCCACAGGCTTGACCGCTTCGCCCTGTTCGGGACCACGTGAAGCTGCAGTAACGATTTCCGGCGCGTCCTCTTCCGCCCTGGGCTTGGCAATGGGGCTGGGGATGGTAAGGCGATTTTTCCAGCCTGTCTCTTTGTCGCCGAATCGGTCTCCGGTATCGGACTGTTCCACCGCAGCCAGCGGCTTCGCGAAACGGCCGGATTTTTGAGGCTGAGGTTGAGCGACTATTTTGTCTTCGAGCTTGGTCAGTACGGTGAGAAGTTCGGTCGCCTCGAACGGTTTGATGATAAATGCGTCAGCGCCTACACGCCGCGCTTCTTCTGCTTTGAACGGTTCCAGCTTTCCCACGGTCAGCAAGACTGGAATCTGCCTAGTCTCCGGGTTTTCCTTAACCCGCTGGCACACTTCCAGGCCACCATAGCCCGGCATGTAAACATCGAGCACGATCAGGTCAGGCTTGTTTTCCGCAATTTTCTTGAGCGCCGCTGAGCCGTTATTGACGGTAACAACTTCGTAACCGGCATCCGTGAGGATGCGCCTGCCCATATTCTGGGCAGTCACGCTGTCGTCAGCAAGCAGTATTCTTCGCGCCAAGGGATTTCCTTTGGTGAGGGGGAGACAGCCTGAAAGTAATTGGTGCTGGGCCGTAAGTCAATGAGAAGAATACAGTAAACACGTTACCAGTGTTCAGTGACGAGTGGGTGAAAACGGCCCCTGCCTTGCTAAAGCACGCTTTTACCTACCCCACCTCAACCTGACCGTGGCCGCCCGGATTTCAGAAGGGGACGACCTTCCGCAGGCCCTTCTTTTTCTTATGCTTGCTGGAGGACATCGCATCGTTGATCTCCTTGTCGTCGGCACTGGCTGACGCAGCCGGGGCAGTCTTGCCATCGGCAGCGGGCCCGCTCGCCTGACCCTCTCCACCCGACTGAATCTCGTTGACCTGCGTCGGAGGAGGCGCAGTCTGGCCACTGTCAACGTTGGGTTTCAGTTCATTCGGGTCGGCTGCGACGTTCGGCTTTAGTTCGTTCGCGTCTGCGCCCGGAGCTGCCGGGCCTGTCACGGCAGAGCCCGTCACACTCGGGTCGGCGCCAGCAGAGGCTGCGGCAGAGGGACTCTCGGTCTGAGGAACCGCAGTCTCGGGCGGGGGCTGGTCTGAACGCGGCGCGGGCTGGTCCGGGCCCAGCGGTCCTTTGCCGACGGTTTCGATTGATACTGAATTCTTATCACCCGCGGCAGAGCCTCCCATCATTGCCCGTGTGGCATCCTGTACTACCGAAGTGGCGCTTACCACTTGCGGATCCACCAGCGTGGGCTCGCCCACCCTCGACGCCTGGGCCACATCCGGATGCTTCTGGAAGTTCCGCACCAGCTTTGTAACCGTGCTGCTTTCACGTCGGCTGTCTTCTTCGGCCTTGTTCAGAGCGATCGCTGCCTTGGTCGGCCTGGGCACCGGTTGATGGAGAGCTTGCAGCCGAGCCTTTGCGTCCTCGGTCCGCTCCATGAGCGGATATCGCGTCAATATTCGGGAATAGGCGTCGGCCGCGTCCTTGGTAAATTCCTCGATCATTCGGGCTTTGGCGGTCTCGTTGCCCGGTCGCGACCGCACCATGGCAATCTCACCCTCATAGGCCTGCCCCAACAGATACAGAGACTCATCCGCCTTGCTATACAAGGGATATTTGTCCAACAGGGACCGCAACCGAGCGATGGAGGCGGGATAGGATTGGCGCAGGTAATAGAAGCGCCCCACCCGGAATTCGCGTTCCGCAATCACTTCCTGAACTTCCAGGAGACGTTGCTTGCCTTCCGCCACAACCTTCTTGTTATCCGGGTATTGCAGAATCAGCTGGCGGTATTCCTCTTCCGCGCGCATGGCATGGGTGTAGTCGCGGTCCGGTTTTTCCATCTGCTGGAAATGGATGTTGGCAATTTTCAGCTGAGCTTCGGCCGCTTCCGGCATGTTGGGGAAGAAAGTTTCAAAGTCCTTGTACTCGATTTCCGCCTGCGCGAGAGCTGTGCCTCCGCCCTCGGCATACCAGGAGTCGGCCACCGCCAGTTTGGCGCGGGCAATGTACTCCGAGTCCGGATACGTATTGATCAAGGTTTGCAGCGTGATCCGCGCCACGTCGAAGCGGTTGTGTTTCATCGCGTCCATGGCCCGGTCGAACAACACCTTGTCCGGTTGTTTGGAACCGACGTTCGCCAGCGGGTTGTTGACCTTCTTGTTGGTGCAGGCGAGAGTAAAAGCAAGCGCGCCCAGCAGAACAATGACCGAAATACGACGTGACATTGAGAACCCCTTAGAATCGGCTAGGGACTGTGGGGCCACCTGGGAAACCAAGGTAGCCTAAACTTTCTGCAGTGTAGCCTCCACCGCAGTTTTCAACAGCTTCTCAGCATTAACCCTTGGATCGCCCTTACCGAAGATGGCGTTGCCTGCAACCAGAATTTCGGCCCCCGCCCGAACCACGTCGGCTACAGTCGTAAGGTCAATTCCTCCATCCACCTCAATACGATAGCCCAATCCTCGCTGGACCCTGAGATCGGCCAGGCGGCGGATCTTATGCACTGTCCTGGGAATGAACTTCTGGCCTCCAAACCCCGGGTTTACCGACATCACCAGTATATAGTCTGCGACGTCGAGCACCTCGCTGAGGGTGTCCACCGGAGTCGCCGGATTGATCACTACGCCGGCCAGGCAGTCGTGACTCTTGATCAGATGCAGGGTGCGATCCAGATGCGCGCAAGCCTCCTGATGTACCGACATCCAATTGGCCCCGGCCGCCGCGAAGTCGGGGATGAACTGGTCTGGGTTCTCGATCATCAGATGGCAATCGAGCGGCAAATCGGTGGCCTTGCGCAACGACTTCACCAGCGGCGGCCCCACCGTGAGGTTGGGGACGAAATGACCGTCCATGATGTCCACGTGGACGACCGTTCCGCCGCCCGCGGCGGCATCGCGCACCTGGTCCGCCAGGTAGGCGAAGTCAGAGGCCAAAATCGAGGGTGCGAGTTCAATCAACCTAGGCTCTCGCAGTGTTGCGTAAGTCATCGAATTCTACCACGTACAGCGCCATACCCACTCTCGTGCCGAGGGCCGGGTCGTAGGTGCCATTTCGTGCGGGGACAGGTTCTCGCTTCGTGGTCTTTGCGGTCACTGCGCAAGAGCGCGACGGACCAAAATTCTCACCCGTAACCTTTTCGTCCCCCGAAAGTTTATATAGTTAGAGGCACGATGGCCGTCAGGCGACCGTCAGCGAAAGGGTCCCGGGAGGAAACCTCCGGTTTTCCGGGGGAGGACCGTCTGCTGGTCGAGGCCGCGCAAAAGGATCCGAGCCGGTTTGCCGAACTTTACGAGCTTAACTTCGCCAGGGTGTATGCCTATATCGCGCGCCGCGTCGGTGACCGCGATGTGGCTCAGGATCTGACCTCTGATGTCTTCCACAAAGCGCTGGCCAGCATTCAGAGCTTCGAGTGGCGCGGCGTGCCCTTCGCCGGCTGGTTGCTGCGGATTGCTGCCAATATGATTGTGGACCGCTCAAAACGTTCCGGCAGAGAAGTTTCTGGTCAGGACGACCTTCCCGAGCCGAGTACGCAGCCGAATCTTGAGGAAATCGATCAACAGGGGCGACTCTTTCGCCTGGTGGAACAGCTGGCGGCAGATCAGCGGCGAGTAATCGGGATGCGCTTCGCCGAGGAGAAAAGTATTCGTGAGATCGCGACTGAGTTGGGCCGCAGCGAGGGTGCAGTGAAGCAGTTGCAGTACCGCGCTTTGCAAAATTTGCGAGCCCGGATGGAGGGTGCCAATGCCTAAGCGCTCTCTGCCGAATCGTTCTCTGATAGACCAACTCGACCAGGCCGTAACCCAGCTTCTGGCCGCACCGGTTGTAACGGTTCAATCCGCAGACCCGGAGCTGCTGCCGCTGCTGCGCATCGCCGCCCAGCTGCGCCAGCTTCCGCGCGAGGATTTCAAAATTCGTTTGAAGAATGATCTGGAAAGGGGTACATCGATGGCAACCACGACAGAACCTATCGCGGCAGTGCGTACTTTCGCTTCACCGAGGCTGAGCTTCAAGAGCGCGGCCAAAGCGATCGAGTTCTACAAGAAGGCTTTTGGAGCGAAGGAAACATTCCGCTTTGAAAACGAATTGGGTGTCGGCCACGCGGAGATGATGATTGGAGATTCGGTCATCATGTTCGCTGAGGAATGGCCAGAAGGCGGCCGCTACAGCGCTGAGACGTGGGGGCACTCGCCCGTCAGCATGGTGATCAATGTGCCTGACGTGGACGCTTTCGTCGAACACGCTGTCGCAGCTGGCGCCAAGCTAGTGCATCCGGTCGCCGACCAGTTCTACGGATACCGCGAGGGAACTCTACTCGATCCGTTCGGATACACGTGGGGCGTACACACGGTAAAGGAAGAAATGCCGGTCGAGGAAATGCACCGCCGCTTCCGTGAGACGATGAAAGAGCCGGAGAAGAAGAAACCACAGGTGGATCCGGTTCCCAAAGGCTACTCCACCATCACTCCTTACATTGTGGCGCAAGACGCGGACGCCTTGATAGGGTTCATGCAGAAGACCTTCGATGCTGAGGAACTGTTCCGCACCGGGCCGGGCTCAGAGGGCGGCCTGCACTGCGAAGTTCGGATCGGCGATTCCATGCTGATGGTTGGCGGCGGCGGCGCGGGAATGAAGTGGCGCGGTAGTCCCATGCCCAGCGCGTTTCACATCTACGTCCCCGATTGCGACGCGACTTACGCTCGCGCCCTGGAATCGGGAGCCACTTCCATCGATGAACCAGCCGATCAATTCTATGGCGAGCGCTCCGCAACCGTGAAAGACGCCGCCGGGAATTCGTGGTACATCGCTACCTACAAGGGCGAGAGCTACAAATGGCCGGGAGCGCCCACGGTGCAAACGTCTCTGCATCCTCTGCGAGCCGAGCCTGTGCTTAATTTCGTCAAACGTGCCTTCGGAGCGGTGGAACTTGGCCGGCATGCGTCACCTGATGGAGTGATCCATCACGCCACAGTGAAAATCGGTACGGGCTTGATCGAAATGGGCGAGGCCCACGGTCCGTATCAGCCTATGCCAACGATGTTCTATCTCTACGTGCCGGATGTTGATGCGCTGTACCGCCGCGCCATCGAGGCTGGAGGGACTTCGATCTCCGAGCCTACAGATCAGCCTTACGGCGATCGCAGCGGAGGCGTGACAGACCCCTTTGGCAACAAGTGGTACATGGCCACGCACATCAAGGACGTGAGTCTGTAGAGAGTTAGAGAGTTACACACTTAGAATGTGCGGTCGCGGGCGACTCGCCCGCGTTTTCCAGCCGCCGGCTCGAATGTTCCCTCAAGAAGGTGGCAGTGTCAGAAATCTTCCAGGACTGTGCGGCTCGGAGCCTGCACCGAGCGAAGTTGAGGGGATCCACCCAGGCCGGGCGCGGTTCAGCCACTCGGTGTTGTGGTCATGCGCGACTGGCCCGCGAAGCCCTTGGAGTGAAGCTCGCCTAAGCTGAGGCTGCATGTTCCCGGGCCAAGAAAGCGCGGGCGAGTCGCCCGCGTCCACATGGCTACGTTACTGCGGCAGTTTTGCATACTCCGCCTTGGCTTCTTTCAGGATGGGAACATCGGGGTCCGCATCTTTCCACAGGGCAAAGAAATCCTGATAGGCGGTGCGGGCGCCGGTTTTGTCGCCTGAGATCGCCCGAGCACGTCCCAACTGCAGGTGTGACAGAGAGCACTCCGGCGCCGTCTGGCAGATTCCCGGATGATCCAGTACTTTTTGAAACTCACTCGCTGCCTCCAGCCCTTGACGCGCCTTCAGGTAGGCCAGACCGCGAACGTAATTTGGCGTCACCCGCGAAGCCCAACCGAATTCGTACGGAGATGGCGCCCGGAGCAATTCGATCGCTTTGGCGGGATTGCCACGGTCGATCTCGATTTGCGCCCGAATCGAAGGCACCCAAACACTATTGATGTAGGTGTGGAGTGGAAAGCGTCTGCTCAGCTCATCCGCGAGCGCGGTCGCGTTAGTTACATCGCCAGCGTGAGCAAACGCGGTTGCTGACAATACCAGAGTGGGTCGGTTTCGACTTACCGCCAGCGCCGCCGCCGCCCGGTCGCGCGCTTGCGCGGCATTTCCCACCAGGGCTTCGTCCCCTGCGTGCAGGGCCATGATGCGAGCCACGATTTCTTCGAACTTTCCCCTGCGTGCAACATCCGCTGCCTGACCGTAGACCTCTCTCGCCTTCTGTAGCTTTCCGCGCGAGGCAGCTGCTTCGGCGACAACTTGCAGCATGTCGAATTCGTCTGGTTTGCCCCTAGCCCACTCCGCCTGCCGCTGCATGGCTGCCGTGTCGCTTTCCACAAAAGCGATGACGTACAGTTCCGCGTGGTCGCCGGCGTTGTCAAGGTTTGCGGCTATCTGCTTTTCCCGCACCGCCTTGGCTTCGGCAAAGCGGTTCAACCCCAAGTAGTCTCCGCCTAAGTTCTGGTAGCTGAGGGCTTCGTTGGGAGCAAGCCGTACAGTTTCCAGGGCCTCCGGCAAAGCTTGATCATACTTGCCATTGGCAGCATAACCAGAGGAGAGATTGTTGGTCGGGATCGAATCTCGGGGATAGGTCCGCTTCCACAGCTGATAGGCCTCCATCGCCTTGTCCGTCTCTCCGGTGACGATGTCATAGTAGTGCGTGGAAATGTAAAGCTTCTCCAGCTCGCTGGTGCGCTCCCGTCGTTCGAACGCCTGCTTCGTGTTTTCAATGGCGGGCCCGCTCTGTCCACTATTTCCGTAGCACTGGCCCAGGCGCGCATAAGCCACGGCGAAGTTGGGATCTATTTCAACAGCGCGTCTATAAAACGGGATTGCGCCCAACTCGCTTCCTTTTGCCCTCTCTGTTTCGCCCAGGCTGAATGCCTTGAGCGCTTCCAGCGATGACGTAGTGGCTTCTTCGACGGGGGCGTCAAATTTCTGCACCGAAGCCAGCGACTCTCCCAGTTTGCCGCGCAAATTCGAGGCCGCCTTCCCCACGGCTCCCAGCACCTGCTCTTTTTTGTCCGCCTGGACCTGTTCGCGCGCCAGACTGTCGCCGGTCAGACAGTTCACCGCATTGACGTCCACCACATACTGGGTTCCGATGGTGCTGATGGCGCCATTCAGGACAGCTTTGATTCCTTCTCGCTGGCAGACATCTCGCGCCAGGTCGGGCGTTAGCCGTTCATCCGGTGAGCGCCCCATGAAGCGCAGCGTGTCCCGCACCCGCTCCTGGGGGAACACATTCAGGTAGGGCGACTGCTCGAGTTGCACTGCCAGGGCTTGTTTTAGCGTGCCATCAAAAACTGCATCGCCCGTGGTGTTGACGAAATCGGTCAGCAGAATGGAATCCTTTTCGGTCAAGGACCGCGAACTCCTGCGGTAGAAGAATGCAGCTACCGCTGCGGCCACGATGACCACAGCCACAGCCGCGAAGTACCACCGTTTTCGGCCACCTGGCGCGGCAGCCACAGGCGAGGAGGCCGGACCTGAGATCGCCGAGGCCGGCTGCACCGCCGGAGCGGATGGTGCCACCGCAGATGCCCCGGACGACGCTGGCGTGAGTACAGGCTCTGCGACGCTCACCGACGAGCTCTTGCCCGAGTCGATCTCCCGCTTCAACCGCTTCAGGTCTCCACGCATCTCCGAGGCCACCTGATAGCGCAATTCACGGTCCTTCTCCAAAGCCTTATTGATGATGCGCTCCAGCTCCGCCGGCAAATTGGGATTCAGCCGCACCGGCGCGGTAGGGGCGCGGTTCAGGATGGCGTCAAAAATCACCGCTGATGTGTTACCGGTAAAGGGCTGGCGCCCGGTGGCCATCTCATACAGCACCGCACCGAAAGAAAACAGATCGGTGCGGGAATCAATTTCTTCGCCGCGCGCCTGTTCCGGCGACATGTAGGCCACCGTTCCGACTGTGCTTCCAGGGCTGGTAAGGTGGGCTGCGTCCACTGCCGCGGTCGCCAGCGAGGCTCCCACTGGCTCCAGCTCCGGCAGCGGACGCCCCGCCACCTTTGCCAGTCCGAAATCAAGTATTTTGGCCTGCCCGCGTTTGGTAAGAAACAGGTTCGCCGGCTTCAGATCGCGATGTACGATACCCGCGATATGCGCCACATCCAGCGCATCGGCCATCTGCGTCCCGAAATCCACCAACTGATCCACGGAAATAGGCTTGCCCTCGATGCGGTACTTCAGGGTCGTGCCGTCGAGGTACTCCATCACGATGTATTGACGGCTCTCGTCTTCGCCGATGTCGTAGATGGTGCAGATATTGGGATGGTTGAGGGCGGAGGCGGCCCGGGCCTCGCGCCTGAATCGCTCCAGCGCCTGGGGATCCCGCGCCAGTTCGTCGGGCAGGAACTTCAAAGCCACGCGACGTCCCAGGCGCAGGTCTTCCGCCTCGTACACCACACCCATTCCGCCTCCGCCCAGCTTCTGCAGAATGCGGTAGTGCGAGATGGTTTGGCCGATCATAAGAAGTCAACAGGTGTGGTCGGTAATGTTAGGCTGCCCGCTTTGGCAAGTCAATTTGGATAGCGATTGCCTGGGCTCGCGTCATATGACGTGAACATCTAATCGCGTGCTACTCTCGTGCTCCGGAGATCCGTAGAAAGGAAAAAGGAGAAGACTGATTGGCCTCAGCCGGACAACTCGTTCCCGTCGGTTTCAGCTTGGCTGCGGTGCTGTGCTGGGGGACCAGCGATTTTAGTGGCGGCTATGCGTCGAAGCGTTCCGATGCCTTCCTGGTCACGATGCTGGCGCACGCCAGTGGCTTCGCGCTCATGCTCGCGCTGGCGTTGTTCACGCATGCACCCTATCCGTCGTCTTCGAGCCGTTGTTGGGCCTTGCTCGCGGGAGCGCTGGGGGGCACAGCCTTGGCTATTTTTTATCGCACCCTGGCCAGCGGAGACATGGGGATCAGCGCTCCTGTGGCAGCTGTTCTCGGGGCGGCCATCCCGGCCGCGTTTGCCATGATTACCCAGGGCTTGCCGGGGACTCCAGCCATCGCCGGCTTTGGGCTCGCTGGTCTCGGCATCTGGCTGATCTCACGTCCCGATGGGTCAGCCCGTAACTATGCCGGGATTTCCATGGCCGCGCTGGCCGGCGTCGGCTTCGCAGGATTTTTTATCTGCATCAGTCGTACCGGCGACAGTTCCGCTTTGTGGTCGGCGGTACATTCGCGCGTTGCCTCACTGGTGATCGTGGGAGCTATCGTTTTGTTTCGACGAGGCCAAGGCGGTCTGCAGCCCAGTGACGCCACGCTCGCTCTGTTCGCAGGATGCCTGGACGTTACCGGAACCGCGCTCTTCATCCGCGCCGGACAGACCGGGCGGCTGGATTCCGCCGTGGTGCTGAGTTCGCTTTATCCCGTCATCACCGTTCTGCTGGCTCGGATGGTGCTGCACGAAGATTTCACTCGGTGGAAGACGGTCGGCATCTTTGCCGCACTGCTGGCGGTGCCCTTGATCGCGCAGTAGCAATGCCGGGAAGCGCCCCGCCCGCCACACTGTTATAATTAAGAATTGCGCTCATGCCTACCAAGCGTCTGATTCGCTCCACCACAGTTCTTTGCGTTCGCCGCAACGGTATGGTCGTTATGGCCGGAGACGGCCAAGTCACTCTCGGCGAAGGCGTCATCAAGCACACTGCCAAGAAGATTCGTCGTTTGTATCAGGATAAAATTCTGGCCGGATTTGCCGGCTCGACAGCCGACGCCTTCACCCTTTTCAGCCGGTTTGAATCGAAGCTCGAGCAGTATCACGGCAACCTGGGCCGAGGCGCGGTGGAGCTGGCCAAAGACTGGCGCACGGACAAATTTCTGCGCCATCTCGAAGCCCTGCTGCTGGTTTCTGACAAAGAACAGACATTCCTGCTCAGCGGCCAGGGCGACGTGATCGAGCCGGACGGAGGCATTGCCGCCATAGGCAGCGGCGGCCCCTATGCCCAGGCAGCTGCGCAAGCCCTGGCAGAGCACACCGCACTGTCTGCACGCCAGATCGCTGAAGAAGCCATGAAGATTGCCGGCAAAATGTGCATCTATACGAATGACAAGGTAACGATTGAGGAACTCTAGTCGTCGGTCGTCAGTCGTCAGAAATGACCGAAGACCCGACGACTGAAAACTGAAAACTGATTTATGGCTATCTACTTACC
>Ga0137388_10001797_pt1 | contig 13246 bp, 10 predicted proteins | sample 15con2h14AmetaG_FD_104644 | JGI IMG/M metagenome (GOLD analysis project Ga0137388, IMG submission 104644) | Vadose zone soil microbial communities from Angelo Coast Range Reserve, California, USA - 15con2h1.4A metaG | ecosystem: Environmental > Terrestrial > Soil > Vadose zone > Saprolite...
ACGTTAAACGGGTAACAGTTGAAATCGTCGTAGGCGCGGGCGAGCTCGGTATTGGTGAAGGTTTTGACGCCATCGGTCGAGCGCGCCAGGATAATTGCATCACCGAAAAAGTTGGTACTCGGCGTTGCCCCTTCGTAGGCCACATAGACTGTTCCATCCGGTGCCACTACCGGCTGCGAACCCTGATTGAACGGATGCGAGCCATCACTGACTTTCGTAAAGTCCGACCAGGTATTCCCGCCATCGTGGGATACGGATATCACGATGGGTGAACCGGCGAAGCCCTGCAGAGCTCCATTCGACTTAAAGCGTGTCCACGTGACATAGACTGTGCCATCCGGACCCACCGTGATCCAGTCCTTGTCATTAAAAATCTGGTTTGCATCGGTGAAGTGCACCATTTGGGGAGCGCCCCACGTCATTCCGCCATCCTGCGAGGCGCTCACGGCCACGCCGCTGGCGGTGCTGCCCTTTCGGAAGTTGCAGTTCAGACCCACATAGTACAAAGTGCCGCTGGGCCCGAATGCCAGTACCGGGTCGCCGCAGGAACCTACACGCGCGAAGACCCCCTGCCCGCCGGTCGCTCCGGTGCGCCCCGGCAGTACCACGTCTGTGAAGGTCTTCCCCCCGTCTTTGCTGACATAAACCTCATCGCCATCAATGCGGTACTCGTTGGCGGAGGTGACCACGTTGTTGAGGTCGGTCGGGTTGATGACGATGTTCGACTCGTTTTGTGGGTTGAAGCACTTCGTGCCATCCGCAAAGAAGAACGCTGTGTCACCCACGATTGCGTCGGTGGTTTGCGTGCCTGCGAACGGCGCATACAAGGTTGTCGCGGTGCTGAACGGGGCAAAGCGGCAGCGTGATACGAAGATCTTTCCCGAGGGATCGGGATGAGCGGCCATTGCCGCTTCAAACTGCGCGGGCGTAAATAGGCCGTCATCGTTGCTGGCCAGCGGATCGGGGCCCGAATTCTTGAAGCGGTTGCCGGAATCCGCAGCCGCTGTGAATGCAAATACCGATACTACTACGACGATTCGAAAGAATTTCTTCATTGGACCCACCTTTTCCGGACTCTCTTCGGGGACGGGACGTGTTTGGTAGCACGACGATTGATATTCTGTCAAGGAGCGGTTGTTCACAAACCGGCGATCACCTCTATCTCTACCAGCGCGTCTTTCGGCAACCGCGACACCTGCACGGTCGACCGGGCCGGCGGCGCCGACGTAAAATACTTCGCATACACTTCGTTCATGGCCGCAAACTCGTTCATGTCCTTCAGAAAAACCGTCGTCTTCACCACGTGATGCAGATTCGAGCCCGCTGCCTCCAGAATTCCCTTCACGTTCTCGAGCGTCCGCTCCGTCTGCTGGCGGATGTCCGCACCCGTCATCTCCCCCGTTTTCGGGTCCAGCGCCACCTGACCCGACACGTACAGGAATCCATTCGTCCGGATGGCCTGCGAATACGGTCCGATGGGTTTCGGTCCCCGGTCGGTCAGAATCACGTCTCTCATGGTGCGGCCTCCTATTCAGTTTGGGCGCTTGCCGCGGCGGTTTCTTTGTAACGCGCGCGAAACTCTTCGGGTACTCCCGGGCGCTTCATCCAAATTCGCACGAACTCGGCGGCGTTCTGGTGCGTTTCCTGATCAAAAGCGGCAATCAGATCGCTCAATTCAAACCCGCGCTCCCTGCGGGCATACAATACATGGCTGATCGCCTTTCGAAACACTTCCTGTCCATAACGATCCTGCAGCGCATAGAAAAATAGGAAACTCTTTGCGCGCACCACAATTGGATCTTCCGCCGGGCGCGCTTCAGTTTTTTCCGGGATCAATCGCAGCACCCGGCCGATCGTTTCCGCCCGCGAGTCTGTTCCCCCCGCGGCCTGTTGTCCAATCGACGCGGCAAACGCAGGAAGAGCCGAGAGCGGCGGTTCCTGCTCATAAAATCCTGGATTCTGCGCGTAGCCCAGCCAGCTCGCCGCAAGTGATGGAGCTGCGGCGAACGCGAGTTTCGGCATGCCCTCGCTGAGGTCCACGACCATCGTGTCGACAGAAACGACTTCGGCCGAGACGGGCTCTTTCTCGTTGCCCAGTAGCTTGCTCGTCGAAGCATTAAGATTCGTGAAGCAGCCAGGCGTGACCGGACACTCCACAATCCATGTTGCTGAAGTATCCTTGCTGCGCGACCCAAACACCGAATCGTATGCTTCCATCGTTCGAACGAGCGCATCGCTCATCTCCCGCAATGCCGCAGTGTCCTGAGTTTTGCGCGTCCACAAAACAATCTTTTCCTTGTCCCTGCCGAGTGGCGTGGAACTGTAGCGCCCTGCAATCACGAAGGGATAATGGTCATTCGAACTCTGCGACGCGAGCACGATTATCCCCCCGTTCCTGCGCGACGTTTTCGCCTGTTGACCGCTCGTGTGTACCAGAAGCCCTTCCGGCACACTCACACTCATTTCCCACTTACTAGGCGGCACCCCACCCGTAGCGAACAGCCCGCGCGACGGCAGCAATTCGGGGCTCCACCCCTCTGCCGGCAGAAAAAACGCATCCGCCGAAAAACTCAAACCCGTTTCGCCTGCGGTCGCCGGCAAATACTCTATTGAAAGATGCAGAGTGTGGCGCGCGGACTTGGTCCACGACCCGGGAAGAGTGATCGTTGTATTTCTTGGATTGTCTTCGGAGACTCCAAGCGTTAGCGCGGCTGTGTCCCAGCTGGCGCGAGGCTCATCGAAATGAAAACGCCGTCGTCCCGGCAGGCGCAGCTCGAGTTCGCCGAGCGGCTGGTTGCCGGTATTCTTCAGCAAGTATTCCGCCTCAATTCGAATGCCCGGCTCCGGAGCCGCGACGAACTGCACGCGCACTTGCTGCCGCTCAATGGTGTAACCGGGGCCGAGCGGCGCAACGCATCCCGCCCCGCCCAGTGCAGCCATTCCCAGCGCCAACGCCGAAAGCCAGCGCACGTGAATTCGAACGCGCAAAACGCTTTGATTGTATCGGGGAAAAGTCAGAAGCAAAAGCCGCGCGTGAAAGTTTACGGCCCGCGTCTCGCCAAAACTTCAAAATGGACGCGACTCGCCGATCCGGAGGAACGCAGAAGATTCGAAAGGCACTGCCTGCGGCGGCGTGAAGGGTTAACGGGAGCGGTGGCCACGCGTTCGAACGAAGCCTGTGTTCGCGTGATTGCGCGTGGCCTCGCGCAGTGTAGCTTCCTTGTCGGCCTGCGCGTCGGTCATGCCCGAGTTGATGCGCTCGAGAATTTGTTTTTCGGTGAGCCCGGTATTTTTCAAGCGCCCGATTTCCGCGCTGCTCATCGTCCGCTGGCCCTTCAATCTCCGGTGCAAAATTAAATCAACTGCGGAGTCGGAAAGCCCAACCAGCCGCAGCATGACGGCGTCGCCGCTAATAACATCCAGCTGATCGACTTTGGCAATTTCCAGAATCACCGGCTCCGTGTACCCCGCATGAATCAGGTTGATGGAAGAATCGGCGCTCGCGAACTGGTGCCGGCGCTGGTGGGCTTCGCTAACCAAAGTTACGCAAGCATCGTCGGTGATTCCTGCTTGCTTTAATTTTACGAGTTGCGCGACTTCGACGTCGGCGGTGTCCAGTGTTTTGAGCTGCTCTACACTGCTGGACCACATCCCCGCGTGATCGAGGGGACGAAAATCGGTGAGCGGATGCTTGTCGCACCCGCTCGTCCGGAAGAGGACGAATACCCCGAGAAGCACTAGCTTGTACCGCATGACTCCATTGTAGCGGGGCTAGCCCGGAAGGCTTGGAAGTGTGTTGTGCGAGATACCCGTGCGGAAGGACAGGTAGGCAAAACCGGGCGAATGGGCAAGGGAAAAAGAAACTTTCAGCCGGCGCGAATTTTGCGCCGCGCCGATCGCGGCCGTGCGGGAGGCGCGTGGAAAAATGAAATGAAGGGGAGCTTCATTGGCCGGGCTGGTAGACGCGTTCGACGCCGAAAACGCCGGAGATTTTCTTGATATTGACGAGAATGGTTTCGAGCTGGCGCTTGTCGGCGATTTCGAGGTTGGCGTCAATACGCGCGTTGGTGCGGTCGGGACGGCTTTCGAGGTTGTGAATGTTGGATCCGGCTCCGCTGATAACGGCGGTGATGTCGGCGAGAAGTCCGGCGCGGTCACGGGCACGGATAGTGAGCTGGACGGGAAACTTGGCTTCGGATTCGCCGCCCCACTCGACGGCGATGCGGCGCTCGGTCTGGTACATGAGGTTCTGGACGTTGGGACAGTTTCTCGTGTGAACGGCAACACCACGGCCGCGCGTGATGTAGCCGACGATTTCGTCGCCGGGAATGGGATTGCAACACTTGGCGCGGTAAACGAGCAGGTCGTCGTGGCCCTTGACGACCAAAGGCGCTTCGCCGAAGCCCAGCATGCGCTTGAAGGTTTTGACGAGGGTGGGCTTGGCGTCGGCTGTTTCGGGTTCTTCTGTTTTTTCCGGTTCGCCCAAGACGCGAGTAAGAACCTGGCGCGCGGAATATTTTCCAAAACCGACGGCGGCGTAAAGGTCTTCCACTTTGGAAAGACCGTAATCGGAGACGAGTTTGAGGATGTCGGCTTCGGGAATTTTCTTGAGGCTGCGGCCGAAGTGACGCGCTTCGTTTTCGAGCAGCCGCTTGCCCATCTCGGTGGCTTCATCGCGTTCCTGCTCGTTGATCCAATGACGAATCTTGCTTTTCGCCGAGGACGATTTGACGAAGCTGAGCCAGTCGCGGCTGGGATGGTGGCCTTTTTGCGTGAGAATTTCTACCACGTCGCCGCTCGAGATTTCATGGCGCAGCGACACCATTTGGCCGTTCACCTTTGCGCCGACGCACTGATGTCCGACTTCGGTGTGCACCATATAGGCAAAATCGACAGGCGTGGCGCCGAGGGGCAATTCGAGGACACGGCCCTTTGGCGTGAAAGCATAAACTTCGACTGGAGCAAGATCGACTTTCAGGGTGGAGAGAAATTCGCCGGGCTCCTGGAGCTCCTGCGACCACTCAATGAGCTGGCGCATCCAGGTGATGCGCTGATCGTCATCTTCCGAGGCCGGTTTGCCGGATTTGTATTTCCAGTGCGCGGCGACACCTTCCTCCGCGATGCGATGCATTTCCTGCGTGCGGATTTGCACCTCGAAGGGCTGGCCGCTGTGCAAGACGGTGGTGTGGAGAGACTGATAAAGATTGGGGCGGGCGATGGCGATGTAGTCCTTGAAGCGGCCGGGAACAGGCCGCCAGATGTGGTGGACGACGCCGAGCGCGGCGTAACAGTTGCGCTCCGAATCGGTAATGACGCGGACGGCGAGGAGATCATAAACCTGGCCGAGCCCGATTTCCTGGCGGACGAGTTTGCGGTGAACGGAATACAAACCTTTGACACGGGCTTCCAGCTCAGCGGGAATGCCGGCTTCGACCAGCTTGCTTTGAATGGTGGCCTGGACTTCCTCGAGAAATTTCTTGTGGAAGGGCGCTTTATCGCTGATTTCTTTTTGCAGGGCGAAGAAGGCTTCCGGCTCGAGGAAGCGGAACGCCAGATCCTCGAGTTCGCCGCGAACGACGCTCATCCCCAGGCGAAGCGCAATGGGCGCGTAAATATCCAGAGTCTCGCGCGCAATTTTCTGCTGCTTGGGAGGTTCGAGATATTCGAGCGTGCGCATGTTGTGAAGGCGGTCGGCCAATTTCACGAGCACGACGCGAACGTCGCTGACCATCGCGAGAAGCATTTTGCGAACGGTTTCGGCCTGGCGCGCTTCGGGCGCCATCATTTTGAGGCGGCCGATTTTGGTGACGCCTTCGACGAGATGAGCGACCTCCCCGCCGAAACGTTCCTCGATGCGGGCGACGGGATATTCGGTGTCTTCGATGGCGTCGTGCAGAATGGCGGCGGTGAGAGCGGTGGCATCGAGACGCATGTCGGCAAGAATGTGGGCGACTTCGAGAAGGTGGGAAAGATAGGGTTCGCCGGAGCTGCGGAACTGGTCATGATGGCGCTCGGTGGCGATTTCGTAGGCGCGGCGGACCATCCAAGGGTCTTCGGAGGGGCGGTTCTTGCGGAGCTTTTCGAGGAGCTCTTCAAAGCGAGCGTCGAGCTGGCGAACCGCGCGGTCGCGGTTGAAGCTCAGCGGAAGATTGCTCGGCGAAGGCATATTCTAGTTTACGCCCAATTGGGCGCCTCCGGGCAGAGGGGGATAGTGCGTGACGAGTGACGATCGAAGAGGAGGTAAGAATGAGGACACCCCACGCCCCCTATGTTTTTTGTAAGTGTTGCATTTAAAAGATTTAGATATTGCGCAAGTTCTTTGTTTGCAACACATAGGAGGGGCCTCAGAAGTGTTGCATCTAAAGGACTTAGATTGCACCAAAATTGTGCAGAATAGGGCCGATTTCCGCTTGCGGGAATGGACTCCCGCATCTCCGCGATCTTTGCGCAAACGATGCGCGAAGTTGCTGGAGAAAGGACTTAGGGGAATCTTGCGGCGAGAAAAGAGACGGACGGATCCCCGAGAGGAATCCTTTCCGAGAAGGTCAGAACCTTCCCGATAAGATTGGGATGCGTAGGTCGACTCGCGATGCTCGGTCAGAACGCGCATCTTTGACGGATGCGCGGCACGGGAGCCCATCGAGGTGGCTGGCGTCCAGCTCATACAAGAGTATAGCACGGCCAGCGCTAACTGCCAATCAATATTATGACATGGATATCATTCGAACGAGGTCGCAAGACATTGAAATGTTTGCAGGCTACAGGTTTGAAGGTTGAAATTCAGGAATGGGCAGGGGCGGCGGGAAAGTGGAAAAACTTAAAAAATTAGGGTGCAGAATTTGGAGGGAAGAAGATTCCAAATCCCCGCCCTCTGAAACCCGAGGGCGGGGCGCTCGCGCCACCTGCTAGATTGTATTGACAAATGTATGTACGTCTGCCATCGTGAGGCATGAAGTTCGAGTGGGATGAGAGAAAGAGCCGGGCAAATCTCACCAAACACGGCATTGATTTTCGATACTGCCTCACTTGCTTTCGCCGACCCATTCGCGCTAACCATGCGGGACGAATTGCACAGCGATCAGGAAGGTCGCTTTATTATGCTGGCAGCCATCGCTACCGGAGTCATCCTCTTCGTGGTGTTTACGGTACGCGCTCAAGACATCATTCGCTTAATCTCGGCTCGGGCAGCAACTCGGCGAGAAAGGGCCATTTATGAAGAAGCTAAATAAAAAACAGAAAAGACAAATCGCCGCTATGGCCGCAAAAAAAGACGCTGACATTGATCTGACGGATATGCCGGAAGTCCTCGACTGGTCCAAAGCCGAAATCGGCAAGTTCTACCGGCCAACCAAGAAACCCGTGACCATTCGTCTGGACACCGACATCATCGCCTGGTTAAAGAGCTATGGGCGCGGATATCAGACCAAGACCAACATGCTATTGCGGCACGCTATGAAGAGTTCCGTCCAGGCCAAGGCAAATAAGAGACAGTCGGCGTAGGGGGAGGGGACGGCGGGAAGAAAAGCGCGCGGTCTTGAGAAATGAAGGTTCCGAAAGAAGATCGGGCGAAAGCCAAAGACCGCACCCTTTGAAAAACCAAACCCCAAAGGGTGCCCACCCAATTCAAAAGCCTGTCCCACCCGCGGCAATATTCATAGGATAAGCTTTTGACTTGCATCCTACTCTTCATTACGAAGAAGTCAAAGGTCGCGAGAGTTAGAAGAAAAGTTCGGGAGAGACGTGGAAGCGGCGGCTGAGGCGCTTGATGTGGTCCTTGTTGAGTTCGCGCTTGCCGCTCAAGACTTCGGAGACGATACTGGGAGTGCCGAAGACATCAGCGAGGTCTTTTTGGAGGAGGCCGTGCTGGTCCATTAGGAATTGGAGGACTTCGAGAGGTTTGGCGCTGGGAAGCTGATAGTGACGGTCTTCGAAGTCTTCGATCAAGAGAGTCAAGAGCTCAGCGAGCTCCTTTTCTGCAGGGGTCAGTTTCTTGCTGCGGCGGTCCAGTTCGTAGAGGAGCGCGGTGCTGGCTTCATTTTCCTTCTCGGTGCGAATCACGCGGGGAGGGAATTTCTTGAGAAGCTCGATGTATTCGGGGCTAGCCGTGAGAGTGCTCATTCTTTCCATCCTTCCTTGCTGTACTCGGCATGGGTCAGGACGTGCCGAAGGAAAATCTTTCCGGTATGGTAGTTGATTTCGGTGATGAGCCGGAAAGCATTTCCCTTGATGTTGAAGACGGTGAATTTGCCCACGGCATCCGCCGAAGGGAACACTTGCCGGACTTCCATCAGGTTACTCCACCGCGCTTTCCGGGCGATGCGATACCAGACATCCAAAGGGCCGCCGAGGCCGGGATATTCGTTGGCCGCTTCCAGCAGTTGCTTCCGGCTGATAACGTGCAAGACTGGCCTCGCAACCATTAGATTCGCAAATTGCGAATTCGTCAAGGCGGAAGTTCGCAATCCGCGAACAGGATCAGCTGATGCGGAGGGCGGCCATGGGGTCGATGCGGGAGGCGCGGCGGGCGGGGAGATATCCGGCGAGAGCGGCGACGGCGGTGAGGAGGAGGAGCATGGCTGCGAAGGTGGCGGGGTCTGTGGAAGTGACGCCGAAGAGGAGGCCGCTGAGGGTACGGGCGAGGGCCCAAGAGGAGGCGACGCCGAGGAGCATGCCGATAGCGGCGAGGGTGAGCGTCTGGAACAGGATGCCGGCTTGAAGAGACTGGGCGGAAGCGCCGAGAGCCATGCGGATTCCGATTTCCTGAGTGCGCTGGTTGACGGAATAGGAGATGACGGCGTAGATGCCGCGCGAGGCGAGAATCAGGGCGAAGAAAGCGAAACCACCGAGCAAGAGAACGACGAAGCGGCGGGGAGAAGCGGCTTTGTCCACGAGCTGCTGGAGGGTGCGGAAGCTGGTGGTGGGGAGATCGGGGTCGAGCGGCTTGAGGGCTTCGCGAATGCGGGGCGCAAGCTGGGGAGTCGAGAGTGAAGTGCGGACGACGAGGTCCACGGAAGCGTAGTCCTGGGTCTGCAGGATGGGGAGATAAAACTCCGAGCCGGATTTTTGTTCGAGAGCGAGATGGCGGACGTCACCGACGACGCCAACGACAGTGCGCTCGGGATGGTCCGCCTGGACGATCTGGCCGATGGGATTCTGGCCGGGCCATAAAGCGCGGGCGAGAGTTTCGTTGATGATGATGACCTTGGCGGCATCGGCGGAATCGCGCGCGGTGAAGTCGCGGCCAGCGCGGAGCGGGATGCCCATAGCCTGGAAATAGCCCCCGCTGACGATGCGAACGAAACCTTCCGGATAATTTTCCCGCGTGTAGACCTGGCCCTTGGCGGCGACGCCCCAACTGCGATTGCGGCCGAGCGGAAGCGCGTCGGACAAACCTGCGGCTTCGATGCCGGGGACTTCGAGGACGCGGCGGAGGGCTTCGTTGTAATAGGCGTTGCGCTGGGCTTGCGTGGAATACGAGGAATTCGGATCGATCCGCAGAGCGGCGGCGCGCTCCGGGCGGAAGCCGAGATCCACATCGAGGACGCTGAGAAAGCTGCGAATGAACAGGCCTGCGCCGACCAAGAGAACGCAGGCGAGAGCGATTTCCGAAACTACCAGGCTGCTGCCAATCCAGGCGTGTCCGCGTCCCTGGCTGGCGCCGCGGGTGGAGTCCTTCAAAACGTCGTGGAGAGCGAGGCCAGGAACCTGGAAGGCGGGGAAAAGGCCGAAGACGATTCCGGTGATGATGGCAACAAGCAAGGTGAAGCCGAGGGCGGCAGCGTCCAGGTGGACATCGGCGAGAAGGGGAATGCTGACGGCATTGAGATGGGAGAGAAGGCGCGTGCCGGTGAAAGCGAGGAGCAAGCCGAGAACGGCGCCGAGAAGAGAGAGGACGAGGCTCTCCGTGAGCATCTGACGAATGAGGCGCCCTTTGCCGGCGCCGAGGGCGGCGCGGATGGCGATTTCCTTTTGGCGCGTGGCGGAACGGGCGAGAAGAAGATTGGAGAGATTGGCGCAAACGATGAGCATGACCACACCGACGGCGCAGGCGAGGACGAGGAGGGCGGGACGGAGACGGCCGCTGACGTGAGCGGCGAGAAGAGTGAGTTTCGGCTCGAAATCGTTGCGTTCCGGGTGCTGGCGCTGGATCTGTTCGCCGAGGACGGCGGCTTCGGCTTGGGCGGATTGGACGGTTGCGCCAGGGTTCAAGCGGCCGATGATCGCGAGGGTGTTGCCCCAACGGTTGGTTTCTTCGCTGAGAGGAAAAGGAAAGTAAAGATCAATGCGGCTGCCGGGAGCGAAAACGGTGCCGAAGTCGAAGGAAGCGGGGAGAACGCCGACGACGGTGACGGGGGCATCGTCAAGAGTGAGCGGGCGGCCGACTATAGAAGGGTCGGAAGCGAAGCGGCGCTTCCAGAGACCGTTGCTGAGGAGGACGGCTTTGGGACCGTTCCATTTGCATTCGTCGGCGTTGAAAAGCCTGCCGAGCTGGGGCTGGACGCCGAGAAGCGGGAAAAAATTTTGTGAAACGGGGACGCCGGTGAGGCGCTCCGGTTCGCCACGACCGGTGAGTTTGCTGTCTCCCACGCCGTAGAAGGCAAAATAGGCGGCCATGTCGGAGAACGATTGATTGTGGGCGCGGAGATCGAGGAAATGGTTGACCTGGATGGTTTGGCCGGAGAGCCCGTATTTAGGGTCGTCGCCATGATTGGAAATCCAGACGAGGCTGGCAGGGTCGCGGAAAGGCAAGGGGCGGATGAGAAGAGTGTTGACGACGCTGAAGATAGTGCAGCAGGCGCCGATTCCCAGACCGATGATAAGAATGGCAAAGGTGGCAAATCCGACGTCACGGCGGAGGGTGCGGAGGGCATATTTGAAGTCGCGAGAAAGGGTATCCAGCGAGGCGAGGGCGTTGATGGCGCGGGGTCGTTCGTTTGGCGGAGCGACGTCGGTCACAAGGGCCTCTTGGAAGTTCAAGGGTTAAGACGATCCGGAGACTCAAAGGTCACGGGGGAGATCTTAAATAATTGAGTGCCGCGATGAGGAAAGCATGCACTGCAGGCGAGCTTCGCAAAATACCGGAAAGACGGTCTGGTGACGGGCGCCACGCGGGAACGCAAGGGGAGATTCAGGCGTCGAGCCAGGGAGGGAGGAGGCCAGCGGGGGCGGAGGCGAGAAGGGTACGCTCGAATTTTTTGGCGGGGTCGCGGCGGGAAGCAGGGTGGCGGGCGGAACGGAGGGTGACTACGCCGGCGAAGGCAACCCATTGCTGACCGCGGGGCCCTTTGAGAAAGCAGCCACGATAGCCGAGGGAAGGAGAAGGCGACTCGTCAACTTCTGAAGGCTTGAGAGAGCGCCAGATTTTCTGGAGGCGGGCGGCGAGCACGGGCTTTACTTCCCAGACGGGATCGCGGCGCCCCGAAAAAACCGAAGCGCCCGCGGTCCAGACTGCGCGCTGGCTAGTTGATTTTGATGTGGCCATGCATGACGACCATGAAAGTGCAAAAGATGGTGTATGAGCCGCGATTGGCGGTGCGCGGGTCGGGGATGAGGTTGCCGCTGTTGTCCACGTCAGTGGCAGGCGAGCCGTTCATCTTGTGTGTCCAGTAGCCGGCGCGGCCCTTGCGATACCAGTGGTAGTCAAAACCGGGCGAGATGACGAGAGCAACGAGGTGGCCTTCCTTGGGACATTTGTTGTTAGCGGACGGCGCGTCGATGAGGGAATCGGCGATGGCCGCGGGACGGACGTTTGCGCAAGTGGGAGGGTTGGTGTATTGCGCGCCGGCGGCGCGGCCGGGTTGCGCGTAAGTGTCCGTGCGGTAGTTGGTGCCGTAATTGTAGCAGTTGTTGTGCGGCTGCTTCTGGCCGGCCCAGCCGTCGTTCCACCACTGCGGCTCGTAGAGTGGCGCGCAATGGCAATGGTGCTTGTGAGGATGGCGAGGATGCTTCCAATGAAGGAGGGCAACGAGATCGCGGCGGGCGCGAATCATTTCTTTGCGAAGATAGCCTGGAAAGTCCTTGCCGACTTTCAGACGCCCCGAGAGGCGCGCGATGAACTCCTCTAATTCCTCGTCGGCAGCGCGATGAGAAAGGCGGAGGCCCAGCAGACGGCCATCGAAGATGCGAAAAACCCTGGGCAGGCCGCGGACCGGAGCGCCAACTTGTTCGACGACAAGGCCGCGGTAGCCAAGTCTGGATTCAAGGGGAATCAAGGCTTCCGATTTGCTGAGAGGGCGCTCGGGACGAAGACGCTCGAGAGCCCCTTTGGCGTCCTTGCCGGAAAGTTCGAGAACGGGGTTGGGACGTCCACTGAAAATATCGATGGTAATGCGAAGCGGCATGAGAATTCTCCTTCCGAAACTTCGTGGGAGCGAAGGTGATTGAGGAAATAGCGCGACGATGGGAGAGCGCGCTTGCGCACGATCGTCAGCGGCTTACTATGGAACCCCACGTTAGCGAAGGGAACAACCGATGTCAAGAGAGGCGCGGAAGGGCACGTGGAGAAGACGTCAAATGGAAAGGGCGTCCGTTGAGGACGCCCTGGGTAAATCAATTTTAATAAAGAAAGTTGCGGAGGCGGGTCAGCTGGGTTGCTGGGGCTGCTCGGCGCGCTTTTGCTTGATCTCCTTGACCTTGTCTAAGAGATCGTCGGCCTGTTTCCTCAGGCTGGCACGCTCCTCGGCGGACTCGACCATGTCAGCCTTGCGGCGGTAGAGGAGGTTCAAGTAGGCCATGGCGTCGTCGTAATCGGGCTTAACCTGAATGGATTTCTGGAGGTTGGTGATGCCTTCTTCGACCAGGGGGCCGTACTTTGCAGCGTATTCCGCGCGCACCGCCGGAGGAAGGGGATCGTCATCCCTCACTTGCTTATTGATGTGATCTTTGTTGTAGGCCGCGCGCATTTCGCCGTTGGCACGGAAGGCCAGAGTCCAATCAATTACGCCGATCCAGTAATAAGGCTCGGGATCGTTGGGCTTCAGGTCGATGTGCTTTTGATGGTAGGACTTGGACTCTTCAAACTTTTTGGGATCGTAGGGAGTGCCAGCCATCTGGAAGAGGATGGAGCCGATACCATCAATGGCGCTGAGATTGTTGGGATCGATCTCAAGGACTTCCTTGAATTCCTTGACGGCTGCGTTGCCGAGGGTGACGTTCTGTTCCGAAGGGGCGCCGGGAATATACTGGCTGGCGTAAGCGGTGGCCAGATACAGACGGGCGTTCATCAAGCCGGGATCGAGTTCCTTGG
>Ga0137388_10001800_pt1 | contig 13239 bp, 11 predicted proteins | sample 15con2h14AmetaG_FD_104644 | JGI IMG/M metagenome (GOLD analysis project Ga0137388, IMG submission 104644) | Vadose zone soil microbial communities from Angelo Coast Range Reserve, California, USA - 15con2h1.4A metaG | ecosystem: Environmental > Terrestrial > Soil > Vadose zone > Saprolite...
TGAGGCGGATCCTCGCCGGCCAGCACACGCGCCTCGATCACGTTGCGGGTCAGAAGCTCGGCAGGCAGGTGGCGGACTTCGTGCTCGACGACAGCGAGTAGAGCTCCCCCCATCGCCTGCCCCCACGCCGATCGGGGATACCGCCCCGAGCCATGTGGGGTGGAAACTCGTCGGTATTCGGGGAAAATCCCACCCACCCCTCTTGACGGGCGGAGAGTGGCTACGCCGGTGAATGCGCCGAAATACCTAAAGCGTAGGCCCGTGATGGCCGACGGAGTGGTTGGAAGGAATTCCTCGAGGGCTTCAGCCGGGGCCTCTCGACAAAGGCAAACCTGGGGCAACCCAGGGACGCAAAGTCATGGACCTTTCCGAACAGGGGAGGCCGCCAGACCGCCGAAGGAGGATGGCCATGAAGTCTGTCTGGCGTCTCGGTTCGCTCCTCGTCGCCGGCACCGTGGCGGCCACCGTTCTGGGGGGCATCGCCCCGGCCTCCGCCTCGTCCAGCGCAAGCGAGGAAACCTGCCTCGTCGACGCCATCAACGCCGCCCGGGCATCCGCCGGTGAGCCGCCGCTCTTGGTGAACGCCGACCTGCGGGACGTCGCCCGGGGCTGGTCGCAGACGATGCTGTCGTCCGGCCACATCTACCACGACACCAACCTCTCGAATGTCGCTCCGACCAACTGGGAGAGCCTCGGCGAGAACGTCGGGGTCGGGCCGACCTGCGGCAACGTCGCCACGGCGTTCATGAACTCGCCCGAGCACCGCCACAACATCCTGGACAGTGGGTTCACGAGCGTCGGCGTCGGCGTGGTGGACGTCGCGGCCCACGGCGTCTCCTACGCCACCGAAGACTTCATGAGCACCAGCGCCGCTCCGGCCCAGGCACCCGCACCCAAGACCGCACCGGCTCCCGCCCCGAAGCCTGCGCCCCCGGTCGCAGCCGCGGCCCCAGCGTCGGTCGTCAAGGCCACCACCGCCATCGCCCCCAAGACCACTGGCGCCGCCGCGCTCGCGAAGGCGCAGGTCCCCGCCGCGGTACTGGCCCAGGCCGTGCTGACGGCGGACGCTCACGGCGCCACGGCTGCCAGCGCAGCGACGGCAGCGAGCGGTAGCGTCGCGACGGCGACGGACCTGGTCGCACGCGCTACGTTCCTGATCCTCTCGGTGGCTTAAGGCCCGGCAAGTCCGGGGCCCGGCGGGGGCCGGGCTCCGGCATCGACCCACCACCCCAGGACGCCCTGGCTAGCACCGACCGTTCGAGTCTCGGCTGGTCCATCACGCTCAGTGGTCGGCCCAGGGGTGGGATGGGGCTCCGGTGACCGACATGTCGGGGTTCCAGAAGGGGGTAACAATCGAGTGGCTGTTTGACCGCGCATACCGCGGTCAAACAGAATCTCCTTTTCGAAGCCTCCCCTCCTCGGGGCAAAGACGGCCACGCCGAGTGGCGACGGCGCCGAGGGGGTGGGGGCGGCTGCAGGGGGCCGCAACTGACCAACATGCAGGGCCGGACGGACATACCCCCAGTCTGTCCGCCCGGCCCTACACCTCAGGAAGCAGAGAGCGTCCAGCCCCCGTGGCTTGTGCCAACCTTGCCTACCACTCCGTCAAGCTGTGAGCGTTCAGTGATGCTGTTTCCTTGGACGGAACCTGGCAGAAAGCGCAGTGGCGAGGGAGCATGTCGTGACAGCTTGCACCGCTCTGTCCGATATCCGTGGCTGATCCTGGCGTCGCGGCTGGCACGGTCGGTGCTCCCAAAGCGTTCGGCTGCATGACGACGCCCAGCTAACCGGAGATCGTTTCGACCAGGTAGGCATCAGCTCGTTCCCAATTCAACTGACAACAGGCATGACAACGCAGGAACCGTGGAAAGCGTGAAGCGCCTACCTGCTGACCTCGGAGCTAGCGGGGCAAGGTGAGCAGCGTTGACAGCACGCGTTCGTCGAACGCCCTCACCGCCTGTGTCGCCTCCACGGGCTTGAGTTGGACTCGCAGGTCGCGGATCGCCATGACGCTCCAGGCTTCTCCCAGCTGGGTGGCAATCGCAAAGGCCTGAGCACCCAGGTCGCACGCCTTCTCGACGTCACCGGCCTGCAGGTGGGCCTGGGCAAGCTTGGTCAGCGTGAACGCTCGTATCTTCGTTGGAGCCGCACCCAGGTGCTCGAGCCAGCCCGTGAGTGCGGGTACAGCCATGGTAGGGAGTTCGAGGCTTACGCCTGCATATCCCCGATACCGGCTGATCTCCCAGTCGTTCGCGGGGAACATCCAGGGCCAGACCGCATCACTGTCCTCATTTGCTTGGGCAAGCGCTCTGTCCGCACGAAGGAGAGCAGTAGAAGTGGCTGGTTCATCGTGAGCGGAGGCATGCGCTCTCGCCTCATGAGCAGCCACCATGCGTGAGCCCCTGGTGGTGCGATGCGAGGAAGCAGACGGGTGGCCCGCTGAACCAGCCCGACAGCCTCGGCCCCATCCGCCCACTCGCTCGTGCAGCACGCCACATACGCCTGGAGGTGGGTGTCCTGGGATCGCTCGGCGTACCTCCAGGCTTGCTGGTAGTGGCCCTGCGCTGCGGCAAGGTCCCCCACGTCCTCCGCCAACCAGGCCGCGACCACAGTCGTGTCACCTGCTGCTGCCGCAAGTCTGGCCTGGTCCGTCTCCGAGGAGCTGGAGGTGAAGAGGCTAGACATGAGACGCAGATGACTGAGCACCGGCTCACGCAGATGCTCGGCGGGGGTGGTGAGCCAGAGGCGACGGTAGCTCCCGGAGGCCGACGTGACCGCCTCGATCGCCCCGACATCGACCGGCGTTGCGGAGGCAAGGGCTGGCAGTCGTCCCAGGGTGGAGGTAACCAGCCCCGCCGTTGCGGCGCGGCCGAACAGGGCAAGCAGCTCGCGGCGTTCCACGTCCTCATCGAGTGTCCCATATTGGGCCTTGGAGGACGCCACACCGTCGCTTGAGGTCAGAAGCCGCAGCTCCAAGCGGTACCTGCGCTGCTTCTGAGCCGCGGCCACTACGTCATCGAAGGGAAGATCGAGGGCCGCCGCCAGCCAGCGGAGGGCATCCGGGTGAGGAATACGCCCTCGCTCGTACCCCAGGATGGACTGGCGGGTGGCCCCGGAGAATGTGCCTTCCCCTTGGGCGGCCACGTGCATCCCTCGAGCGACGCCGTTCAACGAGAGGCCCTGGCGCTGCCGAGCCCCCGAGATGAGTTTTGCGAAGGGAAGGTAGTCCACTGGTCGAGCTAACGTCGCACGCCGGGACGACGGCCTCGCCGAATCCTATTGCAGTCTCAGTCCCAACCCGCGTTGTCAGATTGTTGTCATTTCGGCATGGTGCAGATCGAGCCTGGCCATCTCCATCTCGGCACTGTTGCGGCCTCGGCCCGGTCAGTGGCGGGCGGAGGCCACCGAGCGGAGCACGTCCAGCTCCGGGCTCCCGGGGCCCCCGTACCGGTAGCCCTGGGTGTAGGCGGTGCCCGAGGGGCTGTCGTCCTGCGTCGTCGAGGCCGACGAGGTCACAGGCTCGATTGCGGTGTCCTCGTTCCACTCGTTCCACGACGTGACCATCAGCATCGGCGCCCTCGGGTCGATGTTCGGCAGGGCAACCTGGTCGAGCATGTGCTGCAGGAAGGTCGCTCCCGTCTCCCCCGGCGCCCACTGCCGCGGGATCGCCCCGTGGGCCTCGCCCAGGCGTGCCCCCCGGTCGTTGTAGCCAGGGATCACGGCGGGCACGATCGGCACGGCCCCGCCGACGGAGTCCCGGTACGTGGTCGCCAGGCCCGCGACGTCCGCCACGAAGGTGGTCGCCGAGCCGTAGCCCCAGCCAGCGGGATTCGAGGTGTCGTAGAGGTTGTACCAGGTGATCGCGTCGAAGAGGCGGGCGCGGGCTGGCTGGGGCGCGGTCGTCCCCACCCCGGCCTCGGTGATGACCCGCCAGGAGATCTCGTCCCCGACGATGAAGGCGTCGAAGCCACGGGCTCGGAGGGCGGTCCGGACCGCTGCCACCGCGGCAGCGACGTCGCCGGTGAGGGTTCGCGTCACGTACCAGAAGACCACTGGCCGGACCCCGACCCGCAGGTACTGGGGATCGGCGAAGTAGGTGGTGGCGATCTTCACCATGTCCGCCACCAGGTGGGCACGGGCGGCGGGGGTCAGTTCCGTCACCGAGTTGTACGGCTGGTGGACCCCGAGGTCACCGGTCTCGTAGAAGATGGCGAAGTGCATCGAGGCCAGGTTCGAAGCTCGGAGGAAGCCGTCGTCGATCCGCCGGTTCAGCTCGGGTCGGGTGGGCCACCAGTCCAACGCAAAGAAGTCCAGACCGGCCGCGGATGCCTCGGCGATGGACCGCTCGGCGACCCGGGGGTCGTCGGACCGGTACGCGATGCCGGGGCCCCGTGGAGGAACAAGATGGGGGCCGAGCGTGCCTTGGGCGAGGTTCTCGGGGAACCACGAGTAGTAGTAGGCGCCAAGCAGCGGCGTCCTGCCCCGGCCCGGCGAGGGTGACGCGGTCGTCCCAGCGGCAGTGGATCCGGACGGAGCACCCTTCGGTGCAACCGCCCCGCCGGACGACTCGCAGCCGGCCAGGAGCAGCGTGACCAGCAGGACCGGCAGACGGCGAAGCTGGCCCCGGATCCGCATAGCCGGGGAGCATAGCGGCGCCTGGCGGCCGGTCATCAGCCCGAGCAGTTCGGTGCCCTCCACCGCATCGGGCTCGACCCCCAACATGGCCGTGAAGCGTTCGTTGGCCGAGACCAAGCGGAACGTTGCGAGGTCGACGATGGCGTAGGGCGCCGGACCCTGGAGGAGATCGACGTCTGGTTGCTGGCTCACGATCCATCTATCGTAACCACCGTTTCAAAAAGCATTGCCGGGGCGATGAGGAATACTGGACAGGACGTTCCAGATCTTGGAGGATGCAGGCATGGGAAGACCCCGGAGCTACGAACGGCATGCGGTGATCAGTGCCGCAAAGGATGCCTTCTGGCAGGGAGGCTTCCTGGGCACGGGCATCGACGAACTCGAGCAGGCCACGGGACTCAGCCGGTCCAGCCTCTACCTCGCCTTCGGCTCCAAGCAGGGGCTCTTCCTGGCGGCCCTGGCCGACGACGAGACCGGCTTCATCGGGCCGATGCTCGCGCAGGTCGAGGCACCGGGGGCCGGGCTCCGGGAGGTTGCAGGTTTCTTCACCCGCCTGGCCGGCCGCTTCCGCGATCCGTCATCGCAGCGCGGTTGCCTGGCAGTCAACTCGATGACCGAACTCCCGGGCCGCCGGCCCGAGTTCGCCGAGACCGTCCCGCGGCTGGACGCCCGCTACCGCGCGGCGTTCTCGAACGCGCTGGACGGAGCAGCCACGCGAGGGGAGATGGAACGCCGCCTGGTCGAGCGCCGGGTCAGGCTCCTTGCGTCGAGCGCCCTCGGGGCCTGGGTCACCGTCCGGACCGATCACGCCGCGGCCGCGGCCGATTGCCGAGCCATTGCCCGGGAGGTCACCTCGTGGCGCGCCGGAGGTCACGGCACCGACGGCTGATCGACGGCCGACCGCCCCGGCGGCTCAGGGACCGAGCGCCGCCAGCGTGTCGAAGCCGTACCCCTGGTCCTTCAAGGCCTGGATGATGGCGGGCAGCGCGACCGCGTCCTGGGAGCGCGACCCCACGTGGAACAGGTAGATCGCTCCCGGGGCGGCGCGGCTCAGGCAGCGCTGCGTGATCGCGGCTGCCGACAAGCCCTGCCAACCGAGGGAGTCGACAGTCCACCCGAGGATGTAGCGGTAACCGGCCTGGACCACCTCGGCGGGGACGGCTCGGTCCGTGTCGCCGTACGGCAACCGGAACCACGGCTTGATGCTGCGGCCCGCCAGGCTCGACAGTACCTGGTCGGCGTGGTCGATCTCGGTGATCCGCTCCGCTGCGGGCAGCGGCGCGGTGTGGGCGGAAACACCGGTGAAGGAGCGGTGGTCGTACGTGTGGTTCACGATGGCGTGGCCCTCCGCCACGATGCGCTGCACCAGCGCCGGGTTCTGCTCGGCCCACCGACCCGTGATCCCGAAGGTGGCGGTGATCCCCGACGCCTTGAGCGTGTCCAGGATCTGGGCGGCGAAGCCCGTATCCGCCCCGGCGTCGAAGGTGAGGAGGACGGTACGCCGCGCCGCCGACCCACGACTCACGAGCGCCGCGGTCTCGGTCACATTGCTCGGCACGACCGCCGCGGGGGGACCGAGGCCCAGTGACGCCGCCGGCCTCGACGTCACCCCGGTCGATGCCGGCACATCGGGGAGCGAGCTCTGGCCGGGGACCCCAGCGGACGCCGAGGCCGGCGGCGAGGACGCCAACCGGGGGTGGGCGGGGCTGCAGGCAGCAAGGACCACCGCCCCCAGGCACAGGACGGACAGACGCCGTCGGGGGGTCCGTCGGGGGGTCCGTCGGATCGGGGGGTTCATGACGACAGCCAGCTTGTCATGGAGCCGGGAGCGACTGCCTGGTTCGACTCCGGCAGTTGAGGCGAACGAATGGTTCACCCTCCTGCGCGATGATAAGGGGGCGGGGGTTCGCGGGGTTGCACGGGGTGGAGAGGTTCCAGCATGCCAGAGCCCAGGCGACACTTTCACGAACAGCTCCAAGACCTCGAGCGCGGGATCCAGGACATGGGCGTTGCGGCCCAGGACCTCTTCGACCTGTCCCTGCGTGCCCTCTTGGACCGCGACCGGGCGCTGTGCGACAAGGTCATCGCCGGCGACGACGCCGTCGATGCCTACTACCTCGACATCGAGCGCGGCATCATGGACCTGTTCGCGCTCCAGACGCCTGTCGCATCCGACCTCCGCCTGCTCACGGCGCTCCTGCACGTGGAGGTCCACCTCGAGCGCGTCGCCGACATGGCCGTCAACATCGCCAAGATCGTCAAGGTTTCGTGCGGACTGCCCAGCAACGCCAGGGTGGTCGAGCATCTCGAGGAGATGGGTGGCCTTGCCCTCCAGATGCTCGCCGCGGCGATGGACGCCTTCGACCGGCGCGACCTGACCCTCTGCCGGCGGCTGACCACCATGGACGACCCGATCGACCGCCTGAACCGAGGCATGCTCGCCGAGGTCCTCGACGGCGCGTCGGACAAGGCCATGCTCGAGTGGGGCATCGCCATGCATGTCGTCTCCCGAGAGATCGAGCGGGTAGGCGACCACGCCGTCGACATCGGCGAGCAGGTCGCATTCCTGATCACCGGTGAGTTCATGGAGTTCACGGACGCCTCGCACCCGGAGCTGGAGCACCCGGGTGGCGCCGTCCGGTCCTCGTACCTGAGGGGCGTGGAGATGGGGGGTCAGCGACCTGCCGCCGGCCCGTGAAGCTCCGGGAAACTGTGGGGCCGCTGTGCTCCCCGCGGCGGTTCTGAGTCAGCACCGTATCATGGGTCAACGGGCCAACCAGGCCATATGAGCGTGTACCGAAGGCGAATCTCGTGGATCATCACATCAAGTCGGTGAAGCGTCCCGACCCCTCCCGCGAGCAGCGGCCCCGGGGGCCGGCACCGCCGCCGCCGCCCGCATGGCGAAGCTGGCTGATCCTTGCAGGGGTCGCCGTCACGTTGCTGCTGCTCCTGCGCCCGGTGTTGCTGGGGAGCAGCACCAGCAACCAGCCGGCCACGCTCACCTACTCGCAGTTCCTCAGCGACGTCAACGGCGGCCAGGTCAAGACCGCCACGATCGACGCCAACGGTGCGATCACGGGCAAGCTCACCGACGGCAAGTCCTACAAGTCCCAGATCCCGGTGCCGCTGCAGGACAACGCCCTGGCGCCCCTGCTCGAGAGCCACAACGTACAGGTCACCGGGCAGGGCCCCTCCACCGGCGGCGCGCTCAGCATCATCGGCAGCTTCCTGCCCCTGTTGTTCTTCCTGGGCCTGTTCCTGTGGCTCGGCAGGCGGGCGGGCAGGCAGCTCACCAGCGGCCTGGGCGGGATTACCGGCTCGAAGGCGAAGCTCTACGACGCGAGCAAGCCGTCGACTCACTTCAGCGACGTCGCGGGGTACGAGGGGGCCAAGCAGGAGGTCAGCGAGGTGGTCGACTTCCTGAAGAACCCGGATCGTTACGCCAAGGTCGGCGCGGTCGGGCCGAAGGGCGTGCTGATGGTCGGCCCCCCCGGCACGGGCAAGACCCTGATGGCCAGGGCGGTCGCAGGGGAGGCGGGCGTGCCCTTCTTGTCCGTCACGGGATCGAGCTTCATCGAGCTGTTCGTCGGCGTGGGGGCCTCCCGGATGCGGGACCTGTTCGCCGAGGCGCGCAAGCGCTCGCCCTCGATCATCTTCATCGACGAGATCGACGCCATCGGGCAGCGCCGCGGTGGCACCGCCCTCGGGGCGAACGACGAGCGAGAGCAGACCCTCAACCAGATGCTCGCCGAGATGGACGGGTTCGACCCCTCCACCGGCGTGGTGGTCATGGCGGCCACCAACCGGCCCGAGACGCTCGACAAGGCGCTCCTGCGGCCCGGGCGCTTCGACCGCAACGTCGAGATCCCGCTGCCCAACCAGAAGGAGCGGGCCATGATCCTCGCCTTGCACGCCAAGAAGAAGAACATGGCGGCCAGCGTCGACCTTGATGCCGTGTCCCGCGGGACGCCGGGGTTCTCCGGCGCCGACCTGGCCAACCTGGTCAACGAGGCAGCCATCGTTGCCATCCGCGCCGGCCGGGAGGAGATCGCCACGGAGGACTTCTTCGTTGCGAGGGACCGGATCATGCTGGGCAGGCGCGACGCCACCAACGCGCTCCTGCCGAACGAGAAGCGGTCCGTCGCCGTGCACGAGGCGGGCCACGCCCTGGTGGCGGTGCTGTCCCAGCACGCCGACCCCGTCTCCAAGGTCACGATCCTCCCTGCGGGACACGCCCTCGGCGTGACCCAGCAACTGCCGGTCGACGAGCGCCACCTGTATCCCGAGAGCTACCTGACCGATTCGCTCGCCGTCCGCATGGGCGGGCGAGCGGCCGAGCGCATCGTCCTCGGGGAGGTCTCCACCGGTGCCGCCAACGACCTTGCCGGCGCGACCCAACTCGCCAGCCGGATGGTGCGGGAATTCGGGATGAGCCCGCGGCTCGGTCCTGTCGGGTTCACATCCGAAGACCCCGCCTATCTCGGTGACCAGCCCATCACCAGCCGCCAGTATGCCGAGGCCACCCAGCGGGTCATCGACGAGGAGGTCGAGCGGCTGCTGAAGGAGGCGGCGGCCCGGGCGAACCAACTGCTGTCCGACCACCGGGCCGCCCTCGACCGCCTGACGAACCTGCTGCTCGAAAAGGAGACGATCGACGGCGACGAGGTGCTGGCGGTGGTCGCCGGGCCTGCCACCCCGCCGCAGGATGCCCCCACCCTCTCCCACACCGGCTCCGCGAGCGAGCCGGGCACCCCGCCGACTCCCTGAGCAACCCTCCCGGGCCCGGTACTTCTGCGTAGGCCCCTCGGACCGGAACGTCGCATGTCGTTCGAACGCCTACCGAGCCATGGCGCTGGTAGCCATCCCTAGCCGCCAGCCTCCCCCCTGCAGGGGATGGCGCGCTGGCTCATTCGGCCCAGATTATGAACGCTAATGAGTTGATAGTTACTAGTTTGTCAACCGCTCAAAGCTATCGTTCCAGACGCCAATAAATGATCCGAATGACCCATTTCAAAAAACCACAATCCACCGATAACTCAACTGTCGGGTCACCCGAACGGCAACCAGGAGGACACCAGGTCCTCGGCCGGAAGACCCCAGGAGAGGAACGGTCATGCGTTGGAGGTGGCTTGCCGCGATCCCGGTGGGAGCCGCGCTCGTCCTGTCGGCGATGGTAGCGACGGCGGCGGTTGCCGCCACAAGTCCCAACCCTGGCAACGAAGTTCCGGCAACGGCCCCCGCTCCGTCGCAGCCCGCCGGCGCACCCCTGTCGGTGGACACGCTCGAAGCGCAGATGCTCTCGATGATCAATGCGGAGCGAGCCGCTGCCGGGGTCGGCCCGGTGCAGCCGGTCGGGTGGGCCCACTCGGTGGCCCAACAGCACTCCCAGGACATGGCGGCAGCCGGCGACATCTGGCACAACATTGCGGGATTCATCAACGAGGGCCGTGCATCCATGGGCGCCACGTATCTCGGTGAAAATGTCGCAATGGACAGCACGCTGGCAGCCGACGACGCGCTCCTCTTCAGCGACATCCCCCACCGCAACGTCACCCTCGATGCTCGGTTCAACTTCGTGGGCGTGGGCATCGCCCTGGATTCGAAGAACTGGGTCTACGTGACCGAGGACTTCGCGCAGATCCCCGGTGGGGCACCCGCAGCCGTGGCTGCCAAGCCAGCGGCGCCCGTTGTCCAGACCAAGCCCGTCACCCCGGTAGCAGCCACGGTCGCCAAGGCCCCGGTCGCCAAGGCCCCGGTCGCCGCCGCCCCCGTCAAGCCCAAGGCTGTCGTGCCTGCCGGGGTGGCACCGGCAGCCGTGCAGCCGGCAGCGGTCGCCGCTGCTCCTGCGCAACCCACGACTGCCCCCGTCCCCGCACGGGCCCCGGCGCCGGCTCAGCCCATTGCCGCCAAGCCTATCGCCCACACCACGCACGTGAACGGCGGGATCTGGATCCTCGTCGGGATGTCCGGCCTCGCCCTCGCGGCCTTCTCGGTGCGCAACTTCCTCATGGTCTTCCGTCCACGCGCCCTCCGGCAGCAGCACGCCGCCCCGCTCTTCAGCCTGGGCAGCGGCCAGGGCACCGGCCAGCGCCGCTCCGGCAGCGGTCCCCGCTGGACTTCCCCGTGGCAGCGCGCAGCCTGAGAGGCTCCGTCCGGGCGGCCCCCGCTACAGTGGGACCATGTCCATCGATTTCGGCCGGGTGCGCGCCCGGGAGGCGCGGCTCGCCGACCTTGTCGCCGACCTGAGCCCCGAGGACCTCGCCCGGGCCACCGACGCCTCCATCGCCCAGATCGAGGAGATCCTTGCGCAGGCGACGGACCACGACGTCACCTTTGTCCCGGACGACCCCATTGCCAACGACCCTGCGGCTGCAGACCCGGCGGAGCAGACCCTCGCCTGGAGCCTCGGGCACCTCGTCGTGCATGTGACGGCGTCTGCCGAGGAGTCCGCCGCCCTGGCCGCCGAGCTCGCCCGCGGCGTACCCTTCCACGGCCGGTCCCGCTGGGAGGTGCCGTGGCTGACGGTCACGACCATCGACCAGTGCCGCCGGCGGCTGGAGGAGAGCCGGAGGATCCGCCTGGCGAGCCTGCAGATGTGGCCGTCGTCCCCCCGTCCGAGGTGGACGACGATCCGGCGACACCGACCTGGGCGCAGGCCAAGGAGCGCTTCGTGCGCGGTCTCTCCCATGAGGACGCCCATCTGGAGCAGTTCCGCAACGTCATGCACCAGGCCCGCTCCGCCCGCTCGGCCCCCAATGGGGGGCCGGGAGCCTGACGCCGGGGGGAGGACCGGTTATGACATCCCGGGTTCATCCAAAGCTTCTTTGAGTATAGACCGGTGTAGAACACCGGTTTTTACTGAAAGATTCGGAGTCCCGGCGGTCGGCCGAGCCCTAAGGGGGCACTCGGAGCGGGGCCTCGTTACTTCCAGGCGACTGCGTGGCAGAGGACGAGGACCCAGAAGGCATCGGGGCGCACGCTCCAGGCCTTGACGTCGTCGAGGAGCCGGTCCAGGGCGGCCTCGTCGTAGCCGCACTGTGCAGCCGCCTGGACAAACGCCGCCTCCCGGATCCATCCCTGGATGAGGAACGGCATCATGGCCGTCTCCTCCGGCGTCCCGAGGCAGAACACCCCGGCGCCAGCTTCCGCCCGGGCGAATCCGGCCTGCAGCAGCAGCCCGCGCTGGGTTGGTGCGTAGGAGGGGCTCCCACCGCTCAGGGCCTGGACCCGTTGGATCAGGGACAGACCTTCCCGGCTCGCCTCGGTGGAGGGTTCGGTGCGAGCAAGGCTGTAGTCAGGGTCCCGGACGCCAAAGACACCGCCGGGCCGCAGCACCCTGCAGACCTCCCGGAATGCGGCGGCGGGGTCGGCGATGTGTTCGACGACGGTATGGGCGAGGGCGGCGTCGAACGAGGCGTCCGGGAACGGGAGGTCGTAGAGGCTGCCGACCTGGAACGACACATTGCCGATACCCCGCTCGGCCGCCAGAGCCGTCGCCGCCTCCACCTGCCTCGGCTCGATGTCGATGCCGATGACCTCACCCGGGGCCACGATGTCGGCGAGGCCGGCGGTGATCGACCCGGGCCCGCACCCGCAGTCCAGCACCCGCATGCCCGCAGTCAGGTACGGGAGCAGGAAGTCGGCGGCCTCGATGGCGGTGCGCTGCACCATCCAGTCCCTGGCCCACGCTTCGTAGCCGTGGGTGTAGGTTTCCTGGCGCTGGCCGGACACGGACACGCTCAGCCCTGGTCGGTCCCCGCGGGGACGACGGCGCCCGTGGCCAGCACCAGGCCGTCCTCGCACTCCGCCTCCACGAGGCCACCACGGAACTGCTGTTCGTAGAGCTCCGCGTAGAGGCCTCCCTGGCGGACCAGCTCCTCGTGGGTGCCCCGCTCCACGACCCTCCCCCCGTCGATCACGAAGATGGTGTCGGCGGACAGGATAGTCGAGAGGCGGTGAGCGATGGCGATCGTGGTCCGGCCCTGCATCAGGGGCCGCAGCGCCTCCTGGACCAGGCGCTCCGAGGTGGTGTCCAGGCTGGAGGTCGCCTCGTCGAGGATGAGGATCCGGGGGTCCTTCAGGATGACGCGGGCGATGGCGAGGCGCTGCTTCTCACCCCCGGACAGCTTGTACCCGCGCTCGCCGACGACGGTGTCGTAGCCCTCGGGCAGCTCCATGATCCGGTCGTGGATGAACGCAGCCTTGCAGGCGGCCTCGAGCTCTTCCTGGGTGGCGTCGAGCTTGCCCTGCTTGAGGTTGCGACGGACCGTCGTGTGGAAGAGGTAGGTCTCCTGGGTGACGACACCCATGAGACTGCCGATCGATTCCAGTGCGATCTTGCGCACGTCCACGCCGTCGATCTCCACCGCCCCCCGCTGCACGTCGTAGAGGCGCGGCACGAGGTAGGTGGTCGTGGTCTTGCCCGCGCCCGACGGCCCGACCAGCGCCGCCAGCTGGCCAGGCTGGATGTCGAACTCGACACCCGCCAGGGTCCACTCCCGGGCGGTGGACTCGGGCAGGGGTTCGTCGTAGCGGAACCACACGTCACGGAAGGCCACTTCGCCGCGGACGTCCTTCGGGTCAAGGTGCCGGGCATCGGGAGCA
>Ga0137388_10001801_pt1 | contig 13236 bp, 8 predicted proteins | sample 15con2h14AmetaG_FD_104644 | JGI IMG/M metagenome (GOLD analysis project Ga0137388, IMG submission 104644) | Vadose zone soil microbial communities from Angelo Coast Range Reserve, California, USA - 15con2h1.4A metaG | ecosystem: Environmental > Terrestrial > Soil > Vadose zone > Saprolite...
CCATTCGGGAGTTCACTTCAAACATCAAGCGTCGCACACGGCAAAAAAGTATTTGCCGGAAACCATGGGGGCGGGCGTGGCGATTTTCGACTACGACAATGACGGCCGTCTGGATATTTTCCTAGTCAACGGTGCACCGCTGAGCGATCCGACGCCGAAAGGAACGATTCCACAAAAAACGGATGCGAAGTATTGGAACCGCCTTTATCAGCAAAAGCCAGACGGCGCCTTCGAGGACGTGACGGAAAAGGCGGGTCTGCAGGGGACGGGGTATGGGATGGGAGTGGCCGTCGGAGACTACGACAACGACGGCTATGAAGATTTGTATGTTACTGCATACGGTGGGAACAAGCTCTACCACAACAACGGCGATGGAACTTTTACCGATGTAACAGCCAAAGCCGGAGTGGGAGGTAGCGGATGGTCAACAAGCGCAGCCTGGGTTGATCTGGATGGCGATGGCTTTCTGGATTTGGTGGTGTTGCGATATCTGAAGTGGGATTTCGAAGATGTCTGGTGCGGCGATCACAAGGAAGGCTGGCGCGCGTACTGTCATCCAGACTTTTTCAATCCAGTCGCTCCGCTGGTGTATCACAACAACGGTAATGGAACGTTTACGGAAGTCAGCGAGAAAATCGGGATGGGCAAACCCGGAAAGGGACTAGGGATCGCAATCGCCGACTACGACCACCATGGACATATCGACGTGTTCATCGCGAACGACTCGATGGTCCAGTTTCTGTACCATAATAAGGGCGATGGACATTTCGAAGAAGTTGGTCTGGTGTCGGAAGCTGCTGTGGACGTTGACGGGCGGACTTATGCGGGCATGGGCGTGGATTTTGCCGATTACAACAATGATGGCTGGCCGGATTTAGTGGTAACGGATCTCGCAAACCAACGATATGCGCTGTATCAGAATAATGGAGACGGGTCGTTTACCTACGCGAGCGCGACGTCGGGTATCAGTCGAATGACGATGACGCATTCGGGGTGGGGTGTTCGTTTTTTCGATTACGACAATGACGGCTGGAAGGATCTGCTCATCGCGCAGGGCCATGATCTCGACACAGTCGAATTGAACTTTCCAAACCTTCGATATCGAGAACCGATGCTGCTGGCGCGGAACACGGGAAAGGGCTTTGTTGACGTGTCCACGAAATCGGGAAGCGTGTTTCAACAATCGTGGGTCGCGCGAGGCCTGGCGATCGGTGATCTTGATAACGATGGACGCCTGGACGCTGTGGTCACCACGAACGATGGACCGGCATACGTTTTGCACAATGAGACAGCCACGGAAAATCATTGGATACTGCTTAAGCTGGTCGGGCATAAGAGCAACCGCGATGCAATCGGGGCCCAAGTAAAACTGACCAGCGCGCGCGGACAGCAATTCGCGACGGTGAGCACCGCTGGCAGCTACCTTTCGTCGAGCGACAAGCGCATCCACTTCGGCCTGGGAGCCGACAAAACAGCGCAAGAAATCGAAATCCATTGGCCGAGCGGAATCGTTCAATCTGTCAAGAACGTGCAGGGCGATCAGATTTTGCAAATCGACGAACCCGCGCAAACAGATTCGCCGAAAACACCCACAAAATAATGCCGGCAAGATTGGCCTATCTTCGATCTGCGTTTTGCGCTCTGACCATCGCCGTGTTGGTTTGTCCGGCGTCCGGCAAAGCGCAATCGCTTAGCGAATATGACCGCGCGGTGGCGAGCTTCGCTGCGAAAGACTACCGATCCGCGGCTGCCAAGTTCGCACAGATCGAGACCGCGTCGCCCGGGTCTACGGATGCGCTTCTGTATGAAGCAAAGTGTCTGATTCAACTGCAAGAGTTTCCCGCCGCGGACGCAGCGCTGCGAGGCTACATTGGGAATCATCCGGAATCGCAGGACGCGCTTTATCTGCTGGGATTCGTATTGCATCGCGAAAATAAACCCAAGGAATCACTCGAAATCTATACCAAAGCCGCGGCCACGCACACACCCACCGGCGATGACCTGAAGATCGTCGGGCTGAATTATGTTTTGTTGAACGACTACGCGGACGCGATCAAGTGGTTTGAAAAAGCCGTTGAATTTGAGCCCAGGAACAGCGACGCATGGTATTACCTGGGTCGGGCCTATTACTCGCAAACTCGAGTGCCGGACGCCAAGAATGCTTTCCTGACTGTTCTGAAGCTGGAGCCGTATCACTCCAAAGCAGAAAATAATCTGGGATTGATCTTTGAATCCGAAGCGAAGCCAGATGAAGCCTTAGTTGCTTACCGCAACGCAATCAACTGGCAGGAGCATAGCCCGACGCCGAGCGAACAGCCGTACCTGAATCTTGGAAGCTTGCTTTTGGAACAAGGTAACGCGAGCGACGCATTGCAACCCTTGGAGAAGGCTGTTCAGATCGCTCCAAACAACGCCTCGTGCCATCTGAAACTAGGTTCCGCACGTCTACGGTTAGGCAAGTTGAAAGAAGCACAGCCAGAATTGGAAGAAGCGGTGCGACTGGAGCCAGAGAATGCGGCCGCACATTTTCAACTCGGGCGGTTATACAAACAGCTCAAGTTGACGGACCGCGCGAAGAAGGAATTCGACCGTGCAGGGGAAATCCAGAGCCGCGAGGCCCTGCCACATTCGCAGCCGAAGCAACCCTGATTTGGTGGTTTATTGCAACTCTTCCAAAGACAGCTGCAAGAAGTACTTCCCGCCGCCGCAATCAACTTATTTTATCGGGAGGGAGACCAGCGGAAGGTAGCGACGACACCTGGCTTGAGAATGGCCGAGGCGTAGGCACCTCTCCAAGAAATGTTGAACGGCGCGATTGAGCCGCTGCCGTTCAGGACTAGCAGAACGATCGAGCCGTCGGGATTCTGGAAAGCAACATCTTCCACGCTGCCCTGGCCGAAAGAGTTCGATTCGATGCGAAATGCTCCGGGCTGCACGAACTTGCTCGCATGGCCCAAGGCAGTGAAGTCCACAGTTTCGATTACCTGCGCCGGCGAAGCGGAATCGTTTACGGTGATTACGCCGCGACAGGTAGTGCAGCCGCCCAGATATGGCTCATGATTCTGATTTAGCGCCAGATTCCACAAGACCACGCTTTTTGCCCAGTTACGCGTCGCTCCGATAATCAGGCGCGTCTGGTCCTCAAGCAGCTTTCCTTTCTGCCAATCGCCTCCGGAACATTCTGTGAGCCAGATATCTTTGTCTGGAAAACGGTTGTGCAATTCAGTCTGTGCGGTGACGCTTCCGCCGTAGCAATGAATCGCGATGCCGTCCGCGGCCGAAGCGGCTTTGGGATCGCTCAAAACCTTGATCGGAAAATCGATCAGATCCCAATTGTGATCGAAGATCAGGATTTTGCTCTTGATACCGGCATCGTGGAATTGCGGACCCAGATGATCGCGTAAAAACACGGTCTGCTCAACCGCGGTCATTCCCAATCCAGGATAATTGTTGGGAATGTTGAGAGGTTCATTCTGAATGGTCACGGCGTATATTGGGATTCCGGCGGCTTGGTACGATTGGACAAATTTGACGAAGTACTTCGCGAGTGGCGCATACGCCACAGGCAACAACGAGCCTTGAATCATGGAGCCGGAAGTTTTCATCCAGCCCGGTGGACTCCACGGCGAAGCGATGATTTTCAGATTCGGATTCACGGCGAGCGTTTCGCGCAGGATCGGAATGATGTAGGCGCGGTCGCGGTCTATTGTAAATGTTTTGAGTTCGGGATCGGTCTCGCCCGCGGGAAGATCGTCATAACTGTAGTCGTCGATCGCAAAATCGCTTGCCCCCATTGGCTGCCGCAAAACGCTCAGGCCAATCCCCTTGGTGGGACTGAAGAGTTTCTCGAGCGCTTCTTTTCGTTGCAGATCGGTAAGCTTGTGTGAGAGCAGCCACGCGGACGAGTCGGTCAGTGAGGCGCCGAATCCATCCATTTGCTGATATTTTCTGGTGTCGTCGACGATGAAGGTGAGCGAGGGTGAATGGACCGCCCCAAAATACAAAGCTGGTTTCTGCTGCAACGACTCGTGGAGATCATCCGAAGACTCGACAACCTCGATTCGAACCGTGTTTTGTCCTTCCGCGCGAGGCGCTTCACGCCCAGATTGTGCTCGCGAGCTAACGGCGACAAACGCGACGATTGCGCACAATGCTGATGTACGACGCAAAACGACGCTTGGGATTTCTGAGAACCAGGACATTCCTTGAACTCCTGAACTATTGAGGATTTTGCGGAGCCGGAGGCGGCTGGGCAGAATTTGAATTCTGTTGTGCTTCATACCGCTTTAGCGCCTTCTGCGAACTCTCTGCCGCTTGGTCTTTGAGCCTCCGGAACGTAGCCATGGCGTTTTGTGCTTCCTCCGTTCGGCGGAGCCGTCTGTAAACGATTCCTAGCTGATACCAGGATTGCTCGATGACCTCGGGGTCCGATCCGGTCGCGGCAGTGGCGCGCTCCAAATGCCGAGCAGCGGCGACATAATCGCCAAGCAGCATTTCTGCACGACCAAGGTTGTAGTCTGCATGGAGCATGCCCGGTTTCTCTCGCAATGCCGCCTCGATGAGCTCCTTGCCCTTTGCACCATCACCCTTTTCGACCGTCAGCACCCCCAGCTTGTATCTGGCGAGCGCGTTGTTGGGGTCGATTTCCAATTCGCGCAAAAATGCTTCTTCGGCTTCCTGCGTCTTTCCGAGGTTACGATACTCCGAACCCAGCTCCTCATGCAGACCGGGCTGTGCGGGAGCGAGTGTCACCGCCGCCTGGTATTCCACAATGGCGTCTACATGCCGATCGGCCTCGGCGTTCGCCTGGGCAATGACTTGATGTACGCGCCAAGAATGCGAATCAATCTGGAACATCCTGCCATAGCTGTTCTTGGACACGAGTAGGTGCGCGTGGCCGCGATGGTAAAGAATGTCCATGTCATCCGGCGCAAGCTTGGCAGCCTGATCCAGCGCCTCGGCCGCCTCCTCAGGCCTTTCCTGAGCGAGCCGCACCACACCTAGCCACATCCAGGCGGGCGCGTCTTTTGGGTAGGCAGCCGTCTCTTTCTGAATCGCGGCGACGGCCAGGTCCAATTGGTTGATGTGGAAGCGGGCCACACCGAGAAACAGGTTTGCACCATGAAGCCTGGGTTTCAAGAGCAAGGCTTTCTGAAAACTGGCAATAGCTTCGTCGTATCTGCTTTGCTCCTGGAGCACGAGGCCAAGGTTCAGATGCGCCTCTGCAAAACTCGGCGTTTCTTTGACGATCGCTGAAAAGCCCTCGCTTGCCTCCTCCAAGTGTCCTTCCCGCATAGCTACGGTCGCTTGACGGAATCTCTCATTGACGTCTGTACCGCGCTGCGCTGCAACGAGGCTTGCTGTCCACAAAAGCAGGCAAACCCAGAACACGCCGCGGGTGATTAAGCATCTGCTGAAGTTGGTGAAGCGTTTGCCCAGGCCGACATCGACCTGTTCGTGCAAAGAGGCGGTCATCAAGGGATGCATATGAGAAATTCTATACCTTGCCACGAACGCGGTAAATGTTGCAGAGAAAGAGAACCCCCTGTTCCGAATCGAAGTTCTTGCCGTAGGGTTGCCAGACCTTAGAATTGGTAGCGCAATGTTATCTGGATCACGCGACTCGCGTTGATGACGGCCCTGGGGCCTTTAGGTACACCGAACGTGCTGTCCCCGATGAAACCGTCCAAAGTTCCGAAGACATGCCGGTTGAAAACATTCGGGAGGTCCACCTTTAATATTAATGAATGACCCTCTGCGATCTGAGTCCGTTTGACAATCGCAAAGTCCTCACTGAAGTACGGATCGCTTCGCACGTTGCCAAGCGTCAGCGGCAAATTGCCGAAGGTATATCCGCGTTGCTCGACAAGGCCTGGAGCATTTTGGTCAATAAACGCGGCACAATTGAAGTAGTTATTTGTTGTATTGCTGAAGAAAGTACCGTCTACCGGATTCTCCGTGCAGCCGCTAGGCAATTCCGGGTTGAAAGACGACTTACTAGGGCTGTAAATTGAGACACCGGGTACACGGCTGTACTTGAAGTTACCGCCGCTGAATGGCGGGGATGGCGCAAAGCTGTTCATGATGACTGGAGACCCGGTCTGATACCTGTGCACGGCTCCAATTTGCCACCCACCGAGCACTTTGCTAGCCACGCCGTGGTTCAGGTATTTCTTTCCCGGACCGGCGGGGAGTTCGTAAAGATAGCTGATCACGACCGCATGTGGTGTGTCTTGATAGCTCAGAGTTTTTTCCGATTTCAGATTGAACGGGTTCTGCGCACCAAAGTTGTTAGACGCAAATGCTGAAAAGGTCGGGAAACTGCTGTCGGCGTCGGTCAAGGTTTTTGAGAATGTGTAAGAGGCCAGGAGATTGAGCCCATTGCGAAAACGCCGTTCGAGCTTTGCCTGCAGAGCGTGATAGCTGGATTGGCCGACGTTTTCAAGAGTCCCGGAGCTGATGCTCTGGTATTGTGGAAAAGGTCGAAGCAACTGGCCGATACCCTCGTCCTTACCGTAAAGCGGTATAAACCAGTCTGGGATGGTCACGCCAAGGCTGGCCAAGGTTGCTTGACCGTCCGGACTTCCAACGCTCTGCTGATCTAGCTTTGTGCCGAGGAAATAGTATTTGGGGTCGATGCTGTTGATTTGAGCAAGATTTGAGCGCAACCGGGTCGCGCGAGTTCCTACATACCCTACGCTCAAGATCAGATCAGTCGCCAATTGATGTTGGACTTCCAGGCTCCAATTTTGAACCATGCTGGGCCGGCCGTACTCCGGCGCCACATAATTGGGGAAGCCACCATTGAGAAGTGCTGGATCATTGGCGTTGGATGGCGGAGTAAAACTCGGAAAACCGCCGTCTAGCGACTGAACAGGAGTAAAGCGGTCCTGCGATACGAAATCCGGATTCACGGTGGTTCCACTGGTAAGCGAGTCTCCAAAATCAGAGTAGCTCAAAGCGGAATAGTAGATGCCGTATCCGCCTCGAATCACCGAACGGGGGAACCAACCAAACAATTTCTCCGGAGCATAGGCGAAGCCCAAGCGCGGACCGACATCTTTGTAGTGGGTTTTCGCGCCCCTGGCGCCCGAGCCGTAGATGAGAGCGCCCGGCACGGCTGGCGAAATTGGGACGTCCGCGTTCCCACTGTTGGGAGCCGTGAGATCCAAGACTGATTGAGCTCCCTCGGCCTCATGTCGGGGCGTGTCCACCTCGTAGCGCAATCCAATATTTAGTGTCAGGTCCTTCCGGAACTTGAAATCGTCCTGCACATAACCCGCATAGTAATTCGAGAGCCAGCGGGGATTATGGGATGAGATTTGTAAACTCTCCTCGTGCGGAAGCCCGAGCAAGAAGCTGGCAAAGGGGTCGCCAGTCTGGGTGTTATTGGGAGCGAACGCAGTTTGGAGATTTTGGAAGCTGAAGTTAGGCGACGTATTGGCATTAGAGATTCTGGAGAATTGTGAGTGCCGCCACTCAAATCCAAAGCGGAGCGAGTGACGTCCCCTAATCAATGAGACGCTTTCCGCAACGATCAGGCTATTGGGGATGGCATTATCGAAACTTCCGCCACCAAAGCCCTGATATCCGATGCCTAGCGGACTCCCGCCAAAGCTAAACTGGGGAAAACCGGGGCCATGAGCCCCGCTAATCCCAAGTACCTCCGGCCAATCCGCGCCGGTCACGGCTACTCCCTTGCTCGGGTCATTCAGCCGGTTAAAGCCCACGCCGAAGTGGTTCAGCAGACTCGAGCTGATTGTATGGTCCCAGCCGAAGCGAAGGTAATGAGAGACGCGCGTTCTGAAGAAGTTCTGATCGAGCGGGACAGGAAGGACGGGAGTTCCGTTCAAGGCTTCCAGGTCACGGTCGTTGTAGGAAAACCAGAATTTGTTTTTTTCTCCCCAAATTTGATCGATACGGAAAGACATGGTGGTAGTGCGAATGGGTTTATTGGAAAGAAAGAGGAAATTGTTGATGAGCCCATTCAAGTTTCCTGGGCTTGGAGGAATGTTGGGATGCACATTCAGGAAGTCGAGTACGTTCTGGGCCACAGTGCTGTTAAGGGGAACCTGATTGTTGGGAAAGGCGATGCGGCCACCGACGAAACCTGTCGGACAGGAAGCGGTAGAAGGATCGAAAATCTGACCTTTTCGGACCGGAGTGTTGTCGCAAGGGTTCAGAATCGGCTGGTTGTTCTGATCCAACAATGGTGCGCCTAGAACGGCTGAAAAATCGCCTGTTCGTTCGGCATCAGTCGGCAAAGTAGTGACGTTCGACGTGCCCACATTGTTGCGATACTGCTCGTAGGAGAAAAAGAAGAAGGTCTTGTCGCGACCGTTGTATAACTTGGGGATCCACACCGGACCGCCCAGACTTCCGCCGAAATCGTTTTGATGGTCCCTCGGCTTTGGTGCGCCATTTAGGTTATTGAACCAGGAGTTTGCATTGAGCTTGTCGTTGTGCAGAATGTCGAACGCAGTTCCGTGAAAAGCGTTGCCCCCGGACTTGGTTGTAAAACTCTCCACGCCACCGGTAGTCCTGCCGAACTCAGCGGGAATGGTGGACGTCGTCACTTTAAATTCGTTCAAAGCCTCCACCGAAGGCGCATTCTCGTCGAATGTCGAACCCAGTTCGGCGTGTACGATGCTCGCGCCATCAAGAAGTACTTCCGTGCTGAAGTTTTGCCCGCCAGAGAGCTTTGATTCGAAAACGCCGGAGGACGGACTGTCACTATTCGTTCCTGGGCCGACCGCCCCAGGCGTCAAAAACACGAAAGATTCGACCGAACGCAGAAAACTTTGCCCGGAGGCACTGAGGGACAACGGCAAATCCTGAATTTGTCTCTTGTCTACGACCGTGCCGATGTCGGATGACTCGGTCTGCAGACCCGGAGCATCCGCAATGATCGTCACCGTTTCTTTCAAGTCTCCAGCCTGCAATGAGAAATCCAGGGAGGCAGTGGAATTGATTTGCACCACGACGCCAACTTTTTCTTCAGTCTTGAACCCAGGCGCCGTAACCGTCACCTTGTAAACGCCAACGCGTAAGTCGTACAGGCGAAAGCCGCCCGTAGGACCAGTCGTGGCGGTATTGACGGCACGGGTTTCGGTGTGGGTCGCGGTGACCGTAGCGTCCAGCACTGTGCCGCCGGAGCTATCCAGCACAGTTCCCGCGATCGCGCCGCGGTCGGATTGACCGTGGGCCGCTAATCCGGACAATGCAAACAGAAGAGTGAAAGAAAGAATTCTCAGCAAGGACAGATTGAAGCGCATGTTCCCCCCCAAACTTTACTAACCCCTCGAGCGAATCTGCTGCAAAACCGGCATTACACTCAAGAACAGCGGTCCAGTTTTAGGCTGGACGCAGGGTTTCCGGTCGTTCGCTACATTGACGGCAAAGTCGCCTGAATTTTTCGAAGGTTTCCGATCGCCGTTGGAGGTGCGGAGAAACTATCGAAGACATTAGCAAGCTTGGATCTTTGCCAGCAGCCCCTTGTTTGTCGCAATTTCCTACATCCAAGATGTTGTTGTCAAGCATTAAAAATACAGATACCGTCAAGACAATCGTTTGTCTTGGTGATTTCTAAGCCTGAATGCTATATATCGCCGCGGCGGCGACGCTATCGGAAATGTCAAGTTAGCCCTGAAATCGTACTTCGCGATATCCTTATGGGAATTTCGAGCGACAAATCGAATGATCCCGGCCGCAGGAGAGCTGAGTCCGGTATGACGTTGCGAAAAAAAGACCGGGAGTCGCGTCAAAAGCCCGTCAGCTTAAAGATTCTCGCGGATTACTTGGGCCTCTGTCCGGCCACGGTATCCGTTGTACTAAATAATGTGCCGGGCCGTTCGATTCCTCCCGAAACGCGTGACCGTGTGCGCGCTGCGGCTCAGAAGTTCAACTATCAGCCAAGCCTTTTGGCGCGCTCGCTGCGAAAGCAACGCACCTTCACCGTGGGCGTGCTGGTTCCGGAATTGAGTGATGGCTACCACACGCTGGTGATGAGTGGCATCGGCGACCACCTGATGAGTGAAGGCTACTTTTATTTCAGCGCGCAGCATCGCCACAAGGCGGACATGGTTGAAGAATATCCGCGGCTACTGGTGGGACGCGGCGCTGAAGGCATCATTGCGATCGATACGCTGCTCCAACACGAAATGCCGATTCCGATCGTGGCCGTCGCCGGACACCGGAAAATTACGGGCGTCACGAATGTCACTCTCGATCACCGGCGGGCGGCGGAGCTGACGCTTCGTCACTTGCATCAGTTGGGCCACCGGCAAATCGCGTTCATGCGGGGACAATCGTTCAGTTCGGACTCGGATGACCGCTGGCGGAGTCTGCTCGCGGCCGCTAAGGAACTTGACATCGAGATTCGTCCAGAATTGACAATCCAACTGGAACGGGATTTAACGTCGCCCGAACTTGGCTATCCGGTGGTTCAGGAATTATTGCAGAACCGCCGCGCGTTCACGGCGATCGTGTCGTTCAACGACATCGCCGCCATCGGAGCAATACGCGCGCTAAGTGATGCAAATCTTCGCGTGCCAGACGATGTTTCCGTGATCGGGTTTGACGACATTCAGGTGGCGGCGTATCACAATCCGCGGCTCACTACCATCCGTCAGCCACTGCGTGACATGGGAGAAACCGCTGCGCGCATCCTGCTGCAGCGCATTCAAGGCTTCAAAGACTATCCCATTGAATTCGCGGTGCCTCCGGAATTGATCATCCGTGAAACCACGGCGCCGCCAAATGCCAGAGCTCTACGGCGGCGTGTTCGGCGTTAGGTTTGATCGACAACATACGATTGTTGTTGTGTTCAAAAATTGACTTCGTCAAATTTTCCGTGTGTCCAACATAGAATCGGCCAGACGCTTTGCTGCGGAGGATGTACGAGAAAGAGGGCATTGCGGTTTGGGGGCGACGGTGCGTGGTGTGCGTCGAAGCTGGGTGGATGACGCTCGGACTAAGCGCGAAATTCTTCCCGCGCGCGGGTACAACGCTTGCGGATGAGGCCTGCGACCTCGTGAGAGACCTTCTCTGTGATGTTTATTTTGTCTAGAGCTTCGATCGCAGCTGTGGCCAACTCGGGAACTCGGCGGCGGACAAGCGGTTTAGCAAGGCGCGCATCCCCCGCCAGTTGCTCGAAATCCTTTGGTGTTACTTTATCCGATGAGTATTCGCGCCCGATCCGCATAGCCATGTCGGTGTTCAGTTCGGAATAGTAAATCGTGCTGATCACATCGTAGAGCGGCGCCAGCCTGATTTCCTTGTCCGGGTACACGAGTGAAAAATTCTTGCCGTGCGCGTCGTTGTTGCCAATGAGATAGTTGAAAATCGCGGCGTCCAGAAGATTCGCAAGATCAATGACTGGTGCGGTCGATACGTTGCGCAGCAGGATAAAGCATTGCTGGAATGACGGCCCGCCTTCCTTCTGGTATTTCAGTTCAGAGACGATGTTCTGCGCCTGGCAGAAATCTTCCTGATGAAGGCGCTCGACTCCAGGCGCGCCGTCAATCGTTACCTGCTTGCGGTCGTAGCGTTCGACCAGTAGATACTCGACATCCTCGACTTTTCTGGTTTCCACTTTCGCTGCGGGAAGATTCATGTGCGCCGCAAGGGTCATGCACAGCGCTTCGTTAAACACTACACCTGCAAAGCGTTCGACCGCCGGCTTGAGGATGTGCGTGCTGGGCGCGCTGCCCAAGGGCAGTGAAACTTCTTCGCCTTCGATACGTACGGCGACTTTGTCCTGTGCGCCAGCCAGCGAAAGGCGAATGCCTTTTTCACCCGCGAGCAAAGGCCGCTTGGGCAGCTCTCTGAGGATTCCCGCCAGTTCCTTCGCGTCAAGCTTCCGGTAGTGGTAATCCCGTTTGGGCAACTCCTGTCCCGCGGGAATGAACGTCACTGCTCCCGCGCATTCGCCACCGATCTGTTCAAGCATGGCGTAGTCGTTGCGCGCGCTGATACCCAGATTGCGGGCGATGATTTCGCGTTTGCTCTCTTCCGGCAGAATGCCACCGAAAAATCCACGGCATTCCTTCGCCGGAAAACGCTCCATGCGCAGCGGCAGGGATTGCGACAAGGCCGCCGCTCCCGGTTGTGCAAGCCAGCTTTCGAGATATTCAAAGGACATCTGGCCACCGTCGTCCTGGATGAGATGGCCGACCAGGTGTTCCTGCAGATAGACATCGAGCATGCGTGCCATTGCACTATCCTCGCTTTGTCGCCGCTGGCGGTGGCGTCAGGATTAATTGAATGCCGAGCGTCTGCAGGATCGTCAAGACCTTGCCGATTTCGGCGGTCTCTTTGCCCCTTTCGAGTTCTATGATGAATCGCAGTCCCGTGCCTGAGGTCAGGGCGAGCGCCTTTTGCGTCACGCCAAGCCCCTTGCGGGTCTCGCGAACCAGCTTGCCTATGTCCTGTGATGTGTATCTCATGGCCTTCATCCCTTTTAGCAAAGCTACCGTACGGGAATATTTTAGCTGTTTTGGGCTGCCAGTCAACAAAATATTACCGTTCGGGAATATTTACCAGCTCCTGGCTCTGAGGAGACCGAAATGTTCCCGCTCGGGAACAAGGCGTATACCCACTTATTCTGGTAAGAGAACGCACGATGCTTGCCCGCTGCCGTATTGATGCTGTCGCTGATCGCCTGCAGCAATGTGGCAAACCTCTTGAATGGCTCGCGCGACGGCACGTGAAAGGGAGATGGCCATGCGCAGCACCCTGGGAGCGACGCGCACCCGGTTGATCCGTCAACTTCTTGTGGAAAGTTTCGTGCTCGCCGCTGCGGCTTCTCTCGTAGGTTGCGCCTTGGCCTGTTCCAGTTTGAGAGTCGTGCAGACGCTGATCCCCGCAGGCATGATTCCAGAGGAAACGTTGATTCGCATCAATGCACCGGTCCTCTTTCTCTCCCTGGGTATCACGGTCATTGTCACGTTCCTTTGTGGTCTCGCGCCCGCGTTCTATGTCGGGGCGAGGCGACTTGCAGCCGCGCCTCGCCGGAAGCGGCAATGGCTGCGGAGATCATTCTCGTCGCGGCAAGCTTCGCGCCGGTCTGGTAATCGCCGAAGTAGCGCTCTCGATCGTTCTGCCCATCGCCGCGGGACTCGTGATGCGCAGCTTCCTCATCCTCACGCGCGTCGATCTCGGCTTCAGCCCCAGGAATATCCTCTACTTTCGACTCTCTCTTCCGACAACGTACGACCATTCCAGGGAAAAACAGAA
>Ga0137388_10001808_pt1 | contig 13211 bp, 10 predicted proteins | sample 15con2h14AmetaG_FD_104644 | JGI IMG/M metagenome (GOLD analysis project Ga0137388, IMG submission 104644) | Vadose zone soil microbial communities from Angelo Coast Range Reserve, California, USA - 15con2h1.4A metaG | ecosystem: Environmental > Terrestrial > Soil > Vadose zone > Saprolite...
ACCGGGCGTCTGACTTGCGCGGTCCTCGACGGAAGAGGCGTGCGGTTCATCGCGACGAAGTGACCGGCTCGCCGACCGCGTCCAGGACGCGGCACCATCTTTCCAGCGCCCGCCTGCGCGCGAACTGCGCCTCGAGCATGGCGCGGGCGCGTGCGCCCATGCCGGCAAGCGCGCCGCGATCGGCCGCAAGCGCCGCGAGCAGCGCGGCGAGCTTGTCTGCCTCGCCCGGCGCAACCACGAACCCGCATCCGTGCTCGCGCACGAGCCGCGCGACCTCGCCATCCGGCGCCGCGATGGCGATCAGCGGCCGGCCCGCCGCCGCGATGCCATAAAACTTGCTCGGAAAGATGAGCCCTTCGAGCTCGGGGTTGAGCGAAATCCAATGGATGTCGGGCACCCCCAGCGAGAATTTGAGGACGGCCTGCTCCTGGTACGGCTTGAAGCGAAAGGAACGCTCGAGCCCGCGCGCCGCGACGCCGCGCGCGAGCTCGTCGAACTTGTGCCCGCCGCCGACGAACAGGAAGACGATGCGCTCGTCGTTACGCAGCCGCTCGGCGGCGGCGAGCAGCGTGGAAAAATCGTGTGCGCGCCCGAGATTGCCCGAGTAACCGACGACGAAGCGGTCGCCGAGGCCCCACTCGCGGCGCAACGGATTGTCCGCGGCGGCGACCGGACGGATGACCTCGTCGTCGCACCAGTTGGGGATGACGTGGATGCGCTCCGACGCGATGCCGCGCGCGGCGACCCTATCGGCCATGCGCGCTCCCACCACCACGTTGGCGCTCGCCGCACGCAATGCGGCGTCGCGCCATCGCGCCAGCCACCGGCCGAGCAGACCGTGCGTGAGCGGCACGCCGAGCTCGGCCGCCACTTCTGGATAGAGGTCCTGCATCCAGTTGACGAGCCGCAGCGCGCGGCGCGAGGCCGCGTACATGGCGGGAACGCAGAGGAGCGGCGGATCGGTTTTCGCCACGATAATATCGCCGGGCCGCGCCACCGCGAGCACGGCGCGCCGCATCGCGGCATAGAAGGAGAGATAGTCGAACCCGCGGCCGAGCAACGCGGCGCGGCCGAAGCGCGTCGTCGCGATCCGATGGACCTCGACGCCGCGGCTGGTCTCGCGCTCGGGTAGCCCCGCATCCGGCGCATCGTAGCGCTGCCGGCTGGTGACGACGTGCACCTCCCGTCCGCGGCCCGCCAGATGAAACGCGAGATCGCTGAGGATCTGGCTGGTGGCCGAATGATCGGGATGGAAAAAGCGATTGAGGAAAATGATGCGCGTCATCGCGCCCGAATGTTTACGAGGCGCGCGCGACCGGCGGAGGCGGCTCGTTCTTGATTCGCGGAGCGGGTGGCCGATTGGGCGGAATGGCCGCCGCGTCCGGCTGCGCCGGCTGTTCGCGGTCGCGCGACCGGCCTTGTACCCCCGCCTGGGCGAGCGCGCGCTCGAACCGCCGATCGCCCCGGATCAGGCTCAGAAAAGTGAGCGCGAGAATGCGCAGATCGAGCATGAACGACGCGTGGCGGATGTACCATTCGTCGAGCGCCTCCTTCTCGTCCGGCGCAAGCAGCGTGCCGCCGTTCACCTGCGCCCAGCCGGTGATGCCGGGACGCACGGCGAGCCGCGCGCTCGGCGCCGGCGGCTGATCCTGCGGCAGCAGCGGCCGCGGGCCGACCAGCGACATGTCGCCGACCAGCACGTTCAGGAGCTGCGGCAGCTCGTCGAGCCGCGACGCGCGTAGCAGCCGTCCGATCCACGACAGGCGCCGGTCCTCAGGCACGCGTTCGCCGCGCCAATCGAACGGCGGTTTGAGGGTGCGAAACTTGTGCAGGAGGAATTGGCGGCCGTCGCGTCCCGTGCGCTGCTGCCAGAAAAAAACCGGCGCTCCGACGTCGATGAAAGCGAGCGCGGCGACCACGATCCACACCGGCAGGAGGACGATGACCAGCATGAGGGTGACGGAGAAATCGATCAGCGGCTTGAAGCGGAAATAGCCCGACAGCGCCGGCTCCGCCGGCACCACGGCTGCCGCCGCATTGCGCTCATCCTCACCGCTCTCAGCTTCGGCGCTCGCCGGCCGCAATCCGAACAGGCGCGGCACGAATTCGAGATCGAGATTGTGCTGCGCGCACACGCTTTCGATCGCCTGCAGCGCATCGCTCGACAAAAGCTCGGCCTCCCCGCCGATCACGACGCGGTCGGTGCGGATCCCGTGCACGGCGAATTCTTCGATCAGCGACTGCAAATGCGCGGGCGGCCCGAATACCCGCACGCCGTTGAACGACCGGCCGATCGACTGCGGGCCTTCGTCAAGCACGGCGATCACCCGCTGGCGGCCGGCCGCCATGACGTCGAGGGCCTTCATGTAGAGCGAGGACAGGTCGTTCACCCCGATCAGGATGACGTGCTCGCTCGCAACATTGCGGCGCCGCTGGCTGAGCTTCTGATCGCGATCGAGCAGGTGCGCGAGCGCGCGCGCCGTGATGAGGCCGACGCCGAGGATGAGGGCATGGATGACCGGCGTCGAGCGCGGAATGCCCTCGAGCCGGGTGAACGTGAAGAGCACGATGCAGGTCATCAGCTCGCCCACGAGCACGGCCTTGGCGACGACGATCGCATCGTGCACGGAGAAATAGCGCGGGAGGCCGTCCCGAATGCCGAAGGCCGCGAACGCGACGAGCGAGAATGCCAGCGAGACAATGCAGTAGATCGTCGCCGTCAGCGCCCCGTCATACGACAGCACATAGGCGTCGCGGATGTAGAGCGCGAGCAGCGGCGAGACCGCGGCCCAAAACACGTCGAAGAGCAGAAAGCGAATGTTCAGCGTGGCGCGCGATGAGGGTGAGCGAAATTGCATGCGCAGTGCCCGCCTTCCCCATGCTCACATTGCTCGGCCAGTATCGCGCCGTCGCACGCGCTTGGGGGGATTGCTCGGTTCGTGATTGGCCCGCCCGCTACCCAAAGTAGCCAGTTCCCATTTATGGGGCAATATGACGCGCGATTCCGACCGGCCGACTTCGCGCGCAAGCCTCGGCCGCATCTGCTCATTTTACCGCGCTCGATGCCGCGGCCACTCGCGTGGAACCAGGAGAAACGACCCACGGCCATCGGGCAAAAGAGCCAACGCCACCTCAAGCGCAAATTTTGACCTTATTCGAACAATTAATCATCTTAGCCATATACACGGCGAGACATCGCCGTCATTCGCATCGTCGCTCGCTCCGGGCTGAACAGATTTGATCCAGCACCAAGAAAAGGCGCGGCCTCGCATGGCAAAGACGGCCGCTCGTCTGGGCCTGCTGGCGTTATGCCTGCTCGCCGCGGGATGCGGCGCGGGCGCCAATCTGGGACCGGTGAGCGAGGCCGAGCAGAAAGCGATCCTCCAGAGTGCAACATCCTCGCCCCGGCTGCAGGCCGGCGAGAAGATACGCGTGACCGTGTACGGCGAAGCCTCGTTGAGCGGGGATTACCAGATCGATCCGAGCGGGTTCATTTCGCTCCCCCTGGCCGGGACGCTGAAGGCGGCCGGCTTGACCCCGCCCGAGCTCGAGCAAGAATTGGCAAAGAAATATCGCACCCAATACCTGAAAAATCCAAAAGTTACGATTACGATTGCAGAATTCAAGCCGTTTTACATCATGGGGGAGATCGAAAAGCCGGGGGCGTATGCTTATACGAGCGGCTTGAACATCCTCAGCGCCATCGCAATCGCGGGCGGAACGACTTACCGTGCAAGTAAATCCACCGTCTTGATCCAGCATCCGGGCGAAGCCGGCCTGCGCGAATATCCGCTGGCCAGCACGGTTCCGATCCTGCCTGGCGATATCATCCGGATTCCACAAAGGTATTTTTAACCATCCTGGTGTTGCGTAAATGCATCGGGTTATCCCGGAAGATGTCAACAGTCACAAACATTGGTTGAATCCCTGTTGTCAGCCCGCGCCTGAGCAGGCACATTTCCCTTTGATTCAGACAGTGCCGCTAGGGTTCGGTTGGGGTAGCCGTACCTGGGGGAACGGGGGCGTATGCGCCGACACCGGCAACGCCGAATCGCTTATGCCATTTGGGCCTGCGCAGCACTGCTCTGCGTCGGGTTCTCTTCCCATTCGTCGGCCCAGGTGGGCGCGCTCGGCGGCCTGACCGGCCCCTCGCTGCAGCAACCGCCGGTCACCGTGCCGGGGCGTGACGACCTATTCGCCAGACCGAGCCGCGACTACGGCGCCCTGCCGGTGGGCGGCTGGCTGCTCTACCCCAACGTATTCCTCGGCGCGGTCTACGACAGCAACGTCAGGCAAAGCGCGGTCACCAAGACCTCGAGCTGGGGCGGCCGCCTGGTGCCGAGCATTCTGGCCGAGAACAACGACGGCATCCACAAGACCACGCTCTACGGCATGGCCGACGGGCGCATCTATTCGAACAGCGACGCGCAAGACACGGTCGCGGCGCGCGCCGGCGTCATCCAGCGATATCAGCCGATGCTGGATCTCGTGTTCAACGCGCAATTCGACTACACACGGCAGAAAGACCTGTTCAGCACCTTCGGCATCGACCACAGCGTCACCACGCTGAACCCGACATCGATCGGCCTCTCGCCGACCGCCGTCCCGCGCACCTACAACCAGTTCGCGGGAGCCGCATCGGTGCAGAAGACGTTCGACCGCGCCTTCGTGAATTTCGGCATCTCGGTGGTCGACATCTCCTACGAGAACGATCCGAACACGGTGGCGCCCTCGCCCAACGGCACGACCTATACGGCCACCGCACGCGGCGGATTCTGGTTCACGCCCTTCCTCTACGCCTATGCCGAGGGGGCGGTGGACCAGCGGCGCTTTGCCGTCGATCAGTTCAACTCCAACGGATACCGCACGGTGGCCGGCATCGGGACGGATCAGATCGGGCTGTTCCGCGGCGAGGTGTACGGCGGCTATCAGTCCGAGAAACACGACTTTGCGGCGCTCGGGACGGTCAACGGCGCGGTCGCCGGCGGCCGCATCTACTACTATCCGCTACGCGAGCTGACGATCTCGGCCTCGGTGGATGAAACGCTCGGCGTGTCCTTGCTGCAAGTCGTCCTGCCTGGCGCGCTCGGCAGCAACACGCGATCGACGAACGCGCTGCTGCAGGCGACCTATGCGCTGGCCCGCGAATGGGCGGCGAGCGCGCGGTTCGGTTACATCCGTACCGACTTCGTCGATACGGTGCGCCGCGACGACGCCTGGACCGGCGGCGCGACGCTCACCTACAGCGTCTGGCAGAACTTCGGCCTGACGCTCGACTACCAGCATGTCCAGCTGAATTCGAACGTGCCGCTGCAGAGCTTCACCCGTGACGTGGTGAGCCTCGGCGGAAATTACCGGTACTGATCGGCGGAGGGCGTCAGTTGCGAGACCGAGGCACGAGGAGCGAGATGCGAAAGCTGATGCTGGCGACCTGTGCGCTCGCCTGTCTCGCCGGCGTGCCTGCGCCCGCGCCCGCCGGCTCATTCAACAGTGCCGGTCAGTTCGTCGGTTCGGTCAGCCCGCAGGTCATGGCTTTGCTCGCCCAGTTCCCGCAGGGCGGGCCCGGCTTGCGCGCCGCGATCGCGGCCCTGCTCGAAGCATTTCCCGGTCTCGCGGACGACGTCGTGTCCGCCGCGCGCGGCGCAAACCCGGCGCAAAAGGTCGCGATCGGCGCAGGTGCGGCGGATGCGTGGGATTACTTCCGGAAATGCGGCTCGGACTCCTGCAAAGGGTGGGAGGCCCGAATTCGCACGGCGATGCTGTTTGCCGATGACGGGACGCGCTTCGGATTCGTGCAGGCCGAGGTCCCAACCCTCGCGCAGGGTATCCCGGGCTTCAACAATGCCGGGGCCCAGACCAACGGCTGCGTCGGCGGTAGCAACCCAATCAACCCGATCAGCCCGAGCGGTCCGGCAAGCACCACGACGCCGCCTGGTTGCTGAGCAAAATCAGCTGCTTATCAAGTCAGACCGCTGTCGCCGCCCGCGCGCGGCGCTGCTTGTTTGCCGGGGTCCGCTGTGAGATGCTGGATCGCGCCATAAAGCGCCGAAATCACTCGATAAATGGCGGCCGGTGAGAGCCCCCTTTCACCTGGAGTGCGGTAGCTTGCCACGCCGCCCATGCACGCTGACCGTGTTCCATACGAAACCGTGAGAGCGTCGCTCCCTTCCAGCCTCGAACGGGCGCCTCCCCGCGCCGCGCGGCGCGAAATCATCGAGTGGGTCCTGTTCTGGCTTCTCGTCGCGGCGCTCGCGCTTGCGCCGCTCTGGTATGGCAGCAACGATCTCGTCGCCTGGGGCATCAACGCCCTGTGCTTTCCCGGCCTGGCGGTGCTGTACGAGGCCGCGATCCTGGTGCGCGGCGAAAGCCATCCGGTTGGGCTCAAGAACCTCGCGCTCCCTGCCGCGCTGTTCGCGGCGGTCGTCGGCTGGGCATGGCTTCAGACGGTGACCTGGCCGCACTCGCCGCTGGCGCATCCGATCTGGGGGATGGCGGGTGATGTGCTCGGCCGACCGCTCGGAGAAAGTATCAGCGTCAACCGCGACCTGACGACACTCGCTTTGACCAGGCTGATCACGGCCGCCAGCGTTTTTTGGCTCGCCCTCCAGCTTTGCCGCCACGGCGCGCGCGCGCGTCTTCTTCTCAACGCCCTGGTGGTGATCATCTGCATCTACGCCGCCTACGCCCTCGCGGCGCTCAACCTGGGTTCCCTGCCCTGGCTGGAGATTCCGCCCAACGGCGGCTATGCCACCGCCACCTTCGTCAACCGCAACTCCTTCGCCACCTATGCGGGACTGGGCCTTGTCGTCATCTGCGGCCTGATCCTGCAGCTCTACCGGAACGAAGTGATGACCGCCTCGCGGCGGCTGCAGATCGCATCCCTCATCGAGGCGACCGGCCAAAAAGGCGCGCTCCTGCTCGGGGGCGGGTTCCTGCTCCTCGTCGCGCTTCTGGTCACGGGATCGCGCGGCGGAATCATCGCGACTGGCTTCGGCTTGTTCGCGCTCGGCGCCCTCACGTTCCGGCGCGCCAAGACACGCGCCGCCGAGCCGCTGCTGATGATCGCCGTGGGCGCGGTCCTCGTCGCCGCCACACTTTTTACATTCGGCGATGCCTTCCTGGGCAGCGTCGCGGAACGGGGGGTGGGCGATACCGGCCGGCTTGCCGTCTATCTCATCACGCTGCGTTCAATCCTCGACGCGCCGCTGTTCGGTCATGGCTACGGGACCTTCGCCGACGTGTTTCCGATGTATCGTGACCGGTCGATCAGCGTCCAAGGTGCCTGGTTGCAGGCTCACGACACCTATCTGGAGGTGTTCCAGGGCCTGGGGCTGGTGTTCGGATCGATGCTTGTGGCCTGTGTTTTCCTGTTTGTGTTACGGTGCATCCGGGGAGCGATGACGCGGCAGGAAAATGTGACCGTCCCCCGCGTCGCCGCGGGCGCGGCGTTCCTCGTCGGCATCCATGCGTCGGTGGACTTCAGTCTGCAGATCCAGGCGGTCGCGTTGACTTTCATTGCGATCCTCGGTGCGGGCGTCGCCCAGGCGGAAAGCTCGCGTGTGTCCCTGAATGACTGAACGAAGCGCGATCAGGTTAACTCCAGCAGGCAGGCGCTGAGCGTCCGATGCTCAATCGAATCTCCCCGACCGGCACCTTCGAGGCGAGTGAGACCGACCACCGCTTCGATCTGCGCGAAGTGCTCAGCTTCGTGTGGCGGCAATGGAAATTCATCGCCGCCGTCATGGGCGTCGTGTTTCTCATCGGGCTGGTGTCGCTGATGCGGCAGACGCCGCTCTACACCGCGACGAGCCTGGTCCTGCTCGACCGACAACGGGAGAAGGCGCCAGGCGTGGAAGCCATCCTGACCGACGTCAATCTCGACTTCGCGATGGTCGAGAGCCAGATGGCGATCATTCGATCGAGCGTTTTTCTGCGCCGCGTGGTGGACAAGGAACGCCTCGTTTCCGATCCGGAATTCGGCACCCGCCGCGGCCCGCCGAGCCCCGGATTTTTCGCCTCCCTGCGCGGCCTGTTCTCCGGCGGTTCCGCCGCAGAAGAAGCAGCACCGAAGCCGCCGGAGGAGCCCGACGAACAACCGATGCCGCGCGACGTACTGCACTCGGTCGAAGCGCTCAAGGGGGCGGTGTCCGTGGCGAGGAACGGTCAGGGCCACGTCCTGGCGATCTCCGTCGTTTCGCGTGATCCGGCGCGCGCCGCGCGGCTCGCCAATGCGGTGGCCGACGCCTTCCTGGTTGACAAGCTCGACACCCGGTTCGAGGCGGCCAAGCGCGCCTCGGCGTGGCTGAGCGACCGCCTCGTCGACCTGCGCAACCAGCTGCGCGAGTCGGAAGAGGCGGTGGCGAAGTTTCGCGCGGAGCACGGCCTGTATCAGACCGGCAGCGTCACGCTCACCCAGCAGCAGCTGTCCGAGCTCAACGGCAAGCTGGTCGATGCGCGGGCGGACGTGGCGCAGAAGAAGGCGCGCGTCGATCTCCTCACTTCGATCCAGGCGCGCGGCGGCAGCCTGCAGAACATGCCGGATCTGAGCAACTCGGGCGCGTTGCCGACGCTGCGCCAGCAAGCCGCCACGCTGTCCCAACAGGAGGCCGATCTTCTGGCCCGGTACAGCGCCGCCCACCCGCTCGTCGTGAACGTCAAGGCGCAGCAGCGCGACGTCGAACGAGCGATCGCGGCGGAAACGCAACGGCTGGCGGCCGGCATCAAGAACGAATACGAGCTCGCGCAGACCCGCGTCGGGTCGCTCGAACGGTCGTTGCGGGAGGCGACGGGACAGACCAGCGTCGACGACACCACGGCCATTCGCCTGCGCGAGCTCGAGCGCACGGCCGCTGTCAACAAGAGCCTGTTCGAGGACTTCCTGCAGCGGGCGAGGATCACCCAGGAGCAGTCGACCTTCGAGGCGCGCGAGGCGCGCGTGATCACGCCCGCCCTGCCGCCCGGCGCGCCGAGCTATCCGCGCAAGACGCAGTACATCGCCATCAATCTGCTGATCGGGCTGCTGCTGGGAGTCGGCGGCGCCGTCGCCAAGGAGATGCTCAATGCCGGCTTCACGACGCCGAAGCAGGTCGAGGACGTTCTTGGACTGCCGCTGCTGGCCTCCGTCAGCCTGATGAGCTCGCGCGACCTCACCGTCGAGGGCAAGACCGTCGCGATTTACAATTATCCGGTCGTGAAGCCATTGTCGCGATACAGCGAGGCGATCCGGACGCTGCGCAGCGGCATCCAGATGACCGACGTGGATAATCCGCCGAAAGTGGTGCAGGTGACCTCGACGGTGCCGGGCGAGGGAAAAACCACCATCGCATTGTCGCTCGCCGCTTCGGGCGCGACCTCCGGGCTCAAGGTCCTTCTGATCGACGGCGACTTGCGGCATCCGTCGGCCTCGCGCGCGCTCAACATGGACAAGGACACCGGGCTCGTCGACCTGCTGCTCGGCCAGGTCAACCCGAAGGACGTGCTGCGATTCTACGAGAAGGCGGGCTACTGGGCGCTTGCGGCGGGCAACCGGACGCAGAACCCGACTGACCTGCTGGGCTCGGAGCGGATGAAATCGCTGGTCGCGAGCTTCAGGCAGACATTCGACCTCGTCGTCATCGACACGTCGCCGGCCGGACCGGTCATCGATCCCGTCGTGGTGTCCCAGCTCAGCGATAAGATCGTCATGGTGGTGCACTGGGCATCGACCGCGCGCGAGATGGTCAAGCAAGCCGTCCAGCAGCTCTCCGGCCACCGCAAGATCGCGGGCATCGCCTTCAACCAGGTCAACGACAGCCGGGCGCAGAAATACGGCAAATATGGCTACGCCTATTATTACGGCGCCCGCTATTACAAGCGCTATTACAGCGGCTGACGCGAGAGCGGCTGATCCGTGCGTCTGCGATTCGTGCGGCCCCTGACTGCGCTCGCCGTCATCGGCCTGTGCGCCTTCGCGATGCTCCGCGGATGGAGCATCGTCGATTTCTCGATCGCCAGGGCGACCGCGGACGGACCGGAACGGCGGGCCGATGCGCTCCGCCCCTGGAGCGCCGCGCCGGGTCTTGCGGGCGAAGCGCTGCAGGCCTCGCTGATGACGGCGGTGAATCCGGCAGATATCGAGGCCACGCGCAAACGCGCCGAGACCCTCGGTGCGGTCCTCGCCGTGCACCCGCTCTCGTCGGGGAACTGGCTCTCGCTCGCCGGCGCACGTTTCGTTTCCGGACAGGGGCCGGACAAGGTCCTCGCCGCGCTCGCGATGTCGTCGCTCACCGGGGCGAACGAAGGACCCATGATGTTGCGCCGAGGCGTGTTCGGCCTCGTGCAGTGGGAGGCGCTGCCGGCCGATGTCCGCCGGCGGGTCATCGCGGATCTGGCGGGCAGCCTGCTCGCGACGACGCTCCACGATATCGAGATCGCGCCGGCCCGGAGCGTGCTGAGCGCCAAGACGGCGGATACGCGCCGCGAGGTCGGAGACCTCCTCCGGGCGCAGGGCGTATCGGCCGGCGATCTCGCGCGCATGGGCCTTTAGATCCTCTTGGCCGCCGACCGCCTCTATGTGCAGTACGGATGCGGGCAGTGCGCGCCGAGCGGCTGGCTCAACTTCGACGCTTCCCCGCGATTGATGCTCGAGCGGGTGCCGGGCATGAACCTGCTGCTGCGGGGAACGGTGGGCCTGCTGTTTCCGCACAATGCAAGACCGGGCGATGTCGTGCGCGGCCTCCCGGTCGCCGATGGCAGCGCGCGCGGCGTCTATTGCAGTCACGTGCTGGAGCATCTGCCGCGCGCCGATGTACCGGCAGCCTTGCGCAATACCTACCGGATGCTCGTCCCAGGCGGGCTCTTTCGCCTCGTCGTGCCCGACCTGCAGTGGCGCGTGGCGCGCTACCTCGAGGCTGCCGGCGAGGGCGCGGCGACGGCGGCCGACGGCCTGATGGACGCCTGCGCCTTGGGCGCGCGCGAGCGTCCCAACACGCTTCTGTCGAGGATGCGCCATCGTCTGGGAAACAGCGCGCATTTGTGGATGTACGATTTCGCCGCGCTCAAGGAGCTGTTGGAGACGGCCGGTTTCGTTGGCGTGCGCCGGTGCGAGTTCGGCGATTGCAGCGATCCGATGTTCGGGCTGGTCGAGGACGAGGGCCGATTTTTCGAGGCCAGCGAGCGTGAGCTTGCGATCGAAGCACTCAAGCCGCGCGCCGCGTCATGACACGATCGCCCCGCATGAATGAATTTTGCGGCAGCACGGTCGGACGCAAGGCCGCCGGCTTCGATCATCCGACGCAGCTTCCGCGCGACGAGGAGGAGCACCGCCGCTGGCAGGCCGCCAACCGGGAATGGTGGGAATCCGCGCCCATGCGCTACGACTGGCGCGAGGCTCTGGGCGAGGAGGCTGGCAGCGAACCCTATTTCCGCGAGATCGATCGCCGGTTCCTCGCCTCCGCGCACGCCTTCATGCCGTGGCGGACGATTCCGTTCGATACCGAGATCCCGTTCGACGATCTCGCCGACAAGGACGTGCTCGAGATCGGCGTCGGCCAGGGAACGCACGCACAACTGCTGGCGCCGCGCGCCAGGTCGTTCGTCGGCATCGACCTGACGATCGCGGCGGCCGCGATGGCGAAGAAGCGCCTCCGGCTCTTCGGCATCCCCGGCAGTGTGGTGCAGATGGACGCGGAGCGCATGGGCTTCCGCGCCGACAGCTTCGATTACATCTGGAGTTGGGGCGTCGTTCACCAGTCCGCCGACACGCAGCGCGTGCTCGCCGAAATGCATCGCGTGCTGCGGCCGGGCGGCGCCTGCACCGTGATGGTCTACTATCGCTCGTGGTGGAACTACTATGTCTCGGCGTTCCTGCGCGGCGTCTTCCTCGGCCAATGGCGCCGTCAGGGCAGCCTGCATCACGTGAGCCAGAGCGGAACGGACGGCGCGATCGCGCGCTACTACAAGCCGGCCGAGTGGCGCGCCGCGACCCGAGGGCTCTTCACGGTGAATTCGATCAAGCTTTACGGCCTCAAGAGCGATGTGGTTCTGTTGCCGCACGGGCGCGCCAAGCAATTCGTCATGGATCTCATTCCCGACCCGCTCGCGCGATTTCTGACGGGCCGGCTGCGCATGGGCTCGCTCCTCGTCGCGCATATGCGCAAGCCCGCCGCGCACGTATCCTCCTGAGGCGGGCCGATCTCGACATGTGCGGCATCGCCGGAATCTTTGCCTATCACTACGCGGCCAATCCGGTCGACCTCGCGGAGCTGCGCAAGATGCGCGACCACATGGCGGCGCGCGGACCGGACGGAACCGGCGAGTGGCAATCGCCGGACGGCCGCATCGGCCTCGGCCATCGCCGCCTTGCGATCATCGATGTCACCGAACGCGGCGCCCAGCCGATGGCGAGCGCGGACGGCAAGACGGTCATCATCCTCAACGGCGAGATCTACAATTACCGGGTGTTGCGCGCGGAGCTCGAATCCCGCGGCTGCGTCTTCCGCACGCAGACGGACACCGAGGTCCTGCTGCACCTCTATGCCGCCAAAGGCGCCGCCATGGTGCACGACCTGCGCGGCATGTTCGCGTTCGCGCTGTGGGATATCGACAAGCGCGGCCTGCTGCTGGCGCGCGATCCTTACGGCATCAAGCCGCTGTACTATGCCGACGACGGCTGGACGCTGCGCTTCGCGTCGCAGGTCAAGGCGATCGTCGCCGGCGGTGGTGCGGCGTCCGACCCGGAGCCGGCCGGATGGGCCGGCTTCCTGCTGTTCGGCAGCGTCCCCGAACCGTACACGATCTATCAGGACATCCGCGCGCTTCCGGCGGGCACGACGCTGTGGATCGACCGCCGCGGACCGGCCGCGCACGCGCACTATTTCTCGGTCGCCCAGGTCTTTGCCGCAGCGGAGCGGCAACCCGCTCCGCCCACCGATGCGGCAGAGCGCGTGCGCACGGCGTTGCGTGACAGCATCCGCCACCATCTCGTCGCCGACGTTCCGGTCGGCATCTTCCTGTCCGCCGGGGTCGATTCGGGATCGCTGCTCGGCCTCATGCGGGACGTCGGCGCGGCGGATATCCATGCCGTCACCCTTGCCTACGAGGATTTCCACAACACGCCCGACGACGAGGCGCCGCTCGCGCGGCTGGTCGCCGCGCACTACGGCAGCCGGCATACGGTCCGCACCGTTCCGGAAGCGGAATTCCGCGCCGATCTGCCAAAAATCTTCGCCGCG